>Ga0208249_1000122_pt1 | contig 24174 bp, 19 predicted proteins | sample CryBogmetaGMA1M_FD_184546 | JGI IMG/M metagenome (GOLD analysis project Ga0208249, IMG submission 184546) | Freshwater microbial communities from Crystal Bog, Wisconsin, USA - MA1M (SPAdes) | ecosystem: Environmental > Aquatic > Freshwater > Lake | place: Crystal Bog, Wisconsin, USA | collected...
CATCTCCCCCCGCACCCACAGGCCGCCGTCATTCCACGCCAGCCACAGCGAGACGAGGTCGGGCACGCCGACGATGGCGGCCAGCGACGGCAGCCGACAGGCGTCATCGAGCGCGGCCGAGGCGGGGGGCCAGAGTGTTTTCCGCTTCCGGCAGGGGAAGCGGAAAGTGAACAGGGAACCGGGGTTCACAAGCGGCACGGCACGGGCTCCGAGGATCGGCGTGGGCTCCGAGGAACAACCAGGGCCCGAGGGCAACCGGGAGGCCCGACCGGCGGGCCATACTATACTGCTGCCGTCGCACGGGGAGCGGAATGATCGGCTGGCAAGGCCTCTTCCCGGTGCAGCGATTCACGATCCCTGAGGAGTTGCGATCATGGGGCGGTTCATTCCTGAAGTTCGGCAATCGGTCCGGCCGTCGCTCGGCGGTTGGTGGATCGCCGCTGCTGGCATCGCAGCGATCGCCGCTTGGGCCTCCCTTCCTTCCGCCCCCGCCGCCGATCAGGGGTCGGCCTCGCAGCCGCTCTGGCGCAGCGAGATCGTCACCGCTGCCACGCCGACCCGCTCCGTCCCCTTTGACGTCGAGCTCGGCGGCGCCACGTCGGTGTGGCTCGTTGTCGATGACGGCGGCGACGGCTTCGGGTGCGATTGGGCCGACTGGGTCGATCCGGTCTTCAAGGGCTCAGGCCTCGAGAAGTCGCTTGTCGATCTCGACTGGAAGCGCGCCGCTGCCGAGTGGGGCGAGGTGCGGAAGGGGAGGAATGCCGGAGGAGACGAGCTCAAGCTCGACGGCAAGCTTGTTGCCCGCGGCATCGGCACGCATGCCAATTCGGTGATCGAGGTGGCGGTGCCGGCAGGCGCCACGCGGCTCGTGGGCCGGGCCGGGCTCGACGACGGCGGCGCCAACCAAGGCTCCGGATCGATCCGCTTTGCCATCCACACCAAGGCTCCGGCGCTTCGCCCCACGCGCGTGCAGGCCGGCGGCGCGGTCGCCCCCGCCGACGGCCCCGCTACGCTCGTGGTCCCCGAAGAACTCGAAGCGACGCTGTTCGCGGCCGAGCCGCTCCTCTCGAGCCCCTCTGATATCGACATCGACGCCTCGGGGCGGGTGTGGGTGTGCGAAGTGACCAACTACCGTGGCCGCAAGGACACGCGGCCCGACGGCGATCGGATCCTCGTCCTCGAAGACACCGACGGCGACGGCGCTGCCGATACCTCGAAGGTTTTTTACCAGGGGCGCGACGTCGATTCGGCGCTCGGGATCTGCGTCATCGGCGACGGGCCGGGGCGGAAGGTGATCGTGTCGTGTGCGCCGGACGTGTTCGTGTTCCACGACGACGACGGTGATCTCGTCGCCGATCGGAAGGAGTCGCTGTTCACGAAGACCGGCGACCCGCAGCACGACCACTCCGTCCATGCCTTCTCCGTCGGCCCCGACGGCCGCTGGTATTTCAACTTCGGCAACACCGGCCACGCCGTCCACGATTCGCAGGGGAAGCCGATCACCGACCGGATGGGGAATGTCGTCAACGACAGCGGCAAGCCCTATCGACAGGGGATGGTGTTCCGCTGCCGTCCCGACGGCACCGACTTCGAGGTCCTCGGCAACAACTTCCGCAACAACTACGAGGTGGCGGTCGATTCCTACGGTGCGCTCTGGCAGAGCGACAACGACGACGACGGCAACCAGGGAGTGCGGATCAACTTCGTCATGGAGGGGGGCAACTACGGCTACGTCGACGAGCGCACCGGGCAGGGCTGGCAAGTGCCGCGGACGAACCTCGAGGCGGAGGTGCCGAAGCGCCACTGGCACTTGAACGATCCCGGCGTCGTGCCCAATCTCCTCCAGACCGGCGCCGGCTCACCGACCGGGATCTGCGTCTACGAAGGCACGCTCCTCCCGGAACGCTTCCGCGGCTCGCTCCTCCATTGCGATGCCGGCCCGAACGTCGTCCGTGCCTACCACGTGAAGGCCGATGGAGCGGGCTATGCCGCCACGAGTGAGAACGTCGCTGATGGCTCGGCCGATCGCTGGTTCCGGCCGAGCGATGTCTGCGTCGCTCCCGACGGCTCGATCTTCGTCGCCGACTGGTATGACCCGGGCGTTGGCGGCCATGGGATGGGGGACGTGGAGAAGGGGCGGATCTACCGGATCGCGCCGCAGGGCTCGGCGTGGTCGGTGCCGAAGGTCGATCTGTCGAAAGTCGCTGGCGCCGTCGCGGCGCTCGAGAGCCCGAATCTCTCCACCCGAGCCACCGCGCTCGAGCGGCTCGCGAAGGAGCCGGAAGCGGCTGCCACGGCCCTCGCCGCGGCGCTCGCTCGGCCCGCGGACAGCCGGCATGCCGCGCGTCTGGCCTGGGCCCTGGGGACGCTCCCCGGGAAGGGGCCCGAGACCGTGGCGCGGCTGCTCGGATCGAAGGATGAGAACCATCGGATCGTCGGCCTGCGGATGGCCCGCATGGCTGGCGTCGACCTGCTCGGTGCGCTTGAAAAACTGGTAGCCGATCCCTCGCCGGCGGTCCGCCGCGAGGTGGCGGTGGCGCTTCGCGGCGTTGAAGGGACGCGGGCTGACGCCATCTGGGCCAAGCTCGCGAAGGCCCACTCGGCGAGCGATCGCTGGGAGCTCGAGGCCCTCGGGATTGCCGCCCAGGGGCGCGGCGACACGAACCTTTGGGATGGCCGCCTCGCGGCCTGGCTGGCGGCGGTCGGCGACGGCTGGAAGAGCCCGGCCGGGCGCGAGGTCGTGTGGCGGAGCCGGGCCGCGGTGTCGCCAAAGCTGATCTGCGAATTGCTTGCCGATCCGCAGGTTGGCACGTCGGAGTCGCTCGCGCTCATCCGCGCCCTCGACTTCCAGGAGAGCGCAGCGGCTGCGGTGGCGATCCGCGATCTCGTCACCCGCCTCGATGCTCCCGATGAAAAGCTCCAGGTGATTCTCCCGGAGCTCGTCCTGCGGATCGACCCGGCCGGCGGGGTCGAGGGGAAGCTCGCCGAGCGGATCGCTGCAGCGGCTGCGGCGGTGCCCGGCACTCAAGCTTTCGTCGATATCGTCCATCGCTTCCGAATCAAAAGCCGCGCGGCTGAGCTCGTCGAGCTCGCCGCCGCCGACGGCACGACCGACGCGGTGGCCGTGTCGGCGCTCGCGTCGGCGCTCGATCTCGGGGCTGCCGATACGGTTCGTGCGGCACTCGCGGCGGCAAGTGCCGCTCCCGAGGAGACCATCGACATCCGCCGCGCGGCGGCCCAGGGAGAGACGCCCGTTTCTCCGGCGGTGACCAAAGCTTCACGCCTCCTCTCGGCGTGTGGCCTCCGCGGCCAGGGGCCGGCGCTCGAGATCGTGCTCGCGACGCTTGCCTCCGCCGAGGCATCCCCGGAGATGAAGGGGGCGGCGATCCGCGGATTGGCTCGCACCCAGGGAGGCGCCGCCAGGCTCGTCGCGATGGCGAAGGCGGGGGAACTCACCGGGGCGCTGCCGCAGGCGGCGGCGCTGGCCATCTCCGCTTGCCCGTGGGGCGACATCCGTCTGGCGGCGGCCGACGTCCTTCCGCTCCCCAAGGGACGCGGCGGCGAAAAGCTCCCGCCGCTTGCCGATCTCATCAAGCGCAGCGGCAGCGCCGAGAGGGGGAAGACAGTCTTTGCCGGTGTCGGCACGTGTGCGAAGTGCCATGTCGTGCAAGGGGAGGGAAAGATGGTGGGCCCCGATCTGTCGGGAATTGGCGCCAAGCTCTCGCGCGAGGCGCTCTACGAATCGATCCTCGCCCCGTCGGCGGCGATCAGCCACAACTACGAGGCCTGGACGGCGCTGACGAAGGACGGCCGGGCGATCACCGGTCTTCTCGTCTCGAAGACGCCGCAGCAGGTCGTGATCCGGGGGGCCGACGGCGTCGACGCAACGGTGGCGGGGGACGACCTCGAGGAACTGATCCGGCAGCCGGTGTCGCTGATGCCGGCCGATCTCGCCTCGACGCTCTCGGCCGAGGAACTCGTCGATGTCGTCACCTGGCTCGAGACGCTCCGCGGGCAGCGGTGAGCCGCCGGCCGGTCGGGAGCGGTACGGATGCGTGAGCGAGGCGGCACGACCGTTTTTTTCCGGACGAACTTCCTGGTCGGAAATCTTGACCTAGAGTTGAGAGCGATCGGTAAGCATCCCGAGTCTCATGCAGACGTAGGCGGCCCATGCGTGTCCTCCAGGTGGCGAGCGAAGCGGCACCCTTTGCCAAAACAGGGGGCTTGGCCGACGTCGTCGGCGCGCTCCCCGGGGCGCTTTCGCGCCTCGGCTGCCATGTCACCGTCGTGATTCCCGCCTACCGCGAAGCGTTCTCGTCGCGCCGGTTCCCGGTCGAATCGACGGGGTGGGAGTTCGACGTGCCGGTCGGGACGCGGAAGCAGAACGCGAAGATCTTTCAGTCCCGTCTGCCGGGAAGGGACGGCACGCCCGATGTCACCGTCTACCTCGTCGGAAACGATGCCTACTTCGACCGGCCGACGCTCTATGGCGGCGCCGAGGACTACCCCGACAATTCCGAACGATTCATCTTCTTCTCCCGCGCCGTCCTCGAACTGGCCAACCGCTTCGAGGAACCGTGCGACATCATCCACAGCCACGACTGGCAGACCGGCCTCGTGCCCGCCTACCAAAAAGTGCTCGCCTCGCAGTGGCCGAGGTTGGCCCGGGCGCGGACGGTCCATACGATCCACAACATGGCCTATCAGGGGGTGTTCTGGCACTGGGACATGCTCCTGACGGGGATCGATTGGCGGTATTTCAACTGGCAGCAGATGGAGTATTTCGGCCAACTCAACCTCCTCAAGACGGGGATCGTGTTTGCCGATCTGGTGAGCACCGTGAGCCCGACGTATGCCCGCGAGATCCAGTCGGCCCCCGGCGGATGTAGCCTCGAGGGGGTGCTGTCGGGGCGCGGCGAGTCGCTCGCCGGAATCGTCAACGGGATCGACATCGAAGCCTGGGACCCCGGCAACGACCCCCACCTCCCCCGCTCCTACGGCGAGGCAGACGTCATCGAGGGGAAGTACGCCGCGAAGGCGGCGCTCGCCTCCCGCCTCGGCCATGTCGCCCCCGATCCGCGGCCTCTGATCGCGTTCGTCGGTCGGCTCGCCGAGCAGAAGGGAATCGGACTCGTCTTTGATCTCCTCGGGCGCTTGGCCGGCAGCGGGCGGGCCCGGTTCCTCGTCCTCGGCACGGGCGATCCGCGGGCCGAGGATGGCCTGCGGCGGCTGGCGGCCTCATACCCGGGGACGATCGATCTCGTCATCGGCTTCGACGAGGGGCTCGCCCACCTGGTTCAGGGGGCGGCCGACATGCTCCTCATGCCGAGCCTCTACGAGCCCTGTGGGCTGACGCAGCTGTATGCCCTCCGCTACGGCACGATCCCGATCGTCCGGGCCACCGGTGGGCTTGTCGACACCGTCGTCGACGCCACCCCGGAGGCGCTCGCGGACGGCACCGCGAGCGGATTCCAGTTCTCGGCCGTCGACGGCGGCGCCCTCGCCCACGCCGTCGAGCGGGCGCTCGAGCTCCACGCCGACACCGACCGCTGGCAGACGCTCGTCCGTCGGGTGATGCGAGAAGATTGGTCGTGGGACGCCAGTGCCCGGAAATACCTCCACCTCTACCAGCGCGTTCAGGCCGCCCCGCCGACACCGGTTCGCGTGCCCTGACCTGAGGCCCCCGAGGCCCGGGAATCCCCGCTCGCTCCAGATTTCGCCGGCGACTGGGCAGTCTGGGAAAGCCCTGACGCTCGTCCTGAATGAGCGGAGCGTGACGGTTCTGCCGGCCGATACCGATTGGCATGAACACTCTCCGCTTCGCCGGGCGGCGCCTGGCATGCACCTCCGCGGTGCTCTCTGTCGTGGTCCTGTTGCTGGCCGGTCCGGCCCGGTCGGCCTCGGCGTGGCCGTGTCGCGACTGCGGGCCGCAGCCGGGCTTTCTCCGCTCACCGCTGGGGGAGACGATGCCCTGCGGGAGCCAGGGGTGTGGGCCTCGCTATTGGGGGCCGCGCGGCGAAGAGCCGTGTGGGCCTGACCCGTGCAGCAACTGCAACCGCTGGCAGGACTGCAACGGCGTCAGCCGCGGCCCCGACCTGCTCGCGCCGTGGCAGCTTCCCCCCGGGCGCGGCTTCATGTCCCCGGCGGAAGTCGGCTACATCACCGAAAATCCCTGCGACGACTGCAACAAGATCAACTGCTGCCTGTTCGGGGGGCCGAGCTGCCTCCAAAAGATCAACCCCTGCCATCCCGACTGTATCCTCACGCTTTTCCCGTGGCCATGGAAGCGTCGGGCGGCCGGCTGCGGTGAGTGTCAGTCGTGCCGGAATTGCCGGCCGGCCTTGGCTTCGGGACAGGTGCCTGCGAGACAGGTGGCTGCGGGAGAGGTGGCTGCGAAATCAGCGCCGGCCAGAACGGCTGCCACGGAGACTCCCGTCAAGAAGTGACGGCTCGCGGGCCTTGGCAGACACGAGCACCGCTCAGGCGCCAGAGCGTTCCGCGGCGAGCGTGGCGGCAAACGTGATCTCGTCGCCGTGTTCCTTGCAGGCCTTCCGCAGCGGGCCCCAATCGCCGGAGGCTGCCGCCATCTCCACCAGCGACGGGAGCATTCCGGTGGCCTGGAGGAGGCTCGGGCCGGAATCGTCGCGCGGCCGGTCGAGCGCGGCGTGGAGCGCCTCCGCGGGGCGGGCAAGCCGCCAGAGAAGCAGGACGAGAACGTCGCCGGGGAGCGATCCCGCCTGCTCCACCTTCGCGAGCACCGCGGCCTTCCGGAAGAAGGCGATCGAGGCCTCGACCTCGATCCCGATTTGGGCGCCGTAGAAAAGCCTCGAGGACTCACCGACGTTCTCGAACGGGGGCTCGCCCGCGTAGACCGTCTCTCTCGGCAGGCGGCAGGCGTAACAGGCGAGTTCCCAGGCGCGGCGGAGGGTGACGTGGTCGGTGCAGACGCGGCCGATCCGCAGCACCGACTGGAGGTGGGATACATCGACATGGACGGCCGGGTCGTCCTTCAATCCACCGGCCGCCTCGAGCACACCGGTGAGCGCGGCATCGGGGCCGGGCTCGACGGGGATGCCACGGCGATGGAGATCGTGGACGAGCGAGGCGAGCACCTCGCGGTGGAGATGGGCGACGAGGAGATCGGCCGCGGGGCGCTGCCGCGCCGCCGGGAGCCGCGAGACCGCCTGTTCGTAGGCGGTGATCGTGTTGCAGGTGCCGTTGCGGGCCAGGAGCAGTTTCAGGCCGAGGGCCGGATCGACCCCCTCCCAAAGCGCCACATGGATGATCTCCTGGATCGTCTCGTCGGCCCGTTCGGCATCAGGAGTGTCGACGGTGGAAGTTGGCGACTCGGTTGTCGTGGCGGTGTGCTCGAACCGCTCGGCAAGCGCCGCCATCCGCCTTCCCATCTCCTCCGGCTCGACCGCTGCACGGAGGTACATCCAGCCAGCCGCCACCTTCCCCTCATCGACCAGCGGCCAGCCCACTTCGCGGCAGGCCTCGAGCGACTTCGCCTCGAGCGCCGCCTGCTTCTCCGTGGGGATCGTCCGCGAGTCGCCCGAGAGTGGCAGGCCGAGCGCGGCTCGTGCCTCCATGAGCCGGGCATCGAAGAGGGAATGCCAACGCTGCCGGGCGGCGAGCGAGGCTGTGAGTTCGGCGAACATCCCCTCCAGGCCACGCGCGGCGGCGGTGGCGGTAAGCGCGTCACAAAGTTCGCTCGATCCAGTTGGGGAGCCGTCGTTCACGGGGACCTCGGTGGGGGAGAAGGGTTGGGTGATGGACGAACCGTCAATGAGCTTGAGCCTGCCGGAGGCTCTCGTAGGCGAGAACGGCGGCAGTGGCCGAGACGTTGAGGCTGTCGGCGGCGCCGTGCATCGGAAGATGGACCGACTCGAGGACGATCCTCCCGGCGTCGGCCGCTGCCTCCCAGGCCGGGGAGATACCCTTGGCTTCGCTGCCGAGCAGGATCGCGGTGGGCCCGGCGAGTCGGGCCCGGTGCCAGGGGATCGACCCCTGCGGGCGGGCGGCGATCACGCGGCGGCGCGTGCTTGAACACCAGGCAATCGTCTCTGCGACGTTGGCGCTCGAGAGCTTCACAGAGAAGACCGTGCCGAGGCTCGCCCGGATGACTGCCGGATTGGCCGGATCGGTTCGCGGGTCGCAGGCGATCACCCCGGCGAGCCCGGCAGCATCGGCGGTCCGGAGGATGGCGCCGAGATTTCCCGGCTTCTCGACCCCCTCGACGATCAGCACCGGTCGGTCGGCAAGTGTCGTCCAGTCAGCGAGCGGACGTGAACGGAAGCGGACAACGCCGACGCAGCCTTCGTTGCGGCTGCCGAAGGCGAGCTTCTCGAATGCCGGCCGAGACAGGAGCGTGATCCGTGTGCCCCCTGCCACCACCTCGGCGAGCCAACGGTCGAGATCGGCCCCCGACGGGAGGCCGGTGGCATCGGGATCATGGCCGCTTGAATCGGCGCGGGCGAGGATCGATTCATCCAAAAACAAGTCCACGAGGTGGATGCCCGCGGCCAGCGCCCGGCGCACCTCGCGGCCGCCGTCGACGAGCGTCAGCCCGCTGTCGCGGCGCGCCGACGCCTCGCGGAGCCGGGCGGCTTCACGGAGACGCGGGTTGGCGGTGCTCGTGATGATGTCGTGCGGAATCATGGGGGTGGCGGCGGAGGAAGTTCGGCTGAATCCCGCAAGTGTATCAGCCGGCATTCCCGTCGATCTGGGCGACGATTCGCTCGCCGATCGCCAAGCTCGCGGTGGCCGCGGGGGAGGGGGCATTGACGACATGAAGGATCCCGTCGCCACGGACGAAATGGAAGTCGTCGACGAGCCGCCCGTCGGGCCACATCGCCTGGGCCCGTACGCCCGCACCCCCCGGCTCAAGGTCGCGGGGATTCACCGCGGGAACGAGCTTCTGGAGCGAGCGGCAGAATTCGCCACGGCTCAAGGAGCGATAGAGTTCGTAGGCCGACATCGAAGCGTGCCGTGCGACGAACCGCCACAGGGCCGGTGAGGTGAGTGATTCGGCAAGGTCGCGCGGGTTGATCGAGAGCGGCGTGTAGCCCTCGCGGGCGAAGGCGAGGACGGCATTGGGGCCGGCCTCGATCCCGCCGTCGATCATCCGCGTGAAGTGGACGCCGAGAAACGGAAAGCGCGGGTCGGGGACGGGATAGATGAGGTGCCGCACGAGGTGTTCGGCGGCGGGGCGGAGCCGGACATACTCGCCCCGGAACGGCACGATCCGCGCCGCCGGCTTCATTCCGGAAAGCCCCACGATCCGGTCGGCGTGCAAGCCGCCGCTGGTGATCACCAGGTCGGCGCTCACGTCGCCGGCAGTGCTCGCCACCCGCCAGACGCCGCCGCCCCGCTCGATCCGTGTCACCCGGGCGTTGACGACGACACGCCCCCCGAGCCGGCCGATTTCGCGCTCGAGGGCATCGGCGACCCCGCGGTAGTCGACGATCCCCTCCTGCGGCACCTGGATGGCGGCGATCCCCGCGGCATGCGGCTCAATCTCGCGGATCGCCTCCGGCGAGTCGAGCCGGCGCAGGCCGACGAGGCCGTTGTGCGTTCCCCGTTCCCAGAGCGTGTCGAGCCTGCTCACCTCGGCCGGATCGGTGGCGACGACGATCTTCCCGCAGATCTCGTGGCGGACGCCATGCTCCCGGCAGAACTCGACCATCTGCCGCAATCCGCGGACGCTCAAAGCGGCCTTCTCGGAGCCCGGCTTGTAGTAGAGCCCGCTGTGGAGGACGCCGCTGTTGTGGGTCGACTGCTGCGAGGCGACCTTGGCATCCTTCTCCAGGAGTGTCACCTCGTCAAAGCGCCCCGTCTGGAGGAGCCGCCAGGCCGTTGCCAGGCCGACGAGCCCCCCGCCGACGACGACGACCGACCGCGCTTTGAGGCCGGAATCCATGGTTGAAGTTCCGCTATACTCCGCGACCCGGCGGAATCCGCACGTTTTTCCCAGCGTCGGGCGCACCACGATCGACGCAGGCCTCGGCTGCCATCCACGAACCGTTGGGACATGAGACGGGAAAGCGACCACTATAGCCATGCCCGGCACGGGAAGCTCCTCGCCATCCCCGACGGGTGGGCCGCGGGGCCCTCCGCCGCCCGAGGGGTGCAGAAGCCGCTCCGGTCCGCCCGAGCGGTTTTCACCCTCAACCGTTCCGGTCACGGCCGAGACTCCACCAACGTTCCATGCTAAGTCTCTTGTTAAGACGCCTCGAAGCGAGTCCCTACCGCAGGCAGGTGAAGGCGGCGGCCGAGTTCGTTTTCTCGGTGGCCGGGACGCTCCTTCGGGGCATGCCCGGGAGTCCCCGCTGCCCCGTCTGCTCCGCCCGGCTCGTCTGCCTCTACCGTCCGATGATGGGGGATGAGTTGGCTCGGGAGTGGGGTGTCGACGAGACGTGGCGGTCCCATGCCGACCGTCGGGAGGGTGAGATCTGTCTCGGTTGCGGGAGTTCGCTCCGGGTCCGGCAACTCGCCACGGTGCTGCTCGATTGGCTCGCTTCGAGGGGAGGAAGGGCCGCGACGCTGAAGGCTGCCCTCGGCGAGGCCGTCCTGCCCAACCTCGCCGTTGCCGAGATCAATGCCTGCGGCGCGCTGCACGGCATGCTCGTTCGCCTGCCGAAGCTCGCCTATTCGGAATACGCGCCGGAGTCCCCGGCGGTGGCTCACGAGGACTTTCTCGCGCTCTCGTATCCGGATGCCTCGTTCGATCTGGTCCTCCATTCAGACTCGCTCGAACACGTCCCGGACATCGACCTGGCCCTCTCCGAACTGCACCGTGTGCTCAAGCCCGGCGGCGCCTCGATTTTTTCGGTTCCGATCATCCGCGACGGTCGACAGACCGTGGTCCGGGCCGAGAAGAGAGACGGGGTCGTCCACCATCTTCGCACGCCGACCTACCACGGCGGTGCGTACCAAGCGACACGACAGTACCTCGTATACTATGACTTCGGTGACGACTTCCCCAGTCGCGTCGCCGACGCTGGCTTCAACCTGCGCGTGATCGAGCACGCGACCAATCCCGCGGCAGTGACCTTCATCGCCGAGAAACCGTTTCTCGCGGCAGGCCGATGACCGGCTGCCGTCGCCCGGAATCCCCCCCGAGACCCTCTGTCCACCGATGAAACTTCTGGTCACCGGAAATCTGGGATATATCGGTTCGGTCCTCACCGAGGAACTCAAGGCCTCAGGCCACGACGTGGCCGGGCTCGACACAGGCTATTTTCGTGACTGCCGTCTCGCGGACGCACCGGAGCCGGCGAGGCAATCGCTCAAGGACATCCGCGATGTCGAGCTCGCCGACTTCGCCGGCTTCGAGGGTGTCGTCCACCTGGCAGCCCTGTCGAACGATCCCCTCGGCGAGTTCGAGCCGACGCTCACCGAGGCGATCAATTTCGCCGGAACGGTCCGCGCGGCCGAGCTCGCCAAGCGGGCCGGCGTGCGCCGGTTCGTGTTCGCCTCGTCGCAGAGCATGTACGGCGTGTCGACGACCGACGACGAGCTCGACGAGGACACGAGCGAGAAGCGCCCCGTCACGGCCTATGCCCGGACGAAGTGGGAGGCCGAACTGGCCATCCGGAAGCTCGCCTCGCCCGGCTTCGTCGTCACGGCGCTGCGGCCGTCGACGGTCTTCGGCGTCAGCCCCCGGCTGCGGAGCGACATCGTCTTCAACAATCTGGTCGGATGTGCTTTCACCCGGGGGCGAATCGAGATCAAGAGCGATGGCACGCCCTGGCGCCCGGTGGTGCACGTGCGCGACGTCTGTCAGGCGTTCATCGCCGGCCTGACGGCGCCCGAGGAGATCGTGCAGGGGCGGTCCTTCAACGTCGGCATCCCGGACGGCAACTTCACCGTCCGCGATCTCGCCGAGGCCGCGAGCCGATGCATGCCCGGCTCGACGCTGACCTTCACCGGCGAGCACGGCAAGGATTCGCGCAGCTACCGGGTGTCGTTCCGCCGCATCCTCGACGAGCTCTCCCCGTGGTTCCGCCCGTCGTGGGATCTCGACCGGGGCGGGCAGGAGCTCGTCCGGTTTTACCGTGATATCGCGTTTACCGACCAGGATTTCACGGGCCGCCGGACGATCCGTCTGGAGCACCTCAAATCGCTCGTCGCGACCGCCGCTCTGAACCGCGACCTCCGCTGGCAGTCCTGATCCCCCGAGGAGTCCCCATGGATTTCGAACCCCAGTTCCTGCCCGGCGCGTTCCTCATCAGGCCCAACCCGTTTCACGACGAGCGGGGGGTTTTTCGGAGGCATTTCTGCGCCCGTGAGTTCGCGGCCCACGGGATCGCATCGCATGTCCTCCAGTCGAACATCTCGGAGAACCGCCATGCCTTCACCCTGCGTGGCTTCCACTACCAACTGCCGCCACACGGCGAAGGAAAGACCCTCACCTGTCTGCGCGGCAGGCTCCACGACATCATGGTCGACCTGCGCCCCGATTCGCCGACCTTCATGAAGTCGATCTCCTTCGAACTCAACGGCGAGAACCGCCACAGCATCCACATTCCCCCCGGGTGTGCGAACGCCTTCATGACCATGGAGGACGACACCCTCGTCTACTACGTGGTGTCGGAGTTCTATCAATCCTCCGCGGAGCGAGGCGTTCGGTGGAATGACCCACGGTTCGGATTCCGCTGGCCGCGCGATCCTGCCCACATTTCGGCGAAGGATGCCGCTTGGCCCGACTTCGTTCCTCCGCAGGCATGATCGACGATGCGCGTCCTCCTCACCGGTGCGACCGGCTTTCTCGGCAGGCCGGCCCTCGAAGCCCTGACCAACCGTGGGCACGAGGTGCTCTCCCTGTCGCGCCAGCCTGCGCCGATGCATATCCCGCCGCGCGTTCGGTGGCACGTTTCCGATCTGAATCAGCCTGATTCGTATCGGACGGCCGTTTCGGATTTCGCCCCCCAATCCGCGCTCCATCTTGCCTGGGAGGGCATTCCCGATTTCGGACTGCAGACGTGCCTTCGCAATCTGACCAACGGTGCCCTGCTCGGGGAGATCCTCTTTCGGGCGGGGTGCCGGCACCTCGCCGTGAGCGGATCGTGCTGGGAATATGGCAAAGTGTCGGGCAGGATAGTCGAAGAATGTCAGCCGGTGGCACCGGGGATCTTCGCAGCGAGCAAGACATCCCAGCGGATGCTGCTGGAATCCCTCGCCGCGGCGGCTGGCGCGACGCTCGCCTGGGGACGGGTTTTTTATCCCTACGGCCCCTGTCAAAAATCCGCCTCGCTCGCCCCGACGCTCTGTCGGGCGGTGATCAGAGGGGAGAGGCCCGCGCTCAAGACCCCCGCGGTCGTCAACGATTTCCTCTACGTCGATGACACGGCCGAAGCGCTCGTCCTCCTCGCTGAGAACCCCGTCACCGGCGTCTTTAACATCGGTTCCGGAGTGGGCACGCCGGTCGGTGCGCTTGCCGACATGCTGCTCCAGCTTGGCGGCCGTCCGGCCGAATACGGCTCGGCATGCCGGTCGGCCGGCGAGGCCGCCGGGTTCTTCGCCGACACATCGGCGATCAAGGCGCTCGGCTGGCGTCCCTGGACGGGCCTCGAGGAAGGCCTCCGCCGGACCCTCGAATCGTTTCGCCGGGAATCGCCATGCTGACCCGACAGGCCGTCATCCTCTGCGGTGGACGCGGCGAGCGGCTCCGGCCGCTCACCGACTCGCTCCCGAAGCCGTTGGCCCCGGCGGCCGGCCGGCCGTTCCTCTGGCATTTGCTCGAGCAACTCCGAGACAACGGCTATCGCGAGGCGGTGCTGCTCACCGGGTACCGCGGCGACATGATCGCCGACGCCTTCGGCGACGGTGCCGACGTCGGGCTGCGGATCGAGTACCGCCACGGGCCGGAAGAGTGGCAGACCGCCCGGCGTTTGTGGGATGCGCGGGCGTTGCTGGATCCGCACTTTCTGCTGCTCTACGGCGACAATTACGCCACCTTCCAGCATCCGCGCGTCGAACACGTCTTCCGTGAGCAGGGCAGGATGGGGTGTCTCACCGTCCATCCCCGCACCTCCAGGGCCAATGTGGCGGTGAGCGACGGCGGGCAGGTCGTCGCCTACGATCCGGGACGCACCGTGTCGGGATTGAATGCCGTCGAGATCGGGTACGCGCTGTTCGATTCCCGAATCTTCGGTGCCTTCACCGATGCCAACGAGAGCTTCAGCGCGGTCCTCGAGCGGTTGGCCGCCGCCGGGCAGCTGTCGGCGTTCGTCCAGCGCGATGCCTACCAGAGTGTCTCCGATCTCGGGCGGCTCGCCGCTGCCGACGCCTACTTCACCCCGAAGAAAATCCTCCTCGTCGACCGTGACGGCACGATCAATCGGAAGCCCGAGCGGGCCCGCTACCTCGCTGACTGGAGCGACTGGCGATTCGTGCCGGAGACGCTCGAGGCACTGAAGCGGCTGGCCGCGGCGGGGTGGTCGTTCGTCGTCATCTCCAATCAGGCCGGTGTGGCTCGCGGGATGGTGACCGCGGAGCAGGTGTGGGAGCTCGACCGACGGATGAGGGAGGCCCTCGGCCGCGAGGGCGTGCCGATCCTGGGGAGCCACTACTGCTTCCATCACTGGGACGATCACTGCCTCTGCCGCAAGCCCGAGCCGGGGATGTTTCACGCCGCGTCGCGGGAATACGGGGTGAGACTGGACCGGGCGTGGTATCTGGGCGACGATCCCAGGGATGCCGTCGCGGCATGGCGGGCAGGCTGCCGCTGTGCCTACATCGGCCCGCCCGGCGAACTCGATTCGATCGATGCCGAAGCGCGTCCGGCCCTCGTCGCCGCCGACGCAAGAGTGTTCGCCGAACGACTGCTTCACGCATGATCATCTCCCGCACCCCATTCCGTATCAGTTTCGTCGGTGGTGGGACCGATCTCCGGTCGTTCTATGCCGACGAACCAGGCCAGGTGCTCAGTACGAGCATCGACAAGTACCTCTACGTCGTGCTCCGTCGGCAGATCGGCCTCGTCGAGAGCAAATACCGGATCAACTACAGCAAGGTGGAGTACTGCACGAAGATCGACGACATCGAACACCCGATCGTGCGCGAAGCGTTTCGGGAGTACGGAGTCGACGTTCCCGTCGAAGTGACGACCTTTGCCGACATTCCCGCCTACACCGGCCTGGGCTCGTCGAGTGCTTTCGCCGTCGGGCTCATCCATGCCATCTGCGCGATGCAGGGACGCCACCTCACGAAGAGCCAGCTTGCGGCCGCGGCGGCAAGGATCGAGGTCGATGTGCTCGGTCGCTCGATCGGCAAACAGGACCACTACGCTTCCGCCTACGGAAACTTCAACGTCCTCACGTTCAATTCCGATGAAACCGTGATCGTGGAGCCGGTCTTCTACCGTGCCGAGGTCCGCGCCGCTCTGGAGAGCCACATGCTCCTCTTCTACACGGGGATCAAGCGAGATGCATCGGAAGTGCTCGCCGCACAGGCCGTGAGTACGGCGGCAAAGATGGACGTGCTGCGGGCGATGAAGGGGCAGGTGCTCGGCCTGCGCGACATCCTCTCGAGCGGGCGGAATCTTCACGACTTCGGCCGCATTCTTCACGACGGCTGGATGCTCAAGCGGAGCATCACGCCGGAAATCAGTTGTCCGCAAATCGACGCGTGGTACCGCAAAGCGCTCGCCGCCGGTGCGATCGGTGGGAAGTTGCTCGGTGCCGGAGGGGGTGGATTCCTCTGCTTTTTCGTGGAGCCCCAGAATCAAGATCCGGTCATCCGGGCTCTCAAAGAACTCTACCGCGTGCCGTTTGCGTTTGATTCCGGAGGCAGCCGGATCACCTATTATGATCAGACGTTGGTTCCCTGACGGCAGATGTGGAGAGGCAGCCGATGGACGTTTTCGTTACCGGGGGTGAGAGTTTCGTCGGTCGCGTGCTCTGGGAAGCACTCGAGGATGCCGGTCACAGCGTGACGGGACTCGACGCCGTCTCGTCCACCCGTCCCGCGTGTCGGCGCATGGATCTCCGCGATCCGATGCTGGTGGATGCCATTCCGGATGGTGCTGTCATCATCCATCTGGCGGCAATCTCGACCGATCCGCTCTGCCGCGTGAATCCACTCGAGGCGCTCGACGTCAATCTCACCGGTACTTTGCGCCTCGCTCAGGCGGCGAGCGTCCGTCATTGCAGGCAGTTTCTCTTCGCCTCGACCGAGTGGGTCTACGGCGACGTCCCCAACGAGGGCGTCCAGCTCGAGGACCAACCGCTCGACGTGACGCGGATTCCATCGGCTTACGCGTTCAGCAAGGTTGCCGGCGAGCGGATCCTCGCTTTTTCCGGGCTGCCGAGCGTGACGATCCTTCGGTTCGGAATCATCTATGGGCCCCGCGAACGGAACTGGTCGGCCGTGGAGAGCCTCATCGCGAAGGTTCGCGGGGGCGAGCCGATTTCGGTGGGGAGTCTTGCGACCTCACGTCGCTTCATCCACGTGCGGGACTTGGTCGCGGGCATCGTCGCCGCGATAGGCCTCGATGGGTTCGAGGTACTCAATCTTGCCGGTGACGTCGACATCACGCTCGGGCAGGTCATCGAGACCGCCGATGCGGTCCTCGGCAGGAAGAGTTCGATCGTCGAGACCAATCCAGTGGCCCGAAGTGTGAGGACGCCTTCCAGCGCCAAGGCCAGAGAGAGGATCGGTTGGGAGCCGAAGATCACCTTTCTGGAAGGGGTGAGGGACGTGGTGGCGGCGCTCGAAAAGGAGGGGCAATGACGAATCCTCGTGTCTCATGGCCAGATGCCGTGGATTTGCTCGGCGGCGACCTGTCGCGGCTGCCCCGTGACGAGTGCAGCCCGACTGCCCGCATGATCCAGCTGAGGTTGTGGCAGCATCTCGTCAACGAGTTGCTCAAGCAGAAGGCTTTCAAGGTGCCCGTGCATCTCGCCTTCGGGGCCGAGTCTGTCGTCACGGCCGTCGACGAATCGATGGCCGTCGACGATCAACTCGTGCTCACGCACCGCAACGCCGCCTACAACATGGCGAGAGCGGATTCGTTGAAAGGTCTTCTCGACGAATACCGCTCGCTACCCACCGGCGCTTGTGGTGGCATGCTCGGCTCGATGAATCTCGCCCTTCCGGCATCCGGGATCGCCTACACCTCAAGCATCCTTGGCAACAATTTTTCCGTCGCCTGTGGCCTCGCATTCGCGAAGGTCCTCAAGGATGAGGCTGGCGCGGTCTGGGTCGTGACCGGGGACGGCGCGGCTGAGGAGGGGGGGTTCTACGAGGCGCTCGTGTTCGCCCGTTCGCACCGACTCCGGGTTGTTTTCGTGATCGACAACAACGACCATTCAATGGTGTCGTCGATTCGAGAGCGGCGTTGCGAAATCCGTTTCGATCGGATGTGTGAGGCCGTCGACGTGCCCTATCGTGCCTTCGATTCGAACGACGTCATCGCGTACGTGGCGGGCCTGCGCCAGGTGCGGCACGAACTCGATGGCGCGGGCGGTCCGTGGTGTGTCGAGTTCAGCACCGCCCTGCTGAATCAGCATGCCGGACCGACGCCCGGCTGGCCGACCGATCCGCTTTCCATCTCGCTTGCCAACGGGTTACTGGTCGGTTCGGCGCCACGGGATCCAGTCGCCGTTCTTCACGACACGATCGGCGGGGAGTCGTTCGGGCGGATCGAGTCGATGCTCGCCGCCCGAGTTGTCGCCGGGGTTTCAAACGGGAAAAACCATGGGTAAATACCTGTCGTCGGTCAACGAGATCATCGCCCGGGAGGTGAATCGGTTGGACTGCGCCCTCGTCTACGGAGAGAACATAGACCGGGGTTCCTACCTTTCGGGATTGAGCAAAAACCTCACGTCCGGTCCGCGGCGCCGCATCCTGAATGTGGGCAATTGTGAATACACGCACTGTGGCGTGGGGTTCGGTGCGATGTTGGCGGGAGCAAACGCGGTCCTTTTCGTCAAGCAACTCGATTTCATGCTGCTCGGCATGGATCACTTCGCATCGACGTACGGTCTCCTGCGTTCAGGACAGGCACTCGATCGCCTCGGCAGTTTCACGATCGTCGTGGCCGTTTACGATCAGGGGTATCAGGGCCCCCAGTCGAGTTTCAACGATTTGGCATCGATGTGCTCGTTGGCACGGGTCCCGGGATTCACGCTGACGAATCTGGCCGATGCAGCCGCCGTGGCGGAGCAGGAGTTCCACCGTCCCGGTTTCCGGATCATCGCGTTGACCCAGAAGAGTGCCGGGGATGAAGTCTTCGTGCCCGGCGAGTTCGATCGGTCCGCGGACTGTGCCCTGTTTCGCTATTCAACGGGCGCTGATCTGTCGATCGTGTGTGCGAACTTCAGCCTGCGCAACGGACTGGCCCTCCGCGACGAACTCGCTGATCGGGGAGTCTCCTCGAGTTTGTTCGGCGTCAATCCAGTGATCGACCCTGATTGGACCCTGTTGGCTGCGGACGCCGAGCGAACGGGATCGGTCCTCGTGCTCGACGACAGCAAAGGCCTCACTGGGCTCGGGCATCGTGTCTGCGAGTTCGTGTCGCGGTGCCGGTCGGCTCCACGTGTTCACCTCGTGACCCGTCCCACGCACATTCCATTCGGCGTCGCTTCGGAGGAGTTTGAAGCCCCTCCGGCCGAAAAGGTCATCGCGTTGTTCGGCCTGCAATCCGCCTCTTCTTGAAAATCGCAGCGAGTCCGTTCCGATGCCCCCTCCGTCCGTGATGTCCGTCTCGAAGCGAGAGCCCGCCGTGTCGGTGTGCATCGCCGTCCGCAACTGCGAGACGTACATTGCCGCGGCGATCGAATCCGTGCTCGGGCAGCGGTACGACGACTTCGAGATCGTGGTCGTCGACAATGCCTCGACCGATGAGACCGTCGGCATCGTGAGTTCGATCCGCGACGAACGGGTGCGACTGGTAGAGAACCCTGTCAACGTCGGGCCGTGCCACAACTGGAACCGCTCCATCGAGGAGGCTCGGGGCCGGTACGTGAAGGTGCTCGGTGCCGATGACATCCTCTATCCCGATTGCCTTGCCGAGCAGGCGGCCATCCTCGATGCCGACCGGGATCGTTCGGTGGCGCTCGTCTGTTGTCCTCGTGACATCATCGATTCCGGTGGCCGGGTGATGATGCGGTCGCGGGGATGGAGGACCGGTGGGGTGACCCGGCGATTGACCGGCCGGGAAGCGATGAGACAGATGGCCCGCGCGGGGCGCAATCTCATCGGTGAGCCACTCACCACGATGTTCCGTCGCGACGACGCGCTGGCCATCGGTGGCTTCGACCCGGCCGTCTATGCATCGCTTCCCTTCTGTCTCGATTGGGACCTGTGGTGCCGTTTGCTCGAGAAGGGCGACCTCGTCGTCAACGGTAGGGCACTGGGCGCGTTCCGCGTGAACGCGGGATCGGAGAGCCTCACGCTCGTCGGGCATTTTGCCGAGAATGACCGGAGGTTCATCACGAGACTTCGTGACAAAGGACTGGCGGACATCGGGGAGATGGACCTCGCCCTCGGGTCCGTGAGGGCATGGCGTGACGCCTGGCTGCGTCGGGCCTTCTACACCTACTTGAAGGTCCGCCCCTCGGCATAGTCTGCGACGGCGACCTCTCGCCCTGTCCAGCAGGTCGGGCGAATGCGGAAATCTCCCTGCTTCCGTTGGGGACGGGAGGTCGGTGACCGCCTGACCGCAACCCCTGCCGCGACGCGTCAACCGTTCGCGGAGTAGTCGCCTCGAGTCGACACGTCGACGCCGTGGGACCGTCGCGTGTCGGCGACGATGAAAAGCGGACGATGCTTGCCTTGGAAGTAGACCCGGACGACGTATTCACCAACGATCGACGTGGCGACGAGGTTCGCTCCTCCGAGAATGAATGCCAGCACGAGGAGGGAGGTCCAACCACGGACGGTCTCCTTGCCCCCGAACACGAACTGCCCGAGGAGCGAACTGGCGAGATAGAGCCCGGCCACGAAGCACACGATCACGCCGAGCAGGAGTGAGACCCTGATCGGGATCCGTGAATAGCCGAACAGACCGTCAAGTGCACCGTCGATCCGTCGTCCGACGCTGTAGCTCGTGGTGCCGGCGTACCGGCCTGGACGGTCGTAGGGGACGCCGGTCTGCTTGAATCCCACCCAGCTTCGCATGCCACGGATGAGTCGATCCCGCTCCGGCATCTGGGCGATGAGTTTCGAGACCCGCCTGCTCATCAATCCGAAATCACCCGCATCGAGCGGAATGGGACGTTCGGCGATCACGTTGAAGAGCCGGTAAAAGGTCGCGAAGCAGAATCGGAGCCAGAGAGGCTCTTTCCGGTTCTTGCGCACTCCATAAACGACGTCGGAGCCGTTGCGGAAGTGATCGAGAAAGGTGGCGATCAACTCCGGTGGATCCTGCAGATCGGCGTCGAGGAAGATCACCGCATCACCCTGGGCGTGCTCCATCCCAGCAGTGATGGCGGCCTGATGGCCGAAGTTCCGCGACAGCCGGACCACGATCCAAGAGAGCCGATCCGTCGGCTCCAGTTTGCCGATCCGCTCGACCGTGTCGTCCGTACTGCCATCGTCGACGAAAACGGCTTCAAAGCGGGTTTCCGGAATGGCGGCCGTCACGGTCGTGATCCGTGACCATAACGCCTCGACGTTGTCAGACTCGTTGAGGACCGGAATGACGAGCGACGCGAGCATGGGTTAGCAGGCCTTGGATAAAGTGCCCACCGCCGGATGGGGCGGCCGTTGCCCCGGGAAAATCCCGGGCGTTTCCTGCGGGCCACCAAGTGGAAATGGCCATGGCCGGAAGTTCCACCGACGAGTTTGGCGGTCTGATGGGACGCGGCTGCAGCCCGATGACCGATTGCCACATCGTCGGTAGCCTACCATCCGCCGGAAGCCTCCGCCGTTGCGGAGGCTTCCGACTCGCCACGGCGTCGAAGCGTTACGCCCCTCGGATCGAACCAGTCGGTATATTCGTTGTTTTCAGCAGCCAGGCGAGGACGTCGCGGCCGAGACGAGGAAAGCGATCCATGTCGAAAAGTCGCGCATCGAAGCCTCCCGGGACCGAGGATCTCGGAGGCGCCCTGCCATCGGGCCGGGAGGTGGACCAGCCACGGCAGCCGGGTTTCCCTACCCGCGACGTCCTCGTCATGACGGCCCTCGCACTTGGGGTGCTGCTCGCTTGGTGCGCGGCTAACGCCAAATGGACATTGCATTCGTGGGCCTTGCCGACCACCTACGTGCACGACATGGAACGGGGCGACTTTCTCGCGAATGCCGCCCAGCTCAAGGCCTCCGGGAACTGGAGCGGGATTCCGTTCCGTTGGAAGAACGTGTCCGAGCTCGGTGCACCTTATGACGCTAACTGGAACGACTTTCCATCACTTGATGAAACCGTCGTGACGTTCCAGGTCATCCTGACGAGGGCCATGGGGTTGTTTCCCGGCATGAATGTCGGATTTGCGATTGCTCATCTGTTGGCCGCCCTGGCTGCCTATGCGTCTGCCAGGCTCTCCGGATCGAACCGATTGTGGTCGTCGGTGGCGGGGCTCGCCTTCGGAGTCAGCCCCTTCATCTTCGCCCAGTCGCCCCACCACGTTTCAGTGGCCTACGCCTGGCCTGTCGCTTTCTTTCCGCTTGCCTGGCACGCGGTAACGACTTCGGACGGCCTTGTGTGGGGGACTCGCCGTTGCTGGTGGATGATCGCCTTGGGATTTGTCGCCGGCCTGCACTTCGTGTATTTCACGAATATTTTCTGTCAGCTCGTGCTGCTGGGCGCTGCCGTGCAGTACTACCGCACGCGCAGAGGTGCTCCGTTCCTGGCAGCGCTCTCGCTGATCGCCGCCGCGGCACTGGGATTCGCGGTCAATAACGTCGATTCCTGGACGTACAAACTGTTTCACGAACCCAACGCCAACGCGTTCGTGCGGGAGTACAAATGGCTCGAACTCTACGGCCTCAAGATCAAGGACCTCTTCATCCCGCCGAAGTGCCATCAATCCGATCTGTTGTCTGCTTTCTCCGCTTCGCATTGGCAGTCTGCCCCCCTCTTGGACGAGCAGTCTTCGTATCTCGGGATCGTCGGCATCGGTGCTTTTCTCTGGCTAATGCTCACCGGCCTGCGGGCGATGGTCGAACGCCGTGAGCGAGACGTTCCGATCGAGGTCTGGCAGATCCTCTGGGTCGTGCTGATGTTCACCACGGGGGGGCTCAATGCGATCATCGGATTGGCCGGGATCACGATGTTTCGAGCCGGTTGTCGCTACAGCGTCGTGATCCTCGTGATCTCGCTGCTGTGGGCGGCACGGCGGCTGACCGTCCTCCAGGCGGGGTTCCAGGAATCTCGCCCCGGAGCGGCGACAGCAGGTCAGTGGTACGCCGCCGCAGCGGCGATCGGGATGGTGGTGTTGTGGGACCAGGTTCCCCGCCCGCCCACGGCCGAGGAGACCGCTACGATCATCCGCCAGATCGACTCTGACCGCGAGTTCACCCGGAAGATGGAAGCGGCCCTCCCCGAAGGAGCGATGGTCTTCCAGTTGCCGATCATGGAATACCCCGAGTCGCCCGCACCGGGCGTTCCTTCCTACGACCATTTCCGCCCGTTTCTGTACAGCACGAAGTTGAGGTATTCGTTTGGCTCGATGAAGGGACGCCCGCGCGAGGCGTGGCAGCAGGAACTCGGCAAGCGGCCGCTCGAGGAGGCCGTTGCTGAAATCGAGAAGCGCGGTTTTGCCGCGATCTACATCAACCGTAACGGTTTTCCGGAGCGGGCCCAGCCGATCGAGAAAGCGCTGCGGGCGATGGGCTACAGCCAGCCCCCGATCGTCAGTGCCACCGGCGATCTCGTCTGCATCCCGCTCGAGAAGCCCTGATCGCAGCTGCCGCGGGGCGTCCGTCAGGGCGAGGGTCGTGGGCGGGGCGTCTTGTTGCCGCCCGGAGCGAGCCGGGCATGCGCGCCGAACTCGAGGCGCCGGCCCGAAGCATCCGTGCAGGTGAGCGGACCGGAGGTGATCTGTGTCGCATGTCGTCCTGCGACCACAGCGAGCGCCGCGGCCAGTCGCTTTGCGGTCCAGCCGCTGGAGTGGCAGGAGAGGAGGAGGGGGCCTGCTGCCGGCGCGGGGACAAGCTCGGCGAGCTCCTCGAGAAGAGGGGGGAGATCACGGTCGATGGCAAAGGCCTGCCCCTTCGGCCCGTGGCCCCAGGAGGGAGGATCGAGGACGACGCCGTCATAGCGGCTGCCGCGGCGGAGTTCCCGCTGTACGAACACCCGCGCGTCTTCGCATACGAAGCGGATCGGGGCGGTTGCGAGCCCGGACGCCTCCGCATTGCGCCGAGCGAGCCCGATCGCCTGCCGGGAGGCGTCGACATGGACGACCTCGGCGCCAGCAGCGGCCAGCGCCAGCGTGGCGGCCCCGGAGTGGGCGAAGAGGGAGAGGATCCGCGTGGCGCGCGGTGTCACTCGCTCGAGCCAGGTCCACTGCGGTGCCTGCTCCAAGAACAGCCCGGTCTGGCCCGAGGCGGCGGGGCGGACTTCGAGCTGGAGCGTCGTGGCGTGGAGCGGGATCGCCACCCGCCAGGGATCGGGAAGCGGCCCGAATTGTCGCCAGCCGCGGGGGAGCACAGTCGCCTCTTCCCCGGCCGAGATGCGGCTTTCCCCCTCCGGGCCACCGGTGTAGCTTAGAGAAGATTCGGCCCACAGGCCGGGGAGGCGACGGGGGAGCCTCGCCTGGGGAAGCGGACGATCGACGAGGACGCCGGCGAGGCGTTCGAGCCGGCGACCCCGTCCGAAGTCCATGAGCACGGCGTCGTCGGGATGGGGCGGTTCGGCGGGGCGGCTCATGATGCCCCAAGGATACGTTGCCCCCGGGCCGTTCCCAATTCCACCACATTCCCTTCGCTCGATCCACGCTCGCGCCGGTGCTGTCGTTTTGCATCGCCCCCGAGGTTGCCCATCAGGAGACTTGTCATGCGCTACTCGATCGATTCCTTGCTCATCTCCGTCCGTCGGGCTGTCGCCGCTGCCGGATGCACGGCCTTTGTGATCGCGGGAAACGCGACGTCAGCGGAGCCGGAAGCGGCGGCCGTGACCGCGCGGGGGCTTGAGCGAACCGCCGACGATGCGATCGCCAAGCTCGTCGACTTCCTCCAGCATCCTGAAGGGGGCGCTGAAGGGGGCGCTGAAGGAAGGTCTCCATCTCCTGG
>Ga0208249_1000123_pt1 | contig 24161 bp, 23 predicted proteins | sample CryBogmetaGMA1M_FD_184546 | JGI IMG/M metagenome (GOLD analysis project Ga0208249, IMG submission 184546) | Freshwater microbial communities from Crystal Bog, Wisconsin, USA - MA1M (SPAdes) | ecosystem: Environmental > Aquatic > Freshwater > Lake | place: Crystal Bog, Wisconsin, USA | collected...
TGGATGCGGGGACGGGCGGGGCGGATCCTAGGCAGTGCCGGCCCGCTTCCACTGCAGGGCATCGGCGCTACCGCTCCAACGCAGGCAGTCCGCCAGGGGCCGGCCGCCCAGCAGGGCCTCGGCCCCGCGGTGATCGCCCAGCACCCGGCGCGGCAGCACGGTGGCAGCGGCGATGGCCCGGCCCGGCTCGCGGCTCCAGCGGGCCAGCCGCACCGCCCCCTCCAGCAGCGGCAGGGTCACCCCCGCCAGGGTGCCGTCTTCGAGGCGGCAGCTGCCGTCCGCCACGATCAGGGGCCGTTCGTCCCAGCGGTGCACGCCATCCCCGAGCCCGTAGGGGGCGAGGGAGTCGCTTACCAGCACCACCTGGGTCGGGGCTAGGCGCTGCAGCAGCACCGCCATCGTGGGGGCGACGTGCACACCGTCGGCGATCAGCCCGAGGGCCACATCCCCCCGCAGCAGGGCCGCCGCCGCCGGGCCCGGCGCCCGCCGGTGCATGTCGGCCATGGCGTTGAAGGTGTGGGTGAGCATCGTCACCCCGGCGCTGAAGGACGCGGCGGCCTCCACCTCATTGGCGGCGCTGTGGCCGAGGCAGACCGCGATGCCGCGGCGGCGCAGCTCGGTGATCACCGCTTCGGCGCCGGGGAGCTCCGGCGCCAGGGTCATCAGGGCGATGTCGGCCGGTTCGTGCCAGCCGGCACCGCCGCGGAAGCCATCGATCCGCTCGGCCAGGGCGGCCAGGCCGGGAGCGGCCAGGTGCTCGCGGGGGTGGGCGCCGCGGCGCTCCGGGGCCAGGAAGGGACCCTCCAGGTGGGCGCCGAGCAGCCGGCAGCGGCCCGGCCGGTGGCGCAGGCGGGCTGCCGCCAGCACCGTGAGCGCCTGGCGCAGCGGTGCCACGGCGCAGGTCACCAGGGTGGGGCTGATCGCCTCGACGCCATCGGCGTGCAGCCGTTCCAGCAGGGCCTCCAGCTGCGGCAGATCGGCCGGGGTGAGCTCGGGGAAGGCCAGGCCAAGGCCGCCGTTGATCTGCAGATCCACGCCGGCGGGTGAGAGCCAGTCGCCGTTCCAGTTCTGGCCAGCGGCGGCGCTGCCGTCCGGCAGGGGTTCCACGCGCTCGATGATGCCGTCGGCGTCGATGCCCACCCGCCAGCGGCGCCCGTCGCCGTGGCGGCAGGCCGCGGCCCGCGGCAGACGCACGTTGGTGAGCCAGGGCATCGCGGCCAGGGGGGCGGGACAATGCCATCCTCGCCGCTCCCCGTCCATGGCTCCGGATCCCAATACCACCGCAGCCGCACCCGTGCGGGTGGCCGTGATCATGGGCAGCGATTCCGATCTGCCCACCATGCAGCCAGCGGTGCGGATCCTGGCGGAGCTGGGGGTGGCTGCCGAGGTGCGGGTGCTCTCGGCCCATCGCACCCCGCTGGAAATGGTCACCTTCGCCGGCCAGGCGGCCGGCCGCGGCCTGAAGGTGATCATCGCCGGGGCCGGCGGCGCTGCCCATCTGCCCGGCATGGTGGCCTCGATCACCGTGTTGCCGGTGATCGGTGTGCCCGTGCAGAGCCGGGCCCTGGCCGGGGTGGATTCGCTGCATTCGATCGTGCAGATGCCCGCCGGCATTCCCGTGGCCACGGTGGCGATCGGCAATGGCCTCAATGCTGGCCTGCTGGCGGCCCGGATCCTGGCCACCGCCGATCCGGGCCTAGCGGCCCGGCTGGCGACCTACGCCAGCGAACTGCACGACCAGGTGGCGGCCAAGGACGCCCGCCTGCAGGCCCTCGGCAGCGACGCCTATCTGGCGGCCATGGCCGGCGAGCCGGGGGGTGGTCGTTGACGCTGTTGGCGCCCGGCGGGGTCGCCCGGCAAGCTGAAGCAAGCTGCCCGCCCGGTTAAGCCGGGCTCCGATCACGATGCTTGAGCGGCTGGTGCTGCCCCCCTGGTTGCGCTGGAGCCTGGCCCTGCCGCTGCTGGTGCTGAACCTCTGGGTGCTGCGCCAGCTGCTGCTGCCCCTGGCCCCCTTTCCCGCCCTGTTCCTGGCCGCCGGCTTGATCGCCTTCCTGCTGGATATCCCCTGCCGCTGGCTGATCGACCGGGGGCTGCCCCGGCCGCTGGCCCTGCTGCTGGTGCTGGCGATCAGTGGCGGTGGCGTGGTACTCGCGGCCCTGTGGCTGCTGCCGCGGCTGGTGCTGCAGCTTGATGAGCTGATCAAGGCCCTGCCGGGTTGGCTGGCCCAGGGCGAAACCCTGCTGGGTCAGCTGCAGGGCTGGGCGAGTCAGCGGGGCCTGCCCACCGATTTCGGCGACCTCAGCAGCGAACTGCTCAGCCGCACCAGCAAGCTGGCCAGCCAGCTCAGCCAGCAGCTGCTGGGCCTGCTGGGGGCCACGGTCGGGCTGACGGTCAACACAGTGATCGTGCTGGTGCTGACCGTGTTCCTGGTGCTGGGCGGGGAGCGCATCGCCATCGGTCTGGCCAGCTGGCTGCCGGCGGATGGGCGGCCGCTGGTGGTGGGCACCGTGTATCGCACCTTCCGCGGCTACTTCGCCGGCCAGGTGCTGCTGGCCCTGATCCTCAGCGGCCTGCAGATGGTGGTGTTCACCCTGCTGGGCATCCCCTACGGGGTGCTGTTCGCGGTGGCGATCGGCTTCACCACCCTGATCCCCTATGCCAGCGCCCTGACGATCGTGCTGGTGAGCCTGCTGCTGGCCCTGCAGGATCCGCGCCAGGGGCTGGAGGTGCTGGCGGCGGCGATCACGGCGGGGCAGGTGGTGGATCAGGTGATCCAGCCCCGGCTGATGGGCAGCATCGTCGGGCTGCAGCCCGCCTGGCTGCTGATCAGCCTGCCGATCGGGGCTCGGCTGGGCAGCCTGCTGGGGCTCGGTGAGCTGCTGGGGCTGCTGCTGGCGGTGCCGCTGGCCAGCTGCCTCAAGACCTTCTTCGATGTCTGGGCGGTGCGGCTGCGATCGGCCGAGCTGCCCCATGCAGAGGAGTTGCCTGTCGGAGGCCCTTAGCCTTGCCTGGCTGTGGATCCCGGCGCAGCCACGGCGGATCGATGTGGCCAGCCGCTTTGAAGCGGATCCGCACTTCCCCGGGCAGGTGATGGATCTGGAGGCGATCGGGGCGGGTTGATCTGGCCCAGATCATCACGGGGCGTCGCTGGCAAATGCCTCGCGCCGGAAACCGTTGCGCTCGATGATCGAGAAGATCATGTCGAGTGTGGATCGCTCCAGCGTGGGCGTGCGGGCCAGGATCCAGCCATAGCGGCGGTCGGGGCTGCCGACCACGGCCCAGCGGTAGTTCTCATCCAGCCCGATGATCCAGTAATCACCCCAGAACGGTCGCAGGCCCAGGAAACTCACCAGGCTCACCTTGAGTTTGGCCCGGCTGCGGGTGTCGATCACCCTGGCCACGCCCCGGGCCTGATCCACCTGGCCATTCTTTCTGCGGCACTGATTGACAACCTTGAGGCGACCATCGGCGCGGCGGCTGTACAGAGCAAGCGATTCGCGGGCGCATTGCTTCTGGAAGCGGTTGGGAATCCGGGCGATCTCAAACCACAGCCCGGCATAACGATCCAGATCCACCGCCGGCACCGCCGTGACGGCGTGGTTGCCCGGATCCGTCGGCGCCTGGGCCGGTGCCGCAGCAGGCGCCAGTGGCACCGCGGCCAGCAGTAAGGCCAGGGCCCAGCAGGTACGGAGGGGGGTGATCATGGGGCGGCCAGTGTGGCGCTGGGGTTGGCCTGGAGCCGCTCCAGCTGCTGGAGAAAGATCTGCCGGCCGTTGGTCAGATGGGCGTGCCAACTGGCGCCGGAATTGCGGTCGGCGTGGTCGGAGATGTACTTGAACGCCCGCCAGGGCACGCCTTCCCGCTGGCAAACCGAGGCGATCGCGAACAGCTCCATGTCCACCACCTCAACCCCCTGCTCCTGTAGCCACGGGTCTGCCGCCGTGACGAACTGATCGCCACTGCCACAAAGCACCCCCGGTTGTCCCGAGCTGAGCACCACGGGGCTGGCATCTTCGGGCGTCTGGCCCCGGGGGGCCAGGGGCATGGCGTTCATGTCCGACTGCAGGACCCGCGCCACCTCCACCAGGCCGCTGAGCCCTGGCTTGAGGCCCCCGGCGGTGCCGTAGTTCACCACCAGATCGGGGGTGCTGTGCTGCAGGGCACAGGTGAGGGCATAGGCGGCGTTCAGCTTGCCAATGCCCGTGAACAGCACACCAGGATGGTCGAGCTCATGGGTCAGGGCACTGACCACCAGGATGGAGGGCATCAGCTCAACGGCAACAGTCGTGACCATTGTGGTGCGAAAGGGATCTGAGGCCGCGCGAGCATGTTTTCAAAGCCCAACCGCCTTGGGGCAGTGCCAGATCACAGACTGATCGACAGGTTTTTGACACGGAATTCTGCTCGGATTCCGAACAGAATTCCACTCGGATGGCGCTAATTGCATCACGATTCCGCGCAGTCAGCCGACTTGTCAAGCGGCCGAAGAGTGGTCTTCAGCCCTCCCCGGGCGCCGGAACCACGCCCTGTTGCTCCAGGTAGGCCAGCACCTGGCCCACGGAGTCGTCCAGGCTCTGGCTGCCCGTCTCCACCCGCAGCTCGGGGGATTCGGGCTCTTCATAGGGGCTGGAGATGCCTGTGAACTCCTTGATCTGGCCGGCGCGGGCCTTGGCGTAGAGCCCTTTGGTGTCGCGCTCCTCGCACACCGCCAGGTCGGCGGCGCAATGGATCTCGATGAAATCACCCGCCTCCACCAGGGCGCGGGCGCGGGCCCGGTCGGCGCGGAACGGGGACACGAAGGCGGTGAGCACCACCACGCCGGCATCAAGGAACAGCTTGGCCACCTCACCGATGCGGCGGATGTTCTCCTCCCGGTCGGCGTCGGAGAAGCCCAGGTCGGCGCAGAGGCCATGGCGCACGTTGTCGCCGTCGAGCACATAGCAGGCCAGGCCCTGCTCGAACAGGGCCGAATTCACGGCATTGGCCAGGGTGCTCTTGCCGGCGCCACTCAGCCCGGTGAACCAGAGGATGGCGCTGCGGTGGCCCCGCTGGTGGGCCCTCGCCGCCCGGGTCACCGTCGAGTGGTGCCAGACGATGTTCGTCGCCTTGCCGGTGGGTCCGGAACCGGTGGCTCCTGAGCCGGCATTGGCGGGGCTGGCGGTCATGGCGGCGCGGCACGGGGCTGGCCGCCATTGTGCTACTGCGTCAGCGCCGCCTGCTCCAGCAACTGCAGGGTTTGGCGCGCCGCCGTACTCAGGGCCAGAGGCTCGCCCGGGCCGTGCTCGTGCAGGCAGGGCCTGGAGCCCCCGGCCGTCGGCACCGCCTCGGACAAGCGGGCCCCGCCATCGCGACGGAAGATGGTTCTCCCCTCCTTGATCGTTTCCACCACGGCGATGTCCTTGATCGTGGTGGGGTCCCCCTTGAGGGGATTGCGCTCCAGGATCACCAGGTCGGCCAGCTTGCCCACCTCCAGGCTGCCCTTGGTCTTCTCCTCCTTGATCTGCCAGGCGGCGTTGGCGGTCACGGCCTTCAGGCCCAGGTAGGGCGACACCTTCTGCTCCGGCCCGATCACCACCCCCTGGGGCGTGCGCCGGTTCACCCCGGCATCCACCAGGGCCAGCACCCACGGCTGGGGCGACACCGGCGCGTCGTGGCTGAACGTGAAGGGGATGCCGGCCCGCTCCATGCTCATCGTTGCCATGGAGTTGGCGGCCCGTTCCGCTCCCCAGAGCTTCAGCACCGCTTCTCCCCCGGGAATCAGGCCGGTGCTCAGGAAGCTGGGCACGGCGCCCACCGCCTTCATCCGCCGGATCTGATCCGGGCGCAGGTAGGTGGCATGGATGAAAACTGGCCGGTGGTCGGCCATGCCGTGCTTCTTCACCGCCTTCTCGATCGCCCGCAGGGCCTGGTCGGCCGCGGCGTCGCCGTTCATGTGCATGTTGATCTGCACGCTGCTGGTCCAGTAGCGGTCAAAGGCCTGCTCCAGCACTCCATCAGCGATCTGCTGATAGGCCCGGTAGCCGGGCCCGGCCCCTGGAGGGGGGCTGGCGTAGGGCTGGCTCATCCAGGCGGTGGGAATCGAGCCATCCAGCCAGAACTTGATGCCGCCCAGCCGCACCCGGTTCACGTAGCGCCGGTCGAGATCGGGCCGCAGCTGCAGCAACCGCTGGCTGGTGTTGCCCGGCTGACTGCCGGCCGCCACGGCGATCGCCTCCTGGCGGCCGAACCCATCGCCGGCCTTCGGGTTGGCCAGGTCGTAGTCGCTGGCCACCTTCCGGGCCGCCGTGCCCACCGCATCCACGCTCGAATCCTTGGCGCAGATGTAGAGGTCGAGCGGCAGCAGGCGCTTGTCGATGGCGTTGCGCACCAGGGCGATGTCATCGCTGCCCAGGCCCACGCCGCATTCCTGGGCCGTGGTGTGGCCGTAGCTGGCCCAGAGGCGGCTGGCCCCGCTGATCACCGCGTCGGCGGTGGCCCCCTGGAAGGCGGGCCGCTTCTCGCGCACCAGGTTGAGGGCCGTCTCCTCGGCCTTGCCCGCCGGGGTGCGGCCATCGCTCTGGCGTTCAAACTTGCCGCCGGCCGGATCGGCGGTCTGGGCCGTCACCCCCGCTGCCCGGAAGGCCGCGGAGTTGAAGGCACCGGCGTGGCCCGAGCTGTCCACCACCATCACCGGCCGCTCCGCCGACACCGCATCCAGTTCCGCCACGCTCGGATAGCGCTGCAGGCCCGTGCCCTGGAAGCCGAAGCCCACGATCCATTCCCCCGGCGCCACCTTGGCCGCCTGGACCTTCATCCGCCGGACGATCTCCTCAATCGAGCTGGCGCCGAACAGGTCGGCATCCACCAGGTTCTTGCCGAAGTAGATGAAGTGGCCGTGGGCATCGATGAAGCCGGGCAGCAGGGTGCGACCGGCCAGGTCCAGCCGGCGGGCGTTGGCGCCGGCGGCCCGGATCGCCCCGGCCAGGGGCCCCACATAGACAATGCGGCCCTGCCGTTCCACCAGGGCCTCCACATAACGGGGCTGGGGGCCCGCCATGGTGAGGATGTCGCCGCCGCTGTAGACGCTGGCCGGGGCCGCCGGCGCGGCTGGGGCGGCCGTGGCCGCTGTGGCGCTCAGCAGGCCGAGGGCAACGCCCAGGGCGGTGGCCGCTGCGGCCGGCGTGGCGAACAGGGAAGCGGGGCGTGCCATGGCAACAGGAACGGAACGGGACCGGCGGATGGCCGGGCCTGGTGTTCATCGTGCAAGCCAGGGCCGGCTCCGTTCCGCCGGTTCAGAAACTCTTCAACAGCAGCGAACTGCCCATCAGCAGCGACAGGATTTCAAAGGCCCGTTTCACCAGCCGGCTGCCGCGGGCGATCGCCAGGTGGGCCCCCAGGTAGCCGCCGGCGATCGAGCCCGCCAGCAGCATCGGCACCCAGGCCCAGGCGATCTGCCCCTGGCTGCCGAGGGTGAGGGCACCGGCGCCGTTCCAGAACAGCCCTACCAGGATCAGGGTGTAGGCCACGGCACGGCCGTAGTCGAGGCCGAACCAGCGCACCAGCCAGAGGGTCACGAACAGGCCGGTGCCGGAGGTGAGGGAACCGTTGAGGAAGCCGATGGCGAACAGCCCCAGGCCGCCCACCAGCCGGCGCCGGCCGGTGGGCGGCTGGGTGCGGCCGGCGGTGCCCAGCCCGGGCCGGGCGATCGAATAGAGCCCCAGGGCGATCGTCAGCAGCCCCAGCAGCAGGGTGCAGAGCTTCGGCGGCAGGCCCAGCACCGTGCGCGCCCCCAGCACCACCCCCGGCAGGCCCCACACCAGGATGAACCCGGCGAGCTGGGGATCTAGGGCACTGGCGCGCAGGTGGCGCAGGCTGGCGCCCACCCCCAGGGCGACGCTGGCCAGTTTGTGGGTGGCCAGGGCCAGGGGAAAACTCAGCCCCAGCAGGATCAGTACCGGCAGCTGCACCAGCCCGGCGCCGCCGCCGGCGAGGGCCGAAAGCAGGTTGGCGATCAGCGAGGCGGCGAAGACCCCGAGCTGCACCAGGGGATCGCCGGGGACGATGGCCACCGCCTCAGCCGCCCGCCTGCTTCGGCCGGAAGCCCGCCCGCTCCAGGGTCGCCAGGGCCGTGACCACCTGGTCACCCTGGAGCTCGATCACGCCGTCCTTGAGGGTGCCGCCGGTGCCGCTGCTGGCCTTGAGCTGCTTGAGCAGGGCGCGGGCCTCCGCCTCCGGCAGCTCCAGGCCGGTGATGGCGGTGACCAGCTTGCCGCCCTTGCCCGCCTTGGTGCGCTGCACCCGCACCGGCCGCTGTGCCTTCGGCGTGGCCTGGGCGGCCGCCACCGGGCGGGCGGTGCTCGCCGCGCTGCTGAATTCCTGCCAGCCGCCCTTGTTTGCCATCGCCGCTGCGGTGCCCGTGCTGCCGATTCTGGAGGACCGCCCCGGCGGTCCGGATTTCTTTTCGTCCCTAGCCTTCGCGCAATCCCTCCCTGCCGTGATGCCCAATTCCCAGAATCGTCGCCTGGCCACCACGGCGTTGCTGCTGGCGCTGGCCGGTGGGGCTCCCCTGGCCGCTGACGCGGCGGCGCCCGCCCCATCGCCGCTGCGGATGGACACCAACATCAACGAAGCCGAAGTGATCAAGGCCCAGCAGGGATGGTGTGACGGTCTGCTGGCGATCGGTGCCGCCTACCGCAGCGGCGGCCAGGCCCAGGCCAGGGCCAAGGCGCTGACGGTGCTCGACCAGGCCTACGCCTATCGCTATGGCCCCGTGGCGTTCAAGCCCACCCTCGCCAGCGGCCAGCAGACCTTCCGGGCCACCAAGGAGGGGGCCCTGGCCTATTTCGTGGGCAGCGATCCCGCTTTCCCCAACGACAAGGGATTTGCCCTCAAGCCCTGGCGGAGTTGCCAGGCCCGCAACCAGGTGATTCAGCTGCACGGCATGTTCGCCACCACCATGGGCAATGTCGATTTCACCGACAGCAGCGGTGCCGTCACCACGGTGGACAAGTCGTGGACCTTCATCAAGGAGCCCGACGGCAGCATCCGGATCCTGCTGCACCATTCCTCCCTGCCCTACACGCTGAAGACACCCTGAGCCGCAGGCCGCCGCGCCGTTATTGCTGCACCGGCAGCGGCAGGGGGCCGATCGTGCTGGAGCCGGTGCGCAGGGAGCAGCGGCCGGCGGCGATGGCGGCCGTCTCCTGGGCCTCGAAGCGCTCCAGCCCTTCCCGCAGCCACTGCTGGCAAGCCTCCGCCACGCTCACCCCGGCGGCGGCCGCGGCCCGCTCCAGCCGCTGCTGCAGGTCAGCGCTGAGCCAGGCGGGAAGCGCCGCGCTGCTGCCGGCTTCGCTGGCCAGGGGGGCAGGGCTGAAGGCCGTCATCGGGGCAAGCCGTTAAATGGCAGCCATTGTGGGATGGGCGCGGTGGGCGGGTTGCTCGCCATGAGCCCTGGGGGAAGCCGCTGAAGTCATGCAGCTTTTGCATAGGCCTGGCTGACCGCCAGCGCAGCCTGCAGAATCGGAGCCTGTTGCCGCTGAGGGTTGGCAGGGTCCGGCGGCATGAACAAACGAGCCCTGAGCGAAACCGAGATCTGCGACCGCTTCATCACCCCGGCGTTGCAGCGGGCCGGCTGGCTGATGGAGCGGATTCGACGGGAGTATTCGTTCACCGATGGCCGCATCATCGTGCGCGGGCGGCTGGTGAGCCGAGGCCGGCGCAAGCGGGCCGACTACCTGCTCGTTTACGAGGGTGTGCCGCTGGCGGTGATCGAGGCGAAGGAGAACAGCCATGCCATCGGCGATGGGATGCAGCAGGCCCTGGCCTATGCGGAGATCTTGAACACGCCGTTTGTGTTCGCCTCCAACGGTGATGGCTTCGTGCAGCACGACCGCACCGGCCAGGGCGAGCAGTGCGAAACCACCCTGGCTCTGGAGGCTTTTCCCAGCCCCGAGGAGCTCTGGCGCCGTTACAGCCGCTGGAAGGGCTTCACGCCCCAGCAGGAGAAGGTGGTGCTGCAGCCCTATTACGACGGCGGCACCAGGAAAGATCCGCGCTATTACCAGATCAATGCCATCCAGGCCACAGTGGAGGCGATCACCCAGGGCCAGCAGCGCATCCTGCTGGTGATGGCCACCGGCACCGGCAAGACCTTCACCGCCTTTCAGATCATCTGGCGGCTGTGGAAGGCGGGGCAGAAGCAGCGGATTCTGTTTCTGGCTGATCGCAACGTGCTGGTGAACCAGACGATGGTGAACGACTTCCGGCCGTTTGGGGCAGCGATGGCCAAGCTGAGCACCGCCTCGAAAACGATCGAGCGGGCTGATGGCACCCTTGAGACGATCGCGATCGCCCTGAACCGCCAGCGCCAGATCAACAAATCCCATGAGATCTACCTGGGGCTTTATCAGGCGCTCACCGGCCCGGAGGAGCGCCAAAAGCTCTACAAGGAGTTCTCGCCCGGTTTCTTCGATCTGATCGTGGTGGATGAATGCCACCGCGGCAGCGCGGCCGAGGATTCGGCCTGGCGCGAGATCCTCACCTATTTCCATGCCGCCACCCAGATCGGGCTCACCGCCACGCCGAAGGAAACCAAATATGTGTCCAACATCGAGTATTTCGGCGAACCGCTCTACACCTATTCGCTCAAGCAAGGCATCCGCGATGGCTTCCTGGCGCCCTACAAGGTGATCCGCGTGCATCTCGATCTGGATGTGGAGGGCTATCGCCCCAAGCCAGGGGAAGCGGATGATCGCGGCGTGGAGATCGAAGACCGTCTCTACAACCAGAAGGATTTCGATCGCCTGCTGGTGATCGATGAACGCACCCGCCGGGTGGCGCGCTGGATCAGCGACTACCTCAAGGCCAGTGGCGATCGCATGCAGAAAACGATCGTGTTCTGCGTGGACACCGAGCACGCCCTGAAGATGCGCCAGGCCTTGATCAACGAAAACCAGGATCTGGTGGCGGCCAACGGCCGCTATGTGATGCGCATCACCGGCAACGACGAGGAGGGCATGAAGGTCCTCGATGATTTCATCGATCCGATGAATCCCTACCCGGTGCTGGTCACCACCTCGCGCTTGCTCTCCACCGGCGTGGATGCCCAGACCTGCCGGCTGATCGTGCTCGATCGCGAGGTGGGCTCGATGACCGAGTTCAAACAGATCGTCGGCCGCGGCACGCGGGTGCATGCCGACAGTCAGAAGTATTACTTCACCCTGGTGGATTTCCGCAAAGCCAGCAACCACTTCGCCGATCCCGATTTTGATGGCGAGCCGGTGCAGATCTATGAGCCGGGCGAGGGCGATGATCCCCTGCCGCCGGAGGAGGTGGATCCCCCCAGGGCGGCAGACGACGACCTCTGGCCGGAAGACGAGGAGGACAGCGAGGGCGAAACGCCGCTTGTGGGAGACGAGGATCCGGAGTTTCCAGATCCTCTTGTCCACGACGTTCCCGGTGGCCCACGCCAGAAGTACTACATCAAAGGCAAGCCGGTTCGCGTGCTCACCGAGCGGATTGAATACCTTGATGAAAACGGCAAATTAGTGACCGAATCCCTGCGCGATTACAGCCGCCGCACGGTGCGTGAGCACTACACCAGCCTCGATGCTTTCCTGCGCCGCTGGCGCGGAGAGGAGCGCAAGGCCACGATCATCCAGGAGCTGGCGGAGGAAGGGCTGCTGCTGGAGCCCTTGCAGGAGGAACTGGGCCTGGAGCTCGACCCGTTTGATCTGATCTGCCACATCGCCTACGACCAGCCGCCCCTCAGCCGCCGCGAGCGGGCGGCACGGGTGCATAAACAGGATGTGTTCAGCCGCTACGGGCCCCAGGCGCGGGCCGTGCTGGAGGCGCTGCTGAGCAAATATCAGGACGAGGGCATGGTCGATGACCTGGCCGATGTGAAGATCCTCCAGATCCCGCCGTTCAGCGCCATGGGCACCCCGATCGAGCTGGTGCGCCACTTCGGCGGCCGCAAGACCGATTTCGAGCGGGCGGTGCATGATCTCCAGGCCGCCCTCTACGCGGAGGCCGCCTGAGCATGAGTGCCCGCACCACCGTGAAGGCAATCCAGGACATCATGCGCAAGGACGTGGGTGTCGATGGCGATGCCCAGCGCCTCTCGCAGCTGTGCTGGCTCTTCTTCCTCAAGATCATCGACGACCAGGACCAGGCCCTGGAGATCACCGAAGACGGCTACCGCTCCCCCATCCCGGAGCACCTGCAGTGGCGCAGCTGGGCTGCCGATGAGGAGGGGATCACTGGCGATGGCTTGCTGGAGTTCATCAACCAGGAGCTGTTCCCCTATCTCAAGGAGATGCCCCTCAAGGGGAGCCACCCCAACCGGGCCCAGGTGGTGCGCAAGGTGTTTGACGATACGTATAACTACATGAAATCGGGTCAGTTGCTGCGGCAGGTGATCAACAAGGTGAATGGCATTGATTTCAACAACCTCGCCGACCGTAAGCACTTCGGTGATGTGTATGAGCAGCTGCTCAACGATCTGCAGAGTGCCGGCAACGCCGGCGAGTACTACACGCCCAGAGGCGTGACCAGCTTCATGGTGGATCGCATCGATCCCAAACCCGGTGAATTGCTGCTCGACACTTCAGGCGGCACCGGCGGCTTCATCACCTGCTCGATCCGCCACATGCGCGAGCGCTATGTGAAAACCCTCGCCGATGAACAGGCAATGCAGGCCTCACTGCGGCTGATCGAGAAGAAGCCATTGCCGTTCATGCTCTGCATCACCAACATGCTGCTGCATGGCGTCGAGGATCCCAGCGTCGTGCGGCGCGACAACACCTTGGCCAGGCCCTACCGCGATTATGGGCCAGCCGACCAGGTGAATGTGATCCTCACCAATCCACCCTTCGGCGGCCAGGAGGAAGATGGCATTCAGGACAATTTCCCGGCCCAGTTCCGCACCCGCGAAACCGCCGATCTGTTCCTGGCGTTGTTCATCCGCCTGCTCAAACCCGGCGGCCGGGCTGGCATCGTGTTGCCCGATGGCACCTTATTTGGCGAGGGGGTGAAAACGCGCCTGAAGGAGCAGCTGCTGAGCGAATGCAACCTGCACACGATCGTGCGCCTGCCCAATTCCGTGTTCCGCCCCTACGCCAGCATCGGCACCAACCTGCTGTTCTTTGAGAAGGGCACGCCCACCGAGGAGATCTGGTATTACGAGCAGCGGGTGCCCGAAGGTCAGAAGGCCTATTCGATGACCCGCCCGATCAAGCAGGAGCATTTCAACGATTGCGTGGCCTGGTGGGGCGGCCCCAACCGCGAGGGCCGATTGGAGACGGAACAGGCCTGGCGCGTGCCGATCGCCCAGATCAAGGAGCGCCTCTACAACCTCGATCTCAAGAATCCCCACAGCGTGGCTGAAGATCACGGCGACCCCGAAGCGTTGCTGGCGGAGCTGCAGGCCGCCGAGCAGAAAGTCGCCGACCTGCGCGACCAGCTCAAGGCGATCCTGGCGGAGGCGCTGCTGCGATGAATGCCGAGCGCCTGCTGGCCCTGTTCGAGCGCATCAGCGCCGCGCCGGATGCCATCCCCCGCCTGCGCCGCTTCATTCTCGGCTTGGCGTTGCGGGGAAAGCTGGTGGAGCAAGATCCGGAGGATGAGCCGGCGGAAGAACAGCTTGAGCGGATTATTGAAGCCAAGATCTTGCTAGGCAGGAAGGAACGCACGACCAAGAGCAAGCGATCGGAGTCTTCTGGCGAATCACTTGATTTCCCCCTCCCCACTCAATGGGCAACAGCACCGCTTGCTGATCTGGCAACCGTCTTAAACGGACGAGCCTACAAACAGTCAGAACTACTAGACGCCGGGACCCCAGTGCTGAGGGTCGGCAACTTGTTCACATCCAATAAATGGTACTACTCTGATCTTGAGCTGGAGGAGGACAAGTATTGCAACAATGGTGATCTGATCTTCGCCTGGTCCGCATCATTTGGCCCCTTCATTTGGAATGGCGGCCGGGCCATCTATCATTACCACATCTGGAAGCTGCCCCTCCACAGCCCAGCGGACCTATCTCGCGATTACCTGTATCTTTATCTTCTCAATAAGACAGACGAGATCAAAGCTTCTGGCCATGGTATTTCCATGGTCCACATGACCAAGGAGAAGATGGAACAGCTGGAGGTCCCCCTCCCACCCCTCGCCGAACAACACCGCATCGTCGCCAAGGTCGACGAACTGATGGCCCTCTGCGACCAGCTGGAGGCCGCCCGCCAGGAGCGAAGGCAAGTCCAGCAGCGCCTGGTGGCCGCCAGCCTGCAGCGTCTCAACCAACCGGCCGAGGATCCCGACACTTTCCGTCAGCAGGCCGGCTTCGCCCTGGAGGTGCTGCCGCGCCTCACCACCTCAGCCGCCGAGATCAAGCATCTGCGCCAGACCATCCTCAACCTGGCGGTGCGCGGCAAGTTGGTGGCGCAGGATCCGGAGGATGAGCTGGCGGAGGAGTTGTTGCGGAGAGTTGGGTTCGAGATTGAGGCTTATTCCGCTATACATAAATCGCCTCATGATGCCGCATCAAAGATCAAGGCGCCAAATGAGCCTCCCTTTCCTTGCCCTAGAGGATGGGCGTGGGCTCAGCTTTGCTCGCTTTTTCGTGTTATCACTGACGGTGATCACCAGCCACCTCCCAAGTCCAATGAAGGCATTGCTTTCTTGACAATCGGGAATATCACAGGAAGTAGAGTCGATTTCACTTCATGCCGGTTTGTGCCGGAGTCATACTTCAAGCAACTTGCTGCCTATCGCGTGCCTGAAAGTGGAGATATATTGTATTCTGTCGTTGGTGCTACTTATGGCAGAGCTGCGATTGTTGATGCAGATCGTCCCTTCTGTGTCCAACGCCATATCGCCATTTTAAAACCAGCCTTGAATCTTGATTCTGGCTATCTCCTATTGCTCATGCGCTCCGGCCTGATCTATGGCCAGGCCACTGCAAGTCTGACAGGATCGGCTCAGCCAACAATTGCATTAAAGCCGCTTCGAGGCTTTCTCGCTCCCCTCCCCCCCCTCGCCGAACAACACCGCATCGTCGCTAAGGTCGATGCACTGATGGCCCTCTGCGATCAGTTGGAGCAGCAGCTCAACGCCGGCGAGCAGCTCAGCCGCAAGCTGCTGGAGGCGGTGTTGCAGGAGGCGTTGGGGGGCAGACTGCCCTCAGGGCAGGAGGAGAGCCATGCGGCCATCGTCTGAGGATCCAACGGCAGCACTGGATACCGGCGGCGACGGTTTTCAGCAGTTCCAGATTCAAGGCTTCTGCTCTCTGAAGGATGTGGTTCTGGAGCCAGGTCGACTCACCTTGCTCATCGGCCCGAACGGCGCCGGTAAGTCGAATCTGCTGCAGGCGCTACGACTGATCCCGCTGCTAAGGACGCGTTCGCTGCAGCGCTATGTGGCGGACCATGGTTTTGGCGCCGCCCTGTTGCACTACGGCCCCAAAACCACCGAAGCGATCGAGCTTGGCGTTCTGATTCGCGATCAAGAGTCCATTTATCGATACGACGCTCGTCTGGCTTTCGCTCCTGATGACAGCTTGTACTTTCAGACCGAAAATGCCGCCCGCATCCAGCCGGATGGGACCTGGATGATCTGCACCCTCGGCGGCGGCCACCGTGAATCCAAGCTTCTGGATGCAAGCCCTGAAGACGACATCGCGGCAGTCGTGAATCGCTGGCTGGGTCGGATGACCTTTTATCACTTTCACGATACATCCGCCCAATCTAAGCTTCGTACCCACGCCCGTCGGGAAGACGATCGCTATCCCCGCTCCGATGGTTCTAACCTTGCGGCCTACCTGCTGCGTTTGAAAGACAGCAATGATGTCGCCGAGCGCAAGGCCTGGCAGCGTATTAATCGTCATTGCCGCCATATCGCGCCGGCCATCAAGGAGTTGGATCCGGTTGCTGTGAATGGCAGTGCTCGCCTCGATTGGATCGATGATCGCGATCAACGCTTCGGCTGCCATCAGCTCTCCGATGGCACGCTACGGGCGCTGGCGCTGATCACAGTGCTCTCGCAACCCATGGAGCAGTTGCCCCGTCTGATCAGTATCGATGAACCTGAGCTTGGACTGCATCCTTCCGCCATTGCTTTGATCGCTGAACTCTGTCGTTCGATCTGTAGGCACACCCAGATCATCCTGTCCACCCAATCAACCGAACTCCTCGATCACTTTGCGGCTGATGAGGTGGTGGTTGTCGAGCGTGTCAATGGAGAAACTCAGCTCAATAGGCTCCCTATGCAATCCCTGCAGTGTTGGCTTGCTGACTACAGTCTGAGGGAGATTTATGCGAAGGGGGTGATCGGAGGTAGGCCCTGATGCTTGCTCTGTCCAAACGGCTCATCATTGTGGTTGAGGGCCAGTCAGAGAGCAACTTTGTTGGACGTGTCCTTGGCCCCCATCTTCAGAGCTTCGGTATTGCTGCAACGGCCACCATTGTGGGAAAGGCCAAGGCTGCCGCACGTGGTCGGAGTGGGCCTGGTGTGCGTGGTGGCAACCGCTACGCCGATTGGAAGCGTGATATCAGGAACTGCCTCAGCGGCAATCCAGGCGGGAACTTTCGGCTCTCGACACTCTGCGATCTCTATGGCTTGCCGGATGACTTCCCTGGTTGGGCGTCGCAACCCGGTGACCACAATACCGCTGCCCGGTGCGACAGGCTGCAGGAGGAAATTGCTCGTGATATCGGCGACCGGCGGCTGATCCCCTACATCCAGCGCCATGAATTTGAGGCTCTTGTGCTTGCGGCACGTGACCGCCTTGAGGACCTTTATGATGCCGAAGACCAGCTCTCTGGTCTGGCCGCGCTGAATTCTGAAATCGCTGGCATGGCCCCAGAGGAGATCAATGATTCCCCCGCCTCAGCACCCAGCAAGCGGCTCCTCGGCAGAATTCCCAATTATCGCAAGACGGAGGATGGGCCTGCGGCCATTGAGCTGGCCGGTCTGGATACGCTCCGATTGCAGTGCCCCCGTTTCGACCGTTGGGTGACGAGCCTGGAGCGTTGGGGCTTGTGCGAGTAGATCCATCCCTAGGCTGACCCCACTGCATGCCGCCGCCGGTGACCACCACCGTTCCCCCGCTCCAGGGCACCGCCCCCGATCCCGCAGCCCTGGCACCGGCGGTGCGGCCCGATCCCCTGGGCCGCTTCGGGCCCTACGGCGGCCAGTACGTGCCGGAAACGCTGATGCCGGCCCTGGCCGAGCTGGAGCGGGCCGCCGCCGAGGCCTGGGCCGATCCGGCCTTCACCGACCGCCTCAACCATCTGCTGAACACTTACGTCGGCCGGCCCAGCCCTCTGTATGAAGCGGAGCGACTCACGGAGCACTACCGCCGCCCCGAGGGCGGCCCGCGCATCTGGCTGAAGCGCGAAGACCTCAACCACACCGGCGCCCACAAGATCAACAACGCCCTCGGCCAGGCGCTGCTGGCCCTGCGCATGGGCAAGAAGCGGATCATCGCCGAAACCGGCGCCGGCCAGCACGGCGTGGCCACCGCCACCGTCTGCGCCCGCTTCGGCCTCGACTGCGTCGTCTACATGGGCGCCGAGGACATGCGCCGCCAGGCGCTCAATGTGTTCCGCATGCGCCTGCTCGGGGCCCGTGTCCAGCCGGTCACCGCCGGCACCGCCACCCTCAAGGACGCCACCAGTGAGGCCATCCGCGACTGGGTGACCAACGTGGAGACCACCCACTACATCCTCGGTTCGGTGGCTGGCCCCCATCCCTTCCCGATGCTGGTGCGCGATTTCCACGCCGTGATCGGTGAGGAAACCCGGCGCCAGTGTCAGGAGGCCTTCGGTCGCCTGCCCGATGTGCTGGTGGCCTGCGTCGGCGGCGGCTCCAACGCCATGGGCCTGTTCCATGCCTTCGTGCCCGAGCCCTCGGTGCGCATGGTGGGGGTGGAGGCCGCCGGCGAGGGGGTGGCCACCGGCCGCCATGCCGCCACCATCACCGAAGGCCGGCTGGGGGTGCTGCACGGCGCCATGAGCCTGCTGCTCCAGGACGCCGACGGCCAGGTGCAGGAGGCCCATTCGATCAGTGCTGGCCTGGATTATCCGGGCGTCGGCCCCGAGCACAGCTACCTGCGCCAGATCGGCCGGGCCGAGTACCTTGCCGTCACCGACGACGACGCCCTTGCGGCCCTGCAGCGGGTGAGCCAGCTGGAGGGCATCATCCCGGCCCTGGAAACCGCCCATGCCTTCGCCGCCCTTGAAAGTCTCTGTCCCACCCTCGCCCCCGGCACCGAACTGGTGCTCAACCTCTCCGGCCGCGGCGACAAGGACGTGAACACCGTGGCTGATCGGCTGGGGGATCGGCTCCAGGCCTGAGCTGGCTCAGAGCGGATCCTCTTCAGAGCGGGTCTTCCTCCCACTGGAAACGGGGCATCCGCTGCAGGGTTTGCTGCATTCCCCGCTTCCAGATCTCCATCGTGCGGTCGATCTCCGGGTCCTCCTTGGCCAGCTTCACCCGATGGCTGATGCGCAGGGAATCCTTCGGCATCAACGCCACCTCGAACGGCGGGCCGACGGTGAGATTCGAGCGGCGGGTGATGATCTGCGACACCAGGCACAGCCGCGCCGCATCCTCCAGCGACATGCCGATGTGGCCGGTGTTGTCCAGCGGTGGCTTGCCATATTTGCTCTCGCCGATCTGCAGGTACGGCGTGTCGCTGGTGGCCATCACCGCATTGCCCTGGGGATAGATCAGCATCAACCCATGGGGCTGGCCGGCGATCTGGCCGCCGAGGATGAAGCTGGCTTCGCCGCTGGCACCGGCCTGTCGCAGGGAGGTGGCGTAGGTGGCCTGCACCTCCGTGCTCAGCCGGCCCACGTAGTCGGCGGCTTCGAACAGATAGCGGGCGCTGCGCAGATCGACGCTCTTGCCCTCCTCCCCTGCCGGCAGCTCCGGGCCGCTGGGAAGCGGTGCCCCGCCGCCCCCGTCGAGATCGCGGCGGATGCGGTTCAGTACCGCCTGGGTGGTGGCCAGGTTGCCGGCCGCCATCAGCACGAACAGCCGGTCGGGCGCCGGCTGAAACACGTGCATCTTGCTGTAGGTGGAGATGTAATCCACACCGGCATTGGTGCGGGAATCAGAGGCGAACACCAGGCCCTGCTCCAGCAGGAACCCCACGCAGTACGTCATCGCTTCAGCTCAGCAGATGCTGCAGGATCCGCGCCACCGATTGCACCGCCGCCCGGGCGGTGGCATAGGCCATGCGCATCGGTCCCACCACGGCCACCTGGCCGAGGCCGGCATCGCCGCTGCGATAGCTGGCCTGCACCACGGCGCATTGGCCGAGGGCGGCATGGGGATGTTCGCTGCCGATCCAGATCGCCTCGTCGCTGCTGCCCAGGGGCGGCATCAGCACCCCCTGGCCCCCCTGTTCCACCAGGTCGACGAGCGGCAGCAGGCTGGCGGTGCGGCTGAATTCCGGCTGGGCCAGCAGTCCTTTCAGCCCGGCCGCCACCAGGCCGTCCTGTTCCGGCGGGCCGAGGCGTCCGTGGCTTTCGAGGGCCTGCCGCAGCAGGCCGCCGCTGCGGCCCAGTTCCGCCGGCAGTCGCTCCCAGGGGATGCGGCCGTCGCCGGGACGGCGCAGCTGTTCATTGGCCCAGCGCTCGAGGATCGGCAGCTCCGGTTCGGTGCCGCCGGGCAGGCGCAGGTTGAGGCTGCTGCTGTGGGCCACCCCCTGCACCAGGAACACCAGCAGCCGCTCGCCGCTGGCCACCAACCGGATCGCCTGCAGCTGGGGCTGGGAGCGCTGGGGCCGGGTGATCAGGCTCAGCAGGCCGGTGAGGTCGGCCAGGCGCCGGGCCAGGTGCAGCAGCAGGTCGTCGAAGGCGGCCCACTGCAGGCTCAGCCCCGCCAGCTCCCGTTCCAGTTGCAGGGCTGCCGCCCCGGGGGCGGGCAGCAGCTGGTCCACGTAGAGGCGGTAGCCGAGCTGGCTGGGGATGCGGCCGGCGGAGGTGTGGGGCTGGGTGAGCAGGCCGCGCAACTCCAGGGCACCCATCGCCGAGCGCACGGTGGCCGGCGACGCCGGCAGGGCGAAGCGCCGCACCAGGGTCTGGCTGCCCACCGGCTCGCCGGTGTCCACGTAGTGGCGCACCGTGGCCTGGAGCACCTCCTGTTGGCGGCGCGGCAGTCTGGTCAAGGGATGGCTGGGGCCCGGAGTAACGGGATGGTAGGGGCAGGCGCCGGGCACTGCTGATCGCGATTGTCCTCCGTTTCGGAGCGATTCCGGCGCATCCGCGGGGCGGGGCGGCCCGGCCCGGCTCAGTAGCGCGGCACCCCGGCATCCACCTCCACGCTCCAGGCTTCGATGCCGCCCTCCACATTCCAGACGTCGGGGTAGCCGTGCTCCTGGATCAGCCAGCAACCGAACTGCCAGCTGCGCACGCCGGCGTGGCAGAGCACCGCCACCGGCGGCTGCTTCGGCAGTTGCTCGGCCAGGCCGGCCAGCCACTCCTGGGAGCGGCTCAGCGGCAGGTGCAGCACCGGGTGGGGCAGGCGGGCCAGCGCCAGTTCGCCGTCTTCGCGCACATCCACCAGCTGCAGCGGTTCACCCCGCTCCAGCAGGGTCGCCAGCTCGCGGGCGCTGATCCGGCGGGGCTGCTGGGACTCGGCTGAGGGGGCCATGGCGGGGCGCCGGAGCGGCGGGGGCGTCAGGATGGAGCCATCCTGCTTGACGTTGCATGAAGGGCCGCCCCTTCCTGGCGGTGGTGCTGGCGCTGGTGCTGTTGTTGTCCGGCCTGGGGCTGGGCGGCTGGTGGCTGGTCTGGCAGCGCAGTCCGCTGCAGCTCCAGCACCGGGCGCTGCAGGTGCCGGTGGCGGCCCGTTTCGTGCCCCGTCAGGCGCCCCTCAGCCTTTATCTGGCCAGCGACGGCCAGGAGCCCCTCGCCTACGCCCGCGCCGTGGCACCTGCCGGCCGCCGCCGGGAGGCGGTGGCGGCGGTGGCCCGCCTGCGGGATGGGGCCTTCGCGGCGGCGGGCCTCGATTACAACGATGAACTGGCCAGCTGGCTCGCCCCGGGCATCGGCCTGGCCCTGTTCGATGCCACACCGGCCACCGCCGCCACCGCCGCCACCGCCTCCGCCCGACCGGAGCCCGGGGCCGCCGCCGGCCCGGGCTGGTTGCTGGTGCTCCGCAGCCGCGATGATCTCGGCGCCCGGCGCTTCCTGCAGCGCTTCTGGCAGAGCCGCAGCCTGGCGGGCACCGATCTGCTGGTGAGCACCTACCGGGGCATGGGCCTGATCAGCGGTCGCGGGGCCCTGGTGGGCCATGAGCCGCTGCCCCTGGCCACCGCCCTGGTGGCCGACGACCTGGTGCTGATTGCCTCCGGCCGGGGGGTGCTGGAGCAGGCCCTGGATGTCTCCCAGATCGAGGAACTCAACCAGGCGGGTCTGCCCGATCTGGCCCCGCGCCTCGCACGCCTCGGTGATGGCGCGGCCCTGCTGCTGGCCCGCCCCGCCGCCTTGCATGCCTGGTTCGGTCTGCCGCCGGCAGCTGCCGACGGCCCCGAGCCGGCCCGGCTGCTCCTGGCGGCGATCAGCCCGGAGCGGCGAGGCCTGCGGCTTGAGGCCCTGATCGAGGGCAGGCCGCTGGCCGCAGCGGCTGCTGGCTCCGCCCCTGCCGCCGGCGCCGATCCGCTGCCGGCCCTGCTGGCGGGCCTGAAGGGCACCCCCGACAGCCTGATGCTGCTGCGGGATCCCCGGGCCCTGCGCCAGTTGCCCCTGGTCGGCCCGCTGCTGGCGGCGATGCCGCCGCTGCGGCCGGAGGCGGGGCCCCTGCCGGCCCTGGTGGCGGCCGCCGATTCCGGGGCGCTGCTGCTGGCCGATGGACCCGGCGGCTGGCTGCTGGGCAGCACCGCCGACCAACCCGGCCCCGCCAGCCTGGAGGCGCCGCTGGCGGCCGAAGGGCTGATCCCGGCCCCGCTGGAGCTGCAGGGCCGATCGCTGCTGGTCTGGACCCGCCTGCAGGCCAGCGGCACGCGCCCCGCCGCCCGCGCCGACGGCGAGGCCCAGCTGCAGGCGTCGGTGGCGGGCTGGCGCGCCGAGGCGGACGGCCTGGCCTGGTGGGGTCGCAACCTGGCCCTGCTTGAGGCCCGCGCCGGTGGCGGCCAGCGGCTGCACCAGCAGCTTGACGACCTGGCCGGCGGCCCTGCCCCGCTCCAGTGGGCGATGGAGCAGCAACCCGCCCAGGCCCTGTTGCGCCCCTGGCGCCCTTGGCGCCTGCTGTCGGCCCTGGCCGGCGGCGATCTCGACGCGCCGGTGCAGGGCCTCGCCCTCAGCGCCGGGCCGCAGGGGACGGACCTGCGGCTGCGGGCCCGCCTCCAGCTCGGTTAGGGCCATCTCCATGCTTCCCGCCCCACCCCGCGAACTCTGGCTGCTGCGCCACGGCATCGCCCAGGAGCGCCACCCCGACCGGCCCGATGCCGGCCGGGCCCTCACCCCGGCCGGTCGCCGCCGCACGGCGGCGGTGCTGGAGCGGCTGGTGGCTGCCGGGCTGCGGGCCGATCGGCTGCTCAGCAGTCCGTATTGCCGGGCCCGCCAGACGGCGGAACTGGCGCTGGCGGCGGGGCTGGCCCCCCAGCTCGAACTGGCCGAGGTCCTTGCTCCCGGCGGCGATCCGCTGCCGTTGCTGGCCACCGGCTGGCCCCCCCCGGTCAGCCGCCTGCTGCTGGTGGGCCATGAGCCCGATCTCGGCGACCTGGCCGCCCGGCTGATCGGGGCCGCCCCCGGGGCCATCCCCCTGCGCAAGGCGGGGCTGGCGGTGCTGCGGCTCCCGCCCGGACCGCCCGGAGCGGCGACGGCGAGCCTGCGGCTGCTGCTCACCCCCAGGCTGCTACTGGGGCCGGACCAGCTGTCTGGCTGAGGCCTTTGGGAAGGCAGCCTGCGCTACGACATCGGCGTCCATCCCACGCCTAGGTTCAGGGCACCGCAAGGCATCGAGAGCCATGGCGCCGGAGAGCAGCACCCATCCCAGCCCCCTGGCAGCCCCCCAGGCAGCCACTGCTGCACCAGGTGCCGGTCCGGCCCCGGTGCCCTTCCGGCCGGGTCTGGAGGGGGTGCCGGCCACCCAGTCGTCGATCTGCGACATCGATGGTGTCAAAGGGGTGCTCAGCTACCGGGGCTACCCCCTCGAGCAGCTGGCCGCCCACAGCAGCTTCCTGGAAACCGCCCATCTGCTGATCTGGGGCGAACTTCCCTCCGCCAGCGAACTGCGCACCTTCGAGCGGGAGGTGCAGATGCACCGGCGGGTGAGCTTCCGCATCCGCGACATGATGAAGTGCTTCCCCGCCGGGGGGCACCCGATGGATGCGCTGCAGGCCAGCGCCGCCTCCCTGGGGCTGTTCTACGGCCGCCATGCCCTCGACGACCAGACGTACATCTACGACGCGATCGTGCGCCTGGTGGCCAAGATCCCGACGATGGTGGCGGCCTTCCAGCTGATCCGTAAGGGCCAGGATCCGATCCAGCCCCGCGACGACCTGCCCTACGCCTCCAATTTCCTCTACATGCTCACCGAGCGGGAGCCCGACCCTCTGGCGGCCCGCATCCTCGATGCCTGTCTCATCCTCCACGCCGAGCACAGCCTCAACGCCAGCACCTTCAGCGCCCGGGTCACCGCCAGCACCCTCACCGATCCCTACGCGGTGGTGGCCTCGGCGGTGGGCACCCTGGCCGGCCCCCTGCACGGCGGTGCCAACGAGGATGTGCTGCTGATGCTCGAGGCGATCGGCACCCCCGATCGTGTGCCCGATTTCCTCGACACGGCCATCCGCGAGAAGCAGAAGATCATGGGTTTCGGCCACCGGGAGTACAAGGTGAAGGATCCACGGGCCGTGATCCTGCAGCGCCTGGCGGTGGAGTTGTTCGATCGCTTCGGCCACGACTCGATGTACGACGTGGCCCTGAAGCTCGAGGAACTGGCGGCCGACCGGCTGGGCCCCAAGGGCATCTACCCCAACGTCGACTTCTATTCCGGACTGGTGTACCGCAAGCTCGGCATCCCCAGCGACCTCTTCACGCCGATCTTCGCGATCGCCCGGGTGGCCGGCTGGCTGGCCCACTGGAAGGAGCAGCTCGGCGCCAACCGCATCTACCGGCCGACGCAGATCTACACCGGGCCCGCCCCCCGCCAGTGGCTGCCCCTGGAAAGCCGCC
>Ga0208249_1000124_pt1 | contig 24117 bp, 27 predicted proteins | sample CryBogmetaGMA1M_FD_184546 | JGI IMG/M metagenome (GOLD analysis project Ga0208249, IMG submission 184546) | Freshwater microbial communities from Crystal Bog, Wisconsin, USA - MA1M (SPAdes) | ecosystem: Environmental > Aquatic > Freshwater > Lake | place: Crystal Bog, Wisconsin, USA | collected...
GGAGACGAACCTTCGCCTGGCCCTTCTCGTCGATGGTTCGGCGAGCATGGATTACCGGTCCGGACCGCTCTCCAAGTACGACTACGCCGCCACGCTCGCGGCGCGGGCCCTCCCGTTCCCGACCCCACCCTGTCCCGCTCCAGAAACCCGCACACCTTTCATCACAACTGTTTTCCGTTCCCGAAGGAGGTCTTCCGCCGTGGTGAGCAACAACGTCCCCCAGCCTGAGCTCGATGCCGACGACGACGATCCGGTCCTCGAGCAGCGTGTCGTGAGCCTCGGTGCCATCAAGGTGCTGTCGGCGCCGATCGACACCACCCGTGCCAGCACCAGCACATCCACGCTGCCGACGAAGGCGTTGGTCGACATCGGCGGCGAGCACTGCCGGGTTTCGCACCGCTTCTGGAAGTCGATCTTCAACCGCTACCGCTTCGGCAGTAGCACCTTTCGCTACTTCCACCCGCAGGAAGTTTTCAAGCGGATCTGCGAGGTCTCGCCGCAGGACACGCTGCGTGTCGTCGTGGAGCGGCACGAAGGAAAGCCGCCCACCGCGTTGGGGGTGTCCCGGCCCGATCAGCCCATCGTCACCATCGAGGATGTCGAGCGACTCGCCGGTGAGCATGGGGCAACGTCTGTCGGCTACGGCGGCGGGCTGATGCATTGCACGTTCATTCCGCGGAGCGGCGAGAAGACGACGGCGATCGGCGCCGACCAGTTCGCCAACCGCTTTGTCCTCGATGTCCCGGTGGATGGCTTCGGAACTCCGCACATCCACCTGGCGCTCTATCGACTCCTCTGCTCCAACGGTCTGGTGGGCTACCACAAGGCTTTCTGCAGCGAAGTTCCGGGGAGCCGCGATCCGCGGCACACTCTCGAGCGGGCGATCGAGTGCTTCGATCATGGCGACGGCTACGCAGCGATTCGGGATCGCTTCCTGTCCGCTCAGACCTCGTGGGCCAGCGTTCGGGAAGCGCACACGCTCTATCGGCAGGTGGCCAAGTCGGAGGCGATCAGTGGCGCGAACAAGACGAGGGCCCTCGAATCGCTCGACCGGCTGACGGGGCGGATGCACGAGTTGTACGGTGTCACGAACATGGAATCGCTGCCAGCACGCCGGCAGCGACTGCTCCCCGTGAAATGCCGCACCTACGACCTCCTCAACTTCGCCGGCGAGGTCGCCACGCACTGTGCCGAGCCAGCCAAAGCCGGGCCGATCCAGGCCTGGATCGGCGCCACACTCGCCGACGAGTTCGACCTCGAGGGCACTGCCGAGCATGTGCCGGAGTTCGCCGACCTGTTCGTGAAGGGGAAGGCGAATTGACGGTCGGTGAACGGGCCGCAGACGCCCCCTCTTCCGCCGGATAGACTTGGCCCCGAGGGGGTGATCGCGTTGGGCGCGACGCCCCCCTGACTGGGAGCATCCGTGGCCAAGCGCACCCGAACAGCCAAGCATCGTGATGGCGGCACGCCGTCCCCACGAGCACCCCGCTCGAAATCGGCCGGCCAAAAGGCTTCGAAGGCTGGCTTGCCCCCGCGACCTGCCGCCCAGCGATCGTTGGCTGAAGGGGATGCCGAATCAGTCTTCCACACCTCGGAAGAGAACCGCGGGGGGCCGTTTTTCGAGAAGATGCGGATGTGGAGGATGCTCCATGAAGATGGCGGCCGAACGATCTTCAACAAGATGCTGCTGGCGGAACGCTTCTTTGGTGATGATTTGACTGCCGCCCTCGCCTCGGCGACGGACGATCCCGATCCGTCCGACACAGACCTCTCCGATGGCGCACCGGCAACCAACGGCCAGCAGCGCGTGCTCGAGCGCTTCAGGAAGTCTGCCCAGCGGATCATTGATGCCCTCAAGAAAATGGGGCTGCCGATCGAGCACATCGATCCCGACGGCAAGTCGATCGACGACGATCACCTTAGAAAGCACCTCTCGAAGCACCCTTTCGCGGAACGGCGTTGGCGATACGACCCGTCCGGGGAATGGGCCGGCGAGCTCGACACCCTGCTCGACAAGCATGGTGTCCAGGGTTTCGAACTCGTCGGCATGCTCGCCTGCGAGGAACTCGTGAAGGGACTTCATGGCACGCCGATCCAGGTAGGTGTTCAGAAGCTGGTCGACCGCATCCGGAAGTGCGTACCTAAAAAGCTCTATGACGACGCGCGGGAGCAGTCTCGCGTCTGGCGATACGGTCTGAGCAATCCGGCGAAGTACAGCGCCAAGAAGGATCTCCTCTCTCGCTGGTACCAGGCGACGATCCAGCGGCGGCAGGTGATGGTGACCCATGAGACGCCTGGCATGCTGGCAAAAGATCGCCGGCTCGCCGCCCTCGGTACGAAGTTCGATCGCGAGGAGGATTCGGTCTACCTCCTCGGGAGCGAGCCGGACGAAAGCCAGCCGGGGCGGTGGAAGCGTCCGGTCCAGTGGAAGCTCGACCGGATCCACGACGTGAGAGTGCTGACCGAGAAGAATCCCACACTTGCGGTTATCGAACCGCATCCGCTGATCGCCGCGGAATCCGGCACCTTCGGTGCTCACGCCCGGCTCGACATAGAGCGGCTCTACTGCGACAGCGTCGGCGCTTACTTCAGCTACGACAAGCCTCTCATCAGGCTGGAAGTCCTGATCCACGAACCACGGTGGATGGCGTGGTGCAGGGAGAAGCCGTTCCATCCGAGACAACGAACGGTCAGGGAGAACGGTGCCGACGGACGTCCCTGCCTACGGCTGGTGGTGGAGCGTTGCTACGAGGAGGAGGTCCTGCTGCGGCTCATGCGACTCGGAGATGCCTTTACGGTGGTTCACCCGGCGACGCTCGTCGAACGGCTCGTGATCACCGCCAACACCATCGCAAGCCGTCACGCTGCTGGACGGGGCTGAGGCCTGATTCGCCGATGCTTGGTGCCCCCGGTGAACCGCGTCATCCCGCCGCGACTGTCACTACAGCCGCCGGTCTTCCGCAATTCTTTGGATTCGAGCCCGCAACCTCCGCGTAGAGTCTTGCAGACACGCTGGAACCACGAGAGGCACAAGCACAATGAACATCGAAGACGCTGAAAAGATCTACGATTCGGTGTGGCGCCGGGATTTCGATGCTGCAGGGTTCGCCTACCTCGACATTCCGAACATCGATTCCCGCACACTCCGAGCGGAGATGGTGGAGTTGAAGGATCGTCTCTCAGGCTTTGCCGTCGCCCGGGGGAGAAGCCGATTGTTCGTTCGCTCGGCTGGTCGTTTCAATCAGCAGAATACGACGAAATACCACCTTGATGGTGCCCCACCTGAGTCGATCCTCCTGCTGGGTTACGAGCCGTCCCGCATCATCAGTGAAGTCCGGATCGCAGACTATTCCCGTGCCGCCCATGATCTCGATATGTCCCCCGAGCTCTTCATGGATCATCACAACCCGATGTTCAGACCGGGCGAGGAGTTGCTGGCTCGATACAGCACCACACTCACCCCGCCAGCGGAAGGGTCGTCTCGGCTCATCGTGATCAACAACAGTTCCCATGGGTTCGGAGTGCTTCATCAGGCCAGCATCAAGCATCCAAATCCCGCTGAGCGGCGGATCATCAACTCCATGATGCTGACCACAGAGGGGGAAGAGTTTTCCAAGGAAGGCCTGCACACGTTTCTCATGACCGATGAGATCAGTGGCAGTTGATGACCGAATGCCCTATCACCGCACTCCCACATTTCGGCCCAGCCATCGGCTCCGCCCCCCTTCGCGGTTCCTTGTCCACTGGGTCACCCGTGACTCTCGCTGCTGCCTCGTCCTCGTAGAGCGACGGCCACAGTTCGCGACCGATGTCGTCGCGCAGGTCCGGTTAGAGTAGGTTGCGAAACTCCACTGGCGGGTCGAGGTTGTCCTGCGCCCACGCCCCACAAAGAAGGTGACCGGCCGCGAGCGACTCTCAGGGGCGGCGATGGACAGGGTCACCCGACGCTGCCACATTCTGGAGACCACGGGGGAGAGCCATCGGCTCCAAGACACAAAGCTAGAAGTCGGCGACCTGAGTGATTCCACGTACCGCTAAGCTTCTTTGGAGCCTCCGAAGGCGCGGTGACTTTGTTCTCCTGAAAGAAACCTAGAGCACGCCTTCAGTGAGAAACCGGGCTGCCCTCCCAGACGATTGTGCGACTCAAGACACCTCCGGCCGATTGCCATGAATCCCGACTACCATGACGCCTGTTTGATCTTCCCACCGTTGGCCATGGCGGACTTTGAGTCACTGGTGGGGGACATTCGTCACAGAGGACTGCAGCACCCGATTGTCCTGTTTGAGGGGAGAGTTCTGGACGGAAGAAACCGTCTTGAGGCATGTCGCGCCGCCGGAGTCGAGCCGCGGTATATAGAGTGGCAGGGAAATGGGTCACCGCTCGCTTGGGCGATCTCAACTAACATCCACCGACGACACCTTACCCCCAGCCAGCGAGCTATCCTCGCGATTGATCTGCTCCCGCTTCTCGAGGTGGAGGCGAAAGAGAGGCAACGGCTATCGAGAGGACGCGGACGATCCGGCGCCAACGACGGGACGATGAAGCCTCGCGGTAAGGCCTGCGCTTTCGCGGCCGGCCTGACCGGTTGCTCCCCGGCGTACGTCGAAAAAGCGAAGGCACTTCGCGAGCGGGTCGAGGAACTCGTCGAGCCGGTACGACTCGGATACCTTTCGCTCCCGGAGGCGCTACGCCTCGCCACGCAACCAGAGGACATTCGGAGGCGAGCTACCGAAATCCGCCGGATCTCCCCTGATCGGCGTCTGGCCAACGTGATTCGTGAGTGCCTTGCCGACGCACCGACCACAAAGCCGTTCGGCCAGAACCGACGTCACGTCGGGCGTTCACGGATACAGATATGGTGCGGAGATTGCCTCACACTCATGCCGGCCATTGCCGACACCTCGGTGCGGATCATTTGCACAAGTCCGCCATATAACGTGGGCACACGATACCGGCTCTATAACGACCGCCGCCCTAAAGTCGAATACGACGCCTGGCTCAGGCAGGTGTTTATCGAATGCAGACGCGTGTTAGCGCCCGGAGGCCATTTTTTTCTCGCTGCCGGGCATACGCCCCGGCAGCCATGGGTGGCATATGACATTCTAAGAATTGCCGCAGATTACTTCGTCCTCCAGAACCAGATAGCTTGGATAAAGTCTATTGCAATTGACGGAAGCACTCGTGGGCATTACCGGCCGGTGAACGGGAACAAGTTTCTGAACCGTCAGTGGGAGATGGTGTTTCATTTTTCGGACGGACAAGCAGTCCTCGACCGCAAGCGCGTGGCTGTTCCCCACGCTGACCGATGGTCCGAGGCACGCTTTGCCCGTGACGGGCAGCTCGGGCATTGCGGCGGTGACGTCTGGTTTATTCCACACCCGACGATCAACGACCGTGAAGCTGGCGTCCGGCACCCGGCCTCATTTCCCGTGAGCTTGGCAGAGCGATGCCTTCAGCTGGGTGGTGTCGACACATCGACGCTCGTGCTCGACCCCTTCGCGGGAACCGGCGCAACCTTGGCGGCATGCGGATCCCTTGGCGCAGCGGCCATCGGGATCGAAATCGACCCCGTTTACTGCGAGAAAGCTGCCGAACTTTGCGGGACACACGTTGCACACAGACCGTGCAGGCCGAGATAGCGCAGCGTCACCAAGCGCCCCCTTCCCCAGGGTGTAGACAACCTCGCATACGAAACCGCCACCGCAATTCCGTAGAAACCCAGTACACGTAGAACTCGACAATCTCGGGTCGGCTATCCCCGGACCTCGCTATCGGCGCCCTGTAGCTTGGGATTGATAATCTTGGCGGACAAACGGGATGTCGTCTTTCGCGCCTTCTTGGCCATGGATATCGCTCCTGCTGCGGCGGCCTCAGCGTCCAGACAAAGGACCGCACCCGGGCCGCCGAGGCCCCATATATACAGATGGCTCCGGACAACATTGGTCCGGGCGAGAGAAACTGGCCAAGTCGCCGGGAAGCCCGGCCCTACGGCGGTTGCAGCCGCCCCCACCGGAACCATCCAAGAACACGTTTCGGGGCGAGCCGCGCGACGCTGCGGCATGGGGATCGCCAGTCGGCCTCGACGGCCCAGATAACCTCCTCATCCGAGAAAGCTGGCGTCAAAAAGGTCGCCTACGAAGCGGCGGCCATTTCCGCCGGCAAGGACCTACCAGACGGCAGCCTGCCGACGAGAATCGTCCAAGGCTTCAGTCGTTCTTGTCTTTCCTCGCGGATCCTCGTCTCGTCAGCAAACAGTTCCGCGAGAATCGACTCCGCTCCTTGCTTGCTGGTTGCCGATGCCCCGAGTTCGGGGAGCCTCAAACCCTTTGCACGCAAGCGTTTCAGCCTCGTCGAGACAGCCGCTGGAGAGATCATCAGGCGCCTCGCCAAATCACTTTGGGACTCGCTCGCCCGCGAGCTTGCGACGAGTTCCCCAAGGAAACGGCGGAGGTTGTCTTGGGGGTTTCCGGTTGGGCGACCCATAATTTGCTTTCCTTTCAAAATCGTGGAGGGAAATGAACAGACTTTTCGAACGGCTTTTCTCAAGATGCGGCATGCAGAAGGCATGCCCTCGCGGCCTTCAGGTCTTTGCAGATCTGACCAGGGCTTCGCCCCAGCTTGAGACTTATCTGCCTGATCTTCAGGCCCCGCGATGTGAGTCGAAGGACGACACGGTGAAGCTTCGGCAGCCGACGAAAATGCGCAAGCGCTGAACGCTCAACTTCCACCCGTCGCCGCCTGGAAATGTCTTTGAGCGCCTTCCTCCTGGGCACCCGAGGGCGCTCCGTCACGACGTCACGATCCGACGACCACGCCTCCGTGTCCACATCGATCGCCGAGGCTCTCACGACACCCGAGAATTCGTCCCATCGGCGACGCTGCACATTACAGCGATCGAAGAAGTCGTTTGCCCGAGAACTGACGATCCGCTTCAAGAGACCCAGAAACGGGTCGCCTCCCTGGCGGCCACGAGAAGGATTCCATTTGCCCCTGGCGGCGATATCAAAGACCTGCCGCCAGACCACAGCTTCGAGATCTGCGACATCGCCTGGGCAGCGAACGTTCAGGCGATCGAGCCTGGAGATCACCAGTCGGCGGTGCCGGTTCCACAGCTCCTCAAAGCTCCGTTCGTCGGCTCCGCTGGTAGCAGAGATGGTGTTCATCAGTTCCGTATCCGAGGCAGGCATCGTTTTTCTCCGGAAGGGTGTTCCGGCCTGAAACGAGGGCGAGCGGTGGGGGGGACGTTACCCTACCGCTCGGCCCTCATGCAGGCCGTGGGGACGAAGCCCCGGGGGTCGGAGAAAGCCCCAGTGGGGCTTTTTGCCCTACCTTCGTCGGCCATCCCGCACCCCAGGTGCTTCGCTACAACACCCCCGCAGCGTACCACCAACGCCATGCATTAAGATCTGATTGGGGTTTTTCATGGGTGACTCTATGTGGGAGAATGAATCCCTCTTGCGGAGGCTCGCCCCATGTTCAACACCGATCTCTATCAGCACGACCTTGGCCTGACGGCTCCCTGGATCGTGACCGAGGTGAACCTCGACGTCGAGTCAACGCAGATCCACGTCCATGTGGCACATGCAGACGGCTTCCTGTGGCCATGCCCCCACTGCCAGAAGGATCTAGCCTGCTACGATCATTCCCCGAATCGCACCTGGCGGCACTTGAACACGTGCCAGTTCCAGACACTCGTCCACACCCGCCTCCCGCGAGTCGAGTGCCCCGAGCACGGCGTCGTGCAAGTGAAGGTGCCGTGGGCGAAGCCCCACGGACGCTTCACGGACCACATGGAACGATTCGTTTTTGATGTCATCAAGGCCCGCCAGACCGTGAAGAGAGCGTGTGCCTTGGTCGGAATCACCTGGGATCAGGCGTGGCATGTCCTTGAGCGGGCCCAAGCTCAAGGCCTCTCCCGAAAGGACGCCGCCGAGTTCGCCCGCATCGGTGTCTATGAGAAGGCATTTCGCAAGGGCCATCGATACCTAGCGCTCATGAAGCGTCGGGCCACATCATGCTTACGTTACGGCACCGCCACATTAGGGATTCCAGTGGCTGGACGAAAGACTTCTGTCGATATGACGACGTTCCTCAACACGCTCCACGAGGCACAACGGACTGGACAGAATCAGTCGTGGGTTGCTGAGAAGCTGGGCGTAACGCCAGCCGCCGTAAGCCAGAGGATTGCCGCCCTTCGGAAAAAATGTGTCGCGATGCCGGATCTTGTCAAAGGACGTCGCGCGAACAGTGCCGACATCGATGATTGCGATACCAATGAATGGTCCCCTATCGAATAAGAATGACGACGGTGATCGATGCGTCGAGGGTCTGACTGATCAGGATCCCTCCGGTTGCTATTACGGTCCGAGCCGACGACATCCCGGAGATCGACACCGTGCCATACGCCCATGATGCCAGCGCTGCGGCTTCCGTTGAAACGCTGCGCCTGGCATTCCGACGCCTAGTTGCCCACCCTGGCCTGAGCAACCATCAGCGTCGTGGAATCGCGCATTGCCTGGCCGGCCTCGAAGACTTCCCGATAGTGAACAACCACGCTTGCGTACAGGTGGCCCTCGGACCGCACGCCATCGAAACCGACGCTGGTGTTTTGTCGCTGACGCTCAGTATCAGTGTCGGGCAGGGGGAACTTGAAGCGGATATTGCTGGATCCTATCAAGATGGAGAGACCGGCATGCACGACAGCGTCACCGCGTGCCATCTCACGGCTTCGGGTACCGGCGATGAGGCTGCGGCGAAGTATGACGACTGGCGCCAGGCACACGCTCACGGGGCTGGATTGCCCTGGTACGACATGCCGGCTTTCGACGCGGCCTCGTTCGCGATACTTCCTCTCGACGACCTCGCTCCGAGCATGGAAGTGGTCTTTCCTGATGATGACACCGACGACAAAGCGGCGGAGGGCCCCGAAACGCCCGAAGCAGATCATCCATCATGGACCATCCGCGACGACGTATCTTTGCAGCCGCCACACGCCCCTCATGATTCCATGCCGGACGACGACGACCTGCCATTTTGAAAAAGACCGCGGGTGTCGATCACGAGGGGGCGTTGTCGGTCGTGGTCGAGCCTCCGTCGTTTGAGGACGGCCCCCTCAAGAAGTGCTTGAACCCCAAGAGTTCAGTTGCGGCAGAGAGTTCGTCGACCCCCGTTGGCCCCATGGCCGACATCCGGTGAGTAGTTCGTGGGCAGACATCTCTTCTCCTGACGATGGTCGCTTTGGTCATTCTGCCACCGGCCGCCACAGCCAGTGACCGGCCCGCAAATCCCGTGTGGTAGCGGAATGGATTCCTACGCCAATCGAATTACCGCAGAGCTCAGCTCCGCCGTATGAACCAGATTCAAGGAGACGGATCCATGAAACTCGTCGCTCAGCTGCGGTCGTTCGCCGAACGTATCCCGGATTGGCTCAGCAGTCTTCGTCCTGACGATCCATTTCCTCGAGATGCTTTCTTTGCCTCGCGAATTTGCTTCTATCCGGGCGCTGGTCGCGACGGACACGCAGTCAAGGCGTTCGGATCCAGCCATGCGGTGCACTGTTTCGTCCATGCGGATTACGGGATGACACAGACCTCCCTTGAGGACGCGCTCGACCATCCGGTTGTTGGATTCAGGGGGTACAGGACGTTCGTCAGGAAGCAACTGACCGAAATGGACTTGGTGCCTCACGGCTGGCAAGCCCACGTTCGAGCCGAGGAACTCGGGAAGTTCACAGGACGCGGATTTGTCCAGCCCTACGGATTTCTTGAGATTCTCGAACGGGAGAAGAGCCTGGGAGATGACCACGGTCCCAGGCGATTAGCAGTTCTCTTTCTCGGGGCCGACGGGATCGCGACCTACGACGCACTTTGGTGCCAGGACAACGAAGTACCGCCTCCCTTCTCCGTCTTGCTCGAGGATTACGGCTTCGGCGGCCAATACTCGCCTTTTTCCGCGGGCGGGTTGCTCGAGCGGATCGCAACCGAGCGCAATCGATTGCCTCAGTTTCTTCTCGTGTCTGAAAATACCCAACCGTGGCCTCAATACGAGCGAGTAGCGGGAGTCGATGGCGAAGCTGGGGGTATGCACGGCCGCATACGCTCCCTTTACCATCGCAAGCCCGACTGAAGAGTCGCGGACTCTCTGCCCCGCGGCCAGATGACGGAACGATCGATACCCGCCTCCGTCCTGCCGTCCTGCCGTCCTGCTGGCAGCTGTACGCGGCCACCTTCCCGGCCGGCCACATCCCGGGCAGGAACGCCGATCTGAAGGCCTGAAAAGCCCATGAGCTCCGCGGCGAGCGGTGGGGCCTACAGATTTCTTCGCACCTTTCCGCGCGTCGAAGGAAATTTCTCCGCCCACGCGGCGTAGGTCTTCACACGGGGCACGAGCGAGCGGCAACCGTCCGCGGCTGTCCCGCCATCGCCCACCGCAGGAGAGCATCCACCATGGACCGTGAGCCCAACCAGGGAGAAGTCCTCGTCATCACCAAGGACACGAGCGGCCACGACGTACCCATCGGCGAGAAACTAGTGGTCTGCCGAGTGGATGACTCCGACGAAACTTTTCAGGGCCGCCCGCGGACGTCGAGCTCTTCGAGCCCTTGGATCCCCTGGGGGGACGCCGACCCCATCGCCTTTGGCTGGGAGTTCGCACGCAAGCACCTTCCACCTGACCTCGAGCGACTCTTGGGCTCCTGCCGGGGCATTGAGTTCATTTCTCTGAATAGCGCTGTGAAGGACCTGATCCTCGCGTCGCTCCCCGATTGGCAGGCGCGTGTCAGCCAGGCGATTCAGCTGCTTGAAGATATGGTGCCAAGCACTGTCGACGACGGCGATGACGACAGCGAGTGCTGCGATGACGACGACGATGAAGAGGACGACGACTACTGACCGGCCCGAACAGCACCGGCAGTCGGGGATCAACCCCAAGATATCTCCCTTCTTCCACAGGAGTCCCCATGGAACCCGCCCCCGTTGGTACGCCGATCATCGTGACAAGCAACAAGAACTCCCACTCATATCGTGTCGGAGGCCGATACGTCGTCTCGTACGTCGACCCATCAGACGCCACCTTTCGAGCGGCCGACGAGAACGGAAAATCGCTGAATTGGTTGAGGTGGGAGGACGCGCGGCACGCAGGCGTGTCGGACTGGTCACGGATCGCGGCCTCGCTCCCCGAAGAATTGGTGGCCTTCCTATCTGCCTTTGACGCGATCGCCAACATCCGGCTCAACACCTCCGTTGTCGACGGCGTCCTCGAGAGGGTGCCTAATCTTCACGAGCGAATTGTCGCGGTGGCCATGTCGAGCGAAGGAAAGTCGCATCTGTCCTCAAACCATCCTCTCCCCATCGATCAAGACTGAACGGAGCACTACGAATGCCTAATACCGATCTCACTGCGATCCACGCTCGCGATGTCAGCGGCAACCTGCCTCCGCGCGGGGCGAAGGTCTGGATTACCGGCTTCGCGAAGGATGAGCATGCCGCTCTTGCCAGGCTCTGCGAGCGGGCCGGCTACGTGCCAACCCCGTTCACAACGGGGGCAAGCGCCGTCCTCGCGCCTTCCCCCGCCCCGCCTGTCATCGTTGAGGAGGCGGCACGCACCGGCAAAATGGTGCTCTCCCCTAGGCATTTACGTGAGACGAACGAGGCTCGCGCTCGTCGCACCGCGATCGACATCACCGATGACTCGATCCGGATTCTTGATGTCGAGCTGCCCCGGCGGCAGCCCGGCTCCGCGATGCTCCTCCCCGAGGATCGCTTCGCACACCTCTGTCTCGACGTGAACTTCCTCTCCGCAGCGAGGGCCGTGGCGCGCGGTGCCAAGAACGCGTTCCCGACTGCGCTTGAGGGCGCGACGGCGACGTCAAAAACGACGGCGGTCCTGTGGGTCGCGCATATGTGCCGGCAACCGTGCGTCCGACTCAATCTTCAAGGGCAAACAGACACCGGTGAACTCATCGGCAAGTTCGTCCCCAACACGATGGACGGTGGGCCGACCTGGCGGTTCGCAGAAGGGGTCGTTCCAGAGGCGATGCGCAAGGGCTACTGGGTTGTGCTCGACGAGCTCAACCTCGCTCTCCCCGAGGTCCTGGAAAGATTGAATCCGGTTTTGGAGATGCCCCCGTCACTCATCCTCTCGGAGAACCTCGGTGAACGGTTCGGTATGGGCGGCGATATCCCGATTAACGACTTCCGAATCTTCGCCACGATGAACGGCTCGGAGTACTCGGGGCGATCGGTTCTCTCACCTGCGTTTCGTGATCGTTTCACACTATGGACGATCCTCGATCCTCCGGCCGAGGCCGAGTATCGCGCATTGCTCTTCAGGCTCGTGCACGGCGTCCAGCCGTCGTTCGTGCTCGACGGCATTGAGTGGAGGTCTCCGGATGCACAGCCTGTGTTTCCCGGCCTCGACCAGGAACCAGGGATCGACACACTCCTTGAACGCTTCGCGGCGTTTCATGCGGTGGTTTCCCACGCCGCCGGCGGCCCGGGGGGCAGCGATCTCGGGCGGGCGCGGCGCGAGCGGTATGTCTTCAGCCGCCGCGCGATGCTGACAGCGATGACGCTCTTTGCCGAAAAGGTGTCCATGGGGATCGGCATCGCGGCGGCGTGCCGCGAGGCGATCGAGATCGTGTACGTGTCCCGCGTCGCACCGGGACCCGATCGAGCGGCGCTCCGCTCCTCCCTCCGCGCCGTGGGGCTCGCAGCATGAACATCGATCCTGTTGATCGTTCCGGCATCATCTCCGAAGCGGCCGCAGAGGAACTCCGTGCGGAGATCGAACGGCTCGTGCAGATCGTTGCCCGAAAGCCCTCTCTCTCCCTCCATGAAGGAAAACCTGGTTGTGGCTGGGCCTTCAACTGGGACCACGGCACCGTTGTCGTGGATCCTGACGACATACGATTCCTGGCCGGTGATCTCTGCCGAGGTCTGGCCCTCCACGAAGCGGCCCACGCACGAATTTCGGTCCTTCACCAATTCCTCCCGCGGGCGACACTCGGGAAGTTCGTGCCGGTCCTCAATGCCGTCGAAGACCTCCGTATCGACACATGGAGTGCATCACGATTTCCCGGTGGCGCCCCGTGGCTCGCGGCGCATAACCGCGTCGTGCACGAAATGATTCGGCAGCGAGGTCTACCGCGGTCCCGGCAGACGCAGTTCCTGCTCGGAATACTTGAGCGCGGATACTTTGGCTGCATCGCGGAAGGCACTCTGCCGGAGGTGGTTGCGGGGCTCAATGCCTGCCGCAAGGCAATAGAACAAGCCGTTGCTTGCCAGCCGCCGCCCGGGGATGATCCGATGGGCATCCTCTCGAGCCAGCGTCAAATGTGGCTCATTGTTCGGGATCGAGTGCTGCCGACCTGGAACTTATTGGTTCGACAAGACAACGCAGATGGCATCGGTTCCCTGGCCCAGAGCGAGCTCGAAGCGTTGATGGGCGACATCGGAGCGGAATGGGCGCATCGCTCGCGTTCAGGCGGCCATGGGATCCCGCGAGGACCGCTGCGGCGTCGGCTCCCACAGGCGCCCCGCTCGACACCGCCGGGTGTCCCGGCGGCGGGCAGCGGCAATCGTCAACCGCGAGGCGGGACAACAAACGAGGCTAGCGACCACGTCGATCGCTACGAAGCCGCATGGAAGCGGGTGGCGCCGCTTGCCGACCGTCTTGGCGACGAGTTGCTGCGGGTCCTTCTCCCCAAGCAGCGACTGAGGTGGAGCGAAGGCCATCGATCTGGCCCACGGCTCCTCATTCGGCGGGCGATGCAATTCGACGCAGACCCGCGGAACGACGCCCTGTTTAGCCGTGCGATCCTGCCACAGCGACGAACTCCTGCGGTGCTACTCCTCGTAGACCGTTCGGGTTCCATGACGACCAACCGCCTCATTGACCGGGCGCTCGAGGGCACGGTGCTGTTAATTGAAGTCTGCAATCGGATCGGCGTGCCGGCCGCGGTGTGGTCGTTTGCCAACGGACTCGAGGAGGAACTGGCCTGGGACGACCCGCTCGATTCCGCCGCGCACCGGCGCATCGGCTCCCTTCCCGGGCGGTGTGACGGCACGACCGACATGGCCACCGCCCTCGCCGCCACAGGACAGGCGTTTGCCGACCGTCACGGCGACCCAAAGCTCCTCTTCGTCATCGGCGACGGTGCGCCCGATGACCGCGACACCACGCTCGCGACTGCCAACCGACTTGAGCAAGAGGGGCTGATCACAGTCGGCCTCGGCCTCGGTCCGGGGACCGCCCCTCTGGCCACCTACTTCCAACGTTCGGTCGTGGAGATCACACCCGAGACACTCGTCGACCGTCTCGCCGGGCTCCTCGGCGAGTCGCTGCTCGCGAGCACCTGACGCTCGTCCGACATGGTGATACAATTCGTGGGTTATGAGCTGGTCGGGGGACGTATGAAACCTGGAAAGTCCTATGCGCCTGCTGTTTCTCCTGCTGCTGTTCGCTGTGACCTGCCCCATGCTGGCCCCGCAACGCGTCACGGCTGACGAACCGGGGGAGGCGTGGATCCTGCACACCTACGAGGTGAGGTTCCGCCTTGAGGGCAAGATCAGCGTCACGCAAGTCCAAGCCTCCGACGCGGGGCAGGCGAAGAAGCTCGTCCAGGCACAGTTCGGCCCCAAAGTGACAGTGCTCTCGACCAAGCGGCTGAAGTGACGGGCCGGCGTCACAGCCCGAGCCACCAGATCGTTTAGTCGCGTCAGCCAATCTGTCATCGCGGGGAACCGACGGGGCGGGAACCACTCACCGCCGGCACACTCGCCCCGTCTGGATGAAAGTCGCTCGCCTGCGGTCGCGGTCTGATTTCCAAGAGATAGGCGGGGTTGGGGGCAGAGGAACGGCAGCCAGAGTCAATCCCTGCACCTTCCCGGATTGCGGCCGCCGGCGAGGAATTCCCCAATCGCGGCGTCGACGAACCGCAGGGCCACGCCGGCTTCCAGATCCCGGAACGAGGCCGTCTCCTCTGCTGCCTTGCAACTCGCCATCTCAGCGGAAGTCTCGCCGTCTTCGCACCGGTCTCCGACAACGCTCCACGTGCCCCTCTCTTCGGACACACGACAAGCTCGACCACAGGCCGCAGATGGTTGGTCACTTCCAGAGTTCTGCAACACAATCAGCCAGCCTCTCGATCGCTTCTACGATCGGCTGATCGTAGGGACTTGTCACCAGTTTACGAACATCCCGCCTCGGGGCGAGCATCACCGCCTCGGATTCTGATCCCATGTCAAGTGGCGACCCGCCAACGCGCCTGGCAAGGAAGTACCGCGCGTAGGTCCCCGACGAAGACCGACGGATGTCGATCAGAAAACGACCGGGAGCCACGTGAAGGCCAGATTCTTCCCAGGCTTCTCTAACCGCTGTCGCGCGGAGCGAATCCCCGGCCTCGACTCTTCCCTTGGGGAATGACCAACGATTTGTTCCGGACTCGTGCGACGGCCAGATCAGCCAGATGCGATCGTCCGGCTCGACGACCACGACCCCAGCCGACGCCCTGAGGTCACGTGGCCGTGCGAACGCCGGGTCATCCGCTCTATCGCGAAACGCGGTCTCGTTGTCGCACTCCTGCCATTGCCAACTCTTGACCGCGACTCCATTGAGCGATTCCGGTGCCGTCCCACCAGGAACGAAGATCGCAGCGGCAGTGGGGTCGGTCCAGCACTCCGGGGGCGTCGGCTCGTCCGGCCGATCGATGCTGATTCGGCGACCGAATGGGTCCGGCTGCGGTTGAGACAACTCCGGCATCATGCATCTCCTCAGGATTGGTATCAGGCTTTTCGATCCGGCTAGCCAGCGACAAGAGGGCCGCGACGCATGGCACGGATCGTGCGCCTCAATCCTCTGAATCGACTACGGCGTATCCCATCACGCATTTCGGAAGCTCTCCCGCCCCCCTGCCCTTCCCTACTCGAAAGCGACAACCTTCTCGAACACAGAAACACGGCACACCCTTCCCCGTATGTCTCCTGCGAGCGTCGGTACGACGGGCGTACCGTCCGCCTCGCGAAATCACCTTCCGGGGAGCGTAACCGATGAAACTGGTTATCGCCGGGTCCCGCTTTGCTGAGCTTAGCGATGCGGACATGGCCCGTCTCGACGCCATTCATTCTGAACACGAGATCACCGAAGTCGTCTCGGGGGGGGCCAAAGGGGTCGACGCAGCGGGCGAGCGCTGGGCGACAAGCCGCGGCATCCCCGTCAAGGTCTTCAAGGCCGATTGGGGCCGATATCGCCGCGGCGCCGGGCCGGTGCGAAACAAGCAGATGGCCCAGTACGCCGAAGCTGTCGTGGTTTTTCCCGGGGGATCCGGCACCCGAAACATGCGGGATGAGGCGAGGAAGGCGGGGCGGCTCATCTTCGATTTCATGACGAGTTGACGCCCGGTTCCTCTGGCCACGCCCTCCCCTGCGACGCCTTTCCGAAGGGCCAAGAGCCTGTCGGCAAAGCCCTTCTCTGCGCACAGGCGATTGTGCGCGTCGCCCGCCTCCCAGTTCCTCGCGGAAACGCCCGCGGCCTTTCTCCGTATCGCTCTTCCCGGGCTGGGCTGCGTCGGGCTCAGCGTGACCCGTTCCCAAGGAGGACACTGAAGTGCCGATAATTATATTCACGAAGGTAAAACTGCCTTATGGCTGGTTTGGCAACATGTCTCCGCATCGCGTCAAGTACAAAGACAAATGGTGGGAGACGACAGAGGCTCTGTTCCAGGCCCTGCGATTCGAAGATGAGGAGGTTCGGGAGGAGATTCGGTCGCAGAAGTCCCCGATTTCAGCGAAAATGAAGGCGAAAAGGCACAAGGAAAGGAGGGTGGTCGAGCCGACAAGCGAGCAAGATCTCGAAAACATGCGGATGGTTCTGAGGCTCAAGCTCCACTATCATCCGGGCCTGAAAAAGCAACTTCTAGCCACGGGTGATGCCGAGATCATTGAGGACTGCAGTAACCGCGGGGCTTCCCCTTGGGGTGCGAGGAAGCGCGATGGCGTGTGGGTCGGCGAGAACCTTCTGGGGAAGCTGTGGATGGAACTCCGCACGGAACTTGCATCTGCCGCGACGTGACCAGGCCTTGAAATCGCAGACCACGCCGCCCCCGGTGACGGGTGACACCATGCCGTCACTCGGGGTGGCCGGCCCTGCAAGAGGGGGCCTTCGCTCAAGAAGTCGGGGAGGAAAACGTGCTGGAAGGACTATCCCGGCGTTCTGGCGAAGGATTTCCGCGGCCTTCTCCGAAAGCTGATCGACTGCGGTCAGCACAAGATGCTTGTCGTAGCCCCGATCACGAGCGTTTTGCCGCAATCCATCAGGGACGGGTGCCGATTGTGACCGTCTCCACCCGTCCACGTGCTCGTCTCGATTACCAAACGCGTGTCGGTTATCGAGCGCGTCGCCGCTCCGCTTCTCGAATTGCGTCGATCTGACACTCCGTTTCGGGCGACGGCTGATTCTCTTTCTTCGTGCCCCTTCGCGCTTCTGCGATCAACGCCAAGGCTTCATCTGCCGTTCGGCCTCTCGACACGTACCAGATGCCGACCAGGGTACCCGTTCGCCCCCGGCCGCCGAAGCAATGAATATAGACCTTTCGTTCAGCGGCGAGCTCCCGCTCGAGCTCAGAGATGATCGCTGCGAATTCCTCTGGATCGAGTACCTCGCCATCTGCGATCGGGTAGTGACTCCGTCGCAATAGCCGTTTTCGTTCCTCGCCGATTTCGCGCCACCGCTCGGCATATGAGATACGTTCACCCTCGCTCGTGAGATCGAGGATCGTCTCGATCCCGGCGTCAGCGAGCAGGTCAAGCTTTACCCGATGCGCTTCAGCATCTTCTTCCCCATGCCAGACGCCCCACGGGTACTCGCCTGCGAGAATTTTTCCCGGCTCCGCCCAATAAGCGTGGAGCCGTTGGTCGTGGGCCCACCGATGGGGTTGACCTTCCGCGTTTGTGCTGTCATCGCTCTTCACAAGATGTTCCTCCCCAGTTCCGCTAGTGCATCATTCGTTCTGTAAATCCTGTGTGGGCCTGCCCGAGGCGAGCGTAGCGAGCTGAGGGCAGGCCCACACAGGGCCGCGAGTTGAAGAGGTGGGCCATCGAGGTTTTCTTGGAAGTGCTAACTCACCAAGAAAGGAAAACCTGCGATGACCCACCAAGAAGGAATCGGATCGGCGTTCGCCGACCTCAATGCACTGCTGATCGATTTGGGGCCTGCGGCGATCGCCGAGGTCTTCGCCACGCTCATGAATCATGCCATGCAGATCGAGCGCGAGCAGGCCCTCAAAGCCGAGTCTCATCAGCGATCCCCTGATCGTCAAGGCTACGCCAACGGATTCAAGCCGAAGTCCCTCAAGACCCGGGTCGGCGAGGTCAATTTGCGGATTCCCCAGACCCGGGGTTTTCGCGACGATCAGGGCCGCCCCTTCTACCCTCGGGCCCTCGAACGAGGCGTCCGCAGCGAGCGGGCGATGACGATCGCCATCGCCGAGATGTACGTCCAGGGGGTCAGCACGAGGAAAGTTACCAAGATCGTCGAGGAGCTCTGTGGCCTCGAAGTCACCTCGACGCAGGTCAGCCGCGCCGCCGCCGAGCTCGACGAGCAGCTCGACGCCTGGCGAAACCGTCCCCTCGGCGAAATCACCTACCTCATCCTTGACGCCCGGTACGAGAAGGTGCGAATTGATGGCACTGTCGTTTCCTGTGCCCTCCTCACCGCGATCGGCGTCGGCCCCGACGGCAAGCGGTCGATCCTCGGATGTAGCGTCGCCCTGAGCGAAGCCGAGGTCCACTGGCGACAGTTTCTCGAGTCGCTCCGTGCCCGAGGCATGCTCGGGGTGTCGCTCGTCATCAGCGATGACCACTCCGGTCTCCGGGCTGCCAGAGAAGCTGTGCTGCCCGGCGTGCCGTGGCAACGCTGCCAATTTCATGTCATGCAGAACGCGATGGCCCACGTCCCAAAGATGGCCATGAAGGCAGAAGTCGCGGCCGATCTCCGCCGCGTCTTCGACGCCGACGATGCGGCCGAGGCCCAGCGGCGAATCCAGGACGTCGTCGCCCGCTATCGGAAAGCCGCACCGCAGCTCGCCGACTGGATCGAGGCAAATCTTCCGGAGGCCCTCACGGTCCTCCGTGTCCCTGCCGGCCATCGGCGACGCCTCCGCACGACCAACGGCCTCGAGCGACTCAACAAGGAAATCAAGCGGCGCACCCGTGTCGCCACGATCTTCCCCAACGAGGCCTCGCTCATGCGCCTTGCCTCTGCAGTCCTCGCCGAAATCAGCGATGACTGGGAAACTGAACGTGCCTACCTGACCATGGAAGCCAGATGACCCACCTCTGAAAAACCTGATTTACAGAAAAGGTGTTGCTTTATCCCCAGTTCCTAACGGCCGCCGCATCCCGGCACCAAGTCCGAGCCCACGATGCGACTCACGGTCACTCCTCATCGCCCCGATACTGAAAGCTACTACCACGGCCCTCGACATCAATCCGACACCACCCCACGTCCACCCCGTTGCCGACTCCACGACTAGTCGCCGGTGAACACCTTCAACACGGGTGTGGACTCTATTCGCAACTGCTCTTCGTAGTAGCTCTCTACGTCGATTTCCTGCTCCACGAGCGTGACAGGCGTTTCCATCCTCACTCTGGAATCGCGCAAGGCACGCCGGTGTTTCCTGTTGCATGCGCTATCGATAACCAAAGGGTTCCGCTCGTACGCTTCTCTCAAGCCTTCCTTGAAGCCAATCATGAAATTCCGAGCCACAAAACAGACGAAATAAATGAGAAAAGTGAGGAAAGCAGACTTCACAAGCAGCCACATAAGCGTCCACATGACGTGATTCCTTGATTTGCCGGCAGCAGGGTATTCGGGGGGGGGCGACCGAGGAGCCGTGACTGCATGTCCGGCGGTGAGATGCCCGCCGCAATGCCATTACGTGGAATACTTCGTGCCATTTCGCGGCGAGGTTCCGCCCTGATCTAGAAACGAGTTTCTTTCTGTGGCCCGACGGCGGCACTCGACGGCAGCGTAAGTCTTGACGCTACAGCGACTTACGCGACAAGGACGGCCTTGAGGGAAGCGGGAAACTAGGCACTCCCGAATGGCTCCCCATGGCACCTGCCCTCGCGATCGTTGCCGCCATCGGCAGCGACATCACCAGAGGAGCCATCCTCGCTGACACCGGCCCCGACGGGCGACATGGTTCTCGGGAGTGCATGCTTGCCTTGGTGGAGGCGTTCGGTGCCAGAGTCGCTGAGGCAGGGACCGCACGACCATCTCGCTCTCAGCGGAGGCGACAAGCGACCTGCCGACGCGATTGCAGGAACATCTCCTCGCGGCTCTCAAGCTCTTGCGGTTCGCGAACTTCCTCAGGTTTTCACGATGAAATCAACGCGCGGGTGACCGTTGACACTCCGATCGGTGAGCCACACTTTTACCCGGCCTTCACAACCCTGAAGGACTCCTCCGAGCTATCGGTCCGTGGCTCCACCTTGGCCCTTCGGCCCCGGCCTGGGGCCTGGCGACGGGGATCTCCCACGGCGACGCTCAGGATCACCGTGTCTGATTTGCCCCCTGCCGTCGTCACGCAGGTCGGCCGCGCTCGTCGACCTGCCAGAGCCGGCCGCTCGCCGGCTCGAAGGCGGTCAGGACGCCGCCGAGACCGCAGCCGGTGTCGATGCACACCAGATGCCCAAGGTTGAGCACGTCCCCATCAAACTGGGGCGTGTGGCCGACGATGGCTGTCTTCCCGGAGAAGTGCGGGCCGGGGGGCGGCTCCAGCGGTAGCCAGAGGGCGGTCTGTGAATCCTGCCCGTCGATAGGCCGGTTCGGCGCGTAGTTGGCGTGGATGAAGAAGTGGCCGTCGGTCTCGTGAAAGGCCGGAAGGCCCGCTACGAATGACCACTGGGCTTCGTCGAGGGCTCTCCAAGTCTGCGATGACGGCGGCAACACAAGCGTCGCATCGCCCCCCACCGCGACCCACGACGCAAGCGCCACCGGATTGCGCCTAGCGTCCAGAAGCATTTCCTCGTGGTTCCCGCGGAGCGCGACGACCCGGCACCATCGGCCGAGATCGATCACCGCCTGGAGAGCGCCCCGGCTATCGGGACCGCGACTTACGTAGTCGCCGAGAAAGACCACCGTGTCGTCCTGACGGGGCTCCACGAGTCGAAGGAGCCCCGTTAGGGCCTCGGCGTGGCCGTGGATGTCGCCGATGGCGATGATGCGCGCTCTCAGAATGCGTCTCTGCTCTTATGTTAGGGGCATTCACCGACGCCGAAAAACAGATCTTTGCACCCCATTGTGGCTACATCTGAGGTGGATTGCAGTTGACGGCCTCACCCAGCGGCATGGCTTGGACCCGCCTCCTCCATCCCCTTCCGCACCTGCTCCCTGGCCTCCGCCCACATCCGCCCAAGCGTCCGTACCGAGCATCCCATCGCTTTGGCGGCGGCTTCGCGGTCGAGCCCGAGATACCACACCATCCTGAACACCTCGCGCAGGTCCCCCGGCAATCCTTCTATCGCCGCGTGAAACTCCTCCCAGCGCTCGATTGGGACAGCCTCGTCGCGATGCTCTCCTTCGCTCGCTTCCTCGACCCGGCAGGCCCCGTTCTTCACGCCGGCGTTCGTGTCGTGGTTGCTCGCCCAGGAGTGCGGCCCGGAGTGCTTTCGGGCCAGGTCGATCAACTCCCGCTGGATCTGCGTCGCCATCAATCCCATCAGGCCCCGCGGCGAGTCGGGGACCGTGTCGGCGAGCGCCCTGTGGAGCCGAATCGCTGCGTTCTGGGCCACGTCGTCGGTGTTGTCCCAGCGGCGGACCTTGGCGAACTTCCCGAGGAGCCTGTGGGACAGCACCCGCATCCGTTGATCGCAAATCTCCAGGATCTCGTTCCTGGCTGATTTCTCACCGGCGGCCAAGCGTTCAAGGCAGCAGGCGAGCCGGTCCGTGATCGTCTCAGCCTGCGTGTCCATACGTCCTGCCCCGGTGATGCCGCAACCTTCCCCGCTCCCAGGCTGCAACATGGGGACGCTTCTGGCCGATCCCCACATCGAGTCTCGCCAGTTCCTAGAGGAGCGAAGCTCTTCCCGCTGGCAGCCCCCGTCCGGCGGGGTATATCCTACTGACTGCGAAGATGGCAGGCGATGGTTGCTCTGAATCCCACGAAGAACCTGAAGCCGTTTCCTCCTGTGCCCCGCAGCGTGACGATCCACGCTGTCTTTGGGGATGCGGGGGAAGCAGCCAGTCGTGAGCTCGAGCGTGTGCCAATGGTCCGTGACGCCAGGAACCAAGCCTGGCTCCGCGTGCTCGCCAAGAAACTGGCCCGCACGGTCGCCGGTTGGTTTGCACGTTGAAGATCGTCCGGCCCGAGCCACAGCCATCACGCATTCTGCCCCCGTTTCCCATGAGTGACGCTGCCGACATGCACGACGATCAGGACGAGGCAGGCCCAGAGTTTCCCGAGTCTCCGCCGACTTCCAAACCGCTCTCCGGAGCCGAAGACGACTTCGGGCTCGCACCCCGGCCCGCCTCCGGGCCGAAGGCAGTCGATCCGCTCATCGGCATCGATCTCGGGGGCGTGCGAATCGAGGCCCTCATCGGCGAAGGGGGAATGGGCCGCGTCTATCGGGCCTGGCAGTCGGATCCAGGCCGGACGGTGGCGGTCAAGGTGGTGCGCTTCGGAATCGCGAACGAGAAAACGCTGCGGCGGTTCGGACGCGAGGCGGAGTTCCTCAACAAGCTCGAACACCCCGGTATCGCCCGCATCTTCGTGATCGGAACGTACGAGAGTGACTTCGGCGACGTGCCGTTCTTCGTCATGGAGTACGTCCCAGACGCTAAGCCGATCACGACTTTCTCCCGCGATCAGAAGCTGCCGCTTCAGGACCGGCTGGCTCTCTTCGCCCAGGTGTGCGATGCGGTAGCCCACGGGCACGAACGCGGCGTCGTCCATCGAGATCTCAAGCCTGGCAACATCCTCATCGACGCCGAGAGCCAGCCCAAGGTGATCGATTTCGGCGTCGCCAAGAGCACCGACTCCGACCTCACGCTCACCCGACAAAGCGACTCCGGTTCGATCGTGGGCACTGTCCAGTACATGGCGCCTGAGCAGTTCGTGGAGGGGCACGAGGCCAGGTCGATCGATTCCCGTGCCGACGTCTATGCACTGGGCGTCGTCCTCTACGAGCTCGTCTCGGGCGAACTCCCCTACATTCTCGAAGGCAAGGCGGCCCACGAAACGTCGTTGGTCGTGTGCGAGGAGATCCCGAAGCCACTGCGGTCCCGTGACAAATCCTGCCCCAGGGCGGTGAGCCTCATCGCCGATCGCTGCCTCCAGAAAGCGCCGCGGGCCCGGTACCGTGATGCGGGGGAAATCGCGGTCGACATCCGGCGGTTCCTCGCTGGGAGTCGTCCCCTTCACGCGCGTGCGAACCCCGTCGCCGGGCTCTTCCGGGGCCTAGCCCGGCGTCGACGATGGCTGGCGCCGCTGCTCGTGTCCCTCGGGCTTGCGGCCCTTCCGGCGTTCCTCTGGCCGCTCGATGGCACCCTCACCCGCCTAGCCAGCCTGTCCCGGGAATCTGCCGCGGCGAGAGATGCTCGGGACGGGATCCTGACCGGCAAGTGGCGATGGATCGCCGCGGGGACGGAGATTGCCCCGGTGGAGTTCTTTCGTGATGGCCGAGCCGTCGGGGCAGGCTCGACCGCCACCTGGACGCTCGTCGACCCGGCCAATCGCGAATACCGGATCGAATGGAGCAACGGCTACGTCGATCTCGTGACCTTGAGCGCCGACGGACTCACACTCGGTGGCCAGAACACGGAAGGTTCGTCGGTCGAGGCTAGGCGGAAGTAGGGGCGGGAGCGGGCAACGAACCGAGGACACATACCGTGACCGACGCCGTCGATCCAAAACCGGATGCCCGGCCCGAGGCTAACCTCGACCGGGCGGCGGATACCGAAGCTCGCCCGGCGGACGACACGTTGGCATCGTCCGCCTCCCAGACGGGAGGCGTTGTCGGCGATCCCACCGCGCCCCCGCGGCTGCTGAGCGATCGTCGGCACCGGGATCCGCTCATCGGCCTCGATCTCGGCGGCGTGCGCATCCTCGGCGTGCTCGG
>Ga0208249_1000125_pt1 | contig 23843 bp, 22 predicted proteins | sample CryBogmetaGMA1M_FD_184546 | JGI IMG/M metagenome (GOLD analysis project Ga0208249, IMG submission 184546) | Freshwater microbial communities from Crystal Bog, Wisconsin, USA - MA1M (SPAdes) | ecosystem: Environmental > Aquatic > Freshwater > Lake | place: Crystal Bog, Wisconsin, USA | collected...
CTTCCAAGAAAACCTCGATGGCCCACCTCTTCAACTCGCGGCCCTGTGTGGGCCTGCCCTCAGCTCGCTACGCTCGCCTCGGGCAGGCCCACACAGGATTTACAGAACGAATGATGCACTAGCTGGGCAATGCCCAGGTGAACGAGTACGTAGCCCAGGGATTCACCGTCGGCCCGCAGGTGGGCAATTCGGCCTGGAACATCCAAACAATCGACGTCGGGCTGGGATCGACTAAGTCTCCTTCCCCTGTAGTGCAGATCTTCAGTGACGTGTCGGGCGCGCCGGGGTCGGCCCTGGCGTCGTTCACGACTGCCTCGACGGTCTTCTCAAAGCAGATCTACTCCTTCACCGGCTCGTTCGCGGCTCAGCAGAACACGAGCTACTGGGTGGTGCTCTCCAATGCGAACTCCGCCGTCTCGCAGCAATCGTACGAGTGGTACTTGAACGACGCGTTCAGCCAGCCTTCGCAGAACAATGCCTCGGGGGTCAGCTACCTGGGCACGAAGGAAAGCGACAATGGTGGGACATGGAACGATACGCTCTCGTCGTTGAGCATCAGAATCTACGCCTCGTCCACCACGACGGCAGTTCCCGAGATCGACCCGAGTTCCTTCGGCAGCGCCCTGGCTCTCGTGGCCGGGTCGCTTGGGCTCCTCGAGCGGCGTGCGCGTCGTCTCCTCGGCCTCACGGCCTGATCCGGGATCGAGTTGGTCGATTGGGATTCATCGATTCAGACACCCGGGTCGGGCATCGCAAGGTGCTCGGCCCGGGTCGTTTATGGGATGGTGGTCCGTTGACGGCCGGATAGGGTCGAAGCCGCTCTGCGGGGGTGCTATCGTGCAGGCTCGCGGCCGAAAGCCCGGAGCAAGCCCGATGCCCGAGATGATTCTCTACAAAGACCACCCGGCGATGTTCCGCAACCGGCCGGTGCTGTTCCTCGTCTGCTGCGCGCTGATCCCGTTCGGGATCGGCGTGCTCATTCTGATCGTATGGTGGATCCGTTGTCTGGGAATCGCGCTTGTCGTCACCGACAAACGAGTCACTCTCCGCCGCGGCATCCTCAGTAAAGCCACCAATGACGTGCTCATCGCCGACATCCGCAACGTGAAGATCGAGCAGACGATGTGGCAGCGGATCTTCGGGGTCGGGAGCGTCGCGGTCTCCACGTCGGGGCAATCCGACATGGAAATCGAAGTCCACGGCGTGCCAGCCCCCGAACGGATCAAGGCGATCATCAACGATCGCCGGGCAGCCGTTCTCAGGACGTGACCCGGAGAGCGCTTCTCCCCCGATCGTTGCCGGCTCGTGGTGAAAAGGCGACGACGGAACCGGTCAGCGGATGGAAAGATCATCCGGGGCGAGTGCCCAGATCGTCGGCCGGGCCGACGTGCCCGAGAGCACCTCCCGCAGGAAGAGGTCGATCACGCCCGTCCGCAGGCCGGCTTTGCCAAGGAGGGCGAGCGCCTCGCGCGACACACCGAGCGCTGCCAGCCGGGTGCTGGCATCGGGATCGCCGAAGAGCACCGAGAGATCGAGCCCCGCCGAAACGTTGGGGCGATGAACGATCTCGTATTTCTCGATCCCCGCCTTCTTCGCCACCGCTGCAAGGCAGTCGTCGAGGCCGCCGATCTCGTCGACGAGCCCCGCCGCCTTCGCCTGGCTCCCCGACCACACCCGGCCACCGGCCAGATCTTGGAGCTTCTCGACAGGAATCCCACGCGACTCGCTGACGAGTTTCAAGAACCGGCCGTAAACGTCGTCAATCGTCTTCTGGAGCTTCGCCTGGTCTTCCTCGTTCCAGCCCCGGTCGGGAGCGAAGGCACTGGCCGCCTCGTCGAGGGCGATGTTCTCCATGTGGAGCCCCACGCGCTTGAGGAGGGTGCCGAAGCTGATCTTCATGGAAAAGACGCCGATCGAGCCGGTGAGCGTGCCCCGCTCGGCATAGACCGGCACCCCGAGGCAGGCCACCCAATAGCCCCCCGACGCGGCCATTTCCCCCATCGAGACGACCGTCGGCTTCTTCTTGGCAAGCTCCGCGAGCGCCTGACGGATCGCTTCGCTCGCCGTGGCCGAGCCCCCCGGTGAATTGATGCGGACGACGACTCCCTTGATCTTGTCGTCGCGGCTGATCTCCTGAATCGCCTTGACGGTGGGGCCAGAGACGATCGAGCCCGGCGACTCCTTCTTGCCGTCGACGATCGCCCCGGAGAGGTGCATGACGGCGATCGAGGTCTCCGTCACCTTCGCCGCCTTGTCGGGGCCGCCCCCCGACATCACCTTCCCCATCAGCTCGAAGAACGACATCTCCTTCTTCGGCTTTGCCGCCGCTTCCACCCAGCTCGTCTCGCCGCCGACCCAGCGGTTGAGCGTCGCCTTCATCGTGCCGAACGGGGCGAGCTCGTCGACAAGCCCAGCGGCAAGGGCCTCGGCCGGGAGGAAGAGCCGCTGCTTTTGGAGCTCGCGGACCTTCTCGGTGGTCAGGCCGCGACCGCGGGCGATCATCGACACTTGGGCATCGTTCATGCTCGTGAGCATGTCGAGGTAGTGCTGGCGGAGATGCTCGCTCATCGCCGAGTTCACGTAGGGCTCGACGGCGCCTTTGAAATTGCCCGCCCGGACAACCGAGGCCTTGAGGCCGAGGAGATCCATCGCGTCGCGGTAGAAATACGACTGCATGGTCTTCGACGGCATGTCGATGCCGCCGAGATCGGCCATCGCCACGTGATCACAGCCGGCCGCCACCGCGAGGTGGGCCGATTCGGCGCTCTCGAGCCACGCCCCCACCTTCTTCCCCGACTTCCGCAAGCTCCCGAGGCGGCGGAGGAGTTCGTCGAGCTGGGCGAGGTTCATCGTCAGATCGGCGTCGGAGAGATCGATGACAACGGCATGGATCTTGGGGTTCTTTGCGGTCTCTTCGAGGAGCTCGCAGAGCTTGTAGAAATTCCTCCGCTTCCCCGGGCTGCCACCGATGACCAAGCTCGTCGGATCGAACTCGTTGGCACCAACGATGTCCTCGTAGGTCCCGCCGAGCGTGATCAACTGCACCTGGAGCTTCGCCGCCTCGGCTTTCGCCTTCGCCTCGGCTTCCTTCCGCTTCTCAGCCCGCGCCGCCTCGGCATCGGATGGCTTTTCGACGGTCTTCGCTTCGACGGGCTTCGCGTCGATGGGCTTCTCGTCGGCTGGCTTGGCGTCCGCCGGCTTTGCTTCGGCGGGAGGCGCTTCGGCCGCGGGCGCCGGTTCGGTGACAGGCTTCACCTCGGCAGCCGGAGGGGGCTCGGCCACGGCCGTGGCGCCGTCATCGGCATGGGCCACACCGGCCGCCACCATCAGGGCGAGCAGGAGGGCCACGCTCCTCACCAGTTCCAAATCCAGCCGACCTATCCGTTCGCAGCCTCGAGCCTTCATGCATTTCTCCCTGCGAGGGTTGACTGTCTCGGGGGCAAGAGGACCTGCCGACAGCCGTTTCTCTCTCGAAGGATACGCTCGGGTGGGGATCGGGACCAATGCCTTCGGGCCAGACTCTCCAGTCGCCGGCAGCCTGTCGGCAACGCCTCACCCCGCCAGCCTGAGGCCGCCCCAGACGGCGACGAAGCCGAGCAGATTCGACGCCACGACGGAGGCGAGGGCCAGCCCCGGTCGCCCCGATTCCCACAGCTCGACGGCCTGGAAGGCATAACTCGAGAAGGTCGTGAAGCCGCCCAGAAGGCCGACCAGCAGGATCGTCTCGATCCCCTGGGGCAGCGTGACGCGCGACCTCGTCGCCCCGACGATCACGCCGAAGGCGAATGCTCCGAGGGCATTGACGGCGATCGTGCCCCAAGGGAACCCGGTGCCGAAGAGCCGCGCGGCGACGGTCGTGACACCGGCCCTTGCTACCGTGCCCAGCCCGCCAGCCAGCGCCAGCGCGAGCCAATGGCCAAACGTCGTCATCGAGCCCTCCATCTCCTGCATCCCGCCCCACCATGGAGCGACTCTCACTGAATCCTAACCCCCTTGCCTCCCTTGCAAGGCCTTGCCTGTCGGCCTGTTTCGCGATGTTGCAACACACCCCGGCGAAACTCTATAAAAAGATCGTTGCGGAGACGGTGGGGGGGCGTCGGTGAACTCCCCTTGCGCGGAGTGTTCCATGAATCGGCATGATGCCTTCTTTGTCGTTGTCGTCTTCATCGCCGCGGCGGCGATCCTCGTCGCGGCGCCGATGGTGGTCAGCTTTGCGATCCGCTCCGGCGCCGACGCCCTTGGCCGAATGGCCGCCGAACACACCCCCTGACATGCTGCCGGGCGTAGCGGTGATCTTGCCGCATTCAAGCCCAGCGTTGCTCCTTGGAGGGGCTCAATGGCTCTGCATCTGATCGCGCGGCGTGTTTCGGTGGTGTCAATCCTCCTCGGGGGAGTGCTGTGGGCATCCCTGCCGATGGTCGGCTCGACTGGCAGGATCGAGGCAGACGACCTCGAAGCGACGCTGAACCGGGCCCCCCCCGGCACGCGCTTTTTGTTCGAGGTGATCGAGAGTCTCGACGCGGCCTATCTCGGCGACACGCCGAGCCATGTCGGCCGCGATGGCGGGCTCGAGTTCCGGCCGAACGTGGCCCTCGGCGATCCGGTCTATCGCGTGGCGGCGGAGGGCAGCGTGGAAGCGAGGCCGGTGCAGATCGGCCGCGTGACGCGCGTCGTCTGGGAACGCGTCAGCCGGGGCCTGACGGTGGAGTTCGATCCGGAGCCGTTTGTCCGCATCGCCGTCGGCGACGAAGTGTTTGTCGATCTCAATCCGGCCCCGGCCCCGTCCACGTCTCGGCCCTGACGCGCGCCGGGACACGGCTTCGAAAAAGGCATCGACGCGCCATGGCGCGAACCATCCGGGCCGGAGCTGCGTAACAGCCTCCCCGGATCGTCCTCTCCGGATCGTCATCGTTGGCAGGCTCGGGAACGCCCCGCGGAGGGCGGGCCGGATCGGCCCGAGACCGTCCGGCAGACGCTCTTTCCGGTCGCTATACTCTGCCCCACTTCCTCGGTCGTCGCGCGGCGGCTGGGGAGGTTTTTCTCCACGCGCACGGCGGACAAGCGATGATCGACTTCCCCCACCGGATTCTGTTTGTCGGTTTTGGCGCCGTGGCCCGCTGCACGCTGCCGGTTCTCCTTGACCACATCAAGGTGCCAGCCCACAACATTACGATCATCGATTTCGAGCCCCTCGAGACCGCGATCCGTCCCTGGATGGAACGGGGCGTGCGGTTCGTGCGCGAGCGGATCACTCCCGATAACCTCGGCGAAATCCTCGGCAAGCACCTCTCCGCAGGTGACCTCCTCATCGATCTTGCCTGGAACATCGACTGCTGCGAGATCGTGCAGTGGTGCCATCATCAGGGGGTGCTCTACGTCAACACGTCCGTCGAGCTGTGGGATCCGTACGAGCATGCCGTGACGGCGAAGCCGAACGAACTGACGCTCTACTGGCGCCACATGAACCTGCGGCGGATGATCGCCAACTGGAGCACGCCCGGCCCTTCAGCCGTCCTCGAGCACGGGGCCAATCCCGGCCTCATCAGCCATTTCACCAAGCACGCCCTCCTCGACATCGCCACGCGCTGCCTCGAGGAGCGGAAGTTCACCGGTCGGAAGGCGGAGCGGATCCGCGAGCTCTCCCGGACGCGCGCCTTCAACCATCTCGCCCACGAACTCGGCGTCAAGGTGATCCACTGCAGCGAACGCGACACGCAGATCTCCAACCGGCCGAAGCAGGTGGACGAGTTCGTCAACACGTGGAGCGTGGAAGGTTTCCGCGAGGAGGGAACGACCACCGCCGAGATGGGCTGGGGAACGCACGAAAAGGAACTCCCCGACCGGGCCTTCGAGCACCCGGATGGCCCCCGCAGCCAGATCGGCCTGACGCGCATGGGGATGAACACCTTCGTGTCGAGCTGGGTGCCGCAGCATGAGATCATCGGAATGGTGGTCCGTCATGGTGAGGCCTTCAGCATCACCGAGAAACTGTCGGTGCGCGATGACCACGGGGTGACGGTCTACCGGCCCACCGTTCATTACGCCTACTGTCCGAGTGATGCCGCGGTCGCCAGCCTCCACGAGTTGCGGGGCTATGACTATGATCTCCAGCCGCGGGTGCGGATCATGACCGACGAGATCACGTCGGGCTCCGACATCCTCGGTGCCCTCGTCATGGGACATCCGCTGACGAGTTGGTGGTGTGGCACCGATCTGTCGATCGACGAGTCGCGGCGTCTGGTGCCCCACCAAAACGCCACGACCGTGCAGGTGGCGATCTCGGTCGTGGCCGCGTGCATGTGGATGATCGAAAACCCCGACAAGGGGGTGCACCTTCCCGACGACCTGCCGCACGAGTACGTTCTCGGAATTGCCAAGCCGTATCTCGGCAAATTCATCTCTGTTCAGAGCGATTGGACGCCGCTGAAGCGGTCGTACGATCCCTTCCGCGGCCCGGTCGACTCCCGACGCGACCACGACGACCCCTGGCAATTCAAGAACTTCCTGCTCCCTGACGGAGGCTGACAAAAATCCCCATGACTCCCGCCACGCTGCTCAAGCTCGCCAAGACCCACGGCACGCCCCTGTTCGTCGTCGACCACGCCGAACTGCGCCGCAACTACGCCACGTTCCGCAAGCACTTCCCCCGGGTGCAGGTCTATTACGCGGTGAAAGTCAACAGTGATCCGGCGATCGTCGAGACCTTCTACAAGGCCGGTGGCAGCTTCGACGTGGCGAGCATGCAGGAGTTCCACACCGTCCACCAGTACATCGAGCATCTCCCCAAGAAGACCCGCCAGGACTTCATCTGGGACAAGATCATCTACGCCAATCCGATCAAGCCGACGGAGACGCTCCGCGAACTCGATCAGTACCGCCCCCTCGTCACCTACGACAACCACGAGGAGGTGAAGAAGATCGCCAAGTACGCGCCGCACGCCGGGCTCGCACTGCGGATGCGGGTGCCGAACACCGGCTCGATGGTCGAACTGTCGAGCAAGTTCGGCGCCCTCCCGGGGGAGGCGGTGGAGCTGATCGAGTATGCCCACAAGCACGATCTCGTCGTCGAGGGGCTCTCGTTCCACGTGGGCAGCCAGTGCACCAATCCCCAGAACTACATCCAGGCCCTCCACCTCTGCGCCAGCGTGTTTGCCGAGGCGAAGAGCCGTGGCTTCGAACTCAAGCTCCTCGACATCGGCGGTGGATTCCCTGCGGCCTACGACGACAGCGTGCCGGAGTTCTCGTCGCTTGCCAAGTCGATCAACCATGAGCTCGACCGGCTCTTCCCCGCTTCCGTGGAGATCCTCGCGGAGCCGGGGCGATTTCTCGTGGCGTCGGCCGGCTGGGCGGTCTCGAAGATCATCGGCAAGGCGTTCCGCAACGACAAGACCTGCTACTACGTCGACGACGGCGTCTATCACACCTATTCCGGCGTGATCTTCGACCACTGCACCTACCACATGAAGAGCTTCAAGAAGGGAACGCCGAAGCTCTGCGCCGTGTTCGGGCCGACGTGCGACGCCCTCGACACGATCAGCCTCGCCGAGCAACTCCCCGATCTCGAGATCGGCGACTATCTCTACAGCGAGAAGATCGGCGCCTACTCCGCCGCATCGAGCACCCACTTCAACGGCTTCCCGCCGGCGAAGGTGGTGCACATCAATCAGAAGTGACCGGTGGAAAATGACCGGCCGCCGGGTCAATCGTCCTCGGCGTCCGTCTCCGGTGCCCACGCCTCGTGGCGGCCGCCCCAGATGATCTCGGCGGCCCCGTCGCGACGCACCGCCTCGATGACGTGGTAGTGCTTCACCTCTTCGCGGGCGACCGAGTCCCATTCCGCCGGCAGCTGTTCGAGATACCACGACGGCTGCTTCGTCACCACGAGCAGGGTTCCACCCGGTGCCAGCGCACGCCTGGCCGCCTCCACGAACAGGGCGGCGATGCGGAAGTCGGCGTAGTAGGGGGGATTGGCGAGGGCGAGATCATACGTGCCCGGATCGGGGACACTGCCATGGGCCTCGAGCGCCACGTGGAGGTTTGGCAGGCCATTGGTGGCTGCCCCCCACTGGGTACAGGCCACCGCACGGGCCGAGCTGTCGAAGGCATGGGCATGGACGGTGGGGTCGCGGGCGGCCATGCCGAGGCCGACGCTCCCCGGACCGCACCCGATGTCGAGGACGCGCGTGTCGGGGGCGACGTCGACGGCATTGAGGAGATGGCGGGCCCCGGGATCGATCCGCCGGTGGGAGAAGACGCCCGGGCGCGTCATCGCCTTGAGAAGTCGACCGCGGTCGCGGAACACGATCTCGCAAGAGAAGTCGCGGATCTTCGCCGGCTCGCGCGTCTTCTCGATGATGTAGGTGACCGTGTCGGCGCCCTGACGGACGCGGACGGTCTCGCCAGTGGCGATGAGTTGCTCGTGGAGCCAGCGATCGCGGGGGTTGTCGGTGGAAACGACGAGCTTTCCACCGGCACACATGTTGAGCAGTGCCTGCTGGATCACCTCGCGGGTCAGCTCCGCCTCGCCACCGGACGCGGTGGGGAGAACGACGAGATCGTAGGGCCCCTCAGGCATGTCGGCGGCGCAGACGAGCCTGGCTGTGCCGGCCGAAGGCTCCCCTTTGGCGATGTCGTCCCGCGCTAGGTCGTGCCGGAAGAGGTCGAGGAACCAAACGGTCACGTTCGCCGTGGGGCGTTCGGCCGCCAAGGTCCGCCCGGCCTGGGCCCGACCGAGGGTCGTGCAGAGGATGCGTTCGCCGGGGAGATCACGGGCGATGTCGAGAGCGTGGGCTTCAGCGGCACGGGGCGGAAGCGGCGCGGAGTGAGAAGGATGATCCATGGAGCCGATTAGAGCAGGATCGTGGCCGGATTCATCCGTCGCTTGCGGATCAGCGGTTCCCCCCCTCCGGAGCCTTTCCCTGGACGGCGCGCCGCGATGGAGGAGCCCGGCCCAAAGGCGCTGCAAACCCGGCTTCACTCTCGGCCAACCTCGATCGGAGGATCGCGGCGACACCCGGCTCGGCGGCATGAAGGTCGCGGGTCTCACCGGGATCGGTGCCGAGATGAAAAAGCTCCGTTTCCCCGGCGGCGTTGACGACGAGCTTCCATTCGCCACCAAAACAGGCCCGGTCGGCCGTGGCGATCACGAACGGGGGCCGATCGTCGACGCGCCCCGCCGACAGCGCCGGCCAGAGGTCGATGCCGTCACACCGGGCGTCGGCAGGAAGTGGGATGCCGATCGCGGTGCAGAGCGTGGGAAAGAGATCCTGGATCGCGATCGGTTGCTCGGAAACGGTCGCGGCCGGCAGACGGCCGGGGAAACGCACGATCGCCGGGACGCGGATCCCTCCTTCGTACACCGTCGCCTTCCGGGCCCGGAAGGGGGCGTTGCTGCCGGAGCGGTCGGCACCGTTGTCGGAGAGAAAAAGGACGATCGTCTCTTCTGCCAACCCGCGCGCGTCGAGCGCCGCAAGCACCCGTGCCACGCTCGTATCGAGAACGTCGATCATCCCGCAACGGGTCGCCTGGGGCTCGGGGAGCCCGGCATATTTTGCCGTTGAAGCAGCCGGCGCAAGAATCGGGAAGTGGGGAACATTGAAGGCGACCTGGAGATAAAAGGGGCGGTCGGCATCGCACCGCTGGATGATCCTCACCGCCTCGTCGGTCATGAGGATGGCGGCGTAACCCTGCTCCTCGACGGGCGTCTCATCCCGCTGCCAATCGAGGTCTCCGCGCCGGTCGAGATGCGTGAAGGAGTCGATCTCGGGGCCGAGAAAGCCGTAGAAATGGTCGAAGCCGCTCGCCAGCGGCGGGCTCGAGGTACCGAGGTGCCATTTGCCGACGAGGTTCGTGGCATAGCCGGCGGCGGAGAGGGTGCGGGGGAGCGTGGGCAGACCGGCGGGAAGTCCCGGATCACGGCGCCCCAGCGGTCTGTCTATGCCGAAGCGCCGCGGCAAGCAGCCGGTGAGAAGTGCGGCGCGGGTCGGGCTGCAGACGGGATGCGCGTAGCAGCGATGCAGTTCGACTCCCTCGGCGGCGAGCCTGTCGATCGCCGGAGTCCGCGCCGGTCCGCCGTGCCGCTCGAGATCCCCCCAGCCGAGATCATCGGCAAGGAGCACGACGATGTTCGGCGGCCGGGCTTGCACCACAGCCGACACCGGCACAGCCAGCACCAAGCCGGCGAGCCAGGGAACGATGAGCCAATGGATGCCATGCATGAACATCGCCCTCGGAGCGGTCAACACAAGGAATCCATGAACCGACGGCGTGGGGCATTTCCACCGTCGGTCCCTCCGCGGCGCGATGACCGCGCCGCGGAGAAGACCGACCAGGATTCACCCAGGATTCACCCAGGATTCACCCAGGATTCACCCAGGATTCACCCAGGATTCACCCAGGATTCATTCCGGGCGGCGCGGACGCTCGGGCCGCGGGGCACCGTCGCCCTCAGGCCCGCCGCCCGGACCACCCGGCGGCCCACCGGCACCTCCGGGACCGCGGCGGCCCCCGCGTCCTTCAGGGCCTCCCGGAGGACCGCCTCCTGGCGGGCCACCAGCTCCGGGTCCACCGGGTCCACCGGGCCCGCCACGCTGTCTTCCCATCTCCTCGGCAAACTTCATCAATTCATTGCGGTCGAGCTTGCCGTCGCGGTCGGTGTCGAAAGACAGGGCACGCTCCACAAACCGCTCCGGGCTCGGCGGCCCCATCCCTGCGCCCCGTCCCCCGCCAGGCCCACCCTCCGGCGGTCCTCCAGCAGGCGGTCCACCCGGGGCACGCTCCCGACCCGGGCCTCCAGGACCACGCTCGCCTCCAGGACCACGCTCGCCCGGCGGGCCGCCGCGGGGCGGGCCCTCTCGACCTTCACCTCTTTCTTCACCGTGGCGGGGCCCAAACCCTCCCGGGGGGCCTTCGCCCGGCGGCCCATGCTCCCCGGGGGGATGCGGTGGGCGAAACTCCTCCTCATCGATGACACCGTCGCCGTTGCCATCGAGGCTGAGGAGAGCGGTCGCGGCGTTTTTGATTTCTTCCGCATCGAGCCGGTGATCGTGGTCGCGATCGAGGGCCTCGCGGAGCGGGTCAAACGGCGGCGGACCGGGGGGGCCTCCGCCTGATTCGGGAGGTGGGCCACCCCCGGGGCCACGCGGCGGCTGGGCGATCGCCAGCGCGCCGAGGCCGATCACGGCGACCGCCGCGGCGATCCCGCTCCAGGTTCGTGTTCCGAGTTTCATCGCATCACCCTTCTTTCTGGATTGGGCTCAGAGCCTTTTCGACCGTTGTCCAACGGCCACCGATCATTCCGTCGATCCGATTGCATACAAGAACTTCCCCGAGCGGAGATAGATCCGGCCCTCAACGAGGGCTGGAGTGCCGCTCGAATCGCTGTCGTCACCCTCGAAGACGTTGTGGGCCAGCACCTCGTAACGCGGCTTGGCGGGAAGGACGATCGTCCCGTCGTGACGGCTGACGACATACACGCTTTCCCCCGCGACCACCGGCGACGCATAGACCGGCCTCCCACCCGACGTGATCTCGCGGACACGCTCCTTGTAGATCTCCTTGCCGGTCTTCGCTTCGGAGCAGAAGGCCAGTCCCTTGTCGTCGATCCAGTAAAGGTGCCCGTCATGGAGCACCGGCGTGGCGACGTAGGAGCTCGTGCGACTCGTCCAGAGGACGTGTGTCTTCGAGACATCTCCCCGGCCGCCGGCCCGGACGGCAAGCGACCCGGAAGAACGGAAGCCGCCGAAGACGTAGACCGTCTCGCCATCGACAATCACGCTCGGGCTGACATTCCCGGTGAGCCCCATCTCGGCGTGCCAGCGGAGTTTGCCGGTGCGGGGATCTAAGCCCCACACCTCGCCGGGGACGGCGACGACGATCTCGTCGGAGCCGTCGGGGAGCGTGGCGACTCCAGGAGTACCGTAGGCGAGTTCGAGGGCCGCAGCCTCGGCCTTCCAGACTTCCTTCCCGGTCCGCTTGTCGAGCGCCCGGATCGACTGGCTCTCCTCGGAGGCGTTGCAGATCAGATGCTCGCCATGAAGGATCAGGCTGGCCCCAGATCCCCAGCGGCGATTGCTCGACTCGGTGCCCACGCCCGTCCGCCAGATCTCCTTTCCCTCCATGTCGAAGGCGACAATCCCCGCTTTGCCGAGGAACGCCCACACCATCTCGCCATCGGTGACCGGCGTGTTGCTCGCGTAGCCATGCTCGGTGAGATAGCCCGCATAGGGATCTTCGGGGCCGGGCGCGGCGATGTCGCGCTGCCAGGCCACCTTGCCGTCCTGCCGATCGATCTTCACCAGATGCCTGGTCGGCCCCTGCCCACTCGCTCCTTCCGACCAACAGGTGACGAAGACCGCGTCCCCGTGGACGATCGGGCTCGACGACCCTCCCCCAGGCAGCGCCGTCTTCCAGAGGAGATTCTTGTCGTTGCTCCAAGTCAGGGGCACAGTCGCCCCGGCTGCCCGCCCCCCCGGTCCGCGGAACTGCGGCCAGTCCTCGGCGGTCGCCGACGCGGCGGCAACGAACAGGAGAGCGGCGACGAGGCCCCCGGCGATCTGATCACGGATGTTCATCGTTGCACCTCTTTGAACCTGCCATCGCGACCGTCATTCGACGACGCGGAGGACGTCGTTGCGTTTGTACACCCGGTTGCGTCCGCCACGCGCCGCCCCCTCGAACTCGAGGTGGCAATCGAGGAGGACGCCGAGGGTGGCGTCTTTTGGGATGTCGAGCGTGATCGTGACGAGGTTCCCTTCGCGACGGATCGCGATCGCCTCGTAGGGGCCGATCTGCACCCACGACGGCGTTCCCTCGGGCATCGGCCCGGGCTGCCGACCGGCACCGCGCGGCGAGATCCCCTCGCGCGGATCGAGTTCGATCGTCACCTGGCGCTTTCCGTCGGGGGCGACCGCGCCCGGACGGACCTCGACGATGGCCGGATCGGCGACCGAATCCCCCTCGGCGTTGTTCTCGATTCCGCCGCTTCCGGCCCGACGGAGAGCGCGGTTATTGCTCGGTTCGACGACGCCGCGGTAGCCGCCGAGGATGTAGGGAAAGCGCCCCGGTGTGGCGTGGTAGTGGTAGCCGCGGTTGGGATCGGCGTGGCCGTTGCAGACGTCGAGTGCGAGGCCAGAGGAGGTGAGCTTGTCGCTTTCGTGGGCCATGACACCGTCGGTTTCGTAGGGGCCGTGGATCGGAAACCCGTCCCACGCGAAGCCGATGATCGGCGAGTGCTGCTTGCCGTCATCCTTGAAGGGGCTTTTCACGCAAACCGGATACTTGTGGTAGTGGTAGACCCCGGTTTGCTGGGGGTGTCCGCAACAGGCGTCGAGCCAGACCTCCGAATAGCCCTCGACCGCGTTCATCCCTCCCTGCTCGAAGGGATTGAAGAACACAACGCCGTTGAGCGCCGTGCCCACCGGCCCCATCGGCAGCCGCGTGATCGTGTCGGCGAGCCGTGGCTCGAGCGGCAGCCGGAAGGTGAAGTCCTGCACCGCAATCGAGTTTGGATTGCCGCTGTTGGGGAAGATCGCGGTGGGATGGTTGGGATATCCCTGGCTGTTGATGACGAGAAACCCGGCGGGGTGAAGCTCGCTCCCCGGCTCGTGCGAGATCCGCACTTCGTCGATTCCGTCGCCGTTGGAATCGCGCCTGTGATAGGCGAAGAGGTCGACGAACTGCACCTCGTCGCCGACAACGTCGCGATAAAGATACCGCGGAGTGTCGAGCTTGCTGCCGGCCTCGTCGTGGGTGCGGATGAACCAACGCCCGCCGATCGGCTCGACGCCGGCGGGGAGAGCCTGGGCGGCCACCGCCGCCGGGAGGAAGAGCGTCACGACGAGAGGGAGGAGGCACGTGAACCACGCACTGCAGATCGAGTGGATCCACGCGCGCGACGCCATCTCACTCGCTCGACATGGTGGCATCCGACAACTCCCCGGCGACGTGGCGGCGGCGTGCAGGCCTACGATTGTCGTTGAACGGCTCGGGAAGGAGAAAGTTTTTTGAGTTTCACCGGCAATCCTCGTCGACCTCCCGATCCGGGGCCTGTCGGCCCGGGATGACCGCTGAAGGAACACACCCATCGATCGAGGGGTTTCGCTGCTCTTGTCGTTGCTTGGCTGGTGGCGGGATTCCGGCGATAATCCGGCATCGGTCCCGCCGGGTGCGGGCTTTGTGCCCGCGGCTCTTGTCTCACTTTCCCACCGAACGAGTCGACCATGGCCACGATCTCGAGCGGAATCGCAGCAGGCGCCGGAGGCGCTCTCCCGCTGCCGCAGACTTGGACGCTGGGGGATCTCCAGCGGCACCTGGGGGGCATTGCCGTTGATCGGGTGCGGCTCTATCCGCCACCGGGCACCGGGACAGCCGACGACGCCGACCAAGTGCACGCGAGCGGGCCAGGTCTGTGTGAGCTTGTTGATGGGATCTTGGTGGAGAAAGCGATGGGCACGCTCGAGTCATTGGTGGCGATGGAAGTTGCCTTTGCCTTGCGGACCTGGCTCGAGGTGCATCCGCTCGGTGTGGTGCTGGGGGCCGATGGGCTTTTGCAGCTGGGACCGCAGTTGGTGCGGGGACCTGACGTGTCGTTCATTCGCTGGGACCGGTTTCCGGAGCGAAAGCTGCCGCTTGAACGCGTCTGGGCAGTGGTGCCCGATCTTGCCGTCGAGGTTGTTTCGCCGGGGAACACGGCGGCTGAGATGGAGCGGAAGGTGGCCGATTATCTCGGGGCCGGAGCGAGGCTGGTGTGGATCATCGATCCGGCGACTCGGACGGCGGTGGCCCATACGGCAGGGGCCGCTGCCACCCCATCACGCACCGTGATCGACGCCAATGACGACCTCCCGGCGCGTGAGGTGCTCCCCGGGTTCACACTGAAGCTCGCGACGATCTTCCGCGGCCAAAGCCAATGACGGGGGGAATTGAAGAGTCTCGTTCCCCGCCACGTGCGTTCTGCCGCTCCTTCCCCACCGATACCGGCTACTTCGCGACGGCGGGCGCGGGCTTGCCGGTCGGAGCGACGACCGGCTTCTTCTCGACCGGGGACTTCTCGCTCGGCTTTGCAGCGTCCGGGAGGACTTCGAGCGTGAGCGGATCGCGGAGCGGGAGGTGGGTCACCTCGCCGCCGAAGAAGTCGGCCATGCTCGCCCGCTTTCCCAGATCCCCCTTCGCGATCTCGTCCCAGTCGCCCACGACGAGAATCGCCAGCTTCGCCGGATCGAGATGCTTCTTCGCCACGCGAAGCAGATCCTCCCGTGTCACGGCACTCACCTTGTCGCGATAGCTCTGCCAGAACGCCGGATCACGCTTCGTCCACTCGTCGTTGACGAACACCCGGAGCATCGCCGGCTTGCTCTCGAACTGCCGCGGAAAGGTCTCGATCGCGGCGAGCTTCGCCGTCTCGAGTTCCTCGTAGGTCACCGGCTCCGTCCGCACTCCCTCGATGAGGTCGAGGATGATCTTCGTTGCCAAGGCGACCGTCGCATTCTTGCTCTCGAAACGGGCCTGGAACTGCCCCGGATAGTCGACCTTCGGCGCCACCGCCGACGCCGCCGAATAGGCCAGCCCCTCGTTGCTCCGTACCTGCTGCATGATCCGGCTGGTGAAGCCGGAGCCGCCGAGGATGTCGTTGAGGAGCAACAGCGGGATCGCATCGGGGTCGTCACGCTCGATCGACCGCATCCCCATCACCACCTTCCCCTGCGGGATGTCTTTGGGAACGTGGTAGAGGCCGGGGGCGAGCACGGCCTTCGGCGCGACCGGATCGGGCACCGCCGGCCCCTTCTTCCAGCCGGCGAAGGCCTTCTCGAGCTTGGCGAGCATCTCACGCTCGTCGAAGTCGCCCGTGACCGACACGATCATGTTGCCTGGATGAAAGATGCGGGCGTGCACCTCGCGGAGACGGTCCGTCGTCAGGGCGGCGACACTCGCGGCCGTGGGCTCGCGCGACTCGAAGTGGTCGGCGCCCCACAGCAGCCGCTTCCACTCCCGGGAGAGGATCGACGAGGCGTCGTCGTTGCGCTGCTTGAGGGCCTCCATCACCCGGGCCTTTGAGGTCTCCAGTCGCCCCTCGTCGAACCCCGGCTTGCGCAGCATGTCGACGAACAGCCCGAGGCTCTCGTCGAGATTGCTCGACAAACAGTTCAGCCCGGCCGTCGTGAAGGCATCGTTGCTCCCCACGCCCATCTCGGTAGCGAGGAAGTCGAGTTGCTCGTCAAACTCCGCCGGCTTCGCCGTCTCCGTTCCCCCCTCACGCACCATCCGCGCGGTCGTGGCGACGAGCCCGGGAACATCGGCCGGATCGAGCGAGGCGCCCCCCTTGAACGTGATCGAGATCTTGACGAGGGGAAACTCGTGGGACGGCGCCACGTAGACCACCGTGCCATCGGCAAGCGTCCGACGAAACTGCTTCGCCTCCGGAACCTGGAAATCGAGCGACTTGAACTCGATTTCCTCTGGCCGGGCCGGAAGCACCGGCGGCTCCTCGCCGAGCGCCGCGAGCCCCGGGGCCACGACAGCCAAGATCCCCAAGAGAGCACGAAAGAAGAGAGCACGAAAGAAGAGAGCACGAAAGAAGAGAGCACGAAAGCGGTGGAACGTCGTCACGGAAAACACCTGGGAAAGGAGGGATGAATCGGGGAAGGAAGCGAACCCGAGACTCGAAACCGCGTCACTCCCCCGCTTTGCGACGGAACGTAGCCACGCTGCGGTTGGTGGATGAGAAGTATTCGTTGGCGACCCGCTGGATGTCGGCAGCCGTGACAGCCTCGTACTTCCGCGGGCCGTCGTTGATCTCCTTCCAGTCGAGCGTCGCCTCGGCGACGGCCAGCTGGACGAGCAGCGACATGTTGCTCTCGAGACGCCGGTAATTGCCCGCCGCCACCCGGTTCTTCACCTTGCGGAGCTCGCGTTCGGGCACCTCCTCGGCTTGGAGCTTCGCCAGCTCCTCGTACCAGGCCGCCTCGAGGGCTTCGGGGGTCGCCTCGCCGCGCGTCTCCGCCTCGAAGGCGAAGAGCCCGGCATACTTCCGCGTGTCGGATGTCGCCTGGGCGCCCGAGGCGATCGCCCGCTCCTCGACGAGCCCTTTGTAGAGCCGACCAGTGCGCTCGTTGAGGATCTCGGCGAGCATGTCGAGCGGATAGCTGTCGACGTGGCCGGCCGGGACCGTGTGGTAGCGGATCTCGACCGACGGCGGAAAATCTCCCTCGGCATTCATCCGCTGCTCGGCAAGCTGATCGACCTCGAGGGTCACCACCGGCGGCGGTGCCTTCTCTCCGGCCGAGATCCGGGAAAAATAGCGGGTGATGAAGGCCTTCGCCGCGGTCGCATCGAAGTCGCCGACGACCACGCCGACGAGATTGCCGGGGCGGTAATAGGTGTTCCAGTACTCCTGCGCCTGCTCCTCGGTGTAGCTGTTCAAATCGCTCGGCCAACCGATGACGGGCCAGGAATAGCCGCAGGAGGCCCAGAACATGCTGTCGAACTGCTCCTGGAAACGCCCTGTCGGCGTGCTGTCGGTGCGGAGCCGCCGCTCCTCGTGGACGACGTCGCGCTCCGAGTAAAACTCGCGGAAGACGCTGTCGTGGAGCCGGTCGCTCTCCATCCAGGCCCACAGCTCGAGCTTGTTTGCGGGGACGGTGATGAAGTAGCAGGTGAGGTCGAAGCTCGTGAAGGCGTTCATGCCGCTCCCCCCAGCCTTCGTGTAGACCTGATCGAACTCGTCCTTGACGATCGTCGCCGTGGCAGCGCCGTCGTCACCGCGCCCCTGCTGGGCCTTGATGAGGCTGTCGAGGCGGGCGCGGAGGACGCGGAGAGCCTGGGTGTCGTTGGCGGGATCCCACGGATCGTCGATTTCGCCCTTCAGATAACGGTCGTACTGTTGCGTCCAGACGAGCCGATTGAGATCCTCGCGCACCTGCCGCTGCTCGGCGCGGAATTCGGCATCGCGCTTCGCGTCACGCGTGCCGATCGTGTCGGTCCCCTTGAACATCATGTGTTCGAAGAAGTGGCTGATCCCGGTGATCCCGGGGCGTTCGTTGACGCTCCCCACCTTCGCCACCCACCCGGCACTGACGACGTTCGGCTGGTCGGAACGCGGCACGAGGAGGAACTGCATCCCGTTGGGGAGCGTGAACTCCTCCACCGCCACCTGCTGGGCGGCGGCCGGCCGGATGGCAACAAACAATCCCGTGACGAGAACCAGGAGGCACCCGAAGCGGGCCTGGCGCGAGGGCATCATGCGGGGATTCCGGAAGGAAAGGAGAAGAAAGGAGCAGGGCAGGGGAGCGGTGGCGGACCACCGGCCGATTTATAGCAGGGTGCAACGCGAAGGGGGAACGTCAGCCGACGCGCCCGGAGAGCCACCACTGGAGGAGCGTGAGGAAGATCTCGAAGACGATCAGGCCGACGATCGCGTATTCCACGCGCAGCGCTCGCCGGTTCTGGAGCAACTCGAGCGCCGTCTCTGCCGTCCGCGAGATCAGCGCGAGCTTGCCATGGAGGGCGGCAAACCGCTCGCGGATCTCGAACTCATCGCGGAGCCTGGCCCAGATCCGCTCGAGCTCGGGATGGTCCCAGAGGAGCTCCGGCGCATCGTCGACGCGGGCCCCCGCCACGACTCGATGCTCGGCGAGGAGGGCCGTTCCCAGGTGCTGGAGAAGCTCGTGGGCCGCCCGGCCGCCGCGCCCCCAATGATCGAGGTTCACGGCGAACGGCTCGATCCGCTCAAACTGCCGCTCGATGTTGCGCTCGTGGTGGGCCAGCGACACGCTCTTGGCCATGATGTCGGCCACCACCTGGAGCTTCTCGAGGGTGACATCGGCGAGGACAAGGACATTCCCCTCGAACGTCTCCCGCGCGCCGCCGACGCGGATCTCGAGCCCCTCCGTCTCCCGATCGGCCGCCCCGAGCGGCTGACGGACATGAGGACCGATCTGCCGCAGATACTCCGCCACCCCGGCCGGGGAGACGCCGAAGAACACCACCGCCCCGTATCGGAAGAGGACTGCCACGCCGGTTGTCCCCCGCCCGTCGCCCAGGCCAGCGGCCGGGGAACCGGCAATTCCCAGCCCATCGAGCGCGCCGATCAGCTCGACGACCAGCGGCGCGCCGCCGGGCCTCTCCGCGGCGCCAAGCGCGCCGAGATCGATCCCGGTGCCGGCGAGCACCGCCTGAGCCCGGAAGGTGTGCGAGGCAGAGCCCGGGCCGGCTGAGGGAGTGTCTTCAGTCACGGGGGGGGAATAGGACATCGGCAGACCGGAGGGAGTGTCCGGGGGACCTGAGCCGCGCACGACGGCCACGGGGGAGCCTTCCCGGATCACCAGCCTACACCGGACCTACGATTGGATCGTGGAAACATTTCCTGCGACGGAGGCTGCAGCCATGCCATCAATCGACAGGCCCGACCCGGTGATCCTCGGGCATCTCCTTTCCGAGCACCGCGAGCTTTTCCAGCAACTCTCGGCCCTCCGCACGATGTTGGCCGCCGAATCCCCCCCCGGCTGCGAACGCCTCCGAGAGCTTGTCCGGGCGATCGCCGCGCTCCGTGGCCATCTCGCCGACCACTTCCAACAGGAGGAGTCGGGGGGGTTCATCGAGGAGGCGGTCGCCCGCATGCCGAGGCTCGGCTCCGCAGCGACGGAAGTGCTCTCCCAGCACGGGGCGCTCCTGACCGATCTCGACCGGATCGTCGACCGCTTTGCCGACGTCGGAGAAGCCCCCTGCGCCGAGGCGTGGCAAGAGATGCACGAATCCTTCGACGTCTTCATGCACAGCATGCAGGCCCACGAACGCGCCGAGAACGCCGTTGTTCAGCAGGGCTACAACGAGGATCTCGGCCTCGACGACTGACGCCCGGTCGCGTTCAGCCGAACACCACCGTTCGCCGGCCATGGAGGAAGACCCGTTCCTCGGCCACCAGCCGCACCGCTCGAGCGAGAACGAGCTTCTCGACATCGCGGCCCGCCTGGGCCATCCGCTGCGGCGTGTCGGCATGGCTCACCGGGATCACGTCCTGAGCGATGATCGGCCCGGCGTCGAGCTCGGCGGTGACGAAGTGTGCCGTCGCCCCGATGAGCTTCACGCCGCGCTCGTGGGCCTGCTTGTAGGGGCTCGCCCCGGCGAACGCCGGCAGGAATGAATGGTGGATGTTGACGATCCGGTCGGCGTAGTGGCCGATCGCCCCCGCGGAGAGCACCCGCATGTAGCGGGCGAGGACGACATATTCCGGGGAGTACTTTCGGATCTCCCCGAACAGCGCTGTCTCGTGATCCTCCCGCGAGATTCCGTCGTGGGGCACGTGATGGAAGGGGACATCGAACCGCTCGACCAAGCCGCGCAGGCAATCGTGATTGGCCACCACCGCCTCGATCCGCACCGGGAGATCGCCGCAGGATGAGAGCAGCAACAGCTCGCCGAGGCAGTGGGGCTCGCGCGTCGCACAGACGACGATCCGCCGCACGGCATCGCGGGTGACGCGGACGGTCGCCCCGGCAGGGAGCGCGGCGATGAGGAATCGCTCGAGATCGGCCGCCGCAACGGGGCCCGCGGCGGGAGTCACCTCGGCGCGGAAGAAAAACCACCCTTCGGCGGCGTCCACGTATTCGTGGTTGGTGTCGATGTTGAGGCGCAGCGCCTGAAGGACGCCGGTGATCCGGTGGATCAGCCCCACCTCGTCCGGGCAATCGACGAGGACGATCTCGCGGACCGGTCCGGGAGCGGTCAAGCGTCACCTCCCCACGGCCGCCGCGTGGAAGCTCCCTCGCCCCGCGCCACCGGAAAAGACTCGACGGCCGGCACCCACGCCAAGACGACGTCGTCCACCGAGATCTCCGTCTTCTTCGGGGCGATCTCGATCGATTCGAGAACGAGCCGGTCGGGATTCGCTTGCAGGCGCACTTTCTCGAGTTCCTCACCCACCTCACCCTCGAGCGTGGCGAGCTTCTCCTCGAGATCGGAAAGCGCCTCCTCGGCATGGACGACGTCGGCCTGGTGGCGCGTTGCTCGGCTCGCCGAGCGCATCGAGGTCGCGGCGCGCCCCACGGTCGTGGAGCTGGCCACTTTCCGCCCGAGGATCGCCGAGAGGACGGCGGTGCCGATCGAGACGTAGGTTTGCATCGATTTGTTCTTCGCCTCCGCCTTCTCCTTCTCCACCTTCTGCCGGGCCCGCCCGATTCGGTCATTGAGCGACGCGAGCTTGGCGGCGCTCTTGTCGCTGATCCGGTCGATCTCCTTGTCGCGCCACTCGCGCACCTGCTGGGCAATCCGCACGCGAAACTCCCCTTCGGTCTCGTCGGGACGTGACACGGCGTCGATCGCTGGCGCGGTGAAGACGGTCAGCTTCGCCGTCCGGGCGAGATGGTTCTTGAGCGCGGTGCCGAGGCTCGCGTAGGCCTTCGCCGCGGAGAGCGCCGCCGGCAGGCTCGCAAAGCCCCCTCCCTGGGGCCCAGACTCCACCTCCGGCACTTCGGCAAATTGCCGCCCTCCCTCCCAGGCCGATTCCCCGAGTTGATCGCCGGCCGGCGCCAGACAGAACACCTCCCGATCGCAATCGATCCGGGCTTTCGTGTGAGTGAACCGAACGCGGGCCCGGCCGAGGATCGCCGGCTTGTAGAGGAGCCCGCCGGCAGGAACCGGCCCGTCGGAAGCGAGGAACACCTCGCGGACACCGGGGGGAAGGAGCGGCCGCGGGCCAGCCCCCCCGACGCCCCCGGCCCCGGTCGCAAACGGGTTGCGGCGCGGCGTCACCGCCTCAGGCGCGGGCCCGGCCCCCTGAAGGCGTTTGATCTCCTCCCGCAGCAGCGGCCCACGCAGATAGGACATCGTCCAGCGTGTCTGGAAGACGGTCTCGTCGTCGTCGTGGACCGAATGGAGCAGGAACATCCGCTGCTCGAGGCCCGCGAGCAACCGGTCGACCCTTGCCCGGTCGAAGCCCGCACCCGAGGAACTGGCCGCCCCCTCGAGTCCATCGAGCACGCGGGCCTTGTCGCGCGCCGTCTGCAGCCGGCCGAGGAACCAGGTGCCGGCGTTGGAAAGAGCCTTGTAGTCGAGGTCGACCGGATTTTGCGTGGCGAGCACGATCCCCAGGCCGAAGGCGCGAGCCTGCTTGAGGAGCGTCAGCAGCGGCGTCTTGCTGGGGGGATTGGCCGTCGGTGGCAGATAGCCGAACACCTCATCCATGAGGAACAGCGCCTTGAGGCTCGAAGTCCCCGCCTGCGAGCGCATCCACGACACCGCCTGACCGGCAAGGAGCGTGACGAAGGCCATTCGCTGGGCGTCGTTCAAGTGCGCGATCGAGATCACGCTCACGCGCGGCTTTCCAGCCGGGGTCCAGAGAAGCCGGCCGACGTCGAGCGGCTCGCCGTGGAGCCAGGCGTCGAAGCCCGGTGCGGCGGCGACGGTGTTGAGCTTGCCGGCGAGCTGGAAGCGGTCGGCAGCCGGGAAGAAGTTTTCCAGCTCGAGGAAGCCGACGCGCTCGATCGGCGGGGCGGGGATGGCGCGGACGAGGGTGCCGAAGTCGACCTCTTGGCCGCTCTTCCAGAGGGCATCGACGATCGCCGACACGAGGAGATGCTCGCGGCTCCGCCCCGGCTCGGCGTCAATGCCGGCCATGGCGAGGATCCCGGAGACGAGCGATTCGATCCGCTCGCGCCGGGCTTCCGGATCATCGAGGATCGCCTTCTCCGGGGCCTCGAGGCTGCCGAGCATCGCAAGCGCCCGGCCGGCCGAGCTCCCCGGCGTGTAGACCGCCATGTCGACGCTCTCGCGGAGCCGGGCGATCCGCTCCCCCGACTGCCCGCTCGCAGCAAGCCCGTCGGACCACTTCTTCGCCGTCTTCTCGGCGAGTTCCTCGAGCGTGAGGCCGTCGCGCTTCGCGGCATCTTCCTCGAGCCACGGCCGGAAGTCGGACGGGCGCAATTCCGGAAACGTCAGCAGAATGTTGGCGAGATCCCCCTTGGGGTCGATGACGATCGCGGGGATGTCGTCGATCGCCGCCTCTTCGATGAGGCTGACGAGGAGCCCCGTTTTGCCGCTGCCGGTCATGCCGACACAAACAGCGTGCGTCGTCAACCGGCGGGCATCGAGGAGGAGCGGCTCGCGGCCCGGCTTGCCGGACTCGGGATCGACCCGCTTGCCGAGATAGAAGACGCCGAGGCCTTCGATGTCAGCGCCGAGATCGTTGTCGTCGTCGCTGCCGCGCTGGTTGGTCGGACGCACTTGCATGACTGCTCCCGGGGAAATGGAGGATCGACCCGATGGTCAAGTTGCCCCATTTCACCCGGCAGGCCCGGGTCGGCACAACCCCGGAGTCGGGGCTCCAGCCCGTGGGACATCAGACCTGCTTGCGACGCCGCAGGGCATGGCCGAGCATCGCGACGACACCGAGACCGGCCATCGCCAGCGTCGACGGCTCCGGCACCAGGGCGATCTGATTGAGGCCCTGATAGTGATAATCGACGCTCCACCCGGCTGGCAGCCCGTCCACCGTCGCAAACGTGCCGACGAGCGTGCCGTAGGTGGCGAAAACGAACTCCCATGGATAGACAGGGGAGCCGAAGTCGAAGTGCAACGACGCGCCCGTCGTGTTGAGCGTGCCACCGACGTCGATCGTGTCGATCGTTCCCTGGAGGACGTCGATGTCGATCCGCCCCCCACCCTGCTGCGAAAGATCAAGATTGCCTCCGATCGCGAGCGACCCGATGGTCCCGTCATCCAGGTCGCCTGGGGCGATGACACCGCCGCTGCCGACGAGGACGTTCCCCGTGATCGTGCCGGCGATGCCGACGAGCGAACCGCCGTCACCGACCAAGACCCGCGTGGCATCGATCGTGGCCCCGCCGAAAACG
>Ga0208249_1000126_pt1 | contig 23813 bp, 16 predicted proteins | sample CryBogmetaGMA1M_FD_184546 | JGI IMG/M metagenome (GOLD analysis project Ga0208249, IMG submission 184546) | Freshwater microbial communities from Crystal Bog, Wisconsin, USA - MA1M (SPAdes) | ecosystem: Environmental > Aquatic > Freshwater > Lake | place: Crystal Bog, Wisconsin, USA | collected...
ATTCCGGAAATGGAAGCCAATTTTGCCGGGGCGTTTTCAGATCGTGCGCGCCGATTCTTTGCCGCAAGTCCATGTCGGCGCGCGAGTTGTGGCGAGCGGCCGAAGCCTTAACCGGACAGTAGTGGTTTTCAACCTGCGGTTCTCGGCTCTCGGCCCGCCCTGTCGCTCGTCATCGCGAGTCGCAGGTGTTCAGTCTGTTTGCTGCCTCGTTGAAGACGGCGGTGAACTCCTCGCGGACGCGGCTCGTGGTGTCGCGGACGTCGGCGACGAGCGTGGCAGTGTCGGTGTAGCCCAGCAGGTGGGCGAGCTTCCGCCGTTCATCGTGCGACGCGGGGAAGTCGTGCCGGGCCGGCGCGTCGAGGAGACGGAGCCGGCCCTCGATGCCGCGGAGCGTGCGGTAGGACCGCTCGAGAAACGCGAACCGGTCGTCGGACAGCAGGCCCGCCTCGTGGAGGGCCACGAGCGCCGCGAGCGTGCCGCTGGTCCGCAGCCGCTCGTCGCGGCCGCCGTGCACGAGCTGGAGCATCTGGGCGATGAACTCGATGTCCACCACGCCCCCGGGGCCGCGCTTCAGATTGGCCGAGCTCGCCCCCTGCTCCATCCGAAACCGCATCCGGCGGATCGCCTCGATGTCGGTCACGGTCCACGTGCGGCCGAACGTGGCCGCCTGGATGATCCGGCCCACCTCGGCCCGCGCCACCGCGTCGCCCACCACAGGGCGGGCCTTCACGAGCGCCTGCCGCTCCCAGACGGCCGCGGGGCCGTCGCTCGCAAAGTAGCGGGCGAACTCGGCGAGCGAGATCGCCGCCGGGCCACTCTTCCCGCTCGGCCGCAGCCGGGAATCCATCTCGTAGAGCCGGCCCTGCGGCCCGAAGGCGTTGAACACCCGCATCGTCCGCTGGGCCAGTTCGCCGAAGAAGTGGGCATTGCTCGTGCCCTCGGCGGGCTTGCGGCCGCGGCGGGCCGGCAGCGTGTCGCCGTCGTGGTCGTAGAGGAAGACCACGTCCACGTCGCTGGCGTAGTTCATCTCGCGACCGCCGAACTTGCCCATGGCGAGCACGACGGGGCTGGCCGGCTCGCCTCCCACGGCCCGGGGCCGGCCGAGCCGTTCCGTCAGCCGCTCCATCTCCAGCGTCACCACCTGCTTCACCAGCGCCTCGGCGATGCCGGTGAGGGCGGCGGACGTGGTCTCGGCATCCTGCCGGCCCAGCATGTCGCGGACACCCACCCGCAGCTGCTGCGACGACTTGAACGCGTGCAGGATCGGCTCCACCTCGACCGCGCCTCGGCAGAGCTCGGCGAGGCTCGCCTCGAGCGCCTCGGCCGTCGGCAGCCGCTCGATGAGCAGGCTGTCGAGCAGCTCGTCGATCATCCCCGGATTCGTGGTCAGCAGGTTCGCCAGGAACGGGCTCGCGGAGCAGAGGCGGACGGTGAGCTCGAGCGACGGCGGATTGAAGCTGAACAGCTCCCAGAGCACCCCCTTGCCGCCGAGCGAGTCGGCGACGCCGGCGAGCGCGACGAGCGTGGCGTCGGGATCGGGCGTGCGGGCGATCGCCGCCAGGAGCCGCGGCGCGCAGGCCGCGAGGAAGTGGCGACAGCGGCGCGTGGAGAGAAACCGGACCTTCTCCTCACCCAGCGAAACGAGCGCCCGATGGGCCGTGGCGACGTCGCGAAAGCCGTGCCGCGAGAGCACCTCGCGCACGGTCGCCGGGTCGGGCTCGGGATCGAGCACGAGATCCACCTCGGGCTCCGGGGCGGCGTCGTCGGGAAAGGCGTCGTGGAGGAGGTGGTCGAGGATCCGGCGATTGAGCGCGGCGGCCTCGGCGAGCTCGCGCTCGAGCCGGTCGCGGCCCGCCGCGTCGCCCCCGTAGCCGAGCCGGCTCGCCAGCCGCGCGAGCTCGTCGGCCGACGTGGGCAGGGCGTGCGTCTGCCGGTCGTAGAGGATCTGGAGGCGATGCTCCACGGTCCGCAAGAGCGTGTAGGTGCGCTCGAGGATCTCCCGCTCCTGGTCGGTGAGCGCGTCGGCCTCGGCCAGCCGGCGGATCGCCTCCAGCGTGGTGCCGGTGCGCACCCGCGGCGCGTCGCCGCCGCCGAGCAGCTGGAGAAACTGGATCGTGAACTCGACGTCGCGAATCCCGCCCCGGCCGGTCTTCACGTCGGTGGCGTCGGCCCCCGCGCGGACCGCCCGCTGCTCGATCCGCCGCTTGAGGGCCTTGATGCCGCTGATGTCGGCCCGGGTCAGCCAGCGGCGCCAGATCCAGGGCTCGAGCGCCGCGAGCAGCCGCCGGCCGAGGTCGAGGTCGCCCCCGACGCAGCGGGCCTTGACCCACGCCTGCCGCTCCCAGGTGCGGCCCGTCTGGTCGAAGTAGTGGAGCATCGGCTCGAGCGCCATCGACGCCGGCCCGACGCTGCCGTGGGGCCGGAGGCGGAGATCGACGCGATACGCGGCCCCGTGCTCGGTGGGATCGGCCATCAGCCGCACGGCGTCTTGCACCACGCGGTCGAAAAACTCCTGGTTGGTGCACGGCCGCGGCCCCTCCACCCGGCCGTCGGCGGAGTGCAGGAAGACGAGGTCGATGTCGCTGGAGTAGTTGAGTTCGCCGCCGCCGAGCTTCCCGAGCGCGAGCGCCGCGATCGTGGCCACCTGGCCGTCGGGCCCGCGGGGCGCGCCCCGCTGGCGGGTCGCGTGGGCCACCGCCGTCCGCACCGCGAGATCGACGACGCAGTCGGCGACGTGCGAGATCTGCTGCACCACGGTCTCGAGCCGCTGCTTCTCCACGATGTCGCCGTAGGCGATGCGGAGCGTTTGCCGCCGCTTGAACCGGCGAATGCCGCGGGCCACCTGCTCCACCGTGTCGCCCCCGCCCACCTCCGCGGCGAGGGCCGCGGCGAGCGCCTCCTTCTTCTCGGGCCGGCCGCGGCCGACGCGGATCTCCTCCCAGGCCTCGGGATCGGCGATCACGAGCTCGGCGAGGTGGGGGCTGGCCGCGAAGATGCCCAGCAGGATCTCGAGCGCCCGCGGATCGCGTTCGAAGAGGGCCGCGGTGGCCAGCGGGCTGCGGACCGAGGCCACGAACCGCTCGAGCGCGACGAGCACGCGATCGGGATCGGCGACGTGCGGCAGGAGCTCCACGAGCCGGCCGGCGAGCGACCCGAGGAGGTCGAGCGGCACACCCGTGCGGGCCATGCCCGCGAGCGGCCGGGCGGCGCCGGCGGGGTCGGCGAGCCCCGCGGCCCGGCCCCAGGCGGCGGCCGCCGCCGGATCGTCGAGGAGCCTCGCCACGTCGCTGGCCGCGGGCACGTCAGCCCCGTGCGGGTTCGGAAGTCGCCGCCTGCGGCTTCGCAGAGGGAAGGGAGATGTCGTAGAGCGGGGCCGCGCCGGCGTCGCCCGCGAGCTCGAGGTGGTCCAGCGGCACCGCGTCGGCAAGGCCGTCGGCCACCACGCCCGACAGCGACCAGGCACCGGCGGCGAGGATGTCGATGTCGACGAGCCGGCCGACGAGCCGCGTGGGCGCGTCGAACACCACGATCCGGTCGCACATCGTGCGGCCCGTGAGCTGGGCCACGCCGTCGGGCCCCGGATCGACCGCCCGCTTCTCGTCGCGGGTGGAGAGCCCCTCGACGAGCACCTCGTGCCGCGTGCCCACGAAGCGGCGATTGCCCGCCAGGCTCGCCTCCTCCTGGGCCTCGAGCAGCACGCGGTTGCGCTCCTTCTTCACCTCCTCGGGCACGTCGTCCGGCAGGCGATCGAAGGCCTTCGTGCCGGGCCGCGGGCTGTATTTGAAGATGAAGCTGTTCTTGAAGCCCACCGTCTTCACGAGGTCGAGCGTGGTCTGGAACTCGGCGTCGGTCTCGCCGCAAAAGCCCACGATGAAGTCGCTCGTGATCGCGGCATGCGGGATCGCCGCGAGGATGCGGCCGTGCATCTCCATGTATTCGCCGATCGTGTAGCCCCGCTTCATGCGACCGAGCACGGCGTCGGAGCCGTGCTGGGCCGGCACGTGGAGGTAGTGGCAGACCGTGGGGAGATCGCGGACCGCGGCGATCAGGTCGTCGGTCATGTCGCGCGGGTAGTTGGTGACGAACTTGATGCGGTCGAGCCCGTCCACGCCGTCGAGGAGCGCGAGCAGGTCGGCGAGCCGCGTGGTCCGGCCGCCGTCCGACCACTTGTAGCTGTTGACCGTCTGGCCGATGAGCGTGATCTCGCGGCAGCCCTCGGCGACGAGCTTCCGCGCCTCGGCGAGGATCGTGTCGGGGGCCCGGGCCTGCTCCGGCCCGCGCACGTGGGGCACCACGCAGAACGCGCAGAACTTGTCGCAGCCGGTCTGCGTGCGGATGAAGGCCTGGAACGGCGTGGGCCGCATCGCCGGATCGCGGTCGGGGTCGTAGCTCTCGAAGCTCCGCGCGATCGCGTCGCGGCTGCCCGCCTTGCGGTCGAGGCTGACCTCGATCCGGGGCCCGCCGCCGGCGAGGACCTCGTCCACGAGGGCCGGCACCTGGTGGAGCTGGCCCGGCCCGACCACGAGATCGACCCACGGCGCCCGCTTGCGGATCTGCTCCTGGTCCTTCTGGGCCATGCAGCCGAGCACGCCCACGACCACGTCGGGCCGCTTGGCCTTCACGCTCCGGATCCGGCCGAGGGCCGAGTAGATCTTGTCTTCGGCGTGCTGGCGGACGGAGCAGGTGTTGTAGAAGACCGCGTCGGCCGCGTCGGCTGCCGGGGCCATCTCCCAGCCCTGCCGACGGAGCGCCGCCACCACGAGCTCGCTGTCGAGCACGTTCATCTGGCAGCCGACGGTCTCGATCCAGAGCCGCTTGGTCATGGGGACGAGTGTAGAAGAGACCCGGGCCGCGGCCAAAGGCCGGCCTGAAGTGGTGAGGTTGGCCGAAAAGTGGCCGCAGGTTTTTAACCTGCGGTGAGGCCACGCCCCGGGTGGGATTTGTGCAGGTTGAAAACCTGCACCCACGTAGGACAACCTGCACCCACGGTTGAACACCTGCCCCCGGGTCTACCCCAGCACCGCCCCCGGCAGGAGCGGGCTGCCACGGAGGAAGTCGGCCGCCGTCATCGATCTGCGGCCCTCGGGAACCACCCTCGTGATCGCCACCGTCGTGCCGCCCCCGCAGGCCACCACGATCCGGCCGCCCGAAGTGTCGAGCACCGTGCCGGGAGCGGCGGGCTCGAGATCCGACGCGGGTAGCACCTCCACGTCTTCGAGCACGAGCCGCTGCCGCTGCCCGTCGCCGCGGGTGAAGAAGGTGGTCAGCCGCGGCCACGGCTCGAGCGCCCGCCGCAGCCGCTCGAGCGCCGCGGCCGGCTGCGACCAATCCACCAGGCCATCCTGCTTCGCGAGCCGGGGAGCCCGCGTGGCCCGGGCGGCGTCTTGCGGGATGCCGATCTCGGCCACACTGCCGGTCGTCGCGAGCGCCGCCTGCATCCGCTCGATCGCGTCGGTCACCGCACCGGCGCCCAGCGCGGCGAGCCGTGGCTCGAGTTCGGCCGCCGTCTCCCGCTCTCCCACCGGCGTCGAGCGGGCCACGATCACGTGGCCCGCGTCGAGGGCGGGCGTCATGTGGATCACGCTCACGCCGCTCACCGCGTCGCCGGAGCGGATCGCCCACTGCACTGGCGCTGCGCCGCGATGCCGCGGGAGGAGCGAGCCGTGGAGATTGATGCCGCCCAGCGGCGGCACGCCGAGCAGGTCGCGGGAGAGAATCTGGCCGTAGTCGCAGACGACGAACAGGTCGGCCCGCAGCGCCGCCAGCGCCGCGACCACGGCGGGGTCGTTGACCCGCTCGGGGTCGAGGATGCCGATCCCCGCCGCGGCGGCCGCCTCCCGCATCGGGTTCGGCGGCGGCCGCCGGCCGGGCGGCGCGTGATCGGGCCGCGTGACCACTGCCACGATCGCATGGGCAGACGCGAGGAGCTCGCGAAACATCGGCACCGCGAACGGTCCGGTGCCCATCACGACGATCCGAAGCGGTGTCACCGGTGCGTCCCCACGTGGTCGTACCGGGGCGTCAGCAGCGGGCGGCTTCGAGGCGGTCGATCTCGGCGAGGAGCACGTCGTTGCCGGGCAGCTCCCCGCGCGACTGCTTCCCGAAGAAGACCTCGCGGAAGGTCTCGAGGTCGCGGCGGACCTCCAGGGCGGCGGCCTCCGGGAGGCGGTCGGTGAACAGCCGGCCCTCGAGGTGGTCGAACTCGTGCTGCACGACCCGCGAGAGCAGGCCGTCGAGATCCATGCGGAGCGGCTCGCCCTCGAGCGAGAACGCATCGACCACGACCTTCTGCGGCCGGCGAACGTCCATTCTCACACCCGGCAGCGACAGGCAGCCTTCCTCCTGCACCGCCGTGCCGCGGGGCCGCGAGAGCACGGGGTTGATGAACACGTGTTCCTCCCCGTCGCCGCGGCGGCCCGCGCAGTTCACGACGAACAGCCGATACGGCAGGGCCACCTGAGGCGCGGCCAGGCCGATCCCCTGCGACTCGTACATGATCTCGAACATCTTGGCGACGGCGTCGCGGAGGGCCGCGTCGAGCCGCGTGACGGGGCTGGCCCGCCGCAGGAGGGCCGGATGCGGGTATTCGACCAGCGTGAGCGGGCCGATGGCGGCGGGGTCGGCGACGTGGGCGGAATCCATCGGAAAGTCGGTGGGCTGGCGGACGGGATCGAACGCAGAATCATACCGTTCCTGCCGCCACGGTACGATGTCGGCATGACCGATCCGGCTGAATCAGGCGGTTCCCCCGCGGCCCCGGCCGCGACGCCGTGGTTCGCGCCCGCGGTCTTCGCGGCCACGGCTTGCGGGCTGGGCCGCGTGCCCTTCGCCCCCGGCACGTTCGGCGCCCTGCTCGGCCTGCCGCTGTCACTCGCCACCGGCTGGCTCGCGGGGCGCCTCGCGGGCGACGCCCCCGCCGCGACCGCCGTGGAGGCCGCGGTCGTCGCCGTCGTCTGCGGCGTGGGCATCCCGATCTGCTCGCGGGCCGCCGCCCTGATGGGCCGCAAGGATCCGGGGGCGATCGTGCTCGACGAGGTGGCGAGCATGCCGCTGGCCCTGCTCGTGCTGCCGCCGGCGGCCCGCACGCCGCTGAACCTCGCAGTCGCCTTCGTGCTCCTGCGAACCTTCGACATCGGCAAACCCTTTCCCTGCCGGCAGCTCGAGCGGCTCCCCACGGGGCTGGGCATCATGGCCGACGACTGGGGGGCCGCGGCCTGGACGGCCGTGTGCCTGGCGCTCGCGCGTTGGCAGCACTGGATCTGACCCTGATGCCGCCGGGTCTCGGCGGGTGACGGCGGCATGCGCATCCTCCTCGTCGATCACGGCTGCTGCGATCATCCGCACACGCGGATCCACCGGCTGCGCGAGGCTCTCGAGGCGAAGGGCTGCACGGTGGCCGTCTGCGGGCCATCGACCGTGAACGCCTTCGAGGAGCAGCCGGCCGGCATGCACGGCATCCACCTTAACGACGTGGCCGCCGCATCCCGCAGCTTTCTGGCGGCCGTCCGCGATGGCAGCCCCGAGGCCTTCCTGAAGGTCACCGCCGGCGTGCCGTCGGGGGTGCTGGGGCTCGCCCGCGAGGCGGCGCGGCAGATGGTCGCGGAGGCGGCCGACGCGATCTTCCCCGATGCGATCTTCGTGCTCCACGCGGGAATCCTCGCCGACCTCGCCGTGGAGACCGGCGCGCCGGTGGTGGTGCACGTGTCGGCGGCCGATCTCGAGGCCGCCGCGGCCCGACCGTCGCTCAAGCGGCTCGTGCTCGCGGCGATCGGATCGAGCGACCGTATCGTGGCGGCGGATGACGCCGTCGCAGCCACGCTCGCTGACTGGCTGGGCGACGACGCCGACACGCGGGCCCGCTGCGAGGTCTGGCCGTTCGACGAGGCCGCGGCGGACCGGGTGGCCGAAGCCTGTCGGCGGGCCCTCGCCGGCCGCCGCGGGGAACGCGAGTGACGTGGGTGCAGGTTTTCAACCTGCACAAGAACCACCCCAGGCTCCGACTCACCGCAGGTTAAAAACCTGCGGCCACTTCAGGCAGCCAAACTCCGACTCACCGCAGGTTAAAAACCTGCGGCCACTTACGCGCCGGCGAGCAGGCGGCGGAGTTCCGCTTCGTCGATCACCGGCACGCCCAGCTTCGTGGCTGTTGCCAGCTTGCTGCCGGCCTCTTCGCCGGCGACGAGGTAGTCGGTCTTCTTCGACACGCTCGACGACGCCCGCCCGCCCGCCTTGCGGATCGCCTCCTCGGCCTCCTGCCGCGAAAAGCCCGCGAGCGTGCCGGTCACCACGAGCGTCTTGCCGGTGAGCGGCCCGCCGGCCACGCGGTCGGCCTCCGGCACGTCGAGCCGCACGCCCGCGGCCTGGAGGCCCGCGATCGTGCGGCGGCCGTAGTCGCCCTGCAGCCACTCGTGCACGCTCGCCGCGATGATCGCGCCGATCTCGGGGACGTTTGCGAGCTCCTCGGCCGAGGCGGCCTGGAGCGCCTCGATCGAGGGAAACCGTTCGCAGAGGAGCGTGGCCACGCGGGGGCCCACGTGGCGGATGCCCAGGGCGTTGAGCACGCGGACGAGGCCACGCGACCGGCTCGCGGCGATCTGTTTCACGAGGGCCGCGGCCGACTTCGCTCCCATCCGCTCGAGCGGCTCGAGCTGTTCGGCGGTGAGCGCATAGAGGTCGGCGTAGTCCTTCACCAGACCGGTCGAGACGAGCTGCTCCACGAGCTTGTCGCCGAGGCCTTCGATGTCCATCGCCCCGCGCGACGCGAAGAACCGCAGCCGCTCACGGCACCGCGCCGGGCAGGCGACGTTGGGACAGCGGATGTAGACGCCGTCCTCGTCCTTGACGACCGCGGTGCCGCACTCGGGGCACGCGCTGGGAAACTCCCACGTCCGCAGCCGCCCCTTCCGCAGGTGCTTCTCCACGCGAACCACGTGCGGGATCACCTTGCCCGCCTTCTCCACCACGAGCACGTCGCCGATGCGGATGTCCTTGCGGGCGATCTCGTCGGCGTTGTGGAGGCTCGCCCGGCGGACGACCGTGCCGGCGAGCTCCACCGGCTCGAGGTCGGCCACCGGCGTGATCGTGCCGCCGCGGCCCACCTGCACACGAATGCCGGCGAGCGTGGTCGTGGCCTCGAACTTCTCGAACTTCCAGGCGATCGCCCAGCGCGGGCTCTTGGCCGTCGCCCCGAGGATCCGCTGCTGGTCGAAGCGGTTGACCTTGACCACGAAACCGTCCACCTCGAAGTCGAGGCCGTGGAGCTCCTCGATGAGCGCGGTGCCTCGGTCCACGAGGGCGTCGAGCGAGCCGAACACCTGCGTGCCGGGGGCGACCGGCAGGCCCGCCTCGACCGCCCAGGCGAGCAGGTCGGTCTGCGAGGCCGCGCCGAGACCGGTGGCGTCGCCCACGCCGTGGCAGAAGAACCGCAGCGGCCGCCGCGCGCACTCCCGCGGGTCGAGGAGCCGGATGCTGCCCGCCGCCACGTTGCGCGTGTTGGCGAACGCCGCGAGGCCTGCCTGCGCCTGCGTCTCGTTGAGGGCCACGAGGTCGGAGTTGGTCATGTAGACCTCGCCGCGGACTTCGATCGACTCGGGCGGTGCCGAACGTGCGAGCAGGAGCGGCACGCCGTGGATCGTGCGGACATTGTGCGTAACGTCGTCGCCGGTGATTCCGTTGCCCCGCGTCGCCGCCAGCACGAGCGCGCCCGAATCGTAGGTCAGCGACATCGCCACGCCGTCGATCTTGAGCTCGAGCACCCACTCGACGGGCTCGGTGTGGCCGGCATCGGCGAGCAGCTTCTCGACCCGCTTGCCCCAGGCCGCCAGATCCTCGGCGCCGTAGGTGTTGTCGATCGACATCATCGGCACGCGGTGCCGCACGGGCTGGAGCTCCGGCACCGGCTCGTCGCCCACCCGCTGCGTGGGGCTGTCGGGCGTGACGAGCTCCGGGTGCCGCGCCTCGAGGTCGCGGAGCTCGTCCACCAGCCGGTCGTAGTCGCGGTCGCCGATCTCCGGCGTTGCCTCGACGTAATACTTCCGGTCGTGCCGCCGGATCTCCTCGCGGAGCTTCGCGATCCTCGACGCGGCGGACGCGGTCACGGCCCGGTCGTCCCGCGAGCGCCCGACGGGCCGGCGGCCTTTCGCTCCGCCTCGCGGGCGGCCCGAATTCGCTCCCCCTCCACGTGGTCGAGCCCCACCGCGCCGACCGTCGCGATGGCGAGCACCACCAGTTCGCCCACGAGAATCGACGTGCCGTGGCGGTCCATCAGTTGCTGCAGGGCGTGCGGCTCCTCCCGCGAGGTCTCGGGCCTCACGCCCCGCAGCACGGAGACACAAAAGCTCGCCGCCGTGATCGTGAAGGCGAAGCCCACGATGCCGAGCAGCGGATAGAAGAGGTTGCGACGCGGGCGGGGCATGGGGCGGCTCCGAGAAACCGCCGAAGTATATGCCTGCGGCGGGTCACGTGGGCCACGGCCCGCTCGCGGTCGCGGCGTCGAACGCGGCAGGCTGGCGCCGGCGGCCGCGCCACCGCCACAGCGCGGCCCCGCCCGCGGCGAACGCGAGCATCACCCCCGCCCTGGGCTCGGGAACGACCTGGACGTAGGTGTTGGAGATCCCGAACAGGGAGCCGGACGCATCCAGGGCGATCGTGTCGCGCACCCAGATGTGCTGCAGCGGGGGTAGCGACACTTCGGCCGGATCCCCACCATTGTCATCGACCAGCGACCAGGTCCCGGTGCCGGGCGTGGGGTTCGCGATCAGCTCGGCGTAGCTCGGGAAGATGTCCTTGGTGGCCCGGACATTCGTGCCCGTGGCGTTCATGGAGAGCGCGGCCGACTGGAAGACATCGGCACTGGTGATCGACATCTCGTAGGAGACCGAGAGCGTGGTGGGTCCGACGTAACTCGACAGGCTGACGATGCCGAGCGACACGGAAGTGAGCGGGATGTTCTTCGACAGCGTGAGGAGCTCCGTGGAGTTCCAGTTGCCGGAGTCGGAGAGCCAGAGGCACTCCTGGTCGAATTCCACCTGCAGCGGGGTCGCCTGCCAATTGGCCATGGTGCCGATCGTGCCCCCCTGGGCCGCCGAAGCCCAACCGACGACGCCCATCAACAACCATGCACGCGATAGCTTGATCATGACACTCACTCCCAGCGGTTCTCGCCTCCGACGATGCGTCGCGGGATGATTCCCACGAGAACACGCCGCCGGATTCGGTGGGCGAACGCGGTCCGTTCACCGACACCATACTGCGGCCCCGATGCCTGACTGTCGGCCGCTCATCGAACGACCGACGCATCGCCGCGGAATCTGCCAAGAGAGGCAGGTGAGTGATTCATCCGCAGGGCTCACCTGAGAGTAGCAGACGCGGCGCGGCGTGCAAGCACGCGGGTCGCGCGATGCGCTCGCGAAGCGCGATGCAACCAAGATGTTGCTTGTGGATGTTCGCCGACGTAGAATGTCTCGAGCCTTGGATGGCGAGTGGACCGCGTGTCCGTTCGCTCCCTCGACGACGTCCCTTCGGAAGACGAGTGCCCGGTGCCGCACGGCGTGCAACACCGAGGTGCCGCGTAGGCCGACGTGGGTGACCATCATGGTGTCGCCCACCGTTTCATTCCGCGTTCGCTACGACACCCCAGCGTGTCAGGGCGTGCGATGGATGCCGGCCGCCATGCAATCGTCATTCTTACCGAGGGTTTTATGCGCTCCACCGAGGGAACTGCCGGTGTGCGGGCCGAATCGCCACCACTGCGAGATGGGGTATGCCAGGAGTGTGTGATCCAAACATGGACACGGCTCGCTGGCTCCGGGACACTGCGGAAGTCGGCCATTTTCGCCGGCGACGGCCACAGTGACGATGGGCACCTCCTCACCCGTACCACGAACGGCGAAGCGGGGGGGCGTATGAAGAGCCAGGGCGAGATCGAAGCCGCCGCCGCCGACGCCGTATCGCATTTCATGCAGTCGTGCATGGGCCGCGGGCCGAAAACCATCCACGCGCATCTCGTCGCCGACATGGTGCTCGTGCGGCTCGACAACGTGCTGACCGTGGCCGAGTCGCACCTGTTCGCGTCGCTCGAGCCCGGGAAGAGCCGCGATCTGTTCAAGAGCCTGCGAACGCAGGTCGTGGAGGCGTCGCGCGATCGGCTCACCCTCGCCATCGAGGCCGCGACCGGCGTCGCCTGCGTGAGCATGCACCACGACATCAGCACGGTGACCGGCGAGGAGGTGTTCGTGTTTCGTCTGGCGGAATCGCCCGCCATGCGGATCGTCCGCAAGAAGTGATCGGCATCGGCGGCGCTGGCGCCGCTCCTTCAGGAGGTGCTCCCATGCTGATCCTGTCCCGCAAGAAACGGCAGAGCGTCGTGGTCGCGCACGCGGATGGCTCGCGGGTGACGCTGACGATCACCGTGGTGAAAGTCGATCGGGGCCGCGTCCACCTCGCGTTCGCGGGAGACGGGCCGCTGCCGATCCATCTGGCGGAGGCGTTCCAGCCGTGCGAGCGCGGGTCCGCCGGCGGCGCATGGGCGACGGAACGACACCCACACCCGTCGTGACCGTCTCGTCGAGCGCGGTCAGGCCGCGTGGGCGCGGGAGAGCAGGCTCGTGGCGGCGGCCACCACGGCGTCCACCTCGATGCCGAGCATTGCCAGCATGTCGGTCTTGCGATCGCTCCATGTGGGCCGCAGCGGCGCCGCGGGCTCGACGCACACGTGCTGCCGGCCGTAAGGGCCGTTGCGGGTGCCCGGCACCGGGCCGAATAGGCCCACGCAGGGCGTGCCGACGGCGGCGGCCAGATGGAGCGGACCGGTGTCGCTGGAGATGAACACCCGCGCGAGCCGGGCGAGCTCGCCGAGGTCCTGGAGCGTGGTCTGCGGAGCGAGGATCGCCGCGCCGCCCGACTCGGCGACGATCTGCTCGGCGGCGGCCTTCTCGACGTCGCCGGCCCAGGTGACCACCGACGGCATGCCGTCGTGCCGGTGGAGCCGGCGGGCCACGGCGGCAAACCGCTCGGCCGGCCAGAGCTTCGACCGCCAGCCGGCGCCAGGATTGATCACCGCAGGAGCGCCGCCGATCCGCTGCGCTTGAAGCCACTGCTGCATCCGCAGCTGGCTCACGGGCCAGTGCGGCATCTCGAACGCGGGCATGGTGGCGACCACGCCGAGCGGCGCCAGCAGGTCGCAGTTCCGCTCGACGACGTGCGCGAGCGTGGTGGTGACCGGATGCGTGTAGCACAGCCAGGCATGCTCGCGCGACGCCGGCCGGGCATGACCGATCCGCACCGGGGCGCCGGAGAGCCACGTGGCCACGCCGCTCTTGAGCAGGCCCTGGAGATCGATCGCGACGTCGGCGGCGAACGCCCTGAGCTGCCGCTGGAGCGAGATCACCTGCGGGGGCGATTTCAGCCAGCCCCGGGGCAGCCGAAAGAGGTGATCGATGGCCGGATGGCCGGCCAGCACGTCGGCGGACCGCCCCTCGACCACCCAGCCGATCCGGCAGTCGGGAAAGGCCCGCTTCGCCGCCACGGCCACGGGCACTCCGTGGAGCACGTCGCCGATGGCGGAAAGCTTGACGATGACGATCGAGCGGGGTGCGTGCATGGCCGAATCCTTGGCCGCGTGTGACGGCGAAGAATCGTCCTCGGCCCGGATCCGACGCAAGCCCAGTTTTTAGCCAGACGGGGGCACCAGGGCGGGTGGAGCGAGAGCCCCTCCCGGGAACCGCAGGTTGAAAACCTGCGGCCACTCGTTCCGGCACCGAGGGCAAGTTCAGCCGGTGGTGAGATCGCAGAGGAAGGCGTCGGTGACGGCCTGCGGGCAGCTCCAAACGAGGAAGAAGAGCGACTCGCGGACGAGCCGCTCGACCCGGTGCCCCGCCACGAAGCCCGCCCCCTTCGACGCCGTGAGCGCCGCCTGCGCCACGCGCACCACGAGGCCGTTGGCGTCGGCGCGGAGCCGGTCGCGGTCGGCGGCGTCGATGCCCTCCGCGGCGGCGGCCAGGAGCCGCGACTCCAGCGCGGCGATCTCGGCGGCGAAATCGGCCGCCACGCCGCGCAGGCCAGGGCGGGCCTCCGCCTCCCGCGCGATCATGCCGCCACTCGCCCGCGCCGACCCGACCGCGAGGGCCGTGGTGGACAAGCCGCCGGTGCGCAGGCCCCCGGATGCCGGCGGCGGGAGCACGTGCGCGGGGCGAACGCTCGCGAAGCGAACCGCCGAGGTGCGGCTGCCCGAGAGGGCGAGCATCGCCAGCGGCGGATCGATGCCGAGGCCCGGGGCGTCGGTCGGCACCACGAAGAACAGCTGGCCGCCGTCGTCGGTGGCCGCCCCCGTGACGATCGAGTGCGTCGAGTCGGCTCCCGTGACCCACGGGCACAAGCCGTCGAGCCGCCAGCCCCCGGCGTCGGCCGTGGCGACCAGTGCCGGACGGCCGAGGTGGCGGCGGCTGGTGGTGAGCTGCGAGATGCCGACCGTGGTGAACGTGGCGCCGCAGGCCAGCGGCGGCAGGAGGTGTGCTCCGACGGCCGGAGGCCCCGCCGCGATGATCCGCACGGCGGCGGCCCATTGCGTGAGGGCCAGCGCCGTCGTCAGGCAGCGCTCCGCGATCGCCACGAGCGCGGCGGTGATCGCCGACTCGGCCGCAGCCGTGCCGCCGTGCTCCACGGGCACGAAGGCCGCGAGCAGGCCGGCGTCGGCGAGGGCCGCCAAGGCGCCGCTCCGCCACGGGCCCTCCGCGGCCGTGCGGTCGGCGAGCGCCGCGAGCGTGCCGCCGAGGCCGTCGTCGATGAGGTGAGGAAGGGCCGCCGCCATGAGCCGATCCTGAGGAACGTGGTCGGGTGACCGCGATCGAACCACCCGCGGATGCGGGCGTCTGTGAGCCGGCGCTCAGGGGCAAAGATAGCCGACGCCCGCGGGCCGCGCCGGGCTCGCCCCGCCGGGCCCACGATGGGGCCCGCGCGGGCATTTGATCGCCGGTTGGGCTGGGTATACTCTCGCCACCTTCTGGCGGCGGTGTCCCACCTCTCCCCTCCCTCCCGGAGCCAGCACCCATGAGCCAGGCCGAAGATCTCTCCCTCCGTGGCCGCGCCGCCACGACGTCCACGAGCGGCTCCGGCGTCGTCCCCGCTCCGCCGCGGCTCGACGAGCTCTCGCCGCAGAACCTCTACGACAAGTGCATGGCGCTGGCCCGCAACCTGTGGTGGAGCTGGCACCCGGAGGTCACGAACCTCTTCCGCGAGCTCGACCCCATCCGCTGGCGGCAGCTCGACCACAACCCGATCGCGCTGCTCGCGGAGTTCACGCCGGAGCGGCTCGAGGCCCGGGCGGCGGAGCTCGTGCTCTACAGCCGGATCAACCAGGCCTACCGGCGGATGAAGGAGTATCTCGGCCAGCAGTCCACCTGGAGCAACGTCAACGCCGGCGTGCTCGGCTCGAAGCCGGTGGTCTACTTCTCGGCCGAGTTCGGCATCCACGAGTCGGTGCCGATCTATTCGGGCGGCCTCGGCGTGCTCGCCGGCGACCACATCAAGAGCGCCAGCGGCCTCGGCATCCCGCTGATGGCCGTGGGCCTGTTCTACGACCAGGGCTACTTCCGCCAGCAGCTCGACATCGACGGCTACCAGCACGAGGAATACCTGCAGTCGCGGGTCGAGGCCCTGCCGATCGAGCCCGCCCTCGACACCGAAGGCAAGCCGGTGCAGGTTCAGATCGACACGCGGAGCGGCCCGATCTTCGCCAAGGTGTGGAAGATGGCGGTCGGCCGCGTGAGCCTCTACCTGCTCGACTCCGACGTCGAGGGCAACACGCCCGAGGATCGCGACCTCACCAGCCGTCTCTACGGCGGCGACACGCGGACGCGGATCCGCCAGGAAATCATCCTCGGCATCGGGGGCGTGAAGGCGATCCGGGCGATGGGCATCGTGCCGGGCGTGTATCACCTCAACGAAGGCCACTCGGTGTTCGCCACCCTGGAGGCCGTCCGCGGCCGCATGGAGCGCGACGGCTATCCGTTCGACGACGCCGTCCGCAAGGTGGCCCGGCAGACGGTGTTCACCACGCACACGCCCGTGCCGGCCGGACACGACCGCTTCGACAACCACCTCATCGAGGAGCACCTCGGGCCGACCCGCGACGCCCTGGGGATCTCCCACGACCAGCTCATGGGCATGGGCCGCGTCGAGCCCCACAATCCCGGCGAGTTGTTCTGCATGACGGTGCTCGGCCTGAAGATGTCGCGGCGGGCCAACGCCGTCAGCGCCCTCCACGGCCACGTCAGCCGGAAGATGTGGTCGCCCCTCTGGCCGGGGCGGATCGAGGAGGAGGTGCCGATCGGGCACATCACCAACGGCGTCCACGTGCCGTCGTGGCTCTCGTGGCAGATGCTGCAGCTCTACGACCGCATCTTCCCGCACAACTGGTTTCGCCGGATGGGCGAGCCCGACGTCTGGCAGAAGATCTACGACTGCGACCCGGGCGAACTCTGGGAGACCCACTACGCCCTCAAGAACCTGCTGCTGCAGTTCGTCCGCCGTCGGCTCTCGCGGCAGTGCCGCCGCCGCGGTGAATGCGACGAGGCGGTGGAGATGGCGCAGTCGGTGCTCGATCCGAACATTCTCACGATCGGCTTCGCGCGGCGGTTCGCCACCTACAAGCGGGCCGACCTCGTGCTCCAGGACCTCGATCGGCTCCACGCCCTGATCGCGAACCCCGACCGGCCCATCCAGATCATCTACGCGGGCAAGGCCCATCCGGCCGACGAGCCGGGCAAGGCCTTGATCCGCAAGATCGCCAACCTCCGCAACGATCCCCGGTTCGCCGGCCGCGTGGTCTTCGTGGAAGACTACGACATCAACGTCTGCCGGCACCTCATCCAGGGCGTGGACGTGTGGATGAACAACCCCCGGCGGCCGCTGGAGGCCTCGGGCACGAGCGGCCAGAAGGTGGTGCTCAACGGCGGCCTCAACTGCTCGATCCTCGACGGCTGGTGGGCCGAGGCCTTCGACGGCCACAACGGCTTCGCCATCGGCCGCGGGGAAACGCACCACAACGACGAGATCACCGACCGCCGCGACGGCGAGGCGCTCTTCAAGGTGCTCGAGCAGGAGGTGGTGCCGCTGTTCTACGAACGCGACTCCGACGGCCTGCCACGGACGTGGATCAAGATGATGATGAACTCGATCAGTTCACTCGCCTGGCGGTTCAGCTCGCACCGCATGGTGATGGACTACGCCCGCGCCTGCTACGTGCCGGCCGCCGGCGGCGTGTCGTGCGACATGACGAACCGCTAGGCGCGTGTCTCAGGAAGCCCAATCGCGTGCCTCAGGAAGCCCAATCGCGTAAGCGATGGGGACCTCGGGGCCGCGCCGCTCGGGCTCAGGAAGCCCAATCGCGTAAGCGATGGGGATCTGGGCGCCGCGCCGCTCGGGGCTGCCCACGCCCCGTCGCCGGACGTTCGCCTCGGCCCTCCAGGCCTCGGCTCTCTGCATGTCCGCTGCGCTTCGGCATCCTGCCTCCGCTTGCTCCCATAGCCCGGCTCGCGGGGCATGGGCAGCCCCGAGCTCGTTCATCGGTGGACGGTGCATGGCCGCAGCGCCTGGTCAGCCGTCGAGCGTGCGCTTGCCGCGGAGGAGGTGGTGGTAGTGCTGCGCGAAGCGGTGGGCTTCGTCGCGGACGTATTCGAGCAGCCGCAGGGAATACGAATCGCGGGAGAGCCGCAGCGGCTCGCTGCGGCCCGGGAGAAACACCTCCTCCTCACGCTTCGCCAGCGAGATCACGCACGGCGGCTCCACGCCCAGGCTCTCGAGGGCGTCGAGCGCCGCCGCGAGCTGCCCCTTGCCACCGTCGATCAGGAGGATGTCGGGGGGCGATGCACCCTCGCGGGCCAGCCGCGCGAACCGCCGCGACACCACCTCGTGGATGCTCTTGAAGTCGTCGATCCCCTCCACCGTCTTGATCCGGTAGCGCTTATAGCCCGGCTTGAAGGGCAGGCCGTCGATGAACTGTACGAGGCTCGCCACCGTCTCGTTGCCGGCGAGATGCGCGATGTCCACGCCCTCGATCACCCGCGGCGGGGCCTTGAGCCCGAGCACCTTTTCCAGGCCCGCGAGGCCCTTCTTGGGATCGACGAGAAACACCTCCGGCTGCACGTGCTCCTCGAGGTCGCCCCGCTGGTCGAGCGTCTCCAGGAGCCGGATCTCGTCGCGGAGCCGGGCCGCCCGCTCGAACTCCAGCCGCGCCGAGGATTCGAGCATCTCCTTGTGCATCTCCGCGAGGAGCTGCTTCTTGCCGCCATCGAGAAACGTCTTCAGGCGGTTAATGTCCTTGCGGTAGTCGTCCTTGGAGATCCGGAGGTTGCAGGGGGCCGTGCACTGGTCGATCGAGGCGAGCAGGCAGGGGCGAAACCACCGCCACTGCTCGTCGGCGGCGTCGATGTCGAGCGTGCAGGTGCGGAACTTGAAGATCCGCTGCAGCACCACGATCGCCCCGCGGAGCGAGCCGGCGCTCGTGAACGGCCCGTAGAGCTTCACCCCCTTCTGCCGCGGCGTCCGCGTGAACTCGACCCGCGGGAAGTCCTCGTGGGTCGTGATCTGGAGGTAGGGAAACGTCTTGTCGTCCTTGAGGTCGGAGTTGAACCGCGGCTGCACGTCTTTGACGAGCCGGCTCTCCATCAGGAGCGCGTCCACCTCGCTGTCGGCCTCGAGGTAGTCGATGTCGCGGATCTCGCGAACGAGGTCGGCCGTCCGGCGATCCTCGGCCGCCGCCTTGAGGAAGTAGCTCCCGGCCCGGGCCCGGAGGTTCTTCGCCTTGCCGACGTAGATCACCCGGCCCGCGGCGTCCTTCATGAGATACACGCCGGGCGACTGCGGAAACGACCGCACCTTCTCCGCGGCGACCGACCGGTCGCGGGCGGCGGCCGCGGCGTCGGTGTCGGCGGGCGTGGTCTCGAGCGACGAGGCCGGTCGGGCGGCAGGTTCGGCGGGGCGCTCGGCGGGTTCCATCGACGGCATTCTAGGCCAGTGCCCGGACCCCCGGAGCCGCAGCGACGGCAAAACCTTGCGATCGTGGACGGGGCCACGTAGATTCCGAAAACCGAGGTGCTTCCAACAGGGGGGAGATCCACAGCCATGGCCGACGGATTTCGCAGGGGCGTCATGACCTTGGGGCGCACCGCCATCCTGGCGGCAGTCGTGGCCGTGGGGACCGCGTGGCCCGGCGGCGCCCGGGCGGCCACCACCACCTACACCAGCGCGTGGGCGGGGGGCACGATCCTGCCGGCCGACACCGTCGTGCTCGCCGACGGCGCGAGCGTGACGGGCAACGTGGTCGCCAACGGCACCCTCCAGTTCGCGCAGACCGGATCGCTCACGATCGGCACCACGCTCTCCGGCACGGGCACGCTGGCGCTGGCGAACACCGGCACGCTCACCCTCTCGCGGGTGACGTCGGGGACGACCGCCACGCTCCTCGACATGACGACGAACGTTCCTCAGGGCACGCTCGTGCTCGGTGCGAATGCCACCAACGATCTGGCGCTGGGCGTGGCCCGGAGCAGCACGCTCACCGTGGGCGGGGGCGTGGTCCGCAACGCGGCGGCGTACGTGGGCTCGATTCCCCCGAGTTCGTACTCGTATCCCAGCGGCTACGTGGGTGGCGTGACCGTCACCGGCGGCACCTGGGCCAACGGGGGCGATCTCTTCCTCGGCGCCTCGGGCACCGGCACGCTCACCGTGAGCGGCGGCTACGTGTCGCTCGTGTCCGCGACGCTCGCGCCGTCGTTCTCGGCCTACTACTACGCCCGGCCCAACGGCGCCGTCACGGTGACCGGCGGCACCGTCGCCGCCAGCGGCAATGTCCGCGTGGGGGCCAGCGGGACGGGCAGGCTCACGGTCGGAGGGGGCGTGATGATCGTCGGCGGCACGCTCTCGGCGGGCACGTCCGGCACCGTCGCGCTGAGCGCCGGCGGCACGCTGCGCATCGGCACCGGCGGCACGACCGGCGAACTCGCCGCGACCTTCCCGGTGAATGGCACGCTCGTGTTCGATCGGGGCGGCACCGCGTCGTTCGCCGGCGACCTGGGCGGCACCGGCAGCCTGGTCAAGGCAGGCCCCGGCCTCCTGACGCTCACGGGAAGCAACGCGCTGGCCGGGCCCACCTCGGTGACGTCCGGCACGCTCCAGCTGACGAGGCGAATGGGGCTCAACGGCGGCGATCCCTCGCAGTGGACGGCGGCGACGTTTGCGGTGTCGGACAAGGCCACCCTGGCGTTCAACGTGGGCGGCACCGGCGAACTGCGGGCGACCAACGTCACGGCCCTGGGGGCGATCGGCACGGGATCGGGCGGCTTCATGAATGGCTCGTCGTTCGGCCTCGACACCACCAATGCTCCCGGCGGCGTGTTCGCCTACACCGGCTCGCTCGCGAACCCCAACTCCGGCAGCAACGCCCTCGGGCTCGTGAAGCTCGGCACCGGCACGCTCGCGCTCTCCGGCTCCAACTCCTTCACGGGCCCGACGGCCATCCGGGCGGGCACCGCGCTCTACACACGGCGGGCGGCACTCTACGCCGGCGACGTCGCGCAGCTCACCGCGACCCGGCTCACCACCGGCAGCGGGGCGATGCTCGCGGTGGCGGTCGGCGGCACCGACGGCTTCACGTCGAGCGACGTGGACGTGATCGCCGCCCTCGGCACCGGCTCCACGGGCTTCACCAACAACTCGTGGCTCGGCCTCGACACCAGCACCGCCGTGGGCGGCACGTTCACCTACGCGAGCCCGATCTACGACACCAACGGCGAGACCAACGCGCTGGGCGTCGCCAAACTCGGCACCGGCACGCTCGTGCTCGCGGCCGCCAGCGACTATTCCGGCGGCACGCTGATCGCGGGCGGCGGGCTCGTGCTCGCGGTCCCGCAGGCGATCTCCACGACGGGCCCGGTGACGGTGGCCAGCGGCTCGCTCGTGCTCGGGGGCGGAAACCTGCAGATCGGCACGCTCTCCGGCTCGGCCGAGGGCACGATCGTGCCGGCCGCAGCCGGTTCGCTCACGCTCTCGAGTTCATCGGCGGCCAACTCGGTGTTCGCCGGCTCGCTCCAAGACGGCCCGGGCACGCTGGCCTTCACGAAGCTCGGCTCCGGCACGCTCGCGCTCTCGGGCTCCAACGGCTTCAGCGGCCCGACCACGATCCGGGGTGGGGCGCTCCAGTTCGCCACGCGGACCGCCGCCTACGGGGGCGACCCGACGAAGTGGACGGCCGCGAACCTCCGCACCGGCAGCGGCTCCATGCTGGCGGTGAACGTGGGCGGGCCCGGGGAGTTCACCGCGGCCGATGTGGACATCATCGCGGCCCTCGGCACGCCCTCGACGGGCTTCGCCAACGGCTCGACGCTCGGCCTCGACACCACCAACACCGTCGGCGGCACGTTCGCCTACGCGAGTTCCATCGCCAACCCCAACGGCGGCGCGAATGCCCTGCGGATCGCGAAGTATGGCCCCGGCACGCTCGCGCTCTCGGGTAGCAACACGTTCACCGGCGGGATCGATCTCGTGGGCGGGGTGCTCGCCCTCGGCTCGGCCACGCCGCTTGGGACCTCGGGGCTCGTCACGTTCTCCGGCGGCACGCTCCAGTACACGGCGGCCAACGCCACCGACTACTCGCCGCGGTTCAGCACCGCCGCCCGTCAGGCCTACGCCATCGACACCAACGGCCGCGACGTGACGTTCGCCACGGGCCTGACCAGCGGCAGTGGCACGCTCACCAAGACCGGCGCGGGCATCCTCACGCTGATTGCCTCCAACTCCTACTCCGGCGGCACCACCGTGCTCGGTGGCACGCTCGCCGTGCCGGCCGGCGGGGCGGTCGTGCACCCGCTCACGAACCTCCTCGTGGAGGCGACCAGCGGCACGGCGACGCTCGACGTGAGTGGCGGCCTGGTGTCGGTCAGCAGCGCCGACTTCGGCAAGCGCCCCGGCACGACCGGCGTGGCCCGGGTGACGAGCGGCACCTTGACCGCAGCCGGCTTCCTGACCGTCGGCGGCACCGGCACGGGCATGCTCTCGGCGACGAACGCCGCGCTCCGCTGCTCCTCGTTCACGGCCGCCGACGGGTTCTACTCAGCGGCGACCGTGTCGCTCACGGGATCCCGGCTCGACGCAAGCGGGTTTCTGACCGTCGGCAACGGCGGCACCGCCTCGATGACGGTCGTGAGCTCCACGATGACGAGCACGTTCGGAGACATCAGCTTCTTCTCGACGAGCAGCGGCAGCCTGACGCTCACCAACAGCGTTTGGAACAACAACTGGGAGATCGACGTCGGCGGCAGTGGCACGGGCACAGTGCGGCTCAACGGGGGCATGGTCACCGCCGGCGATACCAAGGTCGATGGCTCGTTATTTCAGGGGAGCGGCGCGGTCGTGGTCACCGCCGGCACCTGGGCTAGCAGCGGCAAATACACGATCGGCAACAGCGGCTCGGCCACGCTGACGATCAGCGGCGGCGTGGTGAGCGGCTCGACGGCCGTGATCGGCGACTTCTTCTCCCAGGCCAACGGCACCGTGACCGTCACCGGCGGCACGTTCGCGACGCTCGCCAATCTCACCGTGGGCGCGAGCGGCACCGGCCGGCTCGCGGTGGGCAGCGGCGGCGTGGTGACCGTGGGGGGCACGCTCTCCCGCGGGACCTTCGGCACGATCGTGGTCGATCCGGGCGGCACGCTGCAGATTGGCAACGGCGGCAGCGGTGGCGCGCTCGCCACCAACGTGGCCACCAACGGCACGCTGGCCTTCAACCTCTCGGGATCGTCGTCGGCCTCGGCGGTGATCAGCGGTTCGGGCGGCTTCGCCAAGCTCGGCTCCGGCACGCTCGCGCTGACCGGCGGCAACACCTACTCGGGCGGCACTCAGATCCTCGGCGGCCGGCTGATCGGCACCGTGGGCACGATCCGCGGACCGATCGCCAACGCCGCCGCGCTCACGTTCGCCCAGACCGTGGACGGCACGTTCTCCAGCGCGATCTCCGGCACCGGCGCGCTGACGAAAGCCGGCGGCGGCACCCTCACGCTCACAGCGGCAAGCAGCCTCTCGGGGCCCGTCACGGTGCAGCAGGGGGGCCTGCGGCTGGCCCATGCGGGAGCCGTCGCGGCCGCGACCCTCGCGCCGCTCGCCGGCGGCACGGTGTCACTCACACCGCGTCTGCAGGCCACCGTCGGCGGCCTCGACCCCAACGCGGGCGGGCTCGTGGATGTCGGCAACGGCGCCGTCACGGTCGCCGCCGGACTCGGCACCACGGCCCTGCTCCAGGCGCTCGGCACCGGTCGTGGCGACGGCACCTGGAACGGCACCTCGGGCATCGTGTCGAGCGTGGCCCGCGCCGACCTCGCCCGCAACGTGCCGCGGACCGTCGGCTGGCTCGACAACGGCGACGGCTCGAAGACCTTCGCCTACGCCGCGGCCGGCGACACCAACCTCGACTGGCAGGTGGACATCCTCGACGCGGCCAACTTCCTCGCCGGCGGCAAGTTCGACACCTGGTCGCCCGCCTCGTGGAACGAGGGCGACTTCGGCTACGACGGCATCGTGGACATCCTCGACGCTGCCGACTTCCTTGCGAACGGTCTGTTCGACGCCGGCAGCTACAACGGCGCCCCATCGGCCCCGAGTAGCATCGCCGCAGTGCCCGAGCCGACCGTGTCGGGCCTCGCGGGCTTCGGCCTCGTAGCCGCCGCGCTCCTGGCCCTCCGCCGCCAGCCGCTCGTCCCTTGAAGTGGCCGCAGGTTTTCTAGCCTGCGGGGCCTTCCTGGCCGCAAGTGGACGCAGGTTTTCAA
>Ga0208249_1000127_pt1 | contig 23711 bp, 30 predicted proteins | sample CryBogmetaGMA1M_FD_184546 | JGI IMG/M metagenome (GOLD analysis project Ga0208249, IMG submission 184546) | Freshwater microbial communities from Crystal Bog, Wisconsin, USA - MA1M (SPAdes) | ecosystem: Environmental > Aquatic > Freshwater > Lake | place: Crystal Bog, Wisconsin, USA | collected...
GGGTGGATGGCGTGGTCGGCGGCGATCTCCTGGATCGTCTTGCGGCCACTGATCGCTTCCATGGCGACCCTGGCCTTGAACTCGGGACTGTGGGTGCGGCGCTTGCTCATCGGTGGGAGCCCCTTTCAGGGGCGGTGCCCCGCCTCAGAGGTTAACGATGGGGGCTGTCCAGAAAAGCCAGACCACCTCATTGCCAATACACGCCAAGAACATCAGTAAAACACCAGCTGCAGCAACCTTTTGATTTCAAGACTGGATATACAGGGTGACTCTGCTATCCTTCTGGCGATGGAGCAACTCCTTCAGGCGGCTTGAAGCTGCAAGTGCTTCTTGCCTTTGTCGCTTAGTGCAACTGCTTGCCTAGCCAGCTGCTTTCCACTTGCAGGAAGTCGGCTTAACCTAATCAAACTAAACCAGCAACCACTCTCGCCAGCGTGACTTCAATGGACAGCCCTTCAAATCCTGACCTGTCATTTGAGCAGGCACGCTATATAAAGCTCGGCGCTGGCACTTCGAACATAGACAAGATCTGCATTGAACGCGGTCTTGCTTATATTGGCTTTGGAACGTCAGATGAGCAGTTGTTTAAGGCAGCTTCCAGCGGTGACTGGGAGAGCTTTTGGTCTCTTGCGTATGAGCGTGACACTTTGGGTAGTGTGCAGGCGCGCAAGCAGAGGACCACATCGGCAACAAATCAAGTTAAATTCTTTTTTGAGGCAGACGATAGGGTTGTCTGGATAACTTTTTATGGAGGAAAGCTTTATCACGGATCACTCTCGAATCACCAGAAGCCTCTCATTGAACATGATCTAGGTGGATGCGTCCGCCCCTTGAAATCTGGATGGTCAGATACCGATGCCAATCTCGTACCGCTAAAAGTCGAGAATCTCTCTGGCAATCTGACAAAGGTTAGGAACTTTAAGGGGACTAGCTGCACTCTAGCTTCGGATCAGCTTGAGTATCTCATGCGACGCCTGTCTGGCAAGGTTCCTGAATTTATTGCACAGATCGATCGTGCCCGCGAGATGATGGTTGAAGCTGTGCTTGCTGCGATTAGGTCGTTACAACCCAAAGATTTCGAGCTTCTCGTCGAAAACATATTTTCTGGGCCATGGCGCCGCATTGGCCAGATGGGTGGCGTTGAGAAGTACACTGATATCGTCTACGAGGATCGACTTAATCCTGAGCGACGCATTGCCGTCCAGGTCAAGTCTGAAACGTCTGCGAATGAAATCGATCGATACTGTCAAGACGAACAGAAAGACTCCTACGATAAGCTAATCTTTGTCTTTCACACTCCCGAGCGGAGTGACATCCTTGAAGGCTACGCGATGCCAGAAAAGCTGGAGATTGTTGATGGTTTAAGGCTCGCGAATATGGTTGTTGACTCAGGCCTTGTTCATTGGCTGTGCGACAAGACAAGTTGAAGCCTGGAAATATCACATGAATCACTTCATCACCCCCAGCAAGCTCGCTCTCTTTTCCCGCAGCCCGTTGATCGGTGCCTGGTGGGAAGAGCTGGAGTCCCGAGGCCTGCTCGAGAGGAGCAGGCCAGATCCCAGCGCCCTGGATCAACAACTTTTTGCGGATGGCCTGCGCCATGAGCAGGTGCTGCTGGCCAAGCTTGAAGCCCAGGGGGCTCGGGTTGCCCGGCTGCCGGGCAAGCAGACCGATATCGACTATGCCGCCACCAAGACAGCGATGGAGGAAGGATTTGATTTCATCCACCAAGCCTCACTCTGCAACGACGAACTTCGGGGCTCTGCCGACCTGCTGCGCCGCATTGAGCAACCTTCAAGCCTAGGACCATGGGGCTACATCCCGATCGAATGCAAGCTCGCCACCAAGCCCAAAACAACCTTCCTGGTGCAGGCTTTGGCGTACTGCGAGCTACTGACACCCCTACTTGGCTGGCGCCCTGATCAATTCGATCTCTACCTGGGTGGAGGCCGCTTTCAGCGCTATTCAACAGATCAATTCTGGACCTGGTACCAACTACTCCGCGCGCGTTTCCGCGCCTTCCGAGAAGCCTTTGACCCGCAGGTCATTCCGGAAGACATGCCGGGTGATCACGGTGGCTGGAGCAGCTTCATCGAGCAGCGGCTGGCGGAGCAGCGCGACCTGACGCTGGTGGCCAACATGCGCCAGAGCCAGCGCCTCAGACTGCGTGCCGCCGGCATCACCACCATTGATGCCTTGGCGGCGCTGCCTGGCGGGACAACCGTTGCCGGCTTGAACCCCGAAACGCTGCATGAACTGCGGCAACAGGCGGAATTGCAACTGACCCCAGCTGACCCCGACGGCCGGCCGGCCTATCGGCTCAGGTCCATCACCACTGGCAAAGGCCTGGCGGCCCTACCGGCGGCCGATGAAGGCGACGTCTGGTTCGACATGGAGGGGATCCCGGATTCGGTGACTGGCACCAAGCTCGAATACCTCTTTGGTGCCTGCTACCGCGACGCCCCCGGCGGCGAGCCGCAGTTCAAGGCCTGGTGGGCCCACAGCCCTCTTGAGGAGAAGAAGGCCTTTGAGGGCTGGGTGGATTGGGTGGAAATGCGGCGAACGCGGTATCCAGGACTGCGGGTGTATCACTACGCCAGTTACGAAAAGACGGCCATGCGCCGTCTGGCCCAGCAGCACAGCACGCGAGAAGCGGTGATCGATGAATGGCTGCGCGCAGGCCTGCTGGTGGACCTGCTGCCGGTGGTGACCAGCTCGATCGTGCTGGGTGAGCCCAGCTACTCGATCAAGAAGGTGGAACACCTCTACATGGAACGCCGTGAGGCGGAGGTGACCAACGCTGGCGATTCCGTGGTTGCCTACCTCAACTGGCAGAACTCGGGTGAACCAGCTCGGCCCGGGGATCTACCTGATGGCAGCCCGCTCCTGAAAGACATCGAGGACTACAACCGGGAAGACTGCGAGTCGACGGTGCTGCTGCACGACTGGTTGCGGCAGCGCAAGCGCGAGCAAGGGCTGCCGGAGGAACCGCTTGAGCTGAGTGCGGAGGCCCATGAACCCAAGGAGCCCTGGCCGCTGGAGCAACTCAGTGCCCAGCTGCTGGCCGAACTGCCGGTGGAACTCCAGAGCGATTCCCCTGCCAACGCCAGTGAGACACACCTCATCGCCCAGCAAGAACGCAGCTCGCGAGGCATGAGCTTGCGGGTTCAGCGCTTGCTGGCCCAGCTGCTGCCGTTCCACCACCGTGAGGCCAAGGTGGCGTGGTGGGCCTATTTCGATCGGCGTCACAAGGCCGAACTCAGCCCTGCTGATCTGATCGAAGACGGAGAAGCGATTGCCGAGGCGTGCTGGAGAAGCGTGGAGCCTCGCGAAAGCAAGCTCACCGGGGCCGACTACCACACTTTCTCGTTTGACCCAACCCAACCGCTCAAGTTGCGAGCCGACAGCGGCGATCGGGGCCTACAACTGGAGATCCCCGATACCGGCCTGAAGGTGTCGGTGGATTCGCTCGATGCTGAGCGCGGCCGCGTCACGCTCAAGCTGCCATGGCGCAAACGCGATCAACGCCGCGCTGATGGGCTGAGTGATGGCATCCCGGAGCAGTTCACCTCGTTGATCAAGGTGCCAGCCGACATCAGTGAGAAGCTTCGCGAGAGCCTGCTGGAGCAGGCCCAGGGCTGGCTGGCCGGAAGCCAACCGCTGCCGCCGGCAATGGTGCAGCTGCTGGAGCGCCAACCGATCGCTGAGTTGGAGGCCCTCAACGCGGCCATTGCGGAGGAGCCGGGTACGGTCGCCAATCGTCTGGCGAACTTCCTGGTCAACTGCAGCAGTTGCACCCTGGCGCTGCAGGGCCCGCCGGGTACGGGCAAATCGACGGTGACTGGCCAGGTGATTGCTCTGCTGGTAGCCAATGGCAAGCGTGTGGCGATCAGCTCCAACAGCCATGCCGCCGTCAACAACCTGCTGATCAAGGCGAACACCACCTGCCAGCGCCAGGGCCTTGGGGAACGGGTGGTGAAGTGCAGCAGCAGCAAGACGGAAGAGCCGCTGCAGGAACGCGGCATCCCTTTGGTGCCCCCAGCGGGCATTTCAGAGGACATGGCAGTGGTCGGCGGCACGGCCTGGATGTTCTGTCGCGAGGAGCTGGCTGATCAGTTCGACCTGCTGGTGGTTGACGAGGCGGGGCAGATGTCGCTGGCCAATCTGCTGGTGATGGCCCGCTGCGCCAAGACGATCCTGCTGGTGGGAGATCAGCAACAGCTGGCTCAGCCATCCCAGGCCGATCACCCCGGAGAATCAGGACTGTCGTGCCTGGAGTACCTGATGCAAGGCGCCCATGTGGTGCCTGGTGATCGCGGCGTGTTCCTGTCAACCAGTTGGCGGATGGAACCCTCGCTCACGGCGATGGTCTCTGAGCTCTTCTATGACGGCCGACTCAAGGCCAATCCTGTCAACGTCGTCAACGCGATCCGCTGGTGTCAGCCGTTCATCAGTGCCTCAGGGCAGCCGATGCCGCGCCAAGGGCTGCTGTTTGAGCCAGTGGAACACAACGGCTGCAGCGTGGTCTGCGAAGCCGAGATCGATCGGATCGAGCAGATCGTCGATGCCCTGCTCAACGGCAGCTACTGCAATGCCGAGGCCGGTGGTGAGAAGCATGGCGTGCTGGGCCCGGAACAGATCCTGGTGACCGCCCCCTACAACGTTCAGGTGAACCGGTTGCAGCAGCGGCTTGGTCAGCGGGCGCGGGTCGGCACGGTCGACAAGTTCCAGGGACAGGAGGCACCGGTGGCAATCCACTCGCTCACCGCCAGCGATGGCGATGAGGCGCCGCGGGGACTTGGTTTTCTGCTGGAGCCCAACCGGCTCAACGTGGCGATCAGCCGTGCCCAGTGCCTCTCGATCGTGGTGGGTTCACCTGGCCTGACCACGGGCTTCGCCAACACGGTGGAGGAGGCCGAGCAGATCAATCGGCTGTGCCGCATCACCCAACAGCCACGACCAGATTCCCCATGACAACCAAGACCACAAATGCCTGGATGCCCCTGGGAATGACCTCTGTCTTCGCTGCCTTGACCTGCGCGACCGCACTGGCCCAGCAGCCCGTTCAACCACTTCCGAAAGTTGGAGGGTGTCCGGTCGGCTACTACAGCTCCGGCAGCTACTGCGTGCCGAGCGAGGGCGGAAACACGCGGGGAGCCATCGAAAAAGTGGGCGGCAGCTGCCCTGTGGGCTTCTATTCCTCCGGTAACTACTGCCTCAGCAGCCCCAGCAACAACCGCGAAGCCATTCAGAAAACAGGCAAGTCCTGCCCGGTGGGCTGGTTCAGCTCCGGTAGCTATTGCGTGAAAAGCCGCTGATTGCCATGGGCTTCCGTCTCCGCCGCTCCGCCCGTCTGGGCCCCTTGCGTTTCAACTTCTCCAGCGGCGGACTGAGCTCGATCTCCGTCGGCGGGCGCGGGGCTTCTTTCAACATCCCGGTGAACCGCAGCGGTGGGCCGCGCACCACCGTGGGGCTGCCCGGCACGGGCCTGAGCTGGAGCGTGGAGCACAGCTCGGATCGTCCCGCCGCGGTTTCGGCGGGCCCTGCGGCCGGCCTACCCAACAGCCGCCGGCTGCGGCCGGGCCAGCTCGATGCCCTCAAGCAATCGCTGCTGGGGGTGCTCCGCCAGGAGCTGTTTGCAGCTGGCTCCCCAGGGGAGCAGCTATGGGAGCACGGCCTGGTGAGCCGCCTGCTCGCCGATGGTTCCCTCGGTGCGCGCACCACAGGCCTGCTGGCGCTGATCGAAACCCCTGAGGCGCTGGAGGAGTACCTGCTGCGGGCCCAGGGCCAGGACGATGCCAAACGGCGAGCCCAGCGCTGCATCACAGCCGTTCAGGAGGCTTCCCGCCTGGCCGCCGCGCGCGGCTGGCTCGGCTGAGCCGACAAGGGCAGGTGTCCGCAGGGCCGGTTCCCCGTATTCGCTCACACCTCCCGGATCGCCTCAGCAGGCCAAGGATGGAGCCGGAAAGAAGGAGATACAGCGCATGCGAGAGGTCGTGTTCCGCCTGGAGGCTGAACGCCCCGGCCATCTGGAAGCCCGGGCCGAAACCCTGCCGATCCACATCAGTGCTCCAACCCTCGAGGAGCTGCAGCACGAGGCCCGCGAGGCCCTAATTGCACACATGGGGCCGGCCCATTGCACGGTGCGGGTGCGCGTGCGTGTGCGTGTGCGCGTGCGCCGCGGCCCCAGTGCTGCCGTCAGCAGCATCCGGCCGGCGGCCCGCCCACAGCCCTCTGCCGTTGAGCTGGGATGCACGAGCCAGAATCCACCGCCATCACCAGCTCGATCACCAGCTCGCTCGTGCTGGCCGCCGATGATCCCGCCGCACTGGCTCAGTTCTATGGCGCTCTGCTGGGCGCCCAGCCGCAGCCGGGCTTGAGTGTCGCGCACTGGCGCGTGCCGTGGCCGGCCGGCGGCTGGCTGGAGCTCTACGCGCCATCCCGGAATCGGCCGCAGCCGCGCCAGCCGGGTCGCCTGGCGCTGTGTCTGCAACGTCAGGCCGATGGGCCGCGCGCCCTTGCCGTGCTCCAGGCCTGGATCAGCACGGCGCTGGATCGGGGTGCCACTTCAGAAGATCCGCCGCGGCAGGAACCGTTCGGCGCTGAAGCCTGGCTGCTGGATCCGGAGGGCAACCGCCTGCTGCTGCTGGTGATCCCATCACCGTGAAGCCCCCTTCATGAAGCCCCGTTGCCCCCAGTGAAGAGCGGTGTGGAAAGTGCCGCAGCCGTTGCTGGCACCTGTGGGCGGGTCCATCGTGGCTGCAACGGGATTCGGAGGCTCCATTGATGGAAGACACCCCCCCTGAGCAGCAGCAAGGAGTGCGCTGACGATCCGGCCCCTGCTCCAACATTCTTGACGGATCACTGATGTTCCTGGCGTGTCATTTCCTGGAGGGGACACACGCCGTTCACTGCACCGCCTGAGGTGCCCCGGACTCAACGGAACGTCCCACTCGACATCTGGCCCCAGGTGCCAGCGCCGGCAGCTCCGCCCCACAACCAAAGACTCAGTCGCACTGACGATCAACCGACCGCACAGCTGCGCCCGACCCCCTTGGGAATCCACCACGGCTGAGCAGGCAAATGCCCGGCGCGAGAGCTCCGGGCTTTGTTGTGTTCAGGTCTGGTCGATGGGTGCAGAGCTGGGTGCTCCAGATCGACTCCACCAGCAATTCCTGCCTGCTGACCAGCGCAAAGTCCTGGCCTTCCAGGAGCTGCAGCTGCTCCAGCGGCACCGCGCCCATCAGGTTTCTCGCACTGCTCTGAGCTGCGCAGAACGGATCACCAGCGCAGCATCCGAACCCAAAGCCACCAAAGCAGCGCCACGGGCAGCATGGCCAGGAGAAGAACCTCCAGGCTCTGAATCTGTTCAGGGTTCATTGTTCGCGGGAATCGATTCTGTTGTCAGCCTTCCTGCTCCAGGGCCTCCCACGAGCTGGATCGACATCAGGCCGCTGCAGGCCTGCGCTGCTGGGCGCAGTAGAGCGCTGCTCCACCGGCCGCCAGCACCACCCCGCCGCTGACGGCCAGGAACACCAGCACCTGGAGCAGCAGCAGAGCAATCCCCAGGGCTGAGCCAGCCACGATCTGCACCCTGGCCTTGATCAGCAGCGTCAGTAGCAACAGGACGGTGGCCTTGAGGGCAAGCACCTTGGCCGTGGTGAGCGGGCAGAAGGGATTCAGAAGCACGGCGGCCTTACAGATCAGTCCATGCTGGTGACCTGAGGTCCATCCCGCGGCTGACGCTCCACAGGCAGCGCCCATTGCGGCGGACAAACTTGCCAACCCTCCCGGCGCTTCTCGGCCCAGAGCCTGAGCGCCTCCTCGCGGCTCAGCTCCCACCGGCGCTTCAACAGCGGCACAGGCTGATCCGGCAGCAGCTCACCGCTGGTGATCTCGAGCCGCTGGCTCCAGCGATCCCAGACAGTGGGCCGGAAGTGCAATACCTGCCGACCGTCACTGATCCAGGCCTCGCGGGGCGACAGCGGCGGCCGCTTCCTGGTGCCCGTGGTCACGCCACTTCCGGCGCCCAGCCCCGCTGGCGGTGCAGATCCTCCGTCCAGCCGCTGCAGCGATGGGTGAGGTGGTCACCATGGGCGATCAGCCCCTGATGCAGATGGCAGGCGAGCTGGGGAATGCAGTTCGGCCCTGGGTGGTGCCGGAAGAAGTGGCAGGTCATGCAGACCTGCCGGCTGCGGCTGGAGCGCAGGACCGCCTCGTCGAGCCAGGGCCACTCCTCGACCGCCTCCTCGCGGGAGGGCTGCAGACGGGAAAGCGGGACCGGCACCATGACGACTCCTCAATGCGTACGCCTGTACTAGCAGGGCTGGCGGTTTGACGCCAGCCGGTCAGTCCGTGGTGTCGGAGTGCTGATCTGCTGAGCGCACCTCTCGGTGCGACACCAGGAAGGTCTCAATCCAATCGTGATGGCACTGGAGGGTGATCCGATCGGCGATGGTCACGGCGCTGTCGGGCACCTGGAACCGTCGCCGGAACCCCTGGGTCAGGGAGTCGAGCAGCGGCCTGGGCAGGCTGCGCAGGGTGCTGTGAAGCTGCTGGATGGTGTCGGGCGGCAGTGGCACCTGGGCCGGTTCGGGGGCTCCAGGGGCTGAGGAGGCCTGACCAGCTGGTGAGGCAGCTCTGTGCTGAGCGCTCGCCGATGGGGTCGGTCCCTGGGCGGGCTGTGGCCTGACGTTGGGCTGGGGTGCTGTCGTGGGCGGAGCGGCAGGACGCCCCGAGGCGGTTGGTGTGCCGCTGGCGCCAGTGACCTCACGCTGCTGCTTGTCGTAGAGGGCAAGGCCGAACGGGTTCCCGAAGGTCATCAGCGCGCGCTTCATGGCGTCGGTTTCGGCCTCCTTGATGGCGGATTCATGGGCCTGGCCCAGGTCGGTGTCGATGCCGTGGCCCGCCCCGGTGCCCTCGCGGAGGAGAGGCGGCAAGCCACCGGCGGTCACGGTGACGCGGACGCGAGCGGTGTAGGTGACGCCCCAGCCTGAGCGCCGCTCTCTTCCGATCGTGCGTTCGCCCTGGGCGACACAGCGGACCGCGATGGTCTGCCGCTGCCAACCGTCAAAGCCAAAGATGCGGTTGGCCTCGGCGATGAGCTGCCAACCTTCCAGGTAAGCCACCTTTCCGCGGCCCTGCTCTCGCTGGCGGACGTTGGCTCGATCGAGGGGGGCCGCCAGTGCAGCCACCTGCTCGGGGGAGAAGCCGGGTGAAGGTGCCTGCGGGGGTGACGTCTCTGCCGGCGATGGATCCGCCGTGCCGTCAGCCCGCCGGATCAGTTCCAGGGCTGTGGGCGGCCGGCCAGCGGTGCTGCGGCCATTGCGGCTGGGGGTCGTGACGGTCATGGGTGGTGTGGGTGAGAAGTGGAATCGAGGGATGCCCCCCCCGGCGGTCTGCTGCCGATGCCGGGGCCCGGGCTGTTGGTTGATGTCTGCTGCAGCGCCTGGGCCCGCAACTGCAGCCGCCCATCACAAAGGGGGCTCTGCCCCCCCCCCGTCAGTGGATGCGCCAGGAGCGGCGGGAGACGAGCTGGGCGCCGGTGATCTGCCGGCCGGCTTTGAGCGCTTCTTTGATGGCGGCCTTGTCGGGCTTGCTGGTGGTGGAGAAGCTCAGCCACTCAGGTGGCAGGGCGTCTTCGTCGTCGATCTCGACGGCCTGGGACTTGCGGGAGGTGAGCTCGTGATTGGGGAACGAGAACCGGGTGGCGTTGGGCTGCAGGCGGGTGAGGACAAGGACCAGGGAGTCCTCCAGGGCGTCGGCGCGAGAGGTGTCGGATCGGGACAGCTCCGTGAGCCGCTTGGCCTGCTGCTGGCGATAGGCGGCCTGGCCGCGGAGGTGCTCGATCACCCAGCAGGTGGCATCGGCCTTGGCCGCCAAGGCCTGCTTGTTGCCTTCGTCGGCCAGAAGGGCGGCCTCAAGCTTGGCAAGGGCCTGGGAGCGGGTGTCGTCGTCATCGGTCTCCAGCTGTTCGGCGAGCAGGCCGATGGCGGTGGTGAGCTCCTGGGCCTCGATGCCCAGCTGCCAGAGAGAGCCGGAGCGCCGCAAGGAGCAGACCGGACCGGCGGCAGCGGGCGTGGCCGGGACGAGTGCGGAGGAGGGAGCAGAGAGGAGAGCCATGGGAATCGAGAGCAGAGGGATGGAGCCGACCCCGAACCGCAGGGCCGGCATAGCAAGCCAGGAGGGGGGAAATCAGGCCGCGAGGGGCTCGGGGGAGAACGGCGCAGAGACTTCCATCACCGCGACCGGCACCGGCGAACTGGAGGAGCAGCGGCGGGCCTGCTGCACCAGCGAGGCGGTGCCAGGGCCACCGGGGAAGGCGATCACCAGCACCGAGGCGCTGTAGGCCGGGGAGGTGTGGGCCTGGGCCTCGACCAGGGCCTGCTCAAGTAGACGGCGATTGCGGATTGGGCCGGCGCTGCGGCCATAGCGGCCCCACTCAGCGGGAAGGGACTGAACGCGCCAGCCGAGCTGGTGGGCCGCACGACCGATGGCCTGATCAGCACCACGGGCACCGCCATGGAGCAGCAGATGGACGGCCCGGCCGCCAGTGCGCTGGAGCAGAGCAGAGGCGATGCGCTCCAGGGGCCAGGCCAGATCACGACCGCCCCCGGCGACGATCACCACCGAGCGATGGACAAGAACAGAAGGAGGCAACAGGCCAGGAAGGGCCAATGCAGCGGCCGGGGCCACAGCAGCAGAAGACAAGCTCATGGCTACAGAGCAAACGAACGGGGCAAGTTGTCTGAGGATTACTGATTCAGAAGAGTGCCGCCGGCGATGGGCTCGTGGCCTTTGGCGCAACCTTTATTCTACCAGTACAAGGGCACTGCAGCACAGGCAGAACAGCTGCGGGGCAATGGACTTCAGGAGAGCGCGGGTCTGGAGACAGACCGGGGATGAATGTAAAGAAGCCCCCCCAGAATGAGCCAGCAAGCCATTAACGCCCGCGCAGCCGCGCGAGGACACCCAAGCCAGCGCCCTAGCCCCACCAAAGAACGGGCCGCCCAGCCACCGCAGCCGCGGGAGCGCGGCCCAGCAAGCCACCACCCACCACACCGGGCCCAGCGCGGAGGGCGGTGGCGGCTGGCCGATGCACGCCACGGCGCAGCCGTGGCACGCTGAAGGACGGCCGCTGCCGACCGGAGCCTTGCGGTGGTTGCTCAGCTGCCTCGCGCAAAGGTGAGCAGGTCATCGAGTTGACCGCGATCGGCTTGCTGCAGGGCTGCGATGTACTGCCGCCGGAGGGATGACGCATCAATGAGAGAGCTGCTGCCACCCCAGGAGAAGCGTGGAGCTCCCAGCTGCTCGATCAACACATCGGCAATCAGCCGTGCGTGGCGACCGTTCCCGTTCGGGAAGGGGTGGATAGAGACCAGGCGGTGATGGAAACGCACGGCGATCTCATCGACCGACGCCACTCGGTGTTCCACCTGATAGGCGATGTCAGCCAACAGGGCCGGGACCTGCATCCGGATCTGCCGCCAGTCGGCACCAATGCTTTTGTCGCTGGTGCGGTACAGGCCGGCCCACCGCCAGCTCTGGCCGAACATCTCGCGGTGAAGGCGACGCAGCCAGGCCTCCTGAAGTGGGCTTGGACGTCGCTGCCTCGACAACCAGAGCAGGGCGGACTCGATGTTGCGTTGCTCCCACTCATTCAGCTGACTGCGATGAACCAGATGGGTGGGCAGCAGTCCTTCTAGTTCTTCGCCATCCAGTGGCGTAGCTCCGGCCGGGAGGGCGTCGTTCAATCCCACAACCGTGTGCCGCTGGTACGGAGGATCTCCTGTGCCATCGCCTCGATCCGGTCCTCCATCGCGGCAGAAGGGGACGCGACGGTCTGCGCCTCCAGGGCCATGGTGCGGCCGGCGCGCTGCTGCCACTGCTGAGCCAGTTTCCTGGCCTGGTTCCATCGCATCTCCCGCAGCGAGCGCCTTGGCACCAACACGTATTGGAGTTCGCAGTCAAGGGCCTCAGCCACCCGCCGAAGCGTGGCGAGGGTGATCGCATCAGACGCCTCGGCCTGCTCCAGCTTGCGCACCCCGGACGACGTGATCTCCAGGCGAGCGGCCAGGACAGCCGAGGTCATCCCCAGAGCATCGCGGATGGCCCGCAACCACCCCGCCGCAGGGCGCTGCGGCAGGGGATGACCGGCGGCCTCCTGAAGCACCGCATCCATCTGAGCAAGCCGCAGCTCCTTGACATCCATGACTCAAGAGGAGCGATCAGTCCCTCTGGGTGGCATCCAGTGCAACCTATCACTCCTTAGCAGTGACAAACAATGGGAGTGATAAGTCGCGCCGACGTCGAGGGGCCGGGAGCGATCGCTCCCGCTGATTCGGGGCAGCCGGGGGCGGGAAAAGGTTGCTCACCCCCAGGGCACGTCCAGGAACTCCACCAGCAACACGCCCCGGTGGGTTCCATGGATGGACACCAGGCCTCGTCTGGCGGCTTGCTCCATGCCAGGGCGCTCGCGCTGCACCTGCTCTGCAGTAGCCAGAACCCGCACCCAGCCGCCGGTCATGAAGTCTTCGTGGCCCGTCTCGAAAGCCTGCAGCCGCCGATGCCGGTTGCTGCTGCGCTCGTAGTAGAGCCCGCCACCAGTGGGGTCTGTTCCCTCAGCCCAGACCTGATCGACCATCAGCTTGCCGATCGCCATCGGGTCGTGGGCTGCGGCATCGATGGCATCGCCATCCAGCACGAGCGGATTGCCCGGGTCGTCGCGGTTGTCGGAGACGATCAGACGAGGACTCATCGCAACGCGCCCGCGCAGGCTTCTCCAGGGATTGTCACTGGTTCTGTCGCGAGCGGGTAGCCGCTGACATCAAGGCCATTGGGATGCATCAGGCAGATCTGCCTCCTTGACGAACACACCGTCGACCATTCGGCCGCGCCGCCAGCGGATCTGCTGCCAGGTCAGATCGATGCACTGCTCGATCTCCATGCCATGTTGAGCCGCCAGGATTGTGAGCACGACGGCCGCATCGCCGATGCCATCAGCCACCGCCTCAATGCGTTTCTTGCTGATGCCTTCCGCCAGCTCACCGATTTCCTCGATCAGCTTGCAGAGCTGATTAGCTGGTGTGCTCCCTTCAATCAGGTCACGCTGGCTGGCCCAACGGCGGATGTGCTCGAACTGATTCATCTCTCTACTGACGAAACAGAGCCGGAGCAGGGCCATTCGGTTCCTGCAGTGGATTGAACGGCAGGCAGAACGGCAGAGCCTGTTTCGCAGCGACGTGCAGCAGCAACAGCAGGATGCCGATCTGGATGGCCAGGAGCACAAGGAGCAGCCGCTTCAGGCGGCGGATCGCGCTGAGTGCAGCGACCTGGGGGGAGCGCGGCCGGCTGCGGGGAAATGCCGGCAGGTCAATTCCTCTGGAGGAGCGGTCCATCAGAACGGCACCTCGTCGTCGCTGAGGGGAGTGCCGCCTGCAGGCGGGCTGCTCCATTCGTTGCCCCAGCCTCCCGATCCGCCACGGCCCGAACGGGCAGGGCTGGAACCAGCAAGGCTGGAACCAGCAGCGCTGGATGCCGATTCCGCTCCGGAGGGTGATGCGGCTTGGAAGCCTGCAGCACCTCTGGAAGCTGCAGGAGCGTTCGCCGCACCTATGGCCCCCTCCCCATCACGGCGACCGCCGCAGAGCTCGAGGCGGTCGACCACCACCAGCGTCTTGCTGCGCACCTCACCGGAGCTGCGGTCCGTCCACTGCTCGATATCCAGGCGTCCGACGATCGCCACCTTGCTGCCCTTGCGGACGTAATCGCCCGCGACCTGGGCGGTCTTGCCCCACGCCTTGCAGCTCACCCACAGCGGTTCCTGGTTCTGACCGTCGCGGGGCGGACGGTTGATCGCCAGGGTGAACTCACACACGCAACTGCCGGACTCAAAGAAGCGCAGCTCCGGATCCCGGCCGGCATTGCCGAGCAGCACGATCACATTGATGCTCATGCCTCCACCTCCAGCGCCGCGCCGGTGAGGGCATCGATGCGCTGCTGAGCCGCCAGCAGCGACGGCAGGCCGATCAGGGGGTGGGTGCGCACCAGCTCATGCAGGGCGCCGCTCCAGCTGATGTTGTGGCGGCGGGCGAAGGCACTCACCCGCTCGAAGGTGTCGTTGTTCATGGTGATCGTCTTCTTGTGGTTGCCGATGCGCTGGCGCAGGGGCCGCGGTCTGGCTGGGGATGCGGTCATGGCCGGAGCCTCTGAAAACGGCTGGTGTTGCTGGGGTGCCGATAGAGCGGCGCCTGAGGCCTCCCGTCCACTGGCCTCAGCCGCACGCAGCTGGGGATCAGCGGACAGGCTTCGACCCGGTAGAGGCCCTGCTCACTGCGCCAGTGCTCACCCGGCCGGAACCGTGATGGAGCCAGGGGGACGTCCTCGGTGCTGATCACGGCCTGGCTCTGGAGCATCAGGGTGCGGACCAGGGCCACCCGCTCGATCAGCCGCAGCAACTCCTGCAGGCTGCGCTGACCCCGTGCCATCTCAAAGATCCCTCGATCCCTCTCGTGACGTGCCTCCTTCAGGGCCGCCTCCAGCAGGCGCTGCGCATGGCGCAGGTAGGTGGTGGTGCTCATGCCCCTGCCTCGCTGGTGTCGGTCTCGGAAGCCTCCGCGGTTTCGAGCTGGCGGCGCCGTCGGGCGATCGCTGACCAGAGCCGCTCAGCGTTGTGGTCATTGATGCGGCCCGAGCTCAGTAGCTGGTTGACCCGCCCGTAAGCGACATCGAGATCCAGCAGGGTGGCGATGCGGGGGATCTGGCGCAGGCCGGCCTCCACCGGGTCCCCTTGAGCTGGTGGCTCCTCGCTCGGGGGCTCGTGCTGGGCATCGGGTCTCACGGGGGCCCGATCTTCCTCACTGGCAGAGGCAGCGACTGCTGCGAGCGGAGCGGCGTCAGGACTGGTCGTGGGACCGCTTGCTGCTGGCCCCTCGGCCGCAGGACCCTCCGTTCGGCCGGGCTTGGTCGGCGGGCGGGATCGACGCGGCGCCGCTGACGCAAGTTCCGGCTGCTGTGGTTCGGCATCGACGATCTCCGCCTCGATCACAGCGTCAGCCACTGCAGCGGTGTCGCTGCTGTTCGGAAGCGCATCGCCTCCCCCGTCGTTCTGGTCAGGCGTGATGTGATCTTCGCCTTCGCGATGGCGAAGAGGTTGGGGTGCAGCGGCGGGCGTCCCTGCGGTTGCGCGCCTCCTCGTCGTTGGCTTTTCCGCGACGGCCTGCGCGCGCGCTTGCACTGGTGATTCCTCATCCGCCTCCGGCAGGGCCCTCCCCTGGGATGCGGGCGCCACGCTCATCGGGCCGCCGGCCTCGCGCACCGTGACCGGCTCGATGTCGAGCGCTTCCTCCTGGGTCATCAGGCCCAGGGCGATTTCCGGGCAGTAGACGTTCGCCCACCAGGCGGCCGCCCGGTAGCGCAGCATCTGGCCCGTCATCGTCTGCCACTTGCTGGTCTCGTTGCCCTGGCGGTCCTTACGGCTCCACCAGCCCTCCTTGCGAGCCAGCTCCAGGGTGATCGTCTCCCCCTCCAGCACTTCGCCGGTGGCCTTGTCTGTCGCCACCGCGTGGCAGCGGCTGGGGTTCTCCTTGTCGTCGAACACGAAGCGCAGCGGCGAGAAGCGGCCGCTGGCATTGACGGTGGCGATCAGGAACTTGCTGCTCCAGGTCGGGCGGCCATGGATCGGCGTCATGTTCTGCATCACCACCAGCGGCGAGAGGCGCATGCGGCCGGCGATCTCCAGGGCGATCAGGCTGTTGGCCAGGCCCTGCTGCCCCTGGTAATCCCTGGGCACAAGGGTTGACGAGCACAGGGCTTTGGCCATCCGCTGGGCGGCATCGAAGGCGGCGATGCCGCTGAACACCTGCAGGGTGTCACCCGTCGTGGCCAGGGCGGTGGAGGACTGCGGGGAACCGGTCGCCTCGGCGCCGGATTGGGGAATGGGGTCGCTCATCAGAAGAGGTCAATGGAATCCGGATCAAGGCCTTCGGCTTCGGGAAGGCTGAAACTGGTGGACACAGGACGAAAGGCCTGGCGGCCGTGGCTCGGCCAGATGCCGCTCTCCTGGCAAGCGGCGATCCGCTGAAAGGCCGCCTCCCGCCGCTGCAGGCCCGTCTGCTGATCCTGCTCATCGAAGATCAGCAGGCTGCAGTCGATCGCCGCCGCCGGATCGCTCGGCCACTCAAAGGCGATCACCCCGGCCTCAACAGGCGGCTGGCCATGCCTGTGCTGGTGGCCCAGGGCCAGGTGAGCGATCTGCAGGTCGTAGGCCAGATCCTTCGCCTGCCAGTAGAAGCGGCGTGGCACGGCGCTGCGCGTCTTCTTGAGATCGAACAGGCGGCCATCGCTGGTGACGACATCAGGCAGGCAGCGGCAGGGCCGGCCCGCTTCGTCGTCCCAGAAGTGCGGAATCTGGCTGTGGGCCGGATCCAGCGTTGCCAGCACTTCGCCCACCTCCGGGTCGGCATGCAGTGCGTCGCGGATGCGCATCGCCTGCTCCACCATCTCGAAGCTCACCGGCGTCATGCCGGCCGCCTCGGCCTCGGCGCAGTTGGCTGCGCCGGCCTTGGTGTTGCGGGCGATCGACTTGTAGGCCGCGAAGCGCTCCTCGATCCTGAAAGGCGGGGTGAGCAGGGCGTCCACCAGATCGCCCTTGACCATGTCGGCGGAGGGAACGAACGGCGCCGCCCCCGGCCCGAAGCGATGCCACCAGGCCCGCATCGTGCCGGTGACCGCCGCCTTGAGGGCCGTGGGGGACCAGGCGGGATGGCGGTGGTAGTCCGCCAGAGAAAGGTTGCTCATGGGGAATCTTCGAGTCCGTGGCCGAGGACGATGCGCCGCGCCTCGACCAGTGAGGGGCAGAGCCCCGAATCAATGCCACCGCCATCGCGGTGCAGGAGCGTCGCCACATAGCCCCCGCAGGCGCTCTGGCGGAAGCTGATGGCAATGCCGTGACTGGCCAGCGCCGCCAGAGATTCCTCTGTGATGGCGCGCCAGTGCTGCTGCCAGGCGGCCAGCGCCGCGGAGAAGGACGCCTGAATCAGGGTGTAGTGCTCCAGTTCGGAGCGTCGGGCCCACTGGGAGCTCGGTTGCTCAGGAGTCCTGGAAATGGAACCCATAGAGCCGCGTTCGTGTCGGTCCACCTTTCCAATGAGATGGACGCCAACGCTACCCCTGTAGACGTCCTTTCGGGAACGCTAACGGCAGGTATTCCGGCTGCGCATAGTTTGCCGTTGGGTAGCTCCTGCGACGGCAGTCGCTCTCGACCTCGGCTGCGTGAACTCCCCGCCAGGATCAAGGAGCGGCTGCGGCCACGGCCTTTGGCTCCAGGTCCGGCGCCACATCCCTCACCCAGCCATGCAGGGCTGCGCGAGCGATGGGAACGATCGCCGGCGGTAAGCGCTCTCCGGCGAACAGGGCGTTCTCAATCGCCACCACCTGCTCCATCGGCAGATCACCCGCCTTGCGCAGCACCTGCATTGCCGCAGAGACCGGCCGCACACCTGCATGCTCAACCGCCTGGTCGAACAGGCTGCGCAGCCGTTTGGTGTCTGCCTCCGCGTCGATCTCCTCCTGGCGCGGCCAGAGCTCTGTGGGGCCTTCAAGCTTGCCGATGTAGCAGGCAAACCAGTCCTCGGCTCCCCAGGGGCGGCCGTCGGGATGAAGCACTGGACGGGCGCGCTGCACCCGCTCGCGCAGTGTCTGCTCCTTGATCACGCCGCGGTCCTCCCGGGCCAGACACTCGTTGAGCACGCCGAGCTGAATGAAGGTGCTCGGCTGGGGCTGGAGCACCTTGCCGTTCTCCAGGTTTCCCCATTGCCCGCCGGCCACCCGCAGCGGCCAGGGGATCAGCGCAGGACAGGCCTTGGCCCAGTCCTGGGCGGTGGTGACGGACCAGTCGTTGCTGCGGCGCCAGTTGCGCAGGAACTTGCCGAACTGCACTCGCGCCGCATCGAGCTTGTGCTGGAGGCTCTGCACTGGGTTGCCGTTTGGGAACCCTAACAGTATGCCTATGGACTTTGCGAACGGCCAAGCTTGGTGGTCGGCTTCGTGACCTTCCGTAGCTCGACTGGAGTTGGCGCTCCCGTGCAGCAGCCCTCCAGGCGGGCAAACGGGGCCATGCCATTGGGCGCTCAGGGCGCTGGTCGGCACCCGTACAGGTGATCCGAGCCACGGACCACAGGCAGTCCGAGGAACCGGGGGAGGCTTGGTCGGCGCCGTCAGGGCCGCCCAGCCTTGCTGGCTACAGCGAAGGCGCCCGAAATCCACGTTTTAACGGGTGGCCGGCAGGCGGCAGCTTGCATCGCCTTGGGGTCCTCGACAGAGCAGCAGGCCGGAATCAGCGGAGTGAAATCGGAGACCTCAGATATTCATCTGAATCGATCTGTGCACGGTATTTGATGGATTCAGAGCCTAAATATTCAGCCAGAAGGCAGGCCAGAAACCAGACCCCTTGAAATCAATAATGAGCCTCTGGCTGCGGATCTACGTGATCTTCAGGCCGGAAGGGCCGGGCACGAGTGGAGGGGGCAGATTGCTGGGTCTGTGGACTGACGAGCAATCTTTCCCGATATAGCCAGAAAACCACAGACCGCTCTTGGAGAGCGGGTTCCCGAGGAGGGGGCTTGCGAGGAACCCGCATCATGACGTAGGCTGTCAGATGTTGGCTGCTGTACCTCAGTTGTACCTCAGAAACCATGACTGAAGCACCTTCAGATTATCTCAAATACTCGAAGTTGGCTTTTAACCGATTGGTCCTGAGTTCGAATCTCAGACAACCCATTTTAAAGCTTGTAATCGATGCAAAGTGTGCATCGATTTTTTTGTTGGAGTGGGAAGAAGTCGCTCAGGCGGCTTGCTCAACTGTGGCCCTGGTTTTGATCAGGTCGAGCAGCTGGCAGATGTTGTCGACTTCAGTCTCTGAAAACAGCCCTTCGGGTCCCATCGGGGCCAGGTCGCTGAAGGGCGGGTCGTAGAGGCGGGCGGGATCCATGACGCCGCGGCTGGTGAGTTCGTCGATGATCTCGTTGATGAAGCGGATCTGGGTGGCGGTGTGGGTGCCATCGGCGAGGAAGGCGGAAAAGAGTTCCTTGGCGGCGTTGCGATCCAGGCCCACGAGCGAGCGGATGAACAGCCCGAAGCCGTTGCATTCCTGGGCGGCCCGCTGAATCGCCTGCTCGCTGCCGACGCCATGGGAGAGCAGGAAACGCTGCAGCTCGTGGAGATCGGCGGGGGTGAGGGGCTGATTGCGCCTCAGCCTCTGCATGGTGAGGTGATCCTCGTGGGCGCGCAGGAAATCGCGGGCGCGCAGGTGGAATTGCTGAAATTCATCGCGGCTGAGCAGGGCGGCGGCATCGAGCTCCTGCAATTCGCCCAGCTCATCGGCGAAGTTGGTGTAGAGGGGGGCCTGGGCGCTGGTTTCGATCAGCCCCATCAATGCCCGCAGGCGCCGCCGCACTTCCTCGAGCATCGGCACGGTCACGTTGTGCCACCACTCCTCGCGCAGCAGATCACGGATCAGCTCCAGTTCGGCCGCCACCTGGGGGATGTTGGCGCGGGCCTCCAGCTGGGCGGCCAGGTCGCGCAGCTGTTTCTGCAGGCGGGCGAAGCGTGCTTCGCCGCGCAACAAGGCGAGCTGCAGGCTGTAGAGGAGCAAATCGAATCGGCGGGCATCGGCGTCGGTGTCGCCCTGCTGCTCGGCGTAGGCGGAGGGCAGGGGCGCCAGGGTGCCTGCAAGCGCCTGATGGTCGTCGGGGCTGAGGCTGGCCCAGGTCTCTTGGCGGCTGAAACGCTCCACCAGCTGCAGGTGGGGGCGCACCAGGAAGTTGTCGGCCGGACAGGCGGCCACATGGCAGCGCAGCAGCTCGGCGAGGGTGTGGCGGTGGAGCCGGAGAGCCTGATCACCATCGACGGCAAGGGCGTCAGGAGTGGGGATGGCCATGGCGGGCCTCGGCGGCAGACCCTGCTGATCGATCGTGTCGATCAGGGCCAGGCGGCTGCGGAACAGGCGGGTGCTGAGGGTTTCGGGAGCGGGGCTGGATTCGGCGCCACCGTGGCCGAGGAAGAATTCGAGGTTCTGGCAGAGATCAAAGATCCAAAAGCACTCCTTATCGCGGCCGGGTCCGAAGAGGTCTTTGCAGGTGCGGGTGCCGCGCCCCACCATCTGCCAGAACTTGGTGCGCGAGCGCACCGGCTTGAAGAACACCAGATTGACGATCTCGGGGATGTCGATGCCGGTATCGAGCATGTCGACGGAGATGGCGATGCGCAGATCGCTGCCTGGATCGGCGAACTCATCGATCAGCGACTGGGCGTATTTCACCTGGTTGTCGATGACGCGGGCGGCCTTGCCGGCGAGATGGGGGTAGTGGTGATCGAAACGCTCGCGAATGAACTCGGCGTGCTTGTGATTACGAGCGAAGATCACCGATTTGCCGAGGCGATCGCCGCCGGCTTCGAGGCAGCCCCTGGTCATCAGCACCTCCAGGCCCTTGTCGACGGTGTCGGCATTGAACAGCCAGGCGTTGATTGCACCGGAATCAACCTGGCCCGCATTCTGCACATTTTCTTCCCAGTCGAGCAGGTCCCACTGGGCCTTCTCGTCGTCGCTGAGGGCGGCGTAGCTGATGCCCTCGCGCGGAAAACGCAGCGGCACAGAAATGGGCCTGAACGGCACCAGGAAGCGGTCGGCGATCGCCTGATCCAGCCCATATTCGTCGGTGGGCAGGCCGATCTCCCGCTCGAAGAGTTCGTAGGTGTTGCGGTCGATCTCCTCGCGCGGTGTGGCGGTGAGGCCGGCGAGCAGGGCATCGAAGTAGGCGAAGATCGCGCCGTATTTCTGGTAGATGCTGCGGTGGGCTTCGTCGATGATCACCAGATCGAAGTGCCCCACCCCGAAGCGCTTGACGCCGTGGGAATCCTCTGCCTCGATGAGGTTCATCATCGTGGGGTAGGTGGAGAGGAACACCCGCCCTTCACCGCCGCGGTTGGTGACCAGGTTGACGGGTGAGCAGTCGGGCAGGAAGCGGCGGAAGGCCCGTTCGGCCTGCAGCACCAGGGAGGTGCGATCGGCGAGAAACAGCACCCGCTTCACCCAGTTGCAGCGCGTGAGCAGCTCGGAGAGCGAGATGGCGGTACGGGTTTTGCCGGTGCCGGTGGCCTGCACCAGCAGCGCCTTGCGGCGCCCCTTCTCCAGGGATTCACCGATGGCCCGGATCGCCCGCTGCTGGTAATAACGCCCGGCAATCTCCGTGGAGATCAGAGCCTGGGCGAGCGGCTGGCGGATCTCCCGGCGGCGGATCAGGGTGTCGAGTTCATCCTTCTTGTAGAAGCCCTGCACCTCCCGAGGTGGGTAGCGCTGGTCATCCCAGAGGCGGTGGCGGTAGCCATTGGAGAGGAAGATCAGCGGCCGTTGGCCGTAGCGCTGCTCCAGACAATCGGCGTAAAGCTCGGCCTGGCGTTGACCCTCCATCGGATCGCGGCAGCTGCGTTTGGCTTCCACCAGGGCCAGGGGCTTGCCGTCATCGCCCCAGAGCACGTAATCCACGAAGCCGGTGCCGGTGGCATTGGGCATGCCCTGCACCTCGTGCTCATGGGTGCAGCTGCCGCCATGCACCCAGCCGGCTTCCTCGAGGTAGTGATCGATGTAGCCGCGGCGGGTCTCGAACTCGCTGAGGTCGGGTTCGGGCCGGGCGGCGGCCTCGTTGGCCTTGCGCAGGGCGGTGATCTCCTGGCGGAGGCGATCCAGTTCCTCCTGGGAGGCGAGGGCTGCGAGGCGCTGATCGCGCAGCTGGCCATCGCGCTCCTCCAACTGCTGGGCCAGTGCTTCCAGCTGCTCGCGGGTCTGGGCTTGTTGTGCCGTGGCGGTGTCCCGGCTGGGCAGGAGATTGATGTTGAAGATGCAACCCTTCACCCGTTGCTGATCGCGCCCGTAGCTGAGGGCGAACCAGCGCAGCACCTGGAACAGCTCGCGGGCAGCAGTCACCGCATCGCCGGGGCGGATGGGGTCGGTGCGATGCACAGCCTTGTTGCCGAGATCCTTGAGGAGGCGGAAGCGGCGCATCTGCTCGCCGGCCAGGTCGCTGAAGACCCGTGCGTACATCAGATCCGCCAGGGTCTGGGCGGCGAATGGCCTCTCCAGCTGGGAATCGTTGTCGTAGACCCACTCCACCAGCAGCTCGATCGTGCGGCGGGCGTAGAAGCAGGCGGTGCGCGGATCGCTGAGGGCGCACTGCTCCACCCGCACGGCCTCCTCCTGCAGCTCCGGCCACTGGCTGGCGATGAAGGCGTACTGGGAGCTCATGGGCCAGGAAATTGCGCCATCACCAACGCGAATCAATCTGCCGGTATTGCGACCAGGCTAGAGGCTGCGACTGGCAATCAGCCCTGATGAGCAATGACTCGATTCATTACCTGAATCAATAGTGGTAGCGGCCTTGCAGAAACTCGACGCGGTCAGATTTCACGAGGTACACGCAGCGGTGCTCCTGGGTGATTCGGCGCGACCAGACGCCTGAGCCGAGGTATTTGAGCGGCTCCGGTTTGCCGATGCCGCTGAAGGGATCGCGCAGCACGGCCTTCATCAGCTCGAGCAGGCGGCGGGCCGTCTTACGGTCGCTTTCGATCCAGTGCTGCAGGTCCTCCAGAAACTCCGGATGGCACACCGCTTCTCGCTGGGTGCTCATGCCTCCAGCTGGGCCTCAAGATCGTCCAGTCGAAGGGTGGGAAGACTGTCGCCCCGGGCGCGCTCCAAGGCTGAGAGCAGACGGGCAGCGTTACGGGGCGAGCGCAGCAGATGGGCCGTCTCCAGCAGCCCCTCCAGCTCGTCAGCCGCCACCAGGGCGACATCGCCCCCCTGGCGGCGCCGCACCATCACCACCTCGCGATCCTCCACAACCCGGTCCATCAGGGACTTGAGCTGGTCGCGGGCGGCGGTGTATGTGGTTTCAATGGTCATGAAGCTGTACAGGAAGTCTGTCCAGACTAGCGCCACTATGGGGCATTCCGATCAAGGGGCCTCGGGAGCGTCATCCAGTTGCCTATCCAGCGACTGGCGGATCATGACGAATGAAACGGCCGAGCTCGTTAAACTGGGTCGATGTCTGGCTTATCACTCATCCCTAGTGCGGGGGTCGCCCCTGTCGCCCATCGCTCGGATGTTCTGGATCGGCTCACTACCGATGCCAGCACCCTGAGGGCGATGGGACTCGCACGCTGCGCGGTCTTCGGCTCGTTTGCGCGTGATCAGGCGATCCATCCTGAGAGTGACGTCGATCTCCTGGTGACTTTCGAGCCTGATCGTAAAGACTTTGACGCTTATCTTCTGCTGGTAGACCACCTAGAAACCATTCTGGCCAGGCGCGTTGATCTGGTGACCACAGAGGGCTTGAGCAGACATCTGGCAGCTTCGGTTCTGGCGGAGGCACTGGATGTCGCCCTCGGCGCGTGAGTTGCTGCTGCATATCCTGGATGAGACCTCCTATCTCCTGTCAGCCTCTGATCAGCTGAATCAGGCTGAATTCCTCGTCGATCCAACCCTAAAAAGTGACGTGGACCCCAAAAACTGACCCAGTCCTTATGAGAGCTTCCCTATCGGCCAGACTTGGCCAGGAGAAGCCCCATGAAACGCAAACGCCACAGCCCCGAGCAGATCATCCGCAAGCTGCGAACTGCTGATCAACTTCTTAACCAGGGTCAGAGCGTCGCCGACGTCTGCC
>Ga0208249_1000130_pt1 | contig 23211 bp, 39 predicted proteins | sample CryBogmetaGMA1M_FD_184546 | JGI IMG/M metagenome (GOLD analysis project Ga0208249, IMG submission 184546) | Freshwater microbial communities from Crystal Bog, Wisconsin, USA - MA1M (SPAdes) | ecosystem: Environmental > Aquatic > Freshwater > Lake | place: Crystal Bog, Wisconsin, USA | collected...
GGAGCGTTCTGCCATTGCGTGGTGCGTGGAGATGGCCGAGACGACCGCCACAGAATGCGACGAAGAGTTGGCGGCTTTGCGGGGATTGCTGGCACGGTTTGAGTGTGAACACGCAGGATCAGGAGCATCGCATGACAGATGAAACTACACCGCAGGACGGCAAGGCGATGTCTCCTGCATCCGCTGGTTCTCAAGGCTACGATCCGCCGTGCCTCTCCGAGCACCTACAGACTTGCAAGGTGTGCGAGCCTGAATCGGAGAAAAGGCTGGGATACCCGTCTCTTGCGTCGTACTGCCCAGAGGCGCTAGACATTCTGATTGAGGAGTTGAGCAATGAGTGATACCCATGAGCCGCTGGCGTGGGTGGCGCTCGCCGCAGACGCAAGCGAGTCGCGGGCGCTGTTCCTGACGCGCGATGCTGCGGAGCGAGCAGCCAGAAAACACGGCTGGTTCGTTGCAGAGTTGTTTGCAAGGCCCACGCTCACCGACGAGGAGCGCAAGGTATTGATCCGCGTCGCGGACGACGCCGCCTACCGGGCGATGGGCTTTACGGAGCGCGTGGTGCTAGGATTGCTTGAACGGACGAAGTGAGAACACCAGAGATGAATGGCTGCGAACACAGGAGCATGACACCATGAGCGACAACGCCGAGCAGTCCATTCCATCGCGTGGTTCTGTGGCGAACCATTCGGCTTTTCCGAATAGTTGGATTCCGGTGACGGAGCGACTTCCGAAGGAATACGAGACAGTGCTTGTGGCAACCGACGGAGCGGTGTCGGCCGGGGAGATTCGGTTCCCATTCGAATCCGAAGGGCCGGAAGAGCCTTGGTGGATGGTGTTCAAGGACAGACGAGACACGTCGCCGTCATGGGCTGGGATGGTGTCTCTAAACGATGTCACGCACTGGATGCCGCTCCCGGCCCCGCCAACGGACTGCAAGTAGCCACAGAACACGCAGGATAAGCGGCGGCTCCGCCGTCCGCTTCATCCGCTGGTTCTCTTGCGGCACAATACCAAGCAAAGGAGACAACCAGATGAGCCAGAGGCTTCATGTCGGAGCCACCGACGATCCCGTATATGACGCCGTCATCGCCAGCGAAGCCGATGCGACCGAAGATCGGATGGCCGATTGGCTTCAGGCAGGCCCGTGGAAAATCCGCATCGGCGACATCGACTTGTGGGACAAGGTCAAGTCAGCGATTGCCGAACTATTTCCGGGCCTGTTCCCAAACGACGTATGGGCGTTTTACATGGGCGAGCGGAACATCCAGCACCCGACGGCGGATGAACTCCGCGAGTGGTTGGACGCTGGGCGAGGGCATGCGTAGGGTCGAGAGAACGCCAAAGATGAATGGCTGCGAGCAAAGGAGCATGACACCATGACAGACGAAGCCGAGCAGTCCATTCCATCGCGTGGTTCTCGCGGGGGCATACTGGAGGAGGCCCGCGAGTGGCTGGCACGGTCGCGCGCTGCGAAGCCTCTGCCATCGGAAAGGATCATTGCGGGCGTGCTGGTTCACGCCACTCTCACCGACGCGGAGCGTTCTGCCATTGCGTGGTGCGTGGAGATGGCCGAGACGACCGCCACAGAATGCGACGAAGAGTTGGCGGCTTTGCGGGGATTGCTGGCACGGTTTGAGTGTGAACGCCAAAGATGAGCAGCCCGCAGCCACAGGGAGATTCCATCATGAAAGACGTTGACGCGGGTCTGCTCCATCGTGTGGTTCTCGTCGCGACGATGCTGGTGATGGCCGGATACATCATGCACCGAATTGGACGCATTGAAGCCGTTGTTGAAAACCTTGTGGTCGTTGCTCAGAGCGATAACCGAAGGCTCTCTGAACTGGAGGCCAAGCGATAATGGCAGGCCCAGACGGTGGCGGTCTTCCGCCGACAGACGAATGGGATGACACCGACAGAGTCATGGTGTTGCTGGCTGTCTTGGCCGTTCCTGCGGCATTGCTGGCTTACGCGGTGCTGCGAGTGGTCGTAGTGCCACTGATTTTTCAGTGGATTGTGGGTCAGTAGTCCGAGAACCAATGTTTATGCGGTTCCCGATAGCAGCCCTTCGTGCTGCATAGTACGCCGCCGATTCGCGCCGCACGGCCGCTAAACGCTGAACGCCGCCGCTATCACGTTCCGCATAACACGCCGCCAGTGATCGCTTGACACGCTTGGCATCCTGCGTGAGTCCCGGCAGATACCGGGAGTTCACGGAGGATGATTCATGCGTTTCGTTTTGCTGCTCGCCGCCCTGGCGTTCGCGTCCGTTGTCAACGCCGATACCACCGTGGTGGCTCGTCGCGGCTCTGTCATCAGTGCCCAAGATCACGCCGTCGTGATCGCTCGCCGTGGCTCGCTGGTACACAGCAACTGCGGCAAGTACGAGGGCATCGGCACAGGCTCAACGCCTGAGCAGGCCCGGCGCAACTGCTGCTTCTTCGGGAAGCGTGTCATCGTCGAGGAAGGCGTGGCGTACTCGCCCGTGGCTCGTCGCTGGTTCGCCGTCATCCGCTATCGGTGAGCCTTGGCCGTCACGTTCACTGTCGCCGGGCAGCCCGTCCCGCAACCGAGGCCACGAGTCTCGACTGCGGGCGGGTTCGCCCGTGCGTACGTGCCAGGCAAGCACCCAGTGCATGCGTACCGGCAGTCGCTGGCAGCAGCTGCTCGAGGTGCTGGGCTCACGACAACCGGCGAGGTGCTGAACGTGGTGATTGATGCTGTCTTTGAGCGGCCGAAGTCCCACATGCGAAAGACCGGCGTGAAGGCCGACGCACCAAAGTTGCCCAGGCCCGACGTGGACAACATCGCCAAGGCCGTGCTTGACGCACTGCAGGACGTGATGGGCGATGACTCGTTCGTGGGTCGCCTGGTGGTTGAGAAGTCGTACGGCCAGGAGGCACGGACTACCGTGAGAGTGTCGTGAAGTTTGGTGTCAGCGTCTACATTCCGAATCGAAACCACGCCGCCACGCTAGGTGCTGCAATCTATTCTGCAGCGTCTCAAAGCCCAGTTGAGGTGGCCGTGATTGACGATGCCAGCACGGATGACAGCATGGCCGTGGCCGACGCTGCCGCGATGACTCACGACTGCGTATGGGTGCAGCGCAATGCCGAGAAGGCTCAGTGCTGGGAACAGAAGGCAGCGGAAGAGTTTTCGCTTTTAGGCGGCTCGCATGTCGTTAGCCTCAGTGCAGATGACGAGCTGATGCCAGGCGTGGTTCAGAGTGTCATGCGTCACCGGCAGGCTGCCGTGATTTTTCACGACTACTACTGCCGCAAGCCAGGTAAGTGGCCGCATGGCATCGTCAGGTGTGCTGAGCCTTCACAGCAGGTGACGCTGCCTGCGTTGTTTGTTCGTGAACGCCTGTTAAGCGATGCCCTACCAGTTGAGACGGGCATTGGCTCAGCCATCAGGCATGACTGGCTGATGCGTCTTTGCGAGCTTGAATACTGGCGAATGGGGCCATGGGCTGACGCCGTTGGATACGCCGTCGTGGCCGCTCTCGGTGGTGCCGTGTACGTTCCGCAGCCTGGGGCGATCTTCACGGAAGACGATGCCGGCTACGGCGAGAAGTCTAGAACCGGCCCGGACGCTTCTCGGTACATGGTGGAAGTCTGGGCCTTTCTCAAGCGGGCAGAAGTTCCGCCAGACGTGGCGGCAGCCCTGTGTGCAAAGCGAGGCGTGCATGCCTGAGATGCCATCAAGGCTGTGGAAGCCGCACGAGCCCTTCTCGCAGGACTACGCCCAGCGTGCCGAAGAGGGCGCGGCCCGGCTGCGAAACTCGCGGGTGGCTTTTGTGGGCTTGGCCCGAAACTGTGCCGTGCGTCTCTCCCAGAATCTTGGCCACCTCGAGCAACTGCAGGATCTCTGCGGCTCGTGGTCGCTTCACATTGAGAGCAACGACTGCGAAGACGCCACGCTGGACGTGCTGCATAACTACTGCCGCGAGAAGCCACAGGCGACGTTTCACTACCAGATCCTGGGCCGCGACAGTTACGGGGCCGAGTTCGCCGGCCGTCGCACGATCGCCATGGCTGAGTACCGAGACTCATGCCAGCGGTGGGTGCGTTCGTGCTCGCCAGACGCGGACTATGTGGTTGTCATTGACTGGGATGCGTGGGGTGGGTGGAGCCACAGTGGCGTGCTCAACGGATTCGGCTGGTTCGTGGAGTTGCCCGGTGCGTACGGCATGGCTAGCACCAGTTTGTTTCAGTACGACTTTGGCAACGGTCCGTCGTGGCACCATTACGACTTGTGGGCGCTGCGTGGCGTAGGGCAGGCCGGCTGCTACTTCGACACATACCAAAACGGGTATGGCGGCTTTGGCTATACGTGGCTGCCGCCGGTTGGCTCGCCGCCCGTGCTCGTCTCGTCTGCGTTCGGCGGCATGGCGATCTATCGCACCGACGCCTACCTGCGTGGAACGTACGACGGCACGACGGACTGCGAGCACGTTCCGTTTCACCAGAGCATTGCGAGAGCGACGGGCCAACATCTGTTTTTGAACCCGGCGCAGCGAATGCTGATGAGTTGGATGGAGACTGCACATGCGGCGAACAGTCTCGACGGCGTGTAAGTCATTCCAAAGTTTGCTGACAAGCGTGTGGGCGTCTGGTTCCACATACGCCGAGATGACATCGTTTCTTGGTGTGAGCCGAGATCAGATCATCCGGCTGCGTGACAGGCTGCACCTGCCGCTACGCCTGGACCGCAGCAAGCGGAAGAAGGGGCCACGGCACGGCGACCCGACGCCTGCAGAGATTCGCCAGCAGTGTGCTGCCATCAGGGCCAAGCACCTAGCCGACAGGCTGGCTGAGCCAACCGACAAGGCTTACCGCAAGACCGAAACGGACTTCATTCGGTTTCGGTTCGACGCACCGCACGAACGTGGTGACGATCCGATTGAAGGGCTCATCGACGGAATGGGGGGCGAGTGATGGCAAAAGAAAAAAACGCAATCGTTCGCCGCATCGTCGTGGAGTGTGGGCGGCTGTACGTGTACGCCTACTACACGGATGGCAATGCCAAAGTGCTAGAGGAAGAGGTGTGGCAGCAGCCCTTTCGCTTGGACGCCAAAGACGCACACGACGAGGCCAAGGACATTTGGCAGTTTCTCTACCAAGAACTGCAGGACACCGTGCTGCACTCAACTGCAAGGAGTGACGAGGACGAGGCAGAATCAGACCAGGAGGACTGATCATGCCCGCATACGAAGCAACGCCCGCCGAGCTCGAACAGTACGGTGCCAACCTCAACATCTGGCAGCAGATCGCCCTGCTTAACGCATGGAGCCCGCTGATTGGTTACGGCCAGCGGCTCGTCAACGAGTCGGACCCGTACAAAAAATCGCTGATTGTGGCCGAAGCCCTGGAATGGTTGGCCAGCAAAACCGACGCAAAACTTGACGATCAGCTGGTGAAGCTGCTGGGCGACATCGTTCGAGCACCGCAGGGCGAAGCCCTCGTGCGCTGGGCGTTGCTCCAAGTGGAGGCCGTCCGTTGAACGATGAGTCCCTCATACGCCTTGCTGCCGTGGTGGCGGCGGTTGCTCTGCTGGCCGCCCCGTACCGGGACACCGTTGCAGGCTGGCTCTCTGCGGCCACCGAAGCCGCCAAGCAACACCGAGCCGGCATCGCCCGGTTCGCAGCCGCAGGGCTCTTGATCGCCGCTGCGTGGGGCAAGATCCCCATGCCACGCATGCCAGAAGGTGCCGTGCCAACGATTGTCGTGGAGACGCCGAGCGTGGAGATGCAGGCCGTGGTGGCTCCGATTGCCCTGGCGATGAAAGGCATGCCGGCAGGCGACCGGCTTCTGTGGGCTCAGACTTGGACTAAGGCCGGCGTCGTTGTCGCCGGGGACGCTGTTACCACTGAGGTGGTCTTCACTGACACCCGCAGCCTCCGAGCCTTCACGGCGCTGGCCTTGGATATTGCGTGGCGGCGAATCGGGCAGCACGCCGCAGGCAGCAACGAGCCGCTGCGGGCCGCCGTTGAGGCCGCCTACGGCCAGGTGCTGGGAAAGGACGTTGTGCCGGTGACGGCTGACATGCGAGCCCGGTACGTCGAGCTCGCCAAGGCGATTGCGTGGGCCGGGCAAAACAAGGGTTGAACGATGAAGGGATTCGTTCCACTCTTCGGCTATCAGCCCAACCGTGCCGGCACCGATGCGTTTCTGTCCACGCTCGACAAGCCAACGCTGGCACTTGCAGGGCCTGATCTCGCCCTGGACGAGTCCAAGGACGTTTTTCTTGGCAACGCCCTGCTGCAGGTGAATCCCGGCTGGAAGCGTGGGGCTCAAACGATAGGCAGCTGCGTCGGCTGGGGCTGGAGCCTGTCGGTAGACGTGCTCGCCGCCTGCGACGTGGTTCTGAGGAACGAGCCCGAGGCGTACGGCGGTGACACGTTGTGCGCGAGCGTCTACGGGTTCAGCCGCGTTGAAGTGCGTGGCCAAAAGAACTATGGCGGCGACGGTTCCTACGGCGGTGCTGCGGCCAAGGCCGTGAGCCAATACGGCACGCTGCACCTTAGCCAGGCGTACGGCACAAAGACGTACACAGAGCAAAGCGGCACGCTTGAAAAGTCGTGGGGCCGAGATGGCGTGCCCGACAACCTCGAGCCGTTTGCCAAGCAGCACAAGGTGGCCAACGTCACGCTGGTGCGGACGTTTGAAGAAGCCGCCACGGCCATTCAAAACGGTTACCCGGTTGCTGTGTGCAGCGGCCAAGGGTTCAGCATGACGCTCAAGGATGGCTACCTCACGCCGTCTGGCTCGTGGGCTCACTGCATGATGTTTCTCGGCGTCCGCTGGAAGCCCTACCCGGCCTTGTACTGCGAAAATAGCTGGGGCAACTGCTACACGGGTACGCCAGACAAGAATGTGCCGAAGCCGTTTCAGCTAAGCGGCGGGTGGGTGAAGGCCGCCACATGCACCAGCATGCTTTCCGGCGAAGACTCTTTTGCCCTCGCGGGCTTTGAAGGCTTCAAGCCGCGTGAACTTCCAAGTGATTGGCTTAAGGGGATTCTCTGATGCGTTTTCTTGTCTGCCTGCTCGTCGTGTCCGGTTGCGTCATGGCGTCCATGCCACCGGATGACGGCTTGACTGCTGATCTAGCTTGCGAGACGGCCCGCATGGTGACGCAGCTGCGGCAGGAGATTGCCCCGACGCCCGTGACAGACGAGTGCGAGAACTGCCACGGCAAGGGCACTCTCGGTGACGGGAAGATCAGCACAACTTGTCCGGTTTGCGGCGGCACCGGAAAGAAGCCAAAGAGCGTCTGCACGAACTGCAAATGACACTTGAAGAGCTTCACGAATCTGTGTGGAACGACTTGCCGCTCACCAAGCGGGTGGCAGGCCGTGCCCGCGTTGCTCGCATCATCAACCGAGCGCTGAAGAAATGGCCCGTGGCTGTGCTTCGCCAGTGCGACGAGAAAAAAGCTGAAGTTGTGGGCGTCCACTTGGCTCGCAGCATCAAGCGAGAAGAGCAGCACGAGGTAGGCATGGGGTTCATCGCTGCCATCATTCTCGGAACGCTCATCAGCGAAATCATCAAGCAGCTGCTGAAAAAGTGGTGGGCAAACCACGAAGAAATGACGGAGTTGTGCCGATGACGGACGCTGCGAAAGACACGCTCTACAGCATCATTGAGAGGTGGGGATTTCCCACTTTGGTAGCCATTGCCTGCGGCTGGGTGCTTCGCCAGGACGTGCTGCTGCCGCTCGTAGAAGAGCACCGCACCTTCGTGAAAAGCCTGAGCGAGACGCAGCGCGAGATCAGCCGGGCCGTGACTGAGCAGACACGGTTGCTGTACGCCCTGCAGCCTCGAGCAGCGGAACAGCAGGAGAACTAGCGTGGGAATGAATCCGAGACTGCTGAGGCCGACTCAGAACTTGCACCCAGACGCTGCAAGTTGGGCCGCCCGTGTGTCAGCAAATGGGGCCGGCTACACAGCAGCCACCATCAAGGCCGTCAATCAGTTCTGCAAAAACATCGCGGCGGCTGGCATTCGTGATCGGTTCTATCGGCTCAATCTATTCTGCGGCACGGGACTCAACGCCTGCCTCGTTCCGCTGTTTCGAGGGCCGTCTCTTGGTGGAACTCAGTACGGGAACACCACGGACACCAATGTTGGCGGGCTGTTTATTTCCGGCGATTACGTGGAAACACAAACCGGCGGCGGGCTTGTAGGAAACGCCAGCACCAAATATCTGCGAACTGGGTTTATCCACAACACGCTGCCGCAGAACGATTCGCATATTGCGTCATACGAGACTAGCCGAGCGACGGCGACATTCCGCACAAGCGTTGGGTGCCGAGCCACCGGGTCAACAGGCTGTTTTATCGTTGGAACTTGGGCTAGCACTTCGCAGTATGCTTTGGTTGGCTACGAGAGCAACTCAAGCCTTGCGTTGTCCAACAACGCCGGCGGCTTTTACGTCGGCACCATTACCGGCGCATCAACGTCAGCGTTGTATCGCAATGGCACTGGAAAAGTTACCGCGACGTTGACAACCAGGACGCCTGGTTCGCAAGAAATTTTTGTTTTTGCGCTGAACGACGGCGGATCGTTTAGCGTCCCAACAGACGCGAGGCTAGGCGGCTACTCGTTTGGCTTGCAGATGACCGATGCTCAAGTAACGTCGTACAACACGGCAATGCAGGCGTTTCAGACGGCCCTAAACAGGAACGTCGGATGATTCTGTCTGAGGTCTCGTTGCCGCTGCCGTACACAGAGTGCAAGCACCTTGCGCTTGTTTACCCGTATGAGGTGGCCGTGTTGTGGTACTTCATACAACAGCAGCACGGCGACCCAAGGCACGTTGCTGATGGAAGACAACTCACAGACGGCCGATGGATGCTGGACGGAGATTTGCTCAGCGAAATGCACCCTGCCGGCATTCTCGGATGGGCCTTACATCACCTGACGCCAGAGATCATGGCGCAGATTGAAGTAGTGCCGATGAGCGAGGTGGCTTCGCTTGTGCCGTCCGTGCCATTTGTGCCGTAACTGCAAGAAACACCACGCCGTAGCGTACGTTGACGGCAGGCCACGATTCGGGCACGACCCGAGCCACACACTGAGGAGCGAGCATGAGCCAGGTACGCATCCGCCGAAGCTTTCGCGTTGTCACCGCCACGGTTGCGACGGCCACGGCCAGCTGCACGACGCTGCGGCTCGAGGACATGGCAGGGGCTGTGATGCAGCTGACCACGATCACCACGAATGCCGCGACGATCAACGTCTGGGGAAACACCACGGACGCCGGCACGTTCGCTCAGCTGTACGGCTCTGACGGCTCGGTGGCGTCTATTACGCTGGCCCCCAGCACCACGAACCAAACGATGTACGCCCTGCCCGATGCGTCGTATGCCGTGCCATACGTCAAGCTGGTGGCAGCCAACACGAACGCCACGGCGACTGTGTCGATCGTGATGAAGTCTTAGCGTGCCACAACGTATTCCAATCCACAGGCCGCTGCGTTTGCGTCCCGCACGCAAGAGGGACGAGAGCACACGCCCGAATGCGGCAGCCCGTGGGTATTGCAGCAGGGCTCACCGAGCGTGGCGTCAGGCTGTGCTGACTCGAGATGCTTGGACGTGCAGGGAATGCGGCCGCGTCTGTGGTGGCCCCAAGGAGGCCCAGGCTGACCACGTAACGCCCATTAGCCAAGGTGGCGAGCGGTACGACGTAGGGAACGGGCAATGCCTCTGTATCGCGTGTCACGCACGCAAGACGCTGCGAGAACGCGGCGACCCGGGGCGGGTCGGAAGTATCGGCGAGCCGGTTATATAAACCCCGTGGTATCTCTCTGCGTGCGTGTGAGAGAAATCCGACGCCGTTTTTCAGAGCCAAACGCAATGGGCCGAAAACCAAAGCCAACCGCCATCAAGATTCTGGAAGGCACCCAACGCGGCCCGGCCAAACGCGAACCGTCCGCGCCGCCAGGCACGCCGCCGATGCCGGAACGCCTGGCCGTTGAGCCGATTGCCGTGGCCAAGTGGCACGAACTCGTTGACATCCTTGCGAGCATGGGAGTGCTCACGACCGGAGACGGCGAAGCCTTGGCCACGCTGTGTGAAGTCCACGCAGCTGCTCAAGCCTGCCTGCTTGAACTCAGGGCCAGCGGGCCGACGATCAAAACGGATCTCGGTGGCGTGAAGCCGAATCCCGCCGGCAGTCTGTATCGCGGGCTCGTCGTGCTGCAGGCCAGCCTGATGGGTGACTTCGGACTGACACCGAGCAGTAGGGTGCGACTTGGGACGAAAGCCGAAACGCCCAAAGACGATCTTGAAGCGTTCTTCGCCTCCGAAGGTGCCTAGTCTTTCGCCGGCTGGCGAGGCTAAGTACCGGCGAGTAGTGCGGTTCTTTGAGGGCGTGCTGCGTCACTCAAAGGGCCAGCACGCAGGCGAGCGATTCACGCTACTGCCGTGGCAACACGACATCTTCCGCGAGCTCTTCGGCAGGCTGAAGCCTGATGGCATGCGGCAGCGCCGCGTGGCCTACATTGAGGTGCCCAAAAAAAATGGCGTCTTGGCCCCTGCGGCTGGATGCCGTGGGGGCCAAGGCGACAAGGCAAATCGACACTGCTTGCTGGCATCGCCCTGTACATGCTCCTGGCCGACGAGGAGCCAGGAGCCGAAGTGTACGGGGCATGCACTGACCGTGAATCCGCAGGCATCATCTACCGCGAAGCCGCCGCGATGGTGCGGGCATCGCCTGCTCTGTCCAAGGTGCTCGAGGTGGTGGACAGCCGGAAAACGATCATTCACAGGGCAAGCAACTCGTTCTACCGAGTTCTGTCTGCCGATGCGTTTCGGGCTGAAGGGCTGAACATTCACGCCCTGCTCTTTGACGAACTTCACGCTCAGCGTGATCGCCGCCTGTGGGACGCGCTCAGGTACGGCGGTGCTTCCCGCCGGCAGCCGCTGCTACTGTCCATCACCACGGCCGGGGAGTTGGACCGCAAAGCTCTGTGGTGGGAACAGCGAACGTATGCCGAGCGGTGTGCCGCAGACCCGAAGCTGGACCCGGCTTTCTTCGGCTGTGTGTTCAAGGCCGATGAGACGGATGACCCGTTTGCAGAGGCGACGTGGCACAAGGCAAACCCGTCACTTGGGCACACCATCACGCTGGAGTCATTTGCGGCAGACGCCCTAGAAGCGAAAAATAGTCCTTCAAAACTTAATTCTTTCTTGAGATATCGGCTTGACGTAGCCACGGCGTCAGACGTTAGGTGGATTCTGCCCGACAAGTGGGCTGCGTGCGGTGGCGAGTTGCGACCACTTGACGGCCGCCAGGCGTACGTTGGGCTGGACTTGTCAAGCACCACAGACCTGACGTGCGCTGTGTATCTCTTCCCTGATGAGGACGGCACCTTTGACGTGCTGCCTTTCTTCTGGGCTGCGTCCGAGAACGCCCAAGGCCGGGCACACCGGGACAAGGTGCCCTATCTCGACTGGGCCAAAGAACGCACTGAGTACGGGCCGCTGCTGCGGCTCACGGATGGAAACGCCACCGACTACGACACTGTGCGGCGAGACATCAACGAAATCAGCAAGCGTTTCGTGATTCGGCAGATGGGCATTGACCCGTGGAACGCTCAGCACATCTCGCAGCAACTGCAAGGAGACGGCTTTGAAATCGTAGAGTTCAGGCAGGGTTTCGGCTCAATGTCGAGCCCTGCCAAGTTCCTAGAGACGCTGGTGCTTTCGGGCAAGCTGCGGCACGCCAACAACCCGCTGCTGTCGTGGATGGCCAGTTCCGTGGCAATCGAAATGAACCACGCAGGCGACATCAAACTAAGCAAGAGCAAGAGCACAGAACGCATCGACGGCATGGTTGGGCTCGTTGAAGCCGTTGGGCTCTGGCAGAAGGCGACGGCACCGAAGCCAGAACAAACCTGGGAAATCCACACCATATGATCGCCAACGCCGAGACGCCCGAGAAGTCCTACCGCATCATTGATCTGCGCGGCTCGTACGGTGACGGCTGGAGCGAGTCGCCGGCTCGAGGCCCGGCCGGGGTTCGCATCACGCCCGAGACGGCGCTGATGTGCTCGGCGGTGCTGGCCTGCGTGCGGTTGATTGCCGAGAACGTGGCGACGATTCCGCTGCACCTGTACCGGCGTCTGGCAGAGGGCGGCAAAGAGCGTGCCCGTGATTTGCCGCTGTACCGGATTCTCTCGCAGGCACCCAACGGCTGGCAAACGTCGTTTGAGTTCCGCGAGATGCTGACGGCTCACTGCCTACTGTACGGCAACGCCTACGCCGAGATCCGCAGCGGTTCCGCTGGGGCTGTCACTGAGCTCTGGCCGCTGCATCCGTCGCGCATGAAGGTGACGCAGCTGGAAGACGGCACGCTGCGGTACTGCTACCGCGAGCAGAACGGAAGCGAAACGTACTACCGACAGGATCAGATTTTCCACCTGCGTTGGCTGAGCCAGGACGGCGTGACCGGCATGCTGCCTATCACGCTCTCGCGTGACGCTATCGCCCTGGCCCAAGCCCTTGAGGCTCATGGCGGCTCGTACTTCGGCAACGCCTGCCGGCTGTCGGGGCTCATGGAGTCCGACAACCCGATCACGGTTGAGACTGCCGAGCGGCTGCGTGAGCAGTTTGAAAGAATTCACAGGGGCGCTGACAGGGCTCATAGGACGGCTGTGCTGCCGCAGGGCGTGCATTGGAAGGACGTGCAGGCGTCCAACGAGGCGAGCCAGTTCCTTGAGACGCGGGCGTATCAGACGGTTGAGATTTGCCGTGCGTACCGGGTGGACCCGTCGTACGTGCAGGACAAGACCAAGGTTGGCTACGCGAGCCAGGAGCAGGCCGCCATTGACTTGGTGCAGCAGACGCTGCTGCCGTGGTTCCGCCGTTGGGAATCCGCGATCACCCGCGACTTGGTGACGCAGGATGACGTGTACTTTGCTGAGTTTGATACCCGTGGTCTGCTGCGTGGCGACTTGGCCGCCCAGGGTGCGTGGCTGCAAACGATGCTCACCACCGGCATCTACAGCGTGAACGAGTGCCGTGAGGTGCTCAACATGAACCCGATTGGCCCCGAGGGCGATCAGCGGTACATGCAGATGAACCTGACCACGATGCAGGGCATCGCTGCCACGGCCGCCGTTGGCAACGCTGGCGAGCCAGCCCCGGCGGACAACCTGCCGCAGTCGTACACAGACAAGCTGCTTGCCGGGCCGCCGGTTGAGCCCGAGGCACCCAAGCCCGTAAGCCCACTGCCACGCTCTCGCAAGCCACGAAAGGAGAAATGATTTTATGAGCACGCTTTTTAAGTCAGAGCAATTTCGGTTTCGTCTCACGGAATGGATGCTTCGGGCGTTCGAGGAATCAAAACACCCAAGAGATCCTGATGGCAAGTTTGGTAGCGGCGGCGGTGGTGGCGGTGGTGGCGGTGGAGCCAAGAAGCCAAGAACTCCAGCTCATAACAAAAAGGGCAATGGAGAAAAAACCAAATCCAAGCTGATTGCTGCTCACGAAGCACACAAAAAGGCTTATCAGGACTACAAGAAGGCAAACACGTTTTTTGGCAACAAGCAAAAGAAAAAAGAAGCGTTTGAAAACTACAAAAAGGCACAGATGGAGCACACCAAGGCACTTGCAGAGCATTTGTCTGGCGGTCGCCCGTTCGTGCTGAACCCTTCAAAATATGGAAAGTGACGCCATGGACAACCTTGAACGCCGCTGCGTTGCCTTGCCGTTGACGATGGAAACCCGAGACGCCGGAAAGGCGTACATCGGGGGCTATGCGGCGAAGTACAACGTACGCAGCACGATGCTTGGCACGTTCCGCGAGCAGATCATGCCGGGGGCATTCACCCGCGCTCTCAAGGAGCAGGCGCACCCCGTCGTTGCCCTGTGGAACCATGATCCCAACTACGTGCTGGGCTCAACTCGCAGCGGCACGCTGACGGTGGACACGGATGACGAGGGCATGCGGTACAGCGTTGAGGTGCCAGACACGCAGTTGGGCAGGGATCTCTCTACGCTCATCGCTCGAGGTGACGTGTGGGGCTCAAGTTTCGCATTTGTTTTAGGGCGTGGCCCAAGTGCTGAATCTTGGGACAAGGATGAAGACGGCGTTGCGCTGCGGACTGTCCACGAAGTCCAAGGCATCTACGACGTTTCTCCAGTTCTGACGCCAGCGTATGAGCAGGCCACCACTGGCGTGGCGGTTCGCAGCTATGAGCGGTTTCTACAATCGCACCGACCGGCGCTGAAGCTGCCGGAACTTCGACGGGACGCGAAGTCAGAGAAAGCGATTCGTAGGTTTCTGAGGCAGCATGGCCACAAAGTCGGGTGATGTTTGCGGCCACTGCCGCTCTGCACGTCTTGGCGTGTATGCGTCTGTGGAAAAGGCGAACGTCTGCACGCGGTATCTGCGGTGCCCAAACTGCCGGCACACCGCCAAGCAATGCGTGAAGTCGTGCGACATACGCCGACGCTCGTTACCTAACTAGGTAACTACTCAACGCACGCAATCTGCAAGGAGTGCCCGGCCCGGCTCTACCGTGCGAATAGGTCACCACCTACCGCACACAGGAGCCACGCACATGGCCGCCAGCAAGGTCAAGGAACTTCTCGACGAACTCGCCGCCACTCTCGCTGAGCTCGGCATGCTCGATGAAGAGGGCGCTGCGGAAGAGGAAGGCGAGAACACGGACGGCACGCCCGTTGAAGGCGAGCGATCCGCCGTTGAGGCCGTTGAGGCCCGACAGGCCAAGTACGACGCCCTGCTTGCCAAGGCCGAGCGGATCAAGGCCGCCATTGCCAAGAGCGAGGCCGCCGAGGCCCGCAAGGCCGAACTGCTCAAGGTTCTGCACCGCGCTGCACCCGTGGAGACAACCGACGTGAAGCCCCGCATTGAGCCGATTTCGACCCGTGGCTACAAGTCCGGCATTTTCGAGTCGCCCGAAATGGCGCACCGCTGCGGCCAGTGGCTCAAGGCTCACTTCGGTGACCGGAACGCCCGGCAGTGGTGCTCGGACCACCTCGGCACTGAGTACCGCGACATGGGCGGCCAGGTGAACAGCCTCGGCGGCAACCTCGTGTTTGAGGACTTCAGCAACACCATCATCCGACTTGTCGAGAAGTTCGGCGTGGCGATGAATGTTTTTCAGAACGTCACCATGTCGAGCGATACCCTTCTCGTCCCGCGCAGATTGACGGGCGTGTCCTCGTATTGGCTGGGTGAAAACTCCACCATCACGACGAGCGACCCGACCGCGACGATGGTGCAGCTGGTTGCCAAGAAGCTGGCGTGTGCCACGAAGGTTTCTAACGAGTTGCTTTCCGATAACGCAATCTCTGTCGCATCGTGGCTGGCCCAGGAATACGCCACCTCGCTGTCTGCCGCCATCGACGATGCGGCGTTCAACGGAACCGGCACCAGCACCTACGGCGGCATCCGTGGCCTCGCCCAGATTGACGATGGCACGCACACCGCTTCGATTCAGTCGGCCGCGACCGGCAACACCACGGTTGCCAGCCTGGACATTGATGACTACGTGGCCTGCCTCGCCAAGCTTCCCCGCTACGCGATCGGCACCTCGGCTTTCTACATGCACCCGAGCGTCTATCACAACAGCGTGCAGCGTCTGATGCTGTCGAGTGGCACGGCTGGCAGCGGCACCATCGGCGCTCTGTCGGGCGGCAACACTGCGGCCAATCTCGCCCAGGGCACACCCAACACGTTCCTTGGCCTGCCTGTGGTGTGGGTGCTCAAGATGAACTCTGCTCCCACCACTGGCCAGATCGCGGCCTACGTTGGTGACCTGTCGCTGGCCGGCATCATGGCGGTGAAGTCCGACATGCAGGTTGCGACGAGCACCGATCGCTACTTTGAAGCGGATCAGACTGCCTTCCGTGCGATTCAGCGGCTCGACATCAATGTGCATTCGCTCGGCTCAACCACCGAAGCCGGCCCGGTTGTGGCTCTCAAGCTCGCCTGAACCTGACTCACCCTTCCCTGGAGAACTTTGAACCATGAACCATGCCAGCGGTAATAAGAGCGTGACGAAGGCTGCGGCGAGCGTCGCGGCTTCGGCCACGCACTCGCACGAGATCGACACGCTCGGTTTCAAGTATGCGGCCATTGACGTGATCTTTAGCCCGTTCACGTCTGCCACGTCGGCTTACGCCAGCGTGCTGAAGGTGCAAGAGTCGGACGCCAGCGGCTCAGGCCAGGCTGACATCAGCGGCCTTTCGGTGACGGCTGGTGCCGGCAGCACAACCGGCGCGAACGTCGGTGCTGTGGCTCGGTTCAACATCGACCTGCGTGGCCGCAAGCGCTACCTGACGGTTGTGACGAGCCCCGGCAACACGGTGGCGGTTGTTACCAACGCCCGGCTGACCAAGGCTGAGCAGGCTGCGTACGACGCCACCACGGCCAACGTGAACGACTACAAGTCGCTCTGACGCTTGACGCCAATAGTAAAACGCCCAAGAGCGGGCGGCTGGGTTCGCCCGGCCGCCCGTTTGGCGTTTACCAAGGAGCACTTGTGAAGTTTCGCGTTGGCAACATCGAGCACGATCTGCGAGTTGAAGCGGCGTTCTCTGTACCCCGCTTAGGCTTTCAAGACAACTTCTTCTGCACGATGCAGTCGCTGCTTCCGCTGAACATTCGCCCTACGAAGTTCACGGGTGCCTTTTGGGAACAGTGCCTAGATCGCGTCCTGCTGGACATGATTGAACGCACCGACTGGGTTCTGGTGGTGGACTTCGACAGCGTGTACGAGGCCGACACCATCCAGCGGCTGATGACGGCGGCCCTGATCAGCGGGTATGACGCCGTGGCCCCGCTGCAGACTAAGAGAGACGAGGGCGTGCCTATGTTCACGCCCGAGGGCCACGACGGCACCATTGGAACCGTGCAACTGCCAAACGCATGGTTTGAGGCGGTGATTCAGCCCGTTGAAACTGCCCACTTTGGCTGCACGCTCATTCGCTCGTCAGCACTCAAGCGGACGGCAACGCCTTGGTTTCTCGGCACGCCCCGGCCGGATGGGCACTGGGGTGACGCCCCTGCCGGCGAAGTGACGCGGACAGATCCGGATATTCACTTCTGGCGGCAGTTCAAGGCCGCCGGCAACACGCTTGGCATCGCCCCGCAGGTGGCGATTGGCCACGCGGAACTCAAGTTCACTTGGCCGGGAAGAGACCTCAAACCCGTCTACCAATCGCCTAGCGACTACTGGAACAAGGGTGGCCGCAGGCCGCCCGAGGCGTGGGGAAGCATCGAGCACGGAGAAATGAACGCATGAGAGATGACCAAGCCCGTATCCGGTTCGTGCGGCCCTACCAAGCGTACAGGCGTGGTGACGTGATCGTGATGGACAAAGGGCCTGCCAAGAGCCTTGTGCTGCATGGCTACGCCGTCAATCACGTTGAGGAGCAGCCATTGCTTGAGGTGGCGACCGTTGAGCACCGCGACGTGGAAACCGCAGACGCACCGCGTAGGAGAAAGCGCCGATGAGATACCGCAGCCTCGTACGTGCCACTGAGCCGGCCAGCAACCCGGTGACGCTGGCAGAGGCAAAACTGCACCTACGCATTGACTCCACCGACGACGACGCCCTCATTGGCAACCTCGTCACGGCGGCTACCCGCTGGGCAGAGGACTACTGCGACCGGACGTTTTGCAATACGCGGTGGCAGATGCGGGTGGATTCGTTCTACGGGGCCATCGGAAGCCCTGTGCAGTTCGGGTTGAAGGCGGACGGCAACAACATTGAAGGCCGGCAAGGCACCGTGCCGCAGTTGGATCTGGAGTTGCCACGTCCGCCGATGGTGACGGCCGGCACGGCCACCGCCGTCACGATCACGTACACGCCCGCCGTGAGCGGCACCACGGCCACACTGGACGCCACAACCTACCGAGTGGACCGTCAGGCCACGCCGGGGGTTTGTCGGCCGCTATACGGCCAGACGTGGCCCTCGCACCTCGTGGACCAGAACAGCGTCACTGTAACGTGGTGGGCTGGCTACTCCGCAGACGGCACGAGCGTCCCGGCCCCAGTTAAGTCCGCGATCTTGATGATCGTTTCGCACCTGTGGAGCAACCGTGACGCAGCCCAAGAATCGGCTTTGAACGAAGTGCCTTTTGGCGTCAAGGCGATGCTCGACACGCTGCGGTGGGGGAGTTATCGCTGATGACGCTTCCGGCTGGAAAAATGTGGACCCGCGTGACGATTCAGCAACCGTCTCCAACTGCGAACGAAGTTGGCGAGCCGGTGCTGACGTGGTCAACCTTCGCCACCGTGTGGGCTGACGTGCAGCCGCTGTCGGCTCGAGAGACTGAGCGGTACGCCGAAGCAATTGGCTTTATGAGCCACAAGGTTCAAATTCGTTATCTTAACGGGCTCACGTCAGCCATGCGGATTGTGTACCGAACCAGAGTTCTTGAGATCGGCCAGATAACGGAACAGGACAGGCTATGGCGTCAGGAAATAATCTGCACTGAAAAAAGGGACGCATCTTTCGTACCCACTGTCCCATCTGCTCCAGTGATTGAGGAGGCTAAAGACGAAGGGCCCATTTCTTGGACAACTCCCAGTGATGGCGGCTCTGCTCTCACGTCATACAAGCTCTACAGAAACGGTGCGCAGGTCGAGCCTGACGACCTAAACAATCCGTGGACGCAATCTAGTTGGGATACGTATGCAGTCGGGTCCGTAATGCAAGTCCGCGCCGTAAACGCCGTTGGCGACGGGCCGCTTTCAAATCCGGTTACGGTGTCATGAGAAACACGCCATGAGCCTTCCCGAAGCACCAGAAGCTTTTCTGTACGCCCGGCTGACGAGCCAGACGGCTGTATCGTCGCTCATCAGCACGCGAGTGTATCCGCTCATTGCCCCACAGGGCACGCCCCTGCCGCTTGTCGTGTACCAGCGGACTGCGGTGGAGCGTCCGCAGTCGCTCGCCGGCAACGTCGGCAATCCCGTGGTGACGCTGCAGCTGACCACCTACGGCACGTCGTACACGTCTGTGAAGTCTATTGCTCGAGCGGTACGCCTGGCGGTGGACGGCTGGACGGGCACGACGGCAGGCGTGACGATCCAGCGGAGCACGCTACAGACTGAGGCCGATGGCGTGGACTTGCCTGCCGATGACCAGATGCTGCCGTACTACTCGGTACAGCAAACGTTTGATTTCCGAATCAATGAGGCGACGTAATGGCACGCGAAGTCACGTTCAAGATCAACACGACCCAGAAGGATGCCCGCTGGCTCAAAGAAAAGGCGTTGGCTGCGGCCTTTCAGGTTGAGCCGTCTGAGGTGGTGGAGGCCGTAGAGCACGCACTGCAGCCTGCCCTGTGGGCTCTTCGCAAGAACGTCTCAACGGTCAAGGCTCGCACTGGCAGGCTTCGTGCATCGCCTGGGACTGTGGTGCGGAAATATGGTGGCAAGTCCAGGCTCACGGTTGTGGGACTTGTTGGCTACAAGTCAGGCGTGGCCCCGCACAGCCCGTACCTAGAACTTGGCACGCCCCCTCGTGCAGGCCGTGGGAAAGTTGTGGCCCGCCGGTTTGCGTGGCTGGCCTACTACCAGAACAAGGCGGCCATGAAGGCAACACTTCAAGCCAACCTTGAAGCCGTCATGCAGAATGCCATTGACGGCGTCGAGTAACTGCAAGGGTTGCCACGTCGTGGCCTAGTTTGTGAGTAGGGCTTTGCCGCCCGCAACTCACTAGGAGAGGCCACAATGCCAGCCGATTCGCAAGGCACAAACTTCGTTTTTGGCGGTTCGACCTACACCGTCACCAGCGTCACCGTCACCCCCGGCGGCGATCTCCTAGATTTCACGCACTTGGGCGTTGCCAGCGGCAAGAATCGCCTGTACCAAACGCCTGCCTTGCGAGATGACGAGATTAGCATTGAGTGCTTCGCGGCCACCAACTCAACGGTGACGATTGGAAGCACTGGCACGCTAAGTCTCGCAAGCGTGGCCTACACCGCCACCGTTTCTTCCGTGAGCGTTTCGTACGCCGTGGGCGAGCTCGTCAAAACCAGCTACACCTTCAAAGTGCAGTCGTAACGACGGGAGGCCGTCGTGGCGTTTGTCTCGCAAGGCACGACCGTCACTTGGAGAAGCACTGCGCTCTCTGAGGTGGTTTCTGTCTCGGTTGATGGCGTGTCTTCGGACGTTGTTGAGATAACGTCCAAGTCCTACCAAGGACGAGACAAGCGGTTTCGATCCGCAGACGGCGACTATGGCACCGTCACCGTGCGATGTCGTGGCACAGCGTCAATGAATACGTCGTACGTCACGACCACGGGCGCTCTTTCAATCATTGCGCCTGGTGCGACGTGGACTTCAAGCAAGTCCATCCTTCAGTCGCTTGCCTGGAATGCTAGCGTAGGCGAACTGCAGGAATGGACTGCAGTGTTCAAGATCACGGAGTAGCTATGCCATCCCTCACGAAAGACCAGATTCTCGCCGCTGACGATTTGGGAATGCTCAAGCTCACCGTGCCCGAGTGGGGCGGTGACGTGTACATCCGCGTGATGAGCGTGGGCGAGCGAGACGCATACGAAAACGAATGGATGCGAAAGAAAGAGACGGGCGTGGACGATTTCCGCTCAAAGTTTCTTGTGCGGTGCCTTGTGGACGAGAAGGGCAATCGGCTCTTTGACAACGGCGACGTGGCCCGGCTGGCGTCTAAGTCTGCTCGAGTAGTGAATCGAGTCTGGCAGGCCGCGATGGAGCACAACAACCTTTCCGATGAGTCGATTGAGGAACTGGCAAAAAACTGAGAGCCCGGCCAGACCGGGCCTTCCTGTTTCGTTTGGCATTAGCGACTGGCTGGACGTGGGAATACATCAACGCACTGCCGGTGACATTGCTGCGTGAGTGGATGGCGTTTGACAGGTATGTGGAACCATTCGGAAGAGAGTGGGAACAGACAGGAACACTTGCGGCGTTGACGATTGCCCCGCACGTCAAAGGCAGGACACCAAAGCCCGAAGACTTCATGCCGATTCGTCGGCCGCCGATGACAGGTGCCGAGATTGCCGCAGAGCTTGGAAAGCTAAGACCGCAACCACATGGCCAAACTTGACCTAGCATTTCAGCTGAGTGCAAACGCCGATGGCGTAGCAGCTGGCGTTGCGCAGGCAGACCGCGAGCTGTCCAAGGTTGGGGCCAGTGCGAAGGCGACGGCCGCTGAGTTTCGCCAGGCTGCGAAGATCACGGCGGAACTGCGGACGCCCACCGAGAAGTACGCCGACACGATCGGCAGGCTCGACGCAATGATGCAGAAGGGCATTTTGTCGCAAGAAGTTTACGGCAGGGCCGTTGCCAAGGCCGACGCCGAACTCAAGGCGGCCACCTCAAGTGCCGACGATATGGCTCGGGCGGCCAGCGTCACTGAGCGAGTCGTGAACGGGCTCAGCGGCGCGATTGGTGGGATTGGCGATGCCACCAAGAGCGTGGCCGATGCTGGAATTAGCGTCATTGCGTTTGGCAAAGACATTGCCTACACCTACGTCCAGTGGAAACTGTTCAGTGCCATCCGCAATCCAGCAGGGTTGAAGGATTTTGCCATCGGTGCTCTTAAGGGGGCCATGGCCGCCCGCATAATGATTTTGGCCGCCAAGGCTCTTGGCATCGGCCTAGCCCTCGGCGGCGGTGCCGCAGGCACTGCCGCAGCTGCTGTGCTCGGGCTGAGCAACCCGCTCATCGGCGGTGCATTGCTTGCGGTGAATCTTGGCAAGGCGTTCTTGAATGCCAAAGACCGGGCCTTTGAGATGGCCGCAGGAATCACTGCCGGAACCGTCGCGTTGGAATCGCTGAACGCTGAGCTCGGCCAGGTGCAGGCCCAGCAGGTGGACAACCTTGCCTTTGCGATGGAGGAGGCGACTGCTGCCGGCGAGCGTTCCGAGAGTGCTTTTGCCGGGCTGGCCGACGTGTTCGTAACGCCTTTCGTTGGTGCGTTCGCTGCCATTCAGTCTGGGCTTGCTGGCTTCACGGACGGCATCAGCGGCATGGTTGAGGGCATCACGTCGATTCTATCGCCAATCGCTCAGGTGATCGCCCCAGTATTCACGCTCATCGGCACGCTCGTGGAAGGCGTCCTGAAGTTTGTGGGCGTCATGGCTGAAGCCCTTGGCGTCGTACTCAAAGTCGCCGGGGCCGTTGTCCACACCTTCCTTTCGCCGTTCATTGTCGGCCTCACAAACGTCGTGGAAGCCATCCGCAGCGGGATGAATGCGGCATTTGGATACATCGGGGAGCAGATTGATTGGGCCAGCCAGAAGATCAAGGACTTCTACGCCTTCATGGCTAAGGTGCCAATCATCGGCCGGGCGTTTGCGAGCGGCGAAAGCCCTGCCGCCGGTGCGGCGGCCAATGCCGCAGAGGCACAAGGACCGGCCGAAGCCAAAGACACGCTTGATGCAGATTTGAAGATTTACAACGCCAGGCTGGCCAATCAGCAAGCGATTGCTGACGCAAACAAAAAGGCTGCTCAAGAACGCATTGACATGGAGCAGCAAATCTTTGAGGCACAGAGGGCCAACGAAGAATCAATAGATGCCGCACGGAAGAAAGCGGAGCAGGAGAAGTTTGACTTCGAAATGCAGCTGCTTGCCGCCCAACGTGAGAATGAGCAGAAGCTGATTGAAGCGGACCGAAAGCGGGCAGAGGACGCTGGCAAGGTTGACGAGAAGATGGCCGCTAAACAGGAAGACATCGACAAGGTAGTTGCCGAGCGTGCTGCCGCCCTCGGCGGCAAGTCCAACGAAGCACTTAAGGCCAACGACGTTCGCAGCAGCGAGGGCATGGCCCAGTTCCTGGCCCTAGCCACCGGCCGCGAAGATCCCGCCATTGCTGAGTACCGCAAGCAGACGCAGAAGTTGGACGAGATCCGTGCTGAGCTTCGGGCGCTGCAGACTGAGAAAGTCACCATTCTCAACGGGGCTGGTGCCTAATGGGAATCCTTTCCTACACCGAGCTCGCCACTGTCGCCGCTTCGCGAAAGTTTGGCGAAGCGCCCACCTTTCAACGCAAGTTCGTTGTTGAGGTGGATGACCCAACGACGCAACAGACCACGATTGCCAACGCTCCTGGCGTGTCGTTTCTGAGTCCACACCCAGAAGCGTCCTACTGCAAGGCGATGAACGTCAGCGTGAGCAACTACAACGGCTCGCGCTGGCACTACGAAGTGACGTGGGACTACGAACTGCCCAAGCAGCA
>Ga0208249_1000131_pt1 | contig 23210 bp, 2 predicted proteins | sample CryBogmetaGMA1M_FD_184546 | JGI IMG/M metagenome (GOLD analysis project Ga0208249, IMG submission 184546) | Freshwater microbial communities from Crystal Bog, Wisconsin, USA - MA1M (SPAdes) | ecosystem: Environmental > Aquatic > Freshwater > Lake | place: Crystal Bog, Wisconsin, USA | collected...
CTTCTGGGCCGTGACGAAGACCGAGCCGTCCTTCGTGACTGCCTTGTCGAGCGTCAGGTCGCTCGAGGGGCGGTTGATCGTCAGATCACCGGCGCCGGTGAGCGTGATGCCGGCGATCGAGAACTGCGCCAGGAGCGCGTCGAGCGGCTGCTCGAGGGCCGTCCAATCGAGCCGCTTGGCCGAAAGCTGCGCTACTCCACCGACCGTCGCCACGCCCGTCGCGGTCGTGCCGCCGCCCGGGGCGGGGCTAAAGGTCACCACCGGCGGCACAGCGTAGTTGACGCCGGGATTGGTGACGGTGACGCCGTTCACGGAGCCCCCGGAAAGCGTCGAGGTGGCAAGGGCCCCCGATCCGAAGGGGATGAGGCTGATCGTCGGCGGTGTGGTGGAGCTGTAGCCCGAACCGTTGTCGGTGATGCGGATGCTCGTCACCACGCCACCCGACATGTTCGCCACGCCGGTGGCGCCCGAGCCGACCGGATTGAGGATCACGTCGGTGGTCGACGGGTTGTAGCCCGAGCCGCTGCTGGTGACGGTGACGCCGGTGACGACGAACGACGTGGTGGCCGTAGCCGCCGCCTGCTGCGAGGCGCCGCCGCCGGTGAAGCTCACCGTGGCGCCGTTGACGTAGCCCGAGCCGGGCTTCGTGATCGTGATCCCGGTGACAAAGCCGTTGGTGATCGTGGCGACCGCCTCGGCCCCCGAGCCAGCCCCACCGACACCGGCGATGGTCACCGTCGGGGCGGAGCTATAGCCGAAACCGGCGCTCGAGAACGTGATCCCGGTGACGCCCAGCGCCGTCGTGGCCGTGGCCACGGCGCCCGACCCAGAGCCACTGCGATCGACGATGCTCACCGTCGGCGGCGCAACATAGCCCTTGCCGGGGGTGGCGAGATTGACTCGGGTGATCGCACCGATGCCGTTGACGGTGACAGGCGCGGCCGTGGCCCCGCCGCCGGAAGCGACCGGCACGAGGGAGATCGTGGTCGTGGCCGGGTTGTAGGCGGTGCCGCGGTTGCCGACGGTGATCGAGCCGACGACCTGCTCGACGCCGGCGGTGATCGCGGCGGTCGTGCCGCCGGCATTTGGAGAGGAGAGGCTGACGGTTGGCGTGCCGGTGTAGTTCGTCCCCGACTCGATCGCCCGGTAGCCGACGACGGTGTAATTCTGGTCGTTGAACGCCACCTGCATGCCGCTGCCGCTGCCACCGGTGACGCCGGTGGGGCGGGTGGTGTAGCCGGAGCCCGGATCGAACAGTGTGACACCGGTAACGTTCGTGGCGGTGTAGACCGTGCCACGGGCCTGGATGGCAAACGACCCCCCGCCACTGAAGGTGATCGTGGCCCCCTGGGTGTAGCCGGTGCCGCCATTGGTGACACGGACACCCAGAACCCGGAGGAGGGTGCTGTCCCAGATCACCTGCGCGGTGGCCCCCGATCCATGGCCATTGACGCCATCGATCGTGGCCGTCGGGGCCGAGGTGTAGAAGCCGTCGTAATCGAGCCGCACGAAATTCACGATCGTGTCGCCGTCGACCCGGAGGATTCCCCCCTGGCCACCGACGTGGTTGAGCGTGGAGGAGGTGTTGAAGCCGGTTCCACCGCTGACCACGGAGACGGCCGTGATCACGCCATCGGTGCTGACGGTGTCGACATTCGCTACCAAACCGGTGGCCCCGAGCGTGGCGTCGGAGAGGTAGAGCCGGTCGCCGGGAAGATAGTTGCCGCCGCCGCGGACGACGGCAAGCCCGGTGACGACGCCAGACCCGGAGATCCCCGTGACCTTCACTTCGGCACCGGTGCCAGCGACGACCGTGAGGAGATCACCCGGCACGTAGCCGCTGTTGGTGTTCGAGATCGTACCGAGCGAGCCGTTGGTAAGGCCGAGGAGTGGCTGCGCGGTAGCGCCACTCCCGCCGCCGCCGGAGAGCGTGGCGGTGGTCGATCCGGGATACTTCGAGCCGCCGCTCGTGACCAAGCCATTGGTCACCCCGCCGGTGAGGTTGGCCACCGCGGAGGCACCGAAGCCCGAGCCGCTGGAGTCGGTGATCTGAACGAGCGGCGCGGCCGTGTAGGCCGTGCCCCCCTGGGCGACGTTGATCCCCTGAATCGCACCGGTCGCGTTGACGCTCACCGCCCCGGTGGCAGCGCCGTCGCCGGAGGAGATCACGACGGCCGGCGGCACCTGATAGCCGGAACCACCGTTGGTGACCGAGAGGGCCGTCAGACCGCTGACGGAGGCGACCGCATCCGCGCCCGAGCCGCCGCCGCCGACGAACGAGATCTTCGGCGCGGTCTTGTAGTTGACGCCACCGTTGCTGATCGTGATCCCGGTGACCTTGCCAGCGCTGACCTGTGCCGTGGCGACGACACCCGAGCCACCGGTGCCGGCATTGTCGAAGACGACCTGCGGTGCGGTCACGTAGCCCGCGCCACCGGAGAGCACCTTGACGAACGTCACTTTGCCGTCACCGGCGGTGGGAGTGACCTGGGCGCCACTGCCGGCCGAGAACGACACCGTCGGCGGCGAGACGTAGCCCGAGCCGGGGTTGGTGACCGTCACGCCGGTGATCTTGCCGGGCGTAAGCACGCGACCGAGCGGCGCGGAGAAGGAGAGCTGGTCGGCCACGGTGAACGTGGCATCAGGGCTCATGATCACGTTGCCGGTGTCGGCGGTGAGGATGAAGTCCTGCGTCGGGTTGGCGGGGTTGGCATCGTTGACGAACACATCGCCGACGGCGTTGATGTCGCCATCCTGGGCGCGGAGCCGGATCGTGCCGTTGGACGTCGTCAGATCACGGGCAATGAGGCCCGCTGCGGAGGTCGTCAGGCTGATGTCGCCGGTCCCGGCGGTGACCACATTGACCGCGTCGAGGAGCCCCTTGGCGGTGACGGTGATCGAGCCGTTGCCCGCGGTGGCGAGGTCGGTGAGCGTGATCGCGTCATCGTCGGCGAGCACGATCGATCCGCCGGCCTTCGCGGTCACGGCGTCGGTGCGCGTGAGGGTGTTGATCGACCCGCCGGCGGTGAGCTTGAGGTTTGTCGCCTCGAGGCGCGCCTGGCTCGCGATATTGCCCGAAGCTGTCAGGTTGATCGAATCGCCCGAGGCCTTCACGACCGCGGCGCTGGTCACGGCGATGTCACCTGCGGTCGCGGTGACGTTCAGATTGCCGATGCCGACGGTGCCGGCCGAGACGTTGCTGCCGATCGTCACCGAGTTGCCGGTGAGCGTCAGATCGCCCTTTTGGGTGGAGATCGGCCGGTTGATGTTGAGCGTGCTGGCGGCGAGCGAGAGGCCGCCGATCGTATCGAAATTGGAGTTGGTGATCACCTGCCGGCCCGGCTCGCTGGCTTTGAGCGAGATCGTCGCCTTGGAGGCGGGAAGGGCGTTGATCGTCAGGTCGCCCTGGGTCTGGTCGATGTTGATGGCGATGTCGGCAGCAGGGCCGACGTTTGTACCGGCAAAGATGTTGTGCTGGGCGAACCCAGCGGTGCGGACATTGATCGTGCCGCCGTCCGCCGCGGCGTTGTTGAGCGTGATGCTCTGCGAGCCGCTGATCAGTCCGGAGGCGCCGGTGAGGATGTTGTGGGGATTGGTGGAGTTGACTTGGAGATTGACGAAGTTGGTGCCGGCGATCTGGCCGTCGATGAGGATGTCGCCTCCGTTGGCCCCGTAGCCGTAGGTCTGGTAGGGCGTCGAGTTCTGCGGGACGCCACCGCCGGTGAAGATCTGGACACCACCGCCGTTGGCGGCGATCGAGGCGCCGGCGATGACCTTGAAGTCGCCGTTGGCAACGCGCCCGTTCATGGGGCCGGTGATCTGGTTCTCGATCTGCACCAGGCTCTCGGCGGCAAGCGTGTTGCCGTGCTTCGACGTCATCGTCGCCTGGACGAAGATCTGCGTTCCGAGGAGGTTGTATCCACCGCCGCCATTGGGGAGCAGCTGCACCGGGGCCGCGTCAGGATAGGCCTCCGCGGCGTTGGAGCGGATGATGATCTTGCCGGTGCCGACGGCCTGGCTGAAGTCGATCTCCATCGCCAGCGGCATCGAGTCACCGACGTTGAGGATGAACGTCGGATCGACCGTTCCGGGGGCGGCGGAAACGCGGAGTTTCGCGAGGTGGAAAGGCTCCGGCTGGTCGGTGTTGTTCCACGTGGCCTGCACGGTGGCCTGCCTGGCAAGCGAGATCGGGCCGACCCAGTTCTGGCTGGGAATACCGCCGACCGAGGGGAGCGACGTGCCCCAGTTGTGGAACTGCGTGCCGGTGGAGAAATAGGGGAGCCCCGAGAACGTCGTACCGGTGTCGAACTGCAGTTCGTTCGAGTTGGCGACGTTGCGGACGTACATCGTCGCGCTGTCGGAGGGATTTGTCTTATCGTTGAAGATCTCGAAGTTGTACATGTACGCTTGGTCTTTGTTGTGGGGCCCATCGTTGGTGTGCGTGAAGCCAACGTACTGGAACGCCAACAACCGGCGATCTTCGAGAGACTCCACTGCCGCGACCACATCCTGGCCGCGCATCCGCTTCCGCCGAGCCAACCGGGCCGCGCTTCCCTGCGTGCGGGAGGCGTCGTTGTTACGGGCGAACCGGCTGAAAATGCTGCCGAACTTCATGGCGCTTTTTCCTAAAAAAGAAATCTGCTGACGGACGGATGAGGAAGCGGGGGAAAGCTACGACCGCCGGTGGTGGGGTCACCGGCCTAGGAGGATGACAGGGAGTCGACGCACGGGGTACGGCAATGCCCAAAGGGAGAGAAAGGGAAACCGTCGCACGGTTTGAGGAGATACGGGGCAATTGAATCAGATCGGCGGGGAGCGTGGCTGCAGCGCGGGGGGCGATCCCCATCGCGTGGGCGGTCGCTTACGACAGCCGGAGGCTTGGCAGCGAAGTGGCGAACCACCCCACAGCCATGCACCGGCCGCGGATTGCGGCCTGCCGTTTCCTGCTTCTCCCGTGCCTGCCTGTTGGCAAGGCGATTGTCTGATCCTTGAGTTGCCCCGTCTCCACTAGAACGGCTCTCATCGGAAAAAGTTCGCCCGTCGGTTCCGGATTTTTCCAGACGGCCCCGCTTCTCCGATCGGAACATGAGTATTTCCGGGGTTTTCGTCGTTTGGGGGATTGCGGGGATTTGCGGCCCCTGGTGCTGAAATGCCGGTTCCCGCCGGGGGGCGGGAAGGCACTGAGCAGGTTCGGACTGGCCTGAGCGGCTCATTACCACCGCCCCTCGAGGCCGAGCGACAGCCCCTGCACCACCGTGCTCCCGGCCGTGTTGAGCGACCCGAGGACCGGCGAACCCGGGCCACCGGAGCTGAGCGTTTGGCCACGGAGCTGGTTGGTCGGCTGGGCGAGGCCCTGGAGCCAGAGCCCGAGGTAGCCGACGCGGAGGGAGAGATTGCAGGTGATCGGGAGCGTACCGGTCAGCCCGACCTCGCCGACGAAGGCGGCGGAGCCACCGGCGGCCCGGACGTTGGACGTCTGCCATTCACCCGGGGAGACTTCGTAGGTGTAGGCCGAGTTCTGCACCGCGTTGTTGTAGTAGGCACCACCCTTGAGGAGGCCGTCGAGGCGGAAGCCTTGGCCCCTGTCCCAGAGGCGGATGTCGGTCCCGATCTGGTAGCCGTAGAGGCTGTTGTAGGTCTGGTTGCCGAACAGGTCTTGTCCGTAGACCGGCGACGGGTTGGTCGGATCGATCTGGTAGTGGTCGGCGAGGGTGAGGTTTTCCCCCCAGCCGAGCATCCGGAAGCCCTGCATGAGGGCGATGTTCGGCCGCACCCGCGCCCAGCGGTTGAACTCGAAGCTCCAGATCGACGCGCTCAAGTCGGCGGTGGCGGTGTCGACCGGCGTGAATTGGTTGTTATAGATGCCCGGCGGCGTCATCCCGTAGCCGTTGATCGACGGCAGCGTCGCTTCCTGGGAGCGGAAGTTTGCCGCGTTGAACCAGGTCGTTTCCCAGGCATTTTGGCAGTCGTCGGTGCGGTAGATCGAGAACCGCGGGCCGGCGGCCGGCGTGCTCTCGAGTTGGCCAGCGCTCAGCGCCGTCGCCCCGTAGCCGTTGGGGGTGGGGGCGGTATAGGAATAGAGCGGAATGTCGTTGGGGGAGTTGCGCCACAGGATGAGGGCATCGCTGCGGAACGTCCACGTGGCGCACTTCTGGTCGCGGAGCACCTGGAGGAGGCCCGGCTGCTCGAACGGCCCCTGGTCGCGGGGGTAGCGGCAGGCGTCGGCCACCCAGCCGGTCCATTCGCCGGAGCCGCCGCCGTCGTCGACGACGCTGGCGCTCGACTCATACGGGCTCGAGGAAACGACGGCGGAGGATTCCCGCTCGTAGCCCGGGCCTGAGGTCTCCGCCGGGGTCGGGGAGAATCCGAGCCCGTCCGGCGTGGGCGGATCGATGAGCTCGACGCCGCTGTCGGCCACGACCGCCCGGCTGCCGTCTTCGTCTGCGCCCCAGTCCTGGCCGGCGGCGGGCACCACCGTCATCGCTGCGGTCGCCGCCACAGACATGGCGGCCATCCACCCTCCGATTCGCGCCTGTTTCCGCATCATCTTTCCCGTCTCCGGTGGAAACTCCGAACTGCGGGATGAAATCGGTCATGCCGGTCCTGCGGCGGTAGGGTTGTGCCCGCAGTTCCTGTCAGGAAATCTGGGAAGGATGGGCGCCGGATCCCCCGACGAGAGGGGCTTTCCCAGGCAGCCCCGCCAGCCCCGTCGCGTGGGGGATGGGGCGATCCGCGCAAGCCCACCCGACGGGCGAGGGTAGGGGAGAGGCTCAGGGCTCCTGCTGGTCGATCATGACAAGGGTTCACAGGGGTTCAAAAGCCGTGCGGGACACCCAGCAACCGATTCGTTGCCCCGTCTGCAGCGAGACGTTACCCTGCCGACAAGGTTTTTCTTCAGGAGGGGGAAGGGCCGTTGATCCCACGCCTGCGGGTGGGTCGAAGAGATTTTTGTGTCGTTCTGCGCGGGTTACTTCCCAGGGGTCATGGCCTTGATGGCCGCTCGCTTCGAAGGGGGGTCTGCTCGGACCACCTCAGCTGATTCCTTTGCCGACATCCTTCCCTCTCTCAATATTTTTTCATTCGTTCGGATCCGTTCTCTGCGAGGACTTCCATGTTTCTGTCCTGCTGGCTGACCTCCGTCCGGAATCTCTTCTCGTCGCGTCGCCTCCGGGCGGTCCGCCGTCCCGTGCGGCGCTGGCGGCAGTCCGACGCTCAGCAGCAGCTCGAGCAACTCGAGGCCCGGCAAGTGATGGCGTTTGACTTCGTGTCGGCCGCTGCGCACGTCGGCGCGTTCATCACCGAAGGGAGCATCCAGCAGGAGGCCCCCCCGCAGATCACGCTCACCTTCAGCCCGGGCTCGAAGGTCGATTCGCAGTCGATCGCGAGTGGGATCACGGTGGTCAGGGGCGGGAATGGCGTGATCGGGGACGGTGGCGACATCATCGTCTCCCCCGGCAGCATCACCGTCGACGATCTCCCCAACCAAAACGCGGTCGTCATCCGCTTTGCCGAGACTCTCCCCGACGACGCCTACCGGATCACGATCACGGGTGCCGGGACGGGGGGGCTGAAGACCGTCTCGCAGGGGTCTGGCATCCCGTCGGAAAAGTTCCGTGACGGCGGCACGTTCGAGCTCAACTTCCGGCTCGACCTCGGCGCTCAGGTGATGTCGATCGTGCCACAGCCGGTGGCCCGCCCGAAGCTGATCACCTTCGGCACCGACATGACGCAATACAAGGATGGCGATCTTCTCCAGGTCACGATCCGTGGCGGGAAGATGGCCTTCGAGTTCGACACCGACGGCAAGGTCGCCAGCGGCAATTCCGCGGTCGGGCTCGCGGGGAAGACCGCCACCGACCTCGCGGCTGAGATCAACGCGGCGATCGGCTCGTCGGGCGTTTTCGGCAGTGAATTGGGAGCGGCTACGGTCAACGGCGCCCGGATCAATCTCCGCGGCACCCAGTTCACGCCGGTCGTGGCCTTCACTCGCTCCGGTGCGGTGCCGGCAGTGTCGCCAGTCACGATCGGCGACGGGGCCGCGCTGACGCAGTTGGCCGACAAGGTCGTCGTCTACTTTAACGCCAACGATCCCCTTACCCAGTCGTCGGCGCAGAATACCCGCAACTACCGGCTCATCGAGACCGATCCCGCCACCGGGCTCGACCTCTCTCTTCAGGTGCCGGCGAGCGTCTCTTACGACGCCGTCAGCGGCACCTCGGTGCTGACCTTCGAATCAGGGAAGGTGGCGGCCGACAAGCTCTACCGGCTTCAGGTCGGCAACTCGACCGACGAGAACAACCTCCTCGCCAAGGCGGTCAACGTCGGCTCGCTGTTCACAGGCAACGGCTACTCTATCCAATCGTTCCTCGGCGACGGCACCGAACAGGCTAACGACGTCGATCTCTATCGCGTGAGCCTCACGGCGGCCGGCACGATCACGGCCCTGATCACGCCCGACGCGGCCCTCGCGCCACTCGTTCGCCTCTTTGACTCTGCCGGCAATCAAGTCGCCGTAAGCACCGTGGCAGCCGCTGGGGCGGCCCGAACGGTTTCCTTTGTCGCGCCCGCTGCGGGGATGTTCTACGTCGGCATCTCAAGTGCGGGGAACGCGGCCTACAACCCCTCGACCGGCACCGGCGCCGCCGGCGGAACGACGCGTGGCGGTTACAAACTCGCCCTCGCGTCGACCGTCGCTGTTTCTGCCTCCGACGACAACTCCAGCTTCTCCACCGCCACGGCCCTGGGCACGATCGGCCTCGCCGGGCAGTCAGTGACGGGGGCGATCGACGTCCGCGCGACGATCAAGACGCCGGCCGGCGATCTTCTCTTCCCGAGCCAGCCGGGCACCGGAGACGAGCCGGGCCACCGCGACATTCCCGTCGGGATTGAGTCGCACGGCATGCCCGATTCCTACATCGATCCAGCCAGCGGGATGACGGTCTTCCCCTACAACTTCCAAGACGTTTACGGCGCCGATCCCCAGGGGAACACGCTCCACAACGCGATCACCGAGGAGCAAAAGCAGCGCGCCCGCGAGATCTTCACCCTGTTCAGCCTCAATGCCGGCATCCGCTTCGTCGAGACGGCCCACCAGGGGTTGACGGTCGTCACCGGCGACGTCCGCGCCGTCTCTCCGGGCATTCCCCCCTCCGCCGTCGGTGGCATCTGTGGCGGCGGGCTGGCCGTGATGAACTCGACGCTCGATTGGGGGCAGAGCGAATACGGCGGTGGCTGGTTCTCGACGGCGATGCACGAGATCGGCCACGCCATCGGCTTGGGCCACGCCTACGACATCCCTTCGGTGATGGGGGGAGGCGAGTCGGGGACGGTCGGTTCCATCGGTGAAAACGTCCTTCCCTACGACTACGACTACGTTCACATCAACGTCCTCTATCCGAAGACCGGGTCGGACATCGACGTCTACAAGTTCTCCCTCGACACCGCCGGCACCTTCTCGGCGCAGACGATCGTGGCCCGCCAAGGGCAGGCAGCGAAGAGCGAGCTCGACACCGTCCTCACGCTCTACAAGGAAGTGGCTGGGGTCCGCACGCTCGTGGCCCGCAACGACGACTACTACGGGCGTGACTCGTTCGTCGGCCTCGATCTCCAGGCGGGGACCTACTTCCTCGCCGTGACGTCGACCGGAAACACCGCCTTCAATCCCGCGGTGAATGATTCGGGGTATGGCGGCCGCTCCGACGGCGCCTACGACCTGAAGATCGACTTCACGCCGATCTCTGACGTTGCCAACACGATCGTCGATGCCACCGGCACGGCGATCGACGGCGACCGTGACGGGAAGGTGGGCGGCGCTTTCAACTTCTGGTTCAACACGGCCACGTCGGCCGGGACGATCTGGGTCGACAAGGCGGGGGTGAACACATCCGCTGCGATCGTCAGCGGCTCCCCCACGGTGACGGTCGCCAATACGGCCGATCTCGTCGTCGGTCGCGTCGTCGTCGGCACGGGGATCCCGAGCGGGGCCACGGTCGCTGCGATCGTCAGCCAGACGCAGTTCACGCTCTCAAAGAACGCGACGGCGACCAACGCCACCACTGGGCTCACCTTCGGCACGCTGTCGAGCCCCTACCGGACAATCGGCGCGGCACTCGCGGCGGTCACCCCCTCGACGCGGATCATCCGCATCCTCGGCAACACCGGCAACGACGCTTCGATCCTCGATGACAAGGCCTACCTCATCGGCACTTCGCTTGCCGGCACGGCGCTGGCCGACGGGGCGACGTTCAACGTCCCGAAGGGGGTGACGGTGATGGTCGACGAGGGGGCCGCGCTCAAGCTCCGCGCCGCCGTCATCAACGTCGGCAGTTCCTCGGGGCTCGTTTCCCGGGCCGAGGCCGCTTTCCAGGTGCTTGGCACGCCGACGGCACGGGTGAAGTTCTCCTCCTACCACGACGACACCCTCGGCGGCGACAGCGACGGCGTCGGGCCGGTGGTGCAGGGGGGGCAGTGGGGCGGCATCGTCTTCCGCCGCGACTCCGATTCCGCCACAGGGAAGGTGTTCCTCAACACGATCAGCCTGGCGTCGCTCAAGTACGGCGGCGGCAACGTCTACGTCGATTCCGAGCTCCAGTCGTTCGCGCCGATCCATGTCGAGAGCACCCGGCCGACGCTCGCCTTCAACGAGATCATGTCGAGCGCTGGGGCGGCGATCTCGGCCGATCCCGATGCCTTCCTCGACGCCGACGGCCGCTATGGACCCGAAGTCCGCGGCAACCGGCTCCTCGGGAACACGATCAACGGTCTCTTCGTCCGCATCCGCACGAATCTCGGCAGCCCGATCGACAAGCTCGACGTGCCGGCCCGCTTCAAGAGCACCGACATCGTCTATGTGATCCAGGAGAATCTGATCCTCGCCGGCGGTGCCGGCGGCTATTTGCTCAACGAGACGACCGGGAGACCGGAGGCCCGGGCGGTGGGGCGCCTGCAGATCGACCAAGGGGTCGTGGTCAAGCTCCAGGGAGCGCGGATCGAATTGGAGCGCGGCAACGCGCAGCTCATCGCCGAGGGGACGTCGGAGCAGCGCGTGATCTTCACGAGCCTGGCCGACAATCGCTACGGCGCCGGGGGGACGTTTGACACCAACGGCAACGCCCCCGATGTCCGCTCCGCCGGCGACTGGGGCGGGATCGTCATCCAAGCCGGGTCGAAGGCGAGCATCGACAACGCCTACGTCGCCTATGCCGGCGGCCTGACGGCGATCGAGGGAGGCTTCGACCGCTTCGATGCCTTCGAAGTTCAGCAGGGCGAGCTGCGCCTCGCCAACAGCCGGATCGAGTTCAATGCCTCGGGCCGCTCGACCGGCGATCGTAACGCCCGCGGGACCAACGACGACTCCACCGTTTTCGTCCGCGCTGCGCAGCCGGTGATCGTCGGCAACGACTTCCGCGACAACTCGGGCGCCACGATCAGCGTCAATGCCAACGCCATGTCGGATCGGGCGATGCCCGACTACGGCCGGAGCACCGGCGAGGTCGACCGCTTCGTCGAGTATGACGACAACGTCGGGCCGCTCCTCCGCGACAACCGGATCTCGACGAAGATCAACTATGCCACCGACCGGCAGAAGGGGGCCTTCGACATCACCCTCGAGTTCGCCGCTGGGGTGTCCCAGGCGATCAAGGATGCGATGGCGGCGGCGGCCTTCCGCTGGGAGACGGTGATCACCGGCGATCTGACGCCAGTGAAGGACGGCAACGACAACACGATCGACGACATCCTCATCCATGTGCAGCCGGGGCTCCTCGGCGCGACTGCCAGCGACGGATCGGGCGGCACGCTTGCCAATGCCACGCCGACGTTCTTTCGGTCGGCCACCGACAAGAACCCATACCTCCCCTACAAGGCCGATGTCGGCATCGACATGGCCGATGCCGCGAGTAGCCAACTCGTCACCATCCTCACCCACGAGATCGGCCATGCGCTCGGGTTCACGTCGGTGAGCCAGGTGATGAAGCTCGCCTCCGGGGTGAGCTACGTCGGCGCCAACGCCCTCCGCGAATACCGCAACACCTTCGACGCCACGGCGACCTCTGTCCCGCTCGAGGGGGGCGGCGGTTCCGGCACCGCGTACTCCCATTGGTCGGAGTCGACCTTCGGCTCGGAACTCCTCACCGGTTACGTCAATCCTGGCATCAATCCCCTCACCAGGCTCACGGTGGGGGCGTTCCAGGACATGGGCTACTCGGTCAACTACTCCGCCGCCGACGACTATCTGCCCAAGGCTGGCACGGCCGGCTACGCGCCGTCGATCAGCGGCGTGGTTGTCCGTGGCGGTCAGATCACGGTCGACAGCGTCTGGGACGATGATGATCTCGTCCACGTGCTCAGAAATGAGATCATTGTCGACAACTTCCACACCGCCACGAGCCTGCGGCTGGAGAGCAAGGCCGGGGCGAGCCTCGTGGTCAAGCTCGACGGCCCCACTGCCGGCTTCACCGCCACCGGTACGCCGGGCGAGATCGACGACCGGATCGGCGGCTCGATCCAGGTTGTCGGCGCGCCGGGATACCCGGTCGTGCTGACGAGCCTCTACGACGACACCGTCGGCGCGAGCCTCGACCCGCTCGGCCGCACCGTCACCGACACCAACAACGACGGCCGGGCGTGGATCGACGCCACCGCGACGGCCCCGGTGACCGGCAGTTGGCGGAGCTTGAAGTTCCTCCCGCTCTCCAACGACACCAATGTCGCCATCGTCCGCGAAGCAGAGAAGCCGTTCACGAATCAGGTCGACGTCAATCAAGTCACCGATGCCGCCCAGCTGCTCGGCGTTCTCGCCCCCAACTTCACGACCGGCACGGCCTCGAGCGAGTCGGTCCAGAACAAGGCAAGCGACGACAACCGACGCGACGGCTTTACCGTCCGCGGCACGATCGCCACCGACGACTCCAGCGACGTCGACATCTACAGCTTCACGGGCTACGCCGGGTCGGAGGTGTGGTTCGATCTCGACAAGACGTCGGTCGCCCTCGACACGATGCTCGAGCTGCTCGACGCCTCGGGCACCGTGCTCGCCCGCTCGGCCGACAGCCAGACTGACACCGGCTCGGTGACCGGCGAGATCGTCAGAAACACCGTCACGGGGACGACGCTCACCTACCAGCTCGCCCACCAGAACATCCTCCCCGGCACGCTCTCGGGGACGATCTACAACGGCAACACGGCGATCCAGACGTTCACGCTCAACCGGGCTGGCGAGTTCACCTTCACGCCGATCGGCAGCCCGGCGACGCGGGTCTCCTCGGCGACGCTCAACCGCGACACCGGCGCGATCACGTTCGTCTGGAACGGTTCCGTGGCGGCCACGACCACCCGCATCGAGGCCGACTATTCCTACGGGAATCTCTCCCTGGCGACCCTCGGCTACACCGCCACCGGCGAGCATGGTGCTCTGCCGCTGCAAAAGGATGAATATCGCGGCAACGACTATTACACGGTCAATCCCCGCGACGCCGGCTTCCGGGCGATCCTTCCCGGCACCAACGGCAGCCTCAACACGTACTTCGTCCGTGTCCGCAGCCAGCCGAATGTCGCGCCGACCGCGACGAAGACTGCCTACGAGGCAGCGCTCACTGATCCCGACGTGAAGACGGGGGCGACCAGCGGTGCCTACGAACTCCGCCTCCGCCTCCAGCAGCGCGATCAGGTGCCTGGCTCGACCGTCCAGTACGCCGACATCCGCTTCGCCACGACCGGCATCGACGTGCAGGGGCTGCCACGCAATTCGCTGCTCACCGGCACCGCCGGGGAAAGCGCCCTGAACACCAACAAGACGATGATCGAGGCCCAGGACATCGGCAAACTCCTCCAGAGCGATCAGAACACGATCAGCCTGGCGGGCAATGTCCAGTCGTCGACCGACGTCCGCTGGTACACCTTCTCCGTCGACTACGCCGGGATCCAAGCGATCGGTGGTGTCAACGGCGGCAAGAAGACCTGGGCGACGGTCCTCGACATCGACTATGCCGACGGCTTCCGTGGCGACCTGACGATGTCGGTGTACGACTCGACCGGCAAATTGATCTACATCGGCCGGGATTCCAACGTCGCCGCCGACCAGCCCGGGGCGGGCCAGGGGAACGACTTCAAGGATCTCTCTCGCGGCTCCGTCGGCAAACTCGATCCCTACATCGGCGCCGTGCAACTCCCGGCGGGGGCGACGCCCGACACTCCGACGAAGTATTACGTTGCGATCACCTCCAACGCCCAACTCCCCAGTTCCCTCGACGCGACGTTCAAGAGTGGAGCGACCAACGCGCTGGTGCGCCTGGAGCCTCTCGACTCGGTGCAACGCGTCGTCGAGGATCACATCGGATCGACCGGATACAAGTCGCAGGGCATCGATGTGAAGCCCACGCAGGGCGCTCTGATCAATGTCGGCACCTCGCAGCAACTTGCGGCCAACGTCCGAGCCTTCACGCTCGCTGACGTTTCCCTCTTTGTGTCGACGAGCGATTCGCTCTTCACCGGCAACGCCCTCACCGGCGGCACCGTGACCCCGATCGTTCAGGGAGGGTACTCCGGCACGCCCGTCGGCGATATCGACATGCGGACCGACGGCAGGCTCTTCCTCGCCTCGGGATCGCCTGGTGACGCCGGCAACGTGGCCCATATCCGCGAGATCAACACCGTCACCGGCGGCGACATCTCGTCGGTCGGTGACGCGATCCCCAACCCGGCGGTGCCGCCGGCAGACGCTGACTGGTGGAAGAGCTTCAGCGACACCGTCGACGCGATGGCGATCCAGCGCACCAGCGACGAGTACAACCTCGACGTCTTCACGTCGGTCCGCGACGGCGGGAAGTCGTATCTGTACTGGGGACGTTCCGACGGCAACGCCGCCCAGGCCGACAACACCCCTTACAGTCGCAAGGGGGAGATCAAGGGGGCCGGGGTCACCGGCCTCACCACCGGTCTCCAGTTCCGCAACAACGGCTCGACGCTCTACGGCGTCAGTGACGGAGGCCAATTCTATCGGGTGAGCAAGGGGGGCAGCGCCACGCTGCTTGCCGATTTCTCCGCCGACGTCGGGGGATTCCAGGGACTCACGGCCGCGCCGGAGAACCTCGAGAACGGTCGCTATGCCGGCGATTTCTTCGCCATCACGACCTCCGGCAAGCTCGTCTGCATCCAACTCGACTCGGCCGGGACGACCGCGTCGCTGATGGAGAACGTCTTCGACAACAACGCCGACGGCGTGCCCGAATCCAAGATCTCGAACGTCATCGTCGCCGGTGCCACCGGCCTGGCATTCTCGCCGCTGGACATCAATCTCTGGCATCCGACGAAGGCCCGCGGCAGCGACGCCGGCCACGGGATCAATGCCACCCCGGACAACTCCCGGACCGGCAGTGACGTGAAGGATGGCGGCGTCAGCATGTACTTCGGGCTCGAGAAGTACGCCCCCGTTCCCAACACGTACAACGACTTCAACCCAAACATCAACGCCCAGTACGGGGTGACCGGAGCGGGCGCCTTCAACTGGCAGCAGGAACTGACGTCGAACGCCGACATCGGTGGAAATTACAATCTTCCCGGTGGATCGTATGGAAGCCTCGTCACGAATTCCTTCAGCCTGGCCGGCTACGCCAACACCGACAAGCCCTCGCTGTACTTCAACTATTTCCTGGACACGCAGGACGCGCAGGGCAATGCCGACAGCAGCACGATGCGCGACAGCGCGCGGGTCTTCATCTCCACGGACAACGGTCTGACGTGGGAGGTCGTGGCGACCAACAACCAGCTCCGTTCCGACCTCGACAAGGTCAACGCCGAGCTTCCCAACACGCTCACGGCCTCCTCGGCAGCCGGTACGGCTGCGAACCAGTCGGTGCAGGAGTTGTTCGACTCCACCGGCAGTTGGCGACAGGCCCGCGTCGATCTCGGTGCCTGGGCCGGGAAGTCGAACATCCAACTTCGTTTCGACTTCAGCACCGCCGGCGTGATGGACGCCGCGGCAAAGCGAACCACCCCGGACGAGACGAAGACGGTGGCGGCCGCAGCGGGCACGACCGTGACGCTCGATAGCGTCTCTGGCCTGCGGGTCGGAATGGTCGTCACGGGTCCGGGAATCAACGGTTCGCCGACGGTCCAGGCAATCACCAGCGGTTCCCAGGTGACGCTCTCGAGCAACGTGACGCTCGTCGCCGGAGACACGCTCAAGTTCTACGACACGGCCAATCGTGCCCTGAACAACATCCTCGGGCAGGCCAACCGCGACGGGAACTTCATCAATCCCGACCGTGGGGCGAACAACCTCCACGAGGGCTTCTACGTCGACGACATCATCGTCGGGTTTGCCGAGCGGGGCGAGATGGTCACCGGTGCCGCCGGTGCCACGAGCATGTTCAGTGTCGCCACGCCCGTCGGCAAAACCTACCCGCAGCAGTCGCTCTCGGGCGACTATCAACTCGAGATCCGTCGCGGCACGGAATACGCCGTCCAGCTCGATTCCACGAAGAGTGACATCACGATCGCCTCGACGATCGACACCAACGACAGTCTCGTCCAGGCCCCCTCGGCACCGGCGAAGGTCCTCGAGGAGAACGTCGTCGACGCGGTCGGCGGAGCGATCTCGAAGTCGGGCAACGGTCGGATCCAGTTCCCGAGCAAGGCCATCCTGGCCGCAGCGGGCTATTCGGCCCCCGCGGGCAACACGTTCGCGATTCTCGACTCGAGTGCCAGCGGCACCGCCACCAACAACCTCCTCGGCTGGACGGTCAACCTCGCCGGCGAGCCGAAGGCGACGCTCGAGTTCCAGTATCTCACCCTCCCGGCACAGGTTTACCAGGCCCTCCCGCCGACGTTCACGACGCCGACGGTCAGTGGCTCGAAGGTGCTTCCGTCGGGTGACGGCGTGGCGATCAGCGTCGACAATGGTGTCACGTGGACGACGATCGCGGCCCTCGGCAACACGCAGGGGGAATGGAGCAAGGTTCGCCTCAACCTCGCTGACAGCGGCGTGACCTTCTCGGCGACGACCGTGATCGGCTTCTTCCAGGCCGGGAAGACACAGCTCAACCTCTCGCCGACCGTCGATCTGAGGACGGCGGGCGGCATCGCCCTCGACGACTTCCGGATCACGGTCGATCCGCCGACGAAGAACACCGGCACGATCGGCGACTCCAACCACCCCCGCACGCAGGGGCAGTTCGTCATCGCCAACAACCTCATCTCCGATGTGGCCACCTACGGCATCAGCATCACCGCCGGGGCGCGGGATGCCGGGAATGGTCTGCCGAATCCCGGGCCGGTGCGGAATCTCGCCGTTATGAACAATCCGCAACTCGTCGCCGGGGCCGTGGCGGTCAACAACGTCATCGCCAATGCCGGCAAGGTCGGCATCCTCTTCGCCGGTGATCCTGGCAGGACCGGCGCACCGGCCGGGGCGGTGCCCTTCGGTCGCCTCGTCAACAACACGATCTGGGGCGGGGTGTCGAACGGGACGGGGATCGAGGTCCGCGACAACGCCGCGCCGACGATTCTCAACAACCTTTTTGCCAATCTCTCCAAGGGCGTCGCTGTCGACGGCACATCGCGGCTCGACGGCGCCGGCAATCAGCGGACGGTGATCGGGGCCTCGGCCTATTGGCAGGTGGGGACGGCCGTGACCGGGGCGAGCGAAAGCTCGCCGATCTCCCTCTCCGGCAATCCGTTCGTCAACGCGGCCGGCGGCAACTTCTACCTCGTTGAGGGCTCGGAGGCGATCGACAGCTCGGTCAATTCGCTCCAGGATCGCAGCGAGTACGTCGCCGTGAAGAGCCCGATGGGGATCGCACAGTCGCCGGTGATCGCCCCCGACCGCGATCTCTACGGCCAACTCCGCGGCGACGAACCCGAGGTGGCGAGTGCCCCGGGCCTCGGCAGCAACACCTTCAAGGATCGCGGCGCCATCGACCGCGTCGACTTCGTCCAGCCGACGCTGATCATCGTCAACCCGATCGACGGCAATCCCGTCACCCCGATCGATCGGGATGGCTCGCCCGACGCCATCCGCCTCGAGCGGGCCGACGGGGTTGGGATCACCCGGTTCATCCTCCAGATCGACGATCAGGGGGTGGGGATCGACAAGTCGACGGTGACTTCCGCGGCGTTCCTCGTCACCCGTGACGGCGTTGCGCTCACCAACGGCGTCGACTATCTCTTCCGCTACCTGCAGAACTCCAACCAGGTGATCTTCGAGTCGATCTCGGCCTTCCCGCTCGGGACCTACCAGATCACCGCGACCACCCGGGCGGCGACGGCGACCGTCGCCGGCCTCCTCATCGACCGGGCCAACAACACGCTCCTCCCCAACAAGCAGGACGGGTCGACGTCGTTCCAGATCGCCCTCGCCGACATCCCCACCGCCCCGCAAAACGTCGTCGGCACCCGCGGCGATTCGTTGGTGACGCTCACGTGGGATCCGCCGAAGTCGATCGGCGGCACGCCGATCCTCGACTACAACATCCAGGTTTCGACCGACGGCGGTCTCAACTGGGCGCTCTACAACGACGGGCTCTCTCCGGCCACGACCGCCACGGTCACCGGCCTGGTCAACGGCACGATCTACGTGTTCCGCGTTCAGGCTCGCAACGCCGTCAACGAGACGACGGGCCTCGACGACGGGATCTGGTCGGCGACGTCGGCGCCGGTCAAGCCGCTCGCCCCGGCCAGCGCCCCGGCGAACTTGACCGCCAACGGCGGCAATGCCAGCGCGACGCTCGCGTGGACCGCGCCGACCTTCACCGGCGGGGCCCCGCTCACCGACTACCGTGTTGAATACAGCGTCGATGGCGGCGCGTCGTGGCAGACCTTCGCCCACCCGGCGTCGACCGCCACGAGCATCACCGTCACCGGGCTTGTTAACGGCGTGGGCCATCGCTTCCGTGTCAGCGGAGTGACCGAATACGGCGCCGGGAACCCGAGCACCGTGTCGCTCGTCGTCATTCCGATGACCTCCCCCGACGCCCCGACAGGGCTCGCGGGCCGGGTCGGGAACACGCTGGTGAGCCTCGCCTGGACGGATGGCTTCAACGGCGGTTCGACGATCATCAACCATGTCGTCAACTACCGCGTGGTCGGCAGCGCCACCTGGCAGGTGTTCTCGCCGCTCTCGCCGATCACCGGCACGAGCGTGCAGGTGACCGGGCTCACCAACGGCACGGCGTATGAGTTCCAGGTCGCCTCGACCAACGCCGTCGGCAACTCGGCGTTCTCGAATGTCTCCGCGCCGATCACGCCGGTGGCCCCGGCGTCGGCACCGCTCGCCTTCCTCGCGGTGGCTGGCAATGCCCAGGTCGATCTGAGCTGGACGGTGCCGGCCAGCGACGGCGGCTCGGCGATCACCGATTACCAGATCCAGTCGAGCCTCAACGGGGGCGTGAGCTGGACAGTGGTGGCTGATGCGGTGTCGACGGCGACCTCCGCGACCGTGACCGGCCTCGTCAACGGGACGACCTACACCTACCGCGTCGCGGCGGTCACCTCCTACGGCCTGGGGGCTTGGTCGACGCCGTCGAGCCCGGTGATGCCGATGACGGTGCCGACGGCCCCGACGGCCCTGGCCGGAGTTCGTGGCGACTCGAGCGTCGCCCTCACCTGGACCGCACCGGCCGACAACGGCGGTGCGGCGATCACGGATTGTGTCGTCGAATACCGACTGACGACGTCGGCTACGTGGTCGACGTTTGCCCACGCTCCGACGTCGGCCAGTGCGATCAACGTCAACGGTCTCACCAACGGGGCGTCGTACGAGTTCCGTGTCAGGGCAGTGAACGCCGCTGGAAACAGCCCGCTCAGCAACGTCGCCGGCCCACTCGTGCCGATGACGAATGCCTCGGCGCCGCTGAACCTCGTCGGCACGTTCGGCGACACGAAGGTGACGCTTGCTTGGGCGACTCCGGCCTCCAACGGCGGTGGCCCGATCACCGATTACCTCATCCAGTACCGTGAAGCGCGAGCCGGGACGCCGTGGACCACCGTCCCGCATGCCGCGTCGACGGCGACGTCGATCATCGTCACCGGCCTTGCCAACGGTACGCCGTACTTCTTCCGCGTGGCGGCGGTGAACCCGGTCGGCCTCGGGGCGACGGCGGTCACGTCTTCGATCACGCCGATGACGATCCCGGGTGCCCCGGCGAACGTCACGGCTACTCCCGGCAACGCCAGTGTGGCGCTCGCCTGGAGAGCGCCGGGGAACGACGGCGGCGGTGCGATCAGCAACTACATCATCGAGTACAAGGTCGACGGCCCCTCCATCACCTGGACCCGGTTCCCGCGCGTGGCCTCGAATGCCACGACGGCTACCGTCACCGGGCTTACCAACGGCACGAACTATCTCTTCCGGGTGACGGCCGTGAATGCGGCCGGCATCGGCCCGGCGTCGAATACGAGTGACCCGGTGATGCCGGTGACCGTGCCGACGGTGCCGTTCGCGGTCGTTGCCGTCGGTGGGGACAAGCAGGCCGTTCTGACCTGGAGCGCTCCGGCCTCCAACGGCGGCCTGCCGGTCATCGACTACGTCGTCGAGGTCCGGCCCGCCGGGTCCGCCGTCTGGACGACCTTTGCCGATGGGGTCAGCGCGGCGACCTCGGCGACCGTCACCGGGCTGACCAACGGCGTCACCTACACCTTCAAGGTCACCGCGAAGAACAGCTTCGGGAGCTCGGCGCCCTCGGCCGAAACGAGCCCCGTTGTCGTGTTGGGATTGCCGGGGATTCCCTCGGCCCCGGTGGCGACCGCGGGCGTGCGGGCGGAGGTTCACCTCGGCTGGACCGCCCCGACCGAGACCGGCGGCGTGGCCCTCACCGACTATCGTATCGAGTACCGAAAGAACACCGACACGGTGTGGACGAGCTACAGCCACACCGCCTCCCCGGCGGCGGGGATCGTGATCAACGGCTTGGCCGTAGGGGGCACCTACGTCTTCCGCGTGTCGGCGGTCAATCCGCTCGGGGCCGGTCTGGCTTCGGCGATCTCCAATGCGGTCACCGTCATCGCCGTGCCGACCCAGCCGACCAACGTGGTGGCGAAGGCTGGCGACAAAGTGGTCACGCTCTCTTGGACTGCCCCGTTGACGAGCAACGGGTCGGCGATCACCGACTATGTGATCGAGTACCGCAAGTCGACCGACGCCACGTGGACCGTCTACGCCGACGGCGTGACGGCGGCAACCACCGCGGTCGTGGCGAATCTCGTCAACGGCACGCAGTATGCGTTCCGGGTCTCCGCCAAGAACGGGGCCGGGCTCTCGGCGCCTTCGGCCGAGTCGCTGCTCGTCAAGCCGCTCGGTCCGGCTGCCGGGCCGACGGGGGTGTCGGGCGTGGCGTCGAGAGGGACGGTGACGTTGAGCTGGGCTGCTCCCGCCGATACGGGCGGAAACCCGATCACGAGCTACGTCGTCCAGTACCGCGTCAACCGGGCCGGGAGCGCGTGGGTGACGGCCAAGTGGCCGGCCGGGGTCTCTCCGACGGCGACGACGGCGAAGATCAGTGGCTTCGTCACCCGGTATGGTCATCTCTTCCGCGTGGCGGCGGTGACGTCCATGGGCCAAGGGGCTTGGTCGGCGGATTCCGCTCCGATCAATCCCTTCGGGGCCTGATCCTTTTCCGAGCGGATGGCTCCCCGGCGGGAATCGGACTTGGGAAGGATTCCCAGGCCGATCCCCCGGGGATTCGTCGGTTCATTCCCCTCAGCTTCTCCGGCCAGTGATCAACCCACTGGTAGCCCCGGTGGCATGGGATGCCTGGGGGAGATTGCATGGCGTCTCGAGCCTTCTTCGCGCGCTCGACCGCCCGCAGGGCTTGTGCATTCGACCCAGCCTTTCTGGTCTCCGTGACCGGCATTTGAGGATCGAGAGTCACGACCAGCATGACCGTCAGTCGAAAAACCAAGGGAACCGATTTCCTTGAGAGGATCATGACGTCATGAACGCTTGGCAGGATCGGGCGGGTTCTCCGCGTGGCGTGCGGGTTGCCGGTTGTACGGGCCTTGCCCGGACGCTTCGCGATACGACTGGCCTCGGCCTGACGGCCACGGCGCTTCTTTTGTCTGTGGCCGCTCCGGCCACTGCGACGGCCGGGGGCTTCGACAGCTTCCTCGATGGCGAGGGGGATCGGGTCGTTGAGCCGGTCGAAACCTCAGTGCTCACCCCCGGGACGGAGGAGCCGACGATCGGCTTCGGTGATCCCTCTGGCGGGTTCGACGGCTACGACTCGGCGGCGACCGTCGATGCCGTGCCCCGGGTTGATGGCGTCTATCCCGGCGCCGAGCCGGGCGTCATTCCCTATGGGGGCGGAGCCGATGGCGGCTTCAGCACCTGGAGCGGACCGGTCGACTTCGGCGGCGGGCTCCTGCGCCCGGTGTCGCCGCGGTGGGTCGTGCAGACCGACGCCCTCTTCCTCTGGCAGGGGAACATTGGCAGTCGTCCGCTGTATCTCAACGATCGTGTCACGACGACACAGCCGAATCCCTTCCCCCCTCCCGGTACGCTGCCGACGACCGCACTCGACATCAACCAGACGGCTAACCAAGCCGCTGCCGGCCCGCGGATCGGGGTGATCTTCAACCTCGACAACATCTACTCCGTCGAGGGGAACTACTTCAACGTCCGCCCCTTCAACGGCGAGCAGTCGACGCCGCACACCGCCGGTGCCTACCAGCAGAACTTCCTCGCCGGCTTCCGTCCGCCCAATTCTCCCGGCTTCCAGGACATCGACTGGGCGCAGGCAACGACGAATGCCTCGATCATGAGCGCCGAACTCAACTGGCGGCGCCGCACCTGTGGACCGATCACGTGGCTCTCCGGTTTCCGCTGGGTGGAATGGAACCAGGGGCTACAGGTCCTCGACACCTACGGCACGACCGCCCCGACGCCGCTGGAGCAGGCGGAGCGGATCACGACGAACACCATCAATGATCTCTACGGTGGTCAGGCCGGTGCCGACGTGATGCTTTGGAACAACGGTGGGCCGATCCGCTTCAACGCCGTCGGCAAAGCGGGGGTGTTCCTCAACAACGCCGTCCAGCACACGAGCGGCTTTTCAGAGGGGGATCTCGGCCCTCTCTCGGCTTCCGCCCAGCAAACGGCCTTCTTCGGTGAATTGGGGATCTTCGGCACCTGGCAGATGACCGACTGGCTCGCCTGGCGGACCGGCTACAACTTCTTCTGGCTCTCCGGGGTCGCCGTGCCGGTCGATCAGCTCAACACC
>Ga0208249_1000136_pt1 | contig 22921 bp, 14 predicted proteins | sample CryBogmetaGMA1M_FD_184546 | JGI IMG/M metagenome (GOLD analysis project Ga0208249, IMG submission 184546) | Freshwater microbial communities from Crystal Bog, Wisconsin, USA - MA1M (SPAdes) | ecosystem: Environmental > Aquatic > Freshwater > Lake | place: Crystal Bog, Wisconsin, USA | collected...
CGATGTCGGCTCATCACATCCTGGGGGTGGAGAAGCTCCCAAGGGTTTGGCTGTTCGCCAATGAAAGTGGTACGTGAGCTGGGTTCAGACCGTCGTGAGACAGGTCGGTCCCTATCTGCTGTGGGCGCACGAAACTTGAGGGGATTCTTCTTTAGTACGAGAGGATTTGGAAGGACGTTCCTCTGGTGTTCCAGTTGTCACGCTAGTGGCACGGCTGGATAGCTAAGAACGGAACGGATAAACGCTGAAAGCATATAAGCGTGAAGCCCGCCCCAAGATCAGGTTTCGTAGGGCTTATGCCCGAAAGTCCCCTGGAAGACGACCAGGTTGATAGGCCGGACGTGTACGTGCAGTAATGCACTCAGCTAACCGGTACTAACGGACGAACGCTTGACCACTCGTATCAAGTGCTTGCCATACGTCACCCGCCTCGGCGGGTGAAACGAGCAAGAACTCAGGCGCGTTCTTCGGAACGCATGCCGATTACCACGACCCCTGATTTCGTCGCCGCCCTGCGGCGGCGAAGTGAATATCTCGTTGCCGCCTTGCGGTGACGACACGATATTTCCGGTGACCATATCTGGAAGGTCACACCCGTTCCCATCCCGAACACGGTAGTTAAGCTTCCAGAGCCGATGGTAGTGCCACAAGCGCGAGAGTAGGTATCGCCGGAATTTTCTACGCCGACCCCGTGGCGCGTCCGTTGGACCGCCGCGGGGTCGGTTTTTTTATGCGCTGCTGGCGGTGTCATCGAGGCGGGAGAGCATCTCACGGACCAGTTCCAGCGGCAGGCCGACCACGTTTGACGGGCTGCCCGACACGAGGGTGAGCGGAAGCCGTTCATCCTGAAAGCCGCAGGCGCCCGCCTTGCCGGCCCACATGCCGCTATCGAGATACCAGCCGAGAAAGTCGTCGGTCAGTTCACCCATCTCGAGCACGCTCTCGGCGTCGCCCTGGTGCGGTGCACCACCCGGCCACGGCCATAGGCAGACCCCCGACACCACCCGGTGGCGGCGGCCGGACAGCTCGAGGAGCATGCGGCGAGCATCTGACCGATCGACGGGCTTGCCGAGAATCCTGCCGTCCACCTCGGCGACCGTGTCACAGGCCAGGATCGTGCCCGTGGGCGGGGCCTCGGGGCCGCTGGCCACCGCGTGGGCCTTGGCGAACGCCAGGCGGCGCACATAGTCGGCGAGCGACTCGGCCGCCCCTCGAGGGGCCGCTTCCGACTCGGCCTCCTCGGGCGGCACGATCACCCGCACCTGCCAGCCCTCGGCAGTCGCGAGCTGCAGCCGCCTCGGCGAGCGGCTTGCAAGAACGATGATCCTGGACGACTCTGGGCTCATGGGGACCATCCGCAGCTCGGCCGGCGACATACCGATCTTCTTCGAGGATGACCATCTTGTCGTGCTCGTCAAGCCCGCCGGATTGCCCACCGCCAACGCCGCTCGGGGGGCGGAGAGCCTCTACACGGTGCTCAAGAACCGGGTCGGTGAAGCGAAGTTCGTGGGGGTGGTCAGTCGGCTCGACGCACCCGTCTCCGGGCTGGTGGTGTTTGCCAAGACGCCCGCGGCGGCAGCGGGGCTCGCCGAGCAGTTTCGCGATCGTTCGGTCGAGAAGGCCTACGCGGCGGTCGTGACCGGCCGGTTTCCGGCGCCGCTCGGCACGTGGATCGACTGGCATGACGCCATTTCGCGGCAGGAAGGCGAGCCGAAGTCGCGGCTGCACGAGGCTGCCGCCGCCCACGACCACGGTGGCGACGAGGCCCCGCGGGCGGCGCATGTGCGGGCTCGCGTCGTGGGCAGGGCAGGGGAGGTGTCGCTCGTCGAACTGGAGCCCTCGACGGGGAGGCGGCATCAGCTGCGGCTGCAGCTGGCGTCGCGCGGCTGTCCGATCGTGGGCGACCGGCTCTACGGCAGCCGGCTGCCGTGCCGCTCCGGAGGCATCGCGCTCCACGCCCAGCGGCTCGCCTTCGTCCATCCGGCCACCAGCCTGCCTCTGAGCCTCGAGTCGCCCTGCGGCAACGCGTGGCGCGGCTCGTTTCCCAGCCTTTTTCCCGCGCGGAGCGGCCGCTGACGGCCCGATCGCCGTCCGGAACGCGTTGGTAGACTCGCCGCAGCCATGACGAAGTCTGCAGCCTCATCTCCCCGCTCCGACCGTCCGCGGTTTCGCGAGACGGCCTTGGCGAGCGGCCTGATCGAGGAGCCGCAGCTGATGGCGGCCGAACGCGACTGTGGGATCTTCATGGCCGCGGCCGAGGCGGGGCCCGACGCCTGGGATCATGCCGTCGCGGACAAACTCGTCACCCAGGGGCTGCTGACGCCCTTTCAGGCCCGCGAGATGCTCGCTGGTCGGCGCCGGTTCCGGCTCGGCCAATACACTGTCCTCGACGAGATCGGCAAAGGGGGCATGGGGCAGGTGTTCCGGGCTGAACACGCGATGATGGGCCGCGAGGTGGCGGTGAAGGTGCTCCCCCGCGCGAAATCGACGCCGGAGTCGGAGGCTGCGTTTCGCCGCGAGATGAGGATGCTCGGTCGTCTCGATCACGAGAACCTCGTGCGGGCGTTCGACGCCGGATACGACGCGATGGTCTCCTACCTGGTCACCGAGCTGGTGCCTGGCATCGACTTGAAGCGCTACGTGCAGAAGCACGGTCCCCTCGACGAGGCGACCGCGGCATCGGTGATCGCCCAGGCCGCCCGCGGCCTGGCCTACGCCCACGAGCAGGGGCTCGTGCACCGCGACGTGAAGCCGGGCAACCTGCTGGTCATGCAGGACGGGCGCGTGAAGGTGCTCGACCTGGGGCTGGCGGGATCGCAGCTCGAGGAGGAGTCGTCGCGGATCGGCCGCGTGGTGGGCACCATGGACTACATCGCCCCGGAGCAGATTCGCGCTCCCGACGACGTGGGCCCGTCGGCCGACATCTACGCGCTCGGCTGTACGCTCTACTATGCGGTGACAGGCCGGGTGCCGTTTCCGGGAGGCTCCCGGAAGGACAAGATGCAGCGGCACCTCACCGAGGCTCCCGACCCGATCCGCGGGCTGGCGCCCCACCTGAGCGAGGCCTTTTGCCAGGTGATCGACGACATGATGGCGAAGTCGCCGGACCAGCGCGTGGCCTCGGCAAACGCGGTCGTGGAGCGTCTGCGGCCCTGGCTTCCGGATGGTCAGGCCTGGAACGGCCGGGGCTTGGCCGTGGCGGAGTCAGCCGGTGGTCGGGGCCGCGAGGGCCTGCGGCCACCCCCCTTGCCTCGTCTTGCGGCAGCCTCCGACCGGTCGTCGGCCTCGTCGCTCAGCGGCATCTCGGACTTCTCCCTGGGCCCGCCGCCTGACCCGAACGAGTCGGCGAACGTGGCGATGGCCAGACGGTGGGCGTGGGCGGCCGAGCGGCTGACGAAGCCGTTCCTGTTTGCCCTGACGGGAGCGATCGTGTTCGGCGTTGCGTTGCGACTGGTTCGGAGCCTGGCCCCCGATCGATTCGACACGCTGCTCGGCGGCACGACGCCGCTCGCGCTGGGCTCCGTCGCCTTTCTGCTGCTCTTCGTGCTGCAGGCCGCGGCATCCGCGGTGCGGCAACGCCGGTGAGACGGCCCGCCGTGTATCCTCGGAGAGCCAGGGCCGGTTTCTCTGGGCAAAACCGGCCATCTCGTTGACAATTCCCGGTGTTCCGCCTACGAAATGGTCTCGGGACAGGTAGCTCAGTTGGTAGAGCAATGGACTGAAAATCCATGTGTCGCCGGTTCGATTCCGGCCCTGTCCACTTTTTGGCGGCTTCGGCGCATAAAAAAACCGGGCAGCGTGGCGGGGATACCCGCGACACGCTGCCCGGCTGTGTGCCGAGATGATGAGGGCGATCAGGCGTTCTTTGCCCGACGCGACCGCCGCCAGCCGGTCAGGCCGACGAGACCGGCACCGACACCCGCCAAGGCGACCGTGGTCGGCTCAGGCACGGCGTTGATCCGCAGCGTGACCGTGCCACCGTTGGCCGTCTGCCAGTCCCACTGGCCCGAGGTCTGCAAGCCCATGCTGGCGTAGCTCTGACCGGCCCAGACGAGCGTGCCATTGATCGGGCTGTTCGACACGTAGTCGGCAGGCATGCGGATGCGGGCCTCATTGGTCTCCGGCGAGGCCAACGGATTGCCTTCGAGGTAGAACGATCCGGTGCCCGACGCAGTGGTGGCAAACCGCGGCACGTTGCCGGCGTTCGAGCCGTCGCCCCAGAAGGGCTGGGTGTACGGGGAGAGTTCGTCGATCCGCCAGCTGACCCAAGCGACGGAGGACGAGTTGTCGCTGGCGCCGGCAAGGCCGTCGTTCGGGCTGACGAAGTTCCGCATCGTCATGCTGCCCGACGCCTGCGGAATGAGGCTGCTGATGTCGAACGAGCCCGCGATCGTGGCGACGACGTCGCTGCCAACCTGATTGAAGTCGATGGTGAGAGCCGAGGTGGGAGGCTGGCCGGCCCAGGCGGTGGTCGCAATCACCGAGGCACACACCGCACACGCCAGGCTTCGGATCATCGTGGTGGCCGTCATGTCGAATCGTCCCTTTCGTCGTGTTCGTTTTGAAACTGTCGCCCGGAGGGTCAGATCCCAATCGTGGGAGGCCCTCGCGATGCCCTCTGGATAAGCAAGGGGCGTGCCGCTCGGCATCAATCCATGCGATTAAATGCTTGCGTTATCGTAAGGGAGTGATTTTCCGCGATAAAATGAATATTCGCGCGAGGCGAGGAGCGAGTCCGGGAAACGGGCGAGGCCCGTGCCGACCCGGTATTTCGCAGGAGCGGTGAAACGGGTTTCCCAGGAAATGGGAAAGCCTTTCGCAGAACCTGTGAATCAGGCCGCCTTCCGCAGGGGGGCGACGGCCGGTGCCTCGACCAGGATCGGCGGTGCCGCCGGGTCCCGACCGAGGACGGCATACAGCGAGTCGCTGAGCGGCCAGCGGTCGAACGCGTTCATCCGCACCACCCGCAGTCCCGCGGCCCGCGCCATGGCGGTGAGGGTCTGAGGCGTGAAGTAGTTGACGTGATCGGGCCAGCGATACCCGCACCAGCGGGCGCCGCGCAGGCGGCGGCCGGCACAGGCATAGTTGGGCACCTTGACGACGATGCGACCGTCGAGGGCGAGCCTTTCCCGGCAGCGGCGGAGCAGCGGCAGCGGCGCGATCTCGTGCTCCAGGATGCATGAGAGCACGACCACGTGAACGCTTCCCCGCTCCACGTCGCCGAGGCCGTCGATGCCGGTGCCATGGATGCAGCGACCGCCACGGCCGCGGAGGGCCAGGTGGGCGAGTTTGGAGAGATAGTTCGAGATCTCGATGCCGATCGGTTCGAGCCGGCTGGCCATGCTCCGCGGCAGGCGGTCGGTGATTCGGACGACGAGCCCACCCTGCGCACAGCCGACGTCCACGAGCCGGATCGCGCCCGGGACGTCGCCCGACGCCACGTCGCGAACCACCCGGCCCACGAGCGCCGCCATCTTGTCTCGGCGCAGGAACCGCTGGCGGAACGTCTTGAACGCGCCGCTCAACGCGTAGAGCAGCGGTTCGCAGCGGCGCCGGCGGTGCGACTCCCGCTCGTGGGTCACCTCCCAGGCGAACTCCTCACGAAACCGATCCTGGGCCGGCGGGTTGGCGAGATAGACAAAGCCCGTTTCGGTGCAGCGGCGAAGATCCCACGGGGCCGGCGCCGCGGAAAGCGGCTCGGAATGGGTGTCGCGCTCCAGGAGGGGGCAGGGGCGCGGGGAGCCCGAGGAACGGTGCATGGTGCGGCCTCGTGGAGCGGGAATGAATCGGGGGAACACGGGCGGAAACGCACCCGACCCGATGGCTTTATCGGCAAAGCCCGCGAGGTTTCCCCAGTCGGCGGCGTCGCGATGACCGGCACCGCGGCTTGCCCCGTTTGCCACGGCGGCCTCCCCGACGACCACGCCGGAGCCCGTCGCCAACGCGGCGCAAAAAAAGCGGGCGGCATCAGAGATGCCGCCCGCCCGGATGGACAGGATGCGAAGGCCGCCCGTCGGCTGGGATCAGCCGGAGACCATCGCCTTCAGGTTCTTCAGGGCCCGAACGCGAACCTTGACGCTGGCCGGCTTCGCGGGCCGATCCTGCAGTTCGCCCGTGAAGGGGTTCTTCACGCCCTTCTGGGCGGGACGGGCGGGAACCTTCCGCCGCTCGATCTTCACCAGGCCGGGGATCGAGAACACGCCGATGCCCGAGCCCTTGAGGGACTTCTGGATTTCGGTGGTGAGCGCTTCGAGCACGGCGACCACGTCCTTCTTCGGAAGGTTCGTCGTCTCCGAGATGCTCCGCATGATCTCGGTCTTCGTCATCGGCTTGCTTCCCGACTTCTTCGCCATCGCCAGTTCCTCCACTTGTGTCAGAGTTGGGTGCGGCAGGTGCCCCACCGCCGTCAGAGATTGTCCACAAAATCGGCCGTAAACGCCGAACGCGGCCCCGATTAGACTTCGCGGGTCTGAAAATGCAAACCAAAAAAAGGGCTCGACGGGCTGAAAACAGCGGTTTTTCTAGGCTCGGGGCGCGTCTGGCCAGCCGCGATCCCGAAAAATGGCGGAAAAGAGGCTGCTTTTTGCCTTCGCCCGGACAGGCCGCGGTGGTGGACCCCGCTGGTAGGATGCCTTCGTGCGGGCGATCGAGGGACCTTTGGGCGACGCCATGACCGTGGTGGCCTGCGAACTCGGGCGACACCTCCCAGACACGCCAGGCCGGCGCTTCTGGCGGGTCGCGTTCCTCGTCTACGGGGTCGTGTGTGGCGCCGTGGTGACGCTGGCCGCGCCATCGTGGTGCCGTGGCCAGGATGCCCAGCCGGCGGCGCCTCGTGACGAGGAGCCGCCGGCGGCCGAAGACGCGGGTGTCTTCCTGCCGTCCGACCGCGGCAAGGAGCGGCAGCTCGATCGGGCCACGCGGCTGATCGCCGCCGGCGACTGGACCGACGCGGCGGCGATCCTCGACGAGATCCTGGCCGATGATCGCGATGCCTTCGTGGCCGCGGCGTCCGGCGACGGCACCCGATCGAGCATTCGTTCCGAGGCGATGCGACTGGTGGGCGGGCTGCCACCGGCCGGACGGGATGCCTACGCGCGGCTCTGTCGGAGTCGCGCGGATCGCGGGTTGGCCGAAGCGATCGGGAAGGCAGATCGGGCCGGCATCGTGGCGGTGGCGCGGCGCTGGTTCGCGACGCCAGCCGGCCGACGCGCGGCCGTGCTCGCCGCGCAGACGGCGCTCGAGGCCGACGATCCAAGCACCGCGGCGGCATGGCTCGGGCGGCTGGCCGCCGATGGTGATCCCGCCTGGAAGCCCACCGTCAGCCTGATGCGGGCCGCCGCGGCGGCTCGCGTGGGGGACCGGGCGGCGGTCGAACGGTTCCTCGACGACGCGCGCCGGATGCCGTCGGCGGGCGGGCGGATCGCCGGCGACGAAGTGGTGTCGGCGGGAGACCGTCCGGCGACGGCGTGGCTCGACCGGTTCGCCCCCCGCGCGTCTCGCCAGCCGGACGACGAGTGGCTCGTGGCCCGAGGCGATGCGGCTCGCAATGCCATCGTCGAGGCGTCGGAGCCCCTGCTCGTGCCGCGGTATCGGGTGCCGCTCACGCGTCATCCCGAGGAGGCCCGGCTCTTGGAGAAGCGCCGCCGCAGCCTCGTCGCCGATGGCGGGCTGGCCGTTCCAGCAGGCCTGCCGCTCGCCGTCGCCGGGATGCTCGTCATGCCGACGCCGCTGGGCATCCTCGGCGTCGACTTCGAGACCGGGAAACGGGTCTGGCTCCAGTCGGCCGTCTCCATGCCCCGGCCGGCCGGCGCGGATGGAGCGCTCGGCCGCGGGTTCGACGACGCGACCAGCGGTGGGCTGTCGAGTGACGGCACGCGGGTGTTCGCCGTGGAGAGCCATCCCGACGCGCTGACCCCGGCGGCCGACGGGGTGCTCGGCGCCGGTCTCGGCCTGAGCGACGGCCGCTGGACCGGAGGCAACACCCTCACTGCGTACGATGCGACGGCCAAGGGGGCGATGGTGTGGAGGCTGCCGGCGGACGAGCGGGCCGCGGCCGACCGCGATGATGCGTCGCGGGACTGGTTCATGGGAGCGCCCCTCGTCGTGGGCCGCGATCTGTTCGTGCTCGTCGAGGCGCACGGCCAGGTGCGACTCGACGTGCTCGACGCCGCGGACGGCCGCGTGCAGTGGTCGCAGCCGCTCGCCGATCTCGAGGAGCGGCAGTCGGCCGCGAGCCCCGATGGCTACGCCCGCCGCCTGGCGGGCCTGACGCCGGCGCTCGGCGAGGGAGTGCTCGTCTGCCCGATCGGCGGCGGCACGGTGGTCGCCCTCGATCTCACCTCCCGCGCGCTCCTCTGGGCGCACAGTTATCGTCGCGCTGTCGTCCGTGGCGAGGACGCCGGCGGCGCGCGGCTTCGCGGCCTGACCGGCGAACTCCGGGAGCCGAGCCTTACCCGCGGGGGTGACCCCTGGCCCGTGATCGCGGCCGGCCGCGTGTTCCTCATGCCCTACGACGCGGAGGGAGTCGTCGCGCTCGGGCTGCGGGATGGGGCCCCGGCCTGGCCGCAGCCGATCCGCGGCCGCCGCCAGATGGCCGGCGTCGTCGACGGCAGCCTCATCCTCGTGGGCGTCGAGGCTGTCGATGCCGTCGCCATCGACAGCGGGCGGCAGCGGTGGACCCGGGCCCACCCTCCCGGCGTCCGGCCGAGCGGCCGGGGACTCCTGACCGGCACGCGGCTGTTCCTGCCGGTCGAGCCCGCGGGCATCGTCGAACTCGGTGTCGCCGACGGCCGGATCCTGGGCCAGCATGCGGTCCGCGGGGGCAGCGTTCCCGGGAACCTGATCGCCGTCCGCGGCGAGGTGATCTCGCGGGGCATCGATTTCCTCGAGGTGTTTCACCAGACCGCGGAGCTCGAATCGAAGGTCGAGACGGCGCTGCGAGACGATCGCCAACGGCCCTGGGCCGACGCGTGGCGCGGTCAACTCGACCTCACCGCGGGCGACGTGATGGCGGCCCTGACGCGGATTCGCTCCAGTGCCGCCGCCGCCCGAACGCCGCCGGCCGCCGTCGCCGACGCCCTGGCCTTTGCGCTGCGACGGGATTTTCCGCGGGCCGTCCTCGCGTGGCGGTCGTGGGACGACGACGGTGAGGCGGCGGCCGCGAACGCCGACGTGCTTCGGTCGGTGATCGACGGCAGCCTGCAGCGGCGCGACGATGCCAGCGCCTGGCGGGCGTGTCAGCGGCTGGTGGCGACGACCGACCTCGAGCCGCACCCGCCGCTGATCGCCGATCCGTCGGAGCCGGGGCTCGAGGTCGATCCCGACCGCTGGCTGCGCGGCCGGCTGGCCGAACTCGCGTCTCGCGCCGACCCCGCGGTCCGCGCGCAGATCGACGCGATCATCGATCGCACGCGGGAACCCGGTGCCGGTCCGATGGATGACGGGCCGGTGCCGGCGGGCGATCCGGCGGCGGCGGAGTGGCCGTTCGGACGCGTGGTCGTGTCGCGGCCGCGGCGGATGAAGTCCGAGCCGGGCGTGGTCGGCAGCCAGGTGGTGGCCGTGCCGCTCGTGGGCGCGGTCGATCCCGCCGTGCCGGGCATCACGGTGTCATACGACATGCAGCAGCGGCGGCTCCTGGTGGCGGACGGCTTCGGCCAACGGATCGTGGAGCCCCTGCCGCTCGAGCCGCCGGCGGCGATGCCCTGGCTCAATCAGATGTCGCCGATCGAGCCGTCAGTGGTCGGCCGCACGCTCGTGGTCCGCACGGCCGCGGGCGTGAGCGGCTACGACCTCGGTGCAGCGGCGGGCGAGAGCCGGTTGCTCTGGAAGACCGCAGGTCGGTCCACGCCGGGCCGCGACCTGGTGTCGGTGCGGGCGGTGGCCTCCGGTCGCGTGGCCCGCAATGGCGGCGTGCCGCTCGGCCGCCGGATCACCGAACCCGACGACCTCGATGGCCCCCACGGCACCGTCGCCCCGGCGGCGCGGCGCACCGGCGTGCTCGTGCCTGTCGGTCGCACCGCGTCGCTCCTCGAACCGACCACCGGCCGCGTGCTCTGGGAGCGGCAGGGCTCGCCCGGGATCGCCGAGTGGATCGCCGACGACGACTCGGCCTGCGGCTGCACCGCGGACGGCCGCTCCTCGCCGGTGCTCTCGATGTGCGACGGCCGGCTGCTCCACGTGGTGGACCTGCCCGGCCGCCGGCAGCGGCTCGCCAGCCACGGACGCTTCGTGGTGGCGGTCGTGCCGGGCGACGACACTCCGCTCGCGGCCCGCGTACGGCTCGACCGCATCGATCCGCTGCGGCGGGAGTCGCGGCCCCTCGGTGAGTTTGCCGGCGAGGCACGGGCCACGATGGTCGATGGCGGCCGGTTGGCGGTGCTCGAGCCGGACGGGCTGCTCACCCTGATCGACGTCGCCGCCGGCGACGCGGTGTGGCGGACGCGGCTGGAGGGGGCGGCGGCCCGGATCGACGAGTTGCACGTGCTGCCTTGGCGGGATCGGTATCTCGTGTTCGCGGCCACCGCCGACGTCGCGCCGCTCGACGACGCGGCGCTCACGCCGTTGCAGGGCCTGCTGCCGGCGAGCGATGCCACCGGCCCGCTCTCCGGGGCCATCTGGGCCGTGGATCGCGCCGATGGTCGGCCGCTCTGGCCGGCGCCAGCCACGGTTCGGCAGCATTGCCTCCTCGTGGCCCAGCCGGCGGACCTGCCGGTGCTGGTGCTGACCCGGCAGACCCGGCCGGGCGACGGCGGCCGGCCCGAACTCGCCGTTCTCTGTCTCGACAAGCGGACCGGCCACGCCGTCCTCGATGAGCAGCGACTGCCGCTGCAGCAGCATCTCTTCGCCGGCTGCGATGTGAGCGGCGCTCCGCGGGAGCACACCATCTCCATCCGCGGCAGCGGCGCGGTCGCGCCCACGGTGACGCTCGCCTTCACCGGGCAACCCGTACCGCCCCAGCCGCCCTACCAGGCGGAGGGCCGGCCTCCAGCAGCCGGGCTCGGCCTCGAGCCGCTCGGCCGCACGGACCCGGCGGCCGACGGCCGCTGACGGGGCGGGCTGCGGGCGGCGGCCGTATGATGGTCGCATGTCGCTGCTGCCTCGTCGTCGTTCGCCGTGCCGTGTCGCGCTCGGCCCGCTGTGGCAGGCCGCCCTCGCAGGCCTGCTCGGCGTGGTCGGCGGATTTTACGCCACGGCCGCGGCTCCGGGGGCGGGGCGAGTTGCGGCGCGGGCCGACGACTCGGTCGAGGGCGTCGTGGCCGATGGTCTCGCCTGGCTCGAGGCCAAGCAGTCGCGGCGCGGGAGCTGGTCGGCCAACGAGGGCCGCTACCCCACGGCGATGACGGCGCTGGCCGGCATGGCGCTGGTGATGGAAGGCTCGACGACCTCGCAGGGACGGCACGCCGAAGCGGTCCGTTTGGCGGTCGATTACCTCGTGAGCCGCTCCCGGGCCAACGGCCTGATCGGCGATCCGCAGTCGGACGATCGCTACACCTACGGCCACGGCTTCTCGATGCTCTTCCTCTCCCAGGTGCTCGGCGAGGAGGAGGACGAGCGGCGGCGGGAGGAACTCGTCGGCGTGCTCTCCAAGGCGGTCGTGTTCTCCGGCCGCGCCCAGACGAAGGACGGCGGCTGGGGCTACGTGAGCGCCCAGGACGTGAACGACTTCGACGAAGGCTCGACGACGATCACGCAGGTGCAGGGCCTGCGGGGCTGCCGCAACGCCGGCATTCCGGTGCCGCGGGAGATCATCGACAAGGCGATCGCCTACATCCACGCCTGCACACTGCCCGACGGCGGCGTGCAGTACAGCTCCAAGGGGGGTGGCGGTCGGCCGGCGATCTCCGCGGCGGCCATCGCCTGCCTGTTCAACGCCGGCGAGGAGGACGACACGCACGTGCCGCGGATGCTCGCCTACGCGCGGCGAAACCTGGGCAACATCGGCAACAACAGCTTCGGCCACTGGCACTACGCCCACTTCTATTACGCGCAGGTGATGTATCGTCAGGGGGGCGAGGCGTGGGAGTCGTATCGCGGCCAGATCGGCAAGCGGCTCGTCGCGGAGGCCCAGCGCGACCGCGACGGCGCCTTCTGGCCGCAGGGCTACATCGGCACCGTCTACACCACCGCCACCAACCTTGTGATCCTGCAGCTCGACAAGGGCTCGTTGCCGATCTACCAGCGCTGACCGCGACCTCCTCGGAGCCACGTTCTTCATGCCCCCCGCCTCCGCTTCCGCCATCGACCGCCTGCACGAGGCCCGCGAACGGATTCTCGAGCAGCTCTCTCGCGTGATCGTCGGCCAGCAGGGGGTGATCGAGGAGTTGCTCATCAGCCTCTTCAGCCGCGGCCACTGCCTGCTGGAGGGCGTGCCCGGGCTCGCCAAAACGCTGCTCGTGAGCACGCTCGCCCGCAGCCTCGACCTCTCGTTCAGCCGCATCCAGTTCACGCCCGACCTGATGCCGGCCGACATCATCGGCACCGACGTGCTCGAGGAGGACAAGGCGACCGGCACGCGGCAGCCGCGGTTTCTCGAAGGCCCGCTATTCGCCAACGTGGTGCTGGCCGACGAGATCAACCGCACGCCCCCCAAGACGCAGGCCGCGCTCCTCGAGGCGATGCAGGAGCGGCAGGTGAGTGTGGGCCGCGTGCGGCACCGGCTCGTCGATCCGTTCTTCGTGCTGGCGACGCAGAACCCGATCGAGCAGGAGGGCACCTATCCGCTGCCGGAGGCGCAGCAGGACCGATTCATGTTCAAGGTGTTCGTCCGCTATCCGTCGTTCGCCGAGGAGTTCGAGATCGCCCGGCGGACGACCGGCGCGCCGCTGGAAGACCCGCGACCGGTGCTCTCGGCGGCCGACATCGTGGCGCTGCAGGCGAGCGTCCGCGAGGTGCCGGTCAGCGATCACCTCGTCCGCTACGCGCTGGCGATCGTGCGGCAGACGCGGGCCGGCGAGCGGGGCGTGCCGGAGTTCGTCTCCGACCAGCTCGTCTGGGGCGCCGGGCCGCGGGCGGTGCAGTTCCTGATCGTGGGCGCCAAGGCGCGGGCGCTGCTCCAGGGGCGGTCGCACGTCGGCGAGGCCGACATCCGCGCGCTCGCCCCGCCGGTGCTCCGGCACCGGATCGTGGTGGGCTTCGCCGCGGAGAGCGAAGGGGTGACGCCCGACGCCATCATCGACCGGATCATCGAATCCACCCCCGCCAGAGAGGACGAGCTGTCGCGTGACCCGCGGTTCCAGACGATTTTTGCGTCCTGACGCGATCGCCCGCATTCACCGGCTCGAGCTGCGTGCCCGGGCGGTGGTCGAAGGCGCGCTGGCCGGCCTCCACAAGAGCCCGTTCAAGGGGCAGTCGGTGGAGTTTCTGCAGCACCGGGAATACGTCCGCGGCGACGACCTGCGGCGCGTGGACTGGAAGGTCTGGGGACGGCAGGACCGGTTCACCGTCAAGGAGTTCGAGGAGGAGACGAACCTCCGGCTCACGCTCCTCGTCGACGGCTCGGCGAGCATGGACTACGACGGCGGCGCGGCGGCCGTGCCGCCACGGCCCACGAAGTACGACACCGCCGCCACCTTGGCTGCGAGCCTCGCCTGGCTCGCCCTCTCCCACGGCGACGCGGTCGGCTGCGGCGTGTTCGACGACCGGCTCCGGGCGAGCGTGCCGGCCCGCACCAAGCGATCGCACCTCGCGAGCGTCTGCGACGCGCTCGAGACGCCGCGAAACGCGGGGATGAGCGACTTTCCCCGCGTGCTCCGTGCCGCCGCCGAGGCGCTGCCGAAGCGGGGCATGGTGGTCGTCGTCTCGGACCTGCTCGGCGATCGCGACGGCCTGTTCGCGGGACTGCAGCTGCTGCGGACGCGGGGCCACGACCTGGCCCTGATCCACGTGCTCGACGACGACGAGCTCGACTTCCGCTTCGACGGGCCGACGCGGTTCGAGGGGCTCGAACTCCCGGCCGACCTCACCTGCAACCCCCGGGCGCTGCGAGACGGCTACCTCGCGGCGGTCGAGGCCTTTCTTGGCCAGGTCCGGAGCCGCGCTGCGGCGCTCCGCTGTGACTACGCGCTGGTTCGCACGGGTGAGCCGCTGGCGGCGGCGCTCGTGCGCTTTCTGTCGCGGCGGGCGAGCGTGGCGGTGTAGCGGAGCCGTCGCCCATGCCCACTCTCGAGTTCGCGCCGCTCTTCTGGTGGGGCCTGCCGCTCGCGGCGGCGCCCGTCCTGATCCATCTGATCAACCTGCTGCGACAGCGGCGGGTGAAGTGGGCGGCGATGGAGTTTCTGCTCGCGAGCCAGCAGCGCTACCGCACCCGCGTGCTGCTCCGGCAGGTGGTGCTCTTGGCGCTGCGGACACTCGCGGTGCTCGGCCTCGTCGCGGCGCTCGCCCAGCCCCGCTGGCGGCCGGCAGGCGGAATCGCGGGGGGCACCGCGACGAGCCACCTCGTGGTCCTCGACGACAGCCTCTCGATGGGCGACACCACCGCCGACGCGGACGAGCGTGAGACCGACGCCGCGGCCGGCGACACCCGGCGGGCGACCGCCTTCGATCGCGGGCGGCGGGTCGTCGAACGGATCGCCGCCGATCTCGCTTCGTCCTCGGGGCGTCACCGGCTCGGCGTCGCAGTCACCTCCCGGCTCGCCGCGGCGCCAGACGCTCCGGAGCTCGCGCTGCCGTTCACCGACATGACGCCGGGCAGCCTGCCGGCCGTCCGCGACGCGCTCGGCCGGGTGGCGGCCGGCGACTCGGCCGCGGGCCCTCGTGAGGCGTGCGCCGCAGCCCAGCGGCTCGCCGCCGGCATCGGCGGGCCGCGGGTCGTGTGGGTCATCGGCGATGGCCGCAGTCGCGACTGGCTCGGCGGCGACGAACCCGCCGCCAGCCTGCGGCAGATCGCCGCGGATGGTGTCACGCTGCGACTCGTGGACTGCGCCGCGGAAGCCGCGGCCGCCAACCTCACGCTCGAACGGCTCGACGTGGCCGGGGGCGTGCCCGCGGCCGGTGTGCTCGTGCCAGTGGAGGTGGAGGTCCGCAACGACGGTGCCATCGCCGTCCGAGACGTGGCCATCGACCTCCGCGAGGATGGCGGCGGCCGGCCCGGCGTGCGGATCGACGAGATCCCGGCCGGCGGCACGGCCCGCCGCCGGTTCGATGTCCGATTCACGACGCCCGGCAGCCATGCGATCGAGGCGGCGCTGCCGGGCGACAGCCTGCGGGGGGACGACGTCCGCCGGACCGTGATCGACGTGGCGGAGCGCGTGGACGTGCTGCTCGTCGATGGCGGTGTCGACGCGGGCGCCGATGCGCGATCGGGCGATGCCTTCTACGTGGCCACGGCGCTCGACCCCGGAGCGGGCGCGGCCACCGGACTGCGGCCGCGGATCGTGCCGCCGGCGACACTGGCCGCGACCGATCTCAGCCGCTTCGCCTCGATCTGGATCCTCGACGTGGAGCGGCTCGACGCGGCGGCGACCACCGCGGTCGAGGCCTATGCCCGCGGCGGCGGGGGCGTGGTGTTCTTCTGTGGTCCGCGCACCAGAGCCGACCTGGTCAACGCGACGCTCCACCGTGGCGGCGAGGGTCTGTTTCCGGTGCCGCTGGCTGGCGCCGTCGAGTTGCTGCCGGACGCCAAGGCCGCAACCCAGCCGCCCGATGTCGTCGTCGAGGATCATCCGGTGGTGGCGGTGGTGGCCGGTCAGCGAAACCCGCTCCTCGACGCGGTGCGGATCGAACGCTTCTGGGCGATCGACCGCGGCTTCGATGCCGCCACCCAGGGAGTGCGGCGCCTCCTCTCGCTGCGCACGGGCCAGCCGCTGGCCCTGGAGAAGGCGTGCGGCGCCGGCACGGTCGTGGCGGTGCTCACGACGGCGGCCCCCGAGTGGAACAACTGGGCACGGGCCAACCCGAGCTGGGTGGTGGTGCTCTTGGAACTCGAGAGCCATCTCGCGCAGCTGCGGCGGCGGGCCGAGTCGGTGGCCGTCGGTTCGTCCGTGACGGTCAAGCTCGAGGCGGGCATCGATGAAGCCGAGGTGGACTTTCTCGTGCCGCCGGACGCGGCCATCGTGCGGCAGAAGGCCGTGGCGACGTCGGGCGCGACGCTCGAGGCCGTGCTGCCCCCGACGGCGCATGCCGGTCTCGTCGAAGCGCGGTGGCGCCGGCTCGACGGCACCACGCGGCAGCGGTCGATCGCGGTGAACGTCGATCCCGCCGAGGGGCGGCTCGAGCGGGTCGGGGCGGGGCGGCTGCAGGCTGCGCTGCGCGGCGTGCCGTTTCGCTACGATCGAGCCACCGACGTCGCCGCCGTGGCGGGCGACGTCGGCGGTCGTCCGCTCGCCCTCCCGCTCCTGCTTGCCGTCGCCGGGCTGCTGCTGCTCGAGCAGGCGGTCGCGTATGCGGCCGGCTACCATCCCGTCCGTCGGTCCTCGGCCTGGTCACCGCGCCCATGACGCCGCTCCCGCTGCCAGCGCTCTTCGCCGCCGCCGACGTGAAGCATCGGCTGTCGAGCCGTCTGCTCGATGGCTTCGACGACTGGTGGCAGATGCCGGCGGCCGTGCTGGCTGCCGTGGCCGTGGCGGCGTATGTCGTCTGGATGGTGCGCCGCGACGCGGTCGATCTCTCCCGGCCGCTGGCGGCCCTGCTCGGGGTGCTCCGGCTCGGGGCGCTGGCGGCCGTCGCGGCGGCGATCCTCGACGTCGAGCGGATCGCGGAGCACGAGATCACGCTGCCGTCTCGGGTGGCCGTGCTCGTCGATTCCAGCGCCAGCATGTCGCTCGCCGACGGCACGGACCCCGCCGCCACGCGGGCGGCGCAGGCGGCCGATCTCCTGGAGTCGGACCTGCTCGCGGCGGTGCTGCCACGGCACGAGCTGAGCGTGTGGCGATTCGACGCCGATGCCGCACCGGTGCTGCGGCTCGCGTCCACCGCCGCCGGATCGGCAGGAGCCGTGGCGGCGGACGGTGATTGGCGGACGCAGCTCGCTCCCGGCGGGGCTGAAACGAGGCTCGGCGAGGCGCTCGCCGAGGTGGTCGCGGGCGGAGCGGCCGGGACGCTCGCGGGCGTGATCGTGCTCTCTGACGGCGGACAGAACGCCGGCCTCGATCCGCGGTCGGCCGCCGCGGCTGCGGCGCGGGCCGGCGTGGCCGTGCATGCGATCGGCGTGGGGAGCGACGTGCTGCCGGCGAACGTCCGCGTGGCCGACCTCGTGGCGCCGGCCCGCGTGTTTCCGGGCGATCGGTTCGCGGTGTCGGCGTTTCTGCAGCCACAAGGACTCGCCGGCGAGCGGGTGCGGGTCGAACTCGTGGAACGCTCCGCGACGGCCGTCGTCGGAGACGATTCGGCGGCCCGCGTGATCGACGGCGTGGAGGCCCTGCTCGGCGGCGATGGCGACCTCGTGCCCGTGCGGTTCGACGTGGCGGGATTGCCGACGCCGGGCCGGCGGCTGCTCGCCGTGCGGGTCGTGCCGCCGCCGGCGGATCGCTCCCCGGCCGACGACGCGCAGGGGGTGGACGTCGACGTGGTCGATCGAGTGACGCAGGTGCTGCTGATGGCGGGCGGGCCGGGCCGCGAGTATCAGTTCATGCGGAACGTGCTCGAGCGCGACAAGAGCTTCGCGGTGGACGTGCTCCTCGGCACCGCGGCGGCGGGGATCTCGCAGGATGCGAGGCGGATTCTCGACGCGTTTCCGGCGGCCGACGAGGCGCTCGGCGGGTACGACGCCGTCGTGGCCATCGACTACGACTGGCGGCTGCTCGAACCGGCGGCGCAGACGCGGCTGGAACGCTGGGTGGCGGGTGAATCCGGAGGACTTGCGCTCGTGGCCGGAGGGGTGTTCATGGACGCCTGGCTCGGCGACCCGCGGACGGCGACCATCCGGGGCCTCCATCCGCTCGAGCTTCGGCGGCGGGGCGAGGCCGCAGGGGTGGGCGGAGGGGCCGAGCCGCGGCGGCTGGTGCTCACCCGCGACGGCAGCGAGGCCGAGTTTCTCAGGCTCGCGGGCACGGCCGCCGCGAGCGCCGCGGTGTGGGACGAGTTTCCGGGCGTCTATGCCTGCTATCCGTCGGTCGGCGTGAAGCCGGGGGCGACGGTCTACGCACGGCTCGCGCCGGGGCCCGGCGGGGAAGGCCCGGCCTACCTGGCCGGACAGTTCTATGGCTCGGGCACCGTGCTCGCGGTGGGCAGCGGCGAGTTCTGGCGGCTGCGCTCCCTCGGTGACGAGGTGTATGAGCGGCTCGTCGCCCAGCTGGTGCGGCACGTGGCCCAGGGCCGGCTGATGCGGGGGGGCCGCCGCGGACGGCTGATCGTGGAGCAGGACCGGGTCGCGGTCGGTGGCACCGTGCGGATCCGGGTCGTCACGCCAGGCACGGGACCGCGACCCGAGTGCCGCGCCGTGGCGCCGGACGGAAGCCACGTGGTGGTGCCGCTCGTGGAGGAACCCGCGCGGCCCGGCACGCTCGCCGGCGGCTTCGTCGCCACCCGCGAGGGAGGCTGGGTCGTGGAGGTGGATCCGGTCGCCGCCGGCGACGAACGGCTGTCGCGGCGCGTCCAGGTGCAGCTGCCCGATCGCGAACTGGCGCATCCGCGGCTCGATCGGGGCGTGCTGTCGCAGCTCGCCACCGCGACGGGAGGCAGCGTTCGCTGTCTCGCCGACGGCGGCTTCACCCGCGCGGCCGCGGAGGCGATCGCCGCCGCGCTCCCCGACCGCTCGCGGCGGGAGTATGAGACCGGGGCGTCCGACGCGGCGTTCAAACGCCGTCTCAACGCCGCGCTGCTCGCGCTCGGCGCGGGCTGCCTATGCCTCGAATGGATCGTTCGCCGGCTCGCGAGGCTCGCCTGACGCATGGTCGCCGCGCCCCAGTCCACCGACGCCGAGACACCGCTCGCCGCGATCCGCGGCCTGCTCGCCGCGGTCCGCCGCCGCACGCGCCGGTGGATCTGGGCCGAGTCGCTCGCGCTGGCCGTCGGCGTGGCAGTCGCCGGCGGCTGGCTCACGGTCGCGCTCGATCGGCTCGTCGAGCCGCCCGCCTGGATGCGGATGACGATGCTGGCGGCCGTCGTCGCGGCGGTGGTCTGGGTGCTCGTCACGCGGCTGGTGCTGCGGCTCGCCGTGCCGCTCTCGGATGAGTCGCTGGCCCTGCTCGTCGAGCGGACGCATCCGGAGTTCGGCGACGCACTTTCGACCGCGGTGACCTGCGGTGCCGACGCCGGCGGTGCCATCGATCGCGACATGCTCGCGACGACGGCGGCGGACGCCGCGACGCGGGCGGCGGACGTGCGGTGTGGCACGATCTTTCGCGGGCGAAGACTCGCGACCCTCGTGGCAGCGGCGACGGCGGCCGTCGTCGTCACCGGAGCCATCGCCGCGGCCCGACCGACGGACACCGGAACCTGGGCGCGACGGATGCTCGGCGTGTCCGACGCGCCCTGGCCCCGCCGCGTGAGGCTCGAGCCAGAGGGCTTCGTGGCAGGCCGACGCGTGGTCGCTCGCGGCGACGACGTGGACGTGGTGGTGCGGGCGACCGCGGCGTGGGGAGGTCCGCCCGAGGTGATCGACCTGCGGACGCGGAATGGGGGCGGCACGCGGTCCGACCGCATGGGGGCCCGGGGGGGCGCGACGGTCACCGGGCAGGTCTTCGGGCACGTGCTCAAGGGGGTCGATCGGGATCTCGACCTCGAGATTCGCGGGGGCGATGCCCGGCTGCGCGGCCTCCGCCTCGTGGTCGAGGATCCGCCGGCCGTGGCGGCACTCGAGATCAGCGTCACTCCCCCCGCCTATCTCGGCGCCGGTCCGCGGGCTGCCGTGGCAAGCCGCGTGGTGACGGTGCCGCGCGGCTCGACCGTGAGCCTCGCCTGCACGTCGAGCAAGCCGCTCGCGTCGGCGAGCCTGGCGATCCGCACGGCCGCCGGCGACGGCGCAGCGGACGCGGCGGAGCAGCCGATCGCCCGGCTCGATGCGGCGGCAGGAGCGACGACGATCACCGGCATCACGCCCCCTGTCGATGCCGACACGGCCGTGCTCGTGCGGCTCGTCGATGCCGCAGGCCTCGTCAATCGCGAGCCCGTCGCAGTGGTGCTCGCGGCCGTTCCCGACGAGCCGCCGCGGGTGGCCGTGCGGCTCGCGGGCATCTCGTCGGCGGTGACGCCGCAGGCGATCCTGCCGATCGAGGGACAGGTCTCCGACGACCACGGCTTGGACGCGGTGGAGGTGCGGCTCGCGGCCGGCGACGCTCGACGGATCATGCCACTCGCCCGCGAGACCGCCGGCGCGACGACGATCGAGCTGCCGGCGGACCGGCCCGAACTCGTGCGGCTCGATCAGGCGAGCCTCGCGGTCGGCACGCGGCTCGAGGTCGCGGTGGCGGCCCGCGATCGCTGCGGTCTGTCCGAAGGTCCGCACGAGACGGTCGGCGAGACCTGGGTGCTCGACGTGGTGTCCCCCGAAGCGCTCCAGGCGCTGCTCGAGGCCCGCGAGGTGCTCCTGCGGCGACGGCTCGAGGCCGTGATCGACGATCTGACGAATGCCCGCGGCCGCGCGGCCGCCGGGAGCGACGCCGACCGTGCCGGTGTCGCCCGACGCTCGGGCGAGGCGGCCGCGCGGGCCGCGGGCGAGACCACCGAGATCGCGGGCGAGTTTCGCGGCATCCATCGCGAACTCGTGAACAACGCGCTGGCGACACCGGAGGTGGAGGCGCGGCTGCTCGGCCAGATCGCCGCGCCGCTTGACGCCGTGGCGACGGAGGAACTCGCGGTCGTGATGCGAATCTGCCGGCAGCCTGACGCCGCAGCCGGTGCAGGGGTGGTTCCGGCGGTCGATGCCGCGGTCGCCAAGCTCCGCACGGTGCTCGAGCGGATGCTGGAACTCGAATCGATCAACGAGGTGATCGAGCGACTTCGCGGCGTGATCCGCGTGCAGGAGCAGATCCGCGACGACACCCTCGAGCGGCAGCGGAGGCGGAGCCGCGAGGCTCTGGAGTCGCCATGAGACGCGGGGCGGTCGTGAGGACGGCGGTGCTGATCGTCGCGGGGGCGTGGGCCGCCGCCTGGGGCCCGGCGTGGGCCGTCGAGGCACCGCGGGACGATGCCGCCACGCTCGCGGCCCGCGAGGCGGAGCTCCTCGCCCGCTACCAGGATCTGGAGCGGTCGTTTCTTCGGCTCGCCGACGTCCTCCAAGCGACCGATCCCCGCCGGGCGACGGCGCTGCGGGCCGCGTTCGACCGGGCCCGCGAGGAGCAGGTGGGGGATCGCGTGGCTGCGATCGTCGCCATGCTCGAACGCGGGCAGTTCCTCAAGGCCGGTTCCAGCCAGCAGGATGCACTCGGCCAGTTTCGTGCGCTCCTCGATCTCCTCGAGGCGGGAGCTGCGGACCAGCGGGCCGCCGACACCGCGAAGCAGCTCAAGGCCTTCATGGCGCGGATCACGAAACAGATCGCGCAGCAGCGCGACATCGAGGGCGTCACGGAGGCGGGGGGCGGCGACCGCGGCCTGACCGAGCGACAACGGGCCGCCGCCGACGAGACCCGCACCCTCGGCGAGGAGGTCGAGCGGTTCGCCGAGCGGAACGACGACCGCGAAACGGAGCCGCCGCGCCAGGACCAGCCCCCTCACGAGCAGCCGGGTGGCGAGCAGCCTCGGAACGAGGCGCCGGGGAACGAGGCGCCGGGGAACGAGGCGCCGGGGAACGAGGCGCCGGGGAACGAGGCCCCGATCGAGGGCGACGACGACGCGGCCCGCGGTCGGCGGACGGCGCAGCGACTGCGGGCCGCGGAACAGCGGATGCGCGAGGCTCAGGAGCGGCTGGAAAACACCGATCCCGGCGCCGCGCGGGAGGCGCAGGAGCGGGCGATCGAGGAGCTGGAGACGGCGCGGGCCGAACTCGAGGAGATTCTCCGGCAGCTGCGGGAGGAGGAGGTGACGCGGCTGCTCGTGCAGCTCGAGACGCGGCTCCGCGGCATGCTCAAGGCCGAGCGGAGCGTGCTGGCCGATGCCGAGCGGCTGGCTGCTGCGGCGGCGCCGTCGGAGCGCGAGCGGCAGCTGGAGGCCGCACGGCTCGGCCGCGAGCAGGCGGCGATCACCGCCGAGGCGGGCAAGGCCCTCGTGCTGCTCCGCGACGACGGCTCCGCCGTGGCGATCCCGCAGGCCCTCGAGCAGGTGCACGAGGATTCCGGTCAGGCGGCCGGACGACTCGCCCGCGGCGACACCGGCCGCGACACGGTCGGCCTGCTCGGCGAGATCGTCACCGGCCTCGAGGAGATGCTCACCGCCGTCGAGCGCGCGCGGGCCGACCAGCAGGATGCCGCCGCCAAGCCGCCGGGCGGACGGCCCGGCGCGGCGGGGGAGCAGCCGCTCGTGGACAAGCTCGCCGAACTCAAGATGCTACGGTCGCTCCAGACCCGCGTGAACGGGCGGACGCAGCGGCTCGCGCGACTGCTCGACGCGAGCGACGAGGCGGTGGATCCGGCGGCGCTGAGGGCCGCCCTGACGCGGCTCGCCGGCCGGCAGCGGGAGATCGAGCGGGCGGCTCGCGACATCGTCGAAGGCCTGACCGAGTAAGGCTCCCACCGAGGGTTTCCCCGCGCCGCCTCGCGAAGACTACACTCGACCGCGGTGCTTCGTTCCCGGATTCCGGAGCCGCGCATGCCGTCGCCGTCGATCTGCCGCACGCTGGCGCGGGGCCTGCTTCTGGCGGCAGCCTGCACCCTTGCCGGGCCGGTGCCGCAGGCCGCTCGCGCGGCGTCGGAGCCGGCGCTGGCCCGCGAGCCGACCTGGTCGATCCCGACCGCGCGCGAGGTGCGGACGAAGGTGGAGCAATGGCCGGCGGGCTCGGCGCCTCGCGAACTCGATGCGGCGCGGGCGGCCGCGGTCGAGGCGGCCTGGCACGACGTCGCGGCCGGCCGGCGCGATCGTCTCGACACGGTGGTGACGGCGATCGGTGCCCACG
>Ga0208249_1000142_pt1 | contig 22392 bp, 14 predicted proteins | sample CryBogmetaGMA1M_FD_184546 | JGI IMG/M metagenome (GOLD analysis project Ga0208249, IMG submission 184546) | Freshwater microbial communities from Crystal Bog, Wisconsin, USA - MA1M (SPAdes) | ecosystem: Environmental > Aquatic > Freshwater > Lake | place: Crystal Bog, Wisconsin, USA | collected...
GGGCCCGCGCTCGCGCGACAAGCTCGGCGGCGAGCGTCGGCTCGGTGATCGCCACGCACCGGCACTCCCCCCCGGAGCCCCCGGCATGCTTGGCGGGCAAGAGCGCGAAGAACGCCCCCGTCGTCGGCAGGCTCCCCAAGTTCGTGGCACATTCCACCCACACCATCCCGCGCTTGCCGCCGGCTTGGTGGGTCGCCACGGCGAAGTTCGGCAGCGGCCCCATGCTCGCCCCGTCGAGGCCGAGGGTCATGACGCCGCGGTCGGCAAGATAGTCCATCGTGGCGGCCGTCGGGGCGGGCCACCCCGGCGCTTCCTTTCTCAAGGCTGCCGCCACGAATCGCTCTCCTTCGGGAAACGGCTTGTAGAAGTCGTCGGTGTAGTCGCTGCGGAAGAGGACGACGTCGCCGGGGCCGAGCCTGCGGTGGGTCATCTCCCATTCGCGCACGATCTCCGGGCCGACGAGCACGCTCGATCCGTTCTCGGCACGGTCGCGCCCCTGGCGGACATCGATCACGCATGCTTCGCCGCAGAACTGCCAGACCGGCACCTTCTCGCCCGTCACCAGCCCCATCGGACCGGCGCCGGGGAGGCCCGAGTCGGGGGGCGGCACGAAGTGCGCGGGGGCATCCCACTGCGTGCCGGTGTGCTCGTCGATGACGAGCATGTCGCGGTGGCGGCCGCTGCGGCCGAACGTCGCGGTGGGGATCACTGCCATCGGCGTCATCCCCGCCGGCCAGACACAGGGAAGCTCGGGGGCGATGGTGAGCGTGAGGTCGCGGACCTGGTCGCGCGGTACGGCGACCGAGCTCCCGAGCACGAGCGCCGGCGGCACCCGATCGTCCTCATCGGCGGCCCGCACACCGATGCCACCGAGCAGCCCGGAGATTGCCAGCAGCGGCAAACCCCACAGACGCCTACGAAAAACCATGCAACACCCCCGGGATTCCCCCACACCCCACCACCACGGCGAACGCTTCACCAAGCCAAACCAAGATCGACGATCTCGCCCGCCTCCGCAAGCTTCGCCTGCACATCGGCGGGAAGCGCGATGCCGGTGGCAAGACTCTGTCGATGGCGCTCCCACTCGATATCCCCGGGGAGGCGAACCCGATCGCATCCCTCGGCCGGCGCGGCCCCGCGGACCTCGGCCGCGAACCGGGCGAGCGAGGTGGCATAGGCTTCGGGATCGGCGATTGCACTGATGTCGAAGAGAATGAACCCGGCGTTGTGGAACGTCGGATTGCCAGGGGGATCGAAGAGCCAGCTCCCCACCTGCGACGTTACCGCGCCGCCGGCAAGAATCCCCGAGAGCCATTCGGCAAGGACGCCGATCCCGTAGCCCTTGTGGCCTGCCATTGGCGCCAGACTCGCGTGCTGCGGATACAAGGATCCGTCGGCAGTGGGCAGGCCGCGCTCGTCGATCAGCCAGGTGGAGGGAATCGGCTCGCCACGGGCCACGGCCGCATACACCTTCCCGCCAGCGACGGCCGCGGTGGCGATGTCGAGGAAGATCGGATCCCCCCCTGGCACAGGCGCTCCCCAGGCGAGCGGATTGCTTCCCAGCACCGCCCCGCGCGATCCGGCGGCGGCGACACTCGGCCTGTCGTTGCCGACGACGAGCGCAAAGAAGCCCTCCCGCGCGGCGCGGACGGCCTGGGCACCGGCGGCGCCGATGTGGCCGGTGTTCCGCAGGCCGACGTAGGCGACACCGACATTCCTCGCCTTCTCGAGCGCCACGTCGACCGCATGGCGGCAGCCGATCTGGCCGAGGGAAGCGTCGCCATCAATGACAGCAAACCCTGGACCCTGGCGGACGACCCGCGGCCGGGCGTCGGGCTTCGAGCCCCGCGCCACGAGCTTCCTCAGATAGCCGGGGAGGAGCTTCGTGCCGTGCGTGTACACCCCCATCGCGTCGGAGAGAACCAGCGGCTCGGCGGCATGGCTGGCGTCGGTCGCCGAGAGACCGGCGCGGACGAACGCCTGCTCGACCCACGCCGAGAGCATCACGACGGGGATGGGCCTCGCATACTCGCTCGTCATCGACGTTGTCCCGCGCGGGAATCCTCCGGAGATCGAGTGCCGTCAGCCTCGCTTGGCTGAGCCCACGCCGTTGACGACGCTCGGCAGCGTCTCACCACGGATCGCCATCACGGCAAGTTCCGCGGCGCCCGAGCGCAGCCGCTTCACCGCCGCCGGGCTGACACTCGCGATGTGGGGCGCGAGGATCACGTTCGCGCGGCCGAGGATGCCGTGGCCCGCAGGAATCGGCTCCGGGGCAAAGACATCGAGCGCGGCGCCCGCGACATGGCCGCAGTCAAGCGCCGTCACAAGCGCCCCCGGATCGACGAGATCGCCGCGAGAGAGATTGACGATCAACACGCCCGGCTTCATCCGGGCCAGATTCGCGGTGCCGATCAGGCCGCGCGTCTGCGGGAGCGACGGGCAATGGAGCGTGATCAGATCGCTCTCCACAAGAAGCCGATCAAGCGTCGCCGGCTCCGCCCCGAGCTCACGGATCGCGCCTTCGGCCACCGCCGGATCGCTGACGAGCACCCGGCCGCCGAAGGCGACGAGCCGGCGGATCACGCCGCGACCGATGCGCCCCGCGCCAACGACGCCTGTGGTCATCGACGCGAGCGTGCGGAAGCCCTCGACGCCGGCGGCCAGCCCCCAGCCGCCGCCATGGACCTTCGTCGCATGAGGGACAACCTGCCGCGTCAGGGCGAGGATGAAGGCGAGGGTGTGGTCGGCGACCTCGTCGATGCAGTAGTCGGGGATGTTGCAGACGGGGATGCCGCGGGCTTTGGCCGCCTCGCAGTCGACGTTGTCGTAGCCGATCCCGTAGCGGACGATCGCCTTCGCCCGTCCCATCGCGGCGATGACGTCGGCATTGATCGGGGCAAACTGCGTGATCACCGCATCGGCATCCGCCACCGCAGCGGCGAGAACGGCCGGATCCTTGGAGCGCGGATCGATGACCGTGCATCCGGCCCGCTCGAGAATCGCCCGTTCGAGATCGATGTCGTCGAACGACCGGTCGGTAATCACGACCTTCATGAAAGCCCCTCGTCCCGCTCAGCCACCCCCTAAAAAGCGATCCTGTCGACAGTCGACGGACGGCCCGCGGCGGAGTCTAGGCCCGGTGCTCGAAGCCTGTCAACCGTGGTGACACTCGACTTCGCCGCGCGATGGGCAACCCATCCGGCCACCGAAGCGGGTGCACTTGAGCGACGCGGCGATGACGGCGAAGCGGGCGGCTTCCGCGATCGTCGCTCCCTCTGCCAGCCGCAGGGCCAGCGCCCCATGAAAGACATCTCCGGCAGCGAGCGTGTCGACAACCTCGACGTGCGGCGCCGGTGCTCGGCAAAGCTCCCCGGCTTCGATCCACGCATAGCCGTAAGCGCCGCAACTGGCGCCGACATGCCCGGGATGCCCAGCGGCAACATGCCGCAGCGCCGCTTCGAGATCGCTCATGCCGGTGTGGAGGAAGAGCCCGGCGTCGGAGAAGACGGCATGCGACGAGAGGGGCACGAGCCGAGCGAGAACGCCATGAGGGGCAATGTCGGCATCGAGCATTCCCGGTATGCCGACCGCCCGCGCCGCCGCGAGCGCCGCTGCGGCCCCCTCAGGCCAGCGGGTGTCGACATGGACGAAATCAGCGCTCGCGATCCGCTCGAGCGGGAGCCAGTCGGCCGCAGGCTCGAGGCTCGCGTCGTGGTACGGAACGACGAGCCGGTCTCCGTGGGCATCGATGATGCTGACGGCAATCGACGATCGTCCCCCCGGCACGCTCCGTACCGAGTTGACATCGAGGCCCGCCGCGGCCAGTTCGCGGCGCATCACCGCGCCACGGAGATCATCGCCGACGCGCCCCCACACCGCCGCCTGCCCCCCGAGGCGAACAAACGCACACGCCGCCGACACGGCCATCCCGTCGACCACCTCGGCGACGTCGGTGGCAAGCACCTTCCCCGGCACGGCCGGCACCTCAGGCACCCGGTAGAGCGTCGTCGTGCAGATCCCGCCGACGGCGATCAGCATCGGCGGCGCTGCTCGCCCCTCGCTCATGACACCTTCTCAGTCGTCGCCGATGCCGGAGTCTGGCCCCGTGCATCGTGCTCGAGGTCGGCCAGGCGGCGCCGCAGGGCGTCCCGCTCCGCCTCCAACCGGGCGAGGCGCTCGTCGACGCGGTGGAGGGGGACGATCGCGTTCTCCATGAAGTTATCCGCGTCGCGCCGCGACTTCGCGAGATCGTTCTCCAAGCGTACCCGCTCGGTCACGTCTCGCGCCACCGCGTAGATCACCCCCTCGTCGGGCACAGCCCGGGCGTTCCATTCGAGCCACACCGCCTCCCCGTCGACGCGGAGGTAACGGTTGCGGAAGCGGAGCGTCGTCTCGCCGCGCGACAACCGGCTGACCTCGGTCAGGGTCGCCTCGCGGTCATCGGGATGGACGAAGTCGACGAACCGCTTCGCGAGCAGCTCCGACTCGGCGTAGCCCAAGACGCGGTAGAAGTTGTCGTTGACGCGGCGGAAAAACCCGTCGAGGCCGGCGACGCAGAAGAGGTCGACCGAGAGATCGAAGAACCGCACGAGTTGCTGCTCGGCGCGCCGCTGTCCGCTCTCGAAGTAAGCCACGAGTTCGTCGACGACGGCCCCCGCATCGGCAGGCCTCGCGGCGCGATCGGCGGCGAGGCAGCGGCAGGCGAGCCGCACCACAGGCTCAGGGCCGCCGGAGGATTTGAGCCACGCAATCGCCTCGGCGATGTCCCCCGTGGCGGCCCGGCGCCAAGCGTCGGCGGGGCCGTCGCTACGAAACGGCGGGGATCCGGTGAGGATTTCGCAGAGCATGCACCCCAAGCCGAAGACGTCGGAGCGGCGGTCGATCGCCTCGGTCTCCCCCCGGGCCTGCTCCGGCGCCAGATACCCAGGCGTGCCGAAGAGAGTCCCGCAGACGGTGTGCGGCGCGTCGCCGGGGGACTCGTGGAGAACTCCTTGATCACTGCTCTCCCGCTCGGCGAGTACCTTCGCCAGCCCCCAGTCCATGACCGTCACGAGACTGTACTCGCCGACCATGACGTTGGAGGGCTTGAGGTCGCGGTGGATGACCCCCGCATCGTGCGCCGCAGCGACGGCTTGGCAGGCCTGGAGGAAGGCGGCCAAGAGCCGGGGCTGATCGTCGGCGGGGTCGCTTCTGGCGTCGAGGATCTGCCGCAGCGTCTGACCGCGCAGAAGCCTCATCACCATGTAGGCGCGGCCATCGTCGGTGATCCCGAACTCGTGGACCGCCATGATGCCAGGATGGTTCAATCGGCTGGCGATCTTCGCCTCGCGGAGAAAGCGTCGCAGCTGGGCCGGCCGGTCGCCACAGACCTGGAGCGACTTGATCGCCACGGGGCGCTCGAGGAACACGTCCCACGCCTCGTAGACAATCCCCATGCCACCGCGGCCGATCTCCCGCACCACCCGGTAGCGGCTGCCGCTCGCGGCCGACCCGACGCCTGCGAGCGCGTCGTCTCCCGGCCCGGGCGCGGCGGTGCCGGCCGCGCTTCCGGAGGCGTTGCCGTCCAACCAGGGATGGAGTTCGAGGGTCTGGTCGACCGACGCCGGAAGCGCGGCCGACGACTCGATGGCAGCTCCGGGCTCGAACTCGATGCCGCTGGCGAAGGCGACGGAGGGCATGGCTCCGTCCGACACGCCTCTCATGGCGACGGTGGGGGCGTCGTGCGGGGGCCGGCCACCGCCGCCTGGGACACCGGCGCCAGGTTCAACGAAGCCGGTCGACCGGGTCTCGCGTTTCCGCTCGTCGTCGGTCGTCTGGCCGTCCATCGCGCAGTCCCTCGGCGCTCGAACCTTTCCGGCGGAGAAGATGCCCCGTCACCGCCGCCGTCAGTCTATCACTGCGCCGGACCGTCCGGCATGGCGCGCGCGTTCCATTCGAGCGTCACGAAGTGGCCGTTCTGCGCGGTTGGAGCGATCCTTCCAGGCAAGGACAGTCTGTGGGGAGGACCATGGCGACGGCTCCCGGGACGGCCTCGAAGCGGAAGCGGTGGGCCTTCATCGGCTCGCCGTCGAGGTTCACCGGAAGCTCCCCGGCACTCTCCGTTTCGACCCACGGCACCCGTTGGCGGACAACCCATCGCCCCCCGCGCCAGGGGGCGCCGGCGGAGACCGTGGCCGCCAGTTCGGCCGCCACGTCGGGAACATCGGTCATCGAGAATGGGGCGAACGAAACGACATCGAGAAGGCCGTCGTTGATCCGGGCCTCGGGGGCGAGTGGATGGCCGCCACCGGCGAGGCGACCATTGCAGACGGCGCCGACGATCATCCCGGCGCTGGTCTCGCCGTCGGGCGTGCGGAGCGTGCAGGCGTAGGGGCGGAAGTTCACCGCCTTGAGAATCCCCATCAGCGTGTAGGCCCCGCCACCGAGGAAGTCCTTGAGCTCCACCGGCGTGTCGGCGGTGACCGCGGCCCCGAAGCCCCCCGAGGCGACATTCACAAAGTAGCGGTCGTTGGCGCGGGCCAGATCGACAGGCCCAGGTGCTCCCTCGCAGGCAAGGGTGAGCGCCGCCACCGGATCGGCCGGCACCCGGCAGGCGGTGGCGAAGTCGTTGGCGGTGCCGAGGGGAAGGATCCCCATCGCGGGGCGCGAGCCTGGCTCGAGCGCCATCAGCCCGTTGGCCATTTCATTGACGCTCCCGTCCCCGCCCCCGGCGATGATCCGCTCGACGCCGTCGGCTGCCGCCTCGGCGACGAGCCGCTCGACATCCCCCTTCTCCCACGTGACGCGAACTTCGAGTGCGTGGCCCGAGCGACGCACGGCAGCGACCGCGTCGCGCACCGGCTGGAGCCCCGCCTTCTTGCCATTGAGAATCAGTCGGGCACGCATTTGGAATGGCTCCGCGAGATACCGTTATTCTCTTCCCAGGCGGATTCTACCGATTGTTGTCCATTTCACTGAATCGCCGCACGACGGAGTTTTCCATGCTCGATGCCGCTACGCGGGCCCGCGACTTTCCCGCCCTCGAGGGAATCGTTTACCTCAATACGGCCGCCGAAGGGATCCCGCCGCCGGCGGTCGGTGAGGGGCTCGGCCGGTACTTCTGCGACAAGCAACTCGGCATGGACGGCCGGCTTCGGCATGCCGCGGTCCATGCAGATGCCCGCCGGCTCGCCGCCGCGATGATCGGCCTCGAAGCCGACGACGTCGCCATCTGCTCCTGCTCCTCCGAGGCCTTCAATCTCGCGAGCCTCGCTCTCGGACTCCGCGAGGGCGATGAGGTCGTCGTCACCGATCTCGACTTCCCGTCGAGTGTCACGCCGTTTCTTCAAGATGGCTGCCCGGCCAAGGTGAAGGTGTGGCGATCGCGCCACGGGAGCCTCGTGAACGATGACCCCGTCGCGCTCCTTTCGCCCCGGACGCGGCTCGTCTCGCTGCCGCTGGTGAGCTTCTACAACGGCTTCCGCGCCAATGTCCCGGCAGTTGCCGAAATCGTCCACCGCCATTCCCCGGCGCTCCTCGCCGTCGATGTCACGCAGGGCCTGGGGCGGATCCCCCTCGATCGCGACTCGGGCGCCCTCGTCGGCGCCGATCTCATCGTCTCGAGCACCCACAAGTGGCTGCTCGGGCCCCATGGCGGCGGGATCGTCGGCGTGCCGCCGACGCGCCGCGACGCGTGGACCGTGCCCGCCGGTGGCTGGTTCAACATTCACGACGCGTTCGGGGCCGACCGCTTCGAGCGGGCCGAGAGCCTCCCCGGCGCCGCGAGCTTCGCCGTCGGGATGCCGAACTACCCCGCCCTCTACGCGATCCACGGGGCGCTTGAATACCTCTCGGGCGTCGGTGTCGCCGCGATCGATCGCCGGGCCACGCCCCTCGTCGCCGAGTGCCTCTCCGGCCTCCGGGCCCTCGGCGTCGATCTCCTCTCACCGACCGATCCGGCGCGGTTGGCAGGCATCGTCGCCTTCCGCCATCCCCGGGCCGATGCCCTCCACCGCTTCCTCCACGATCGAAAGATCCACGTCATGCACCACGCCGGCCGGCTCCGCGTCGCGCTCCATGGCTACAACACCGAGGCCGACGTCGCCACGTTCCTCCGCGAGTTCGCAACCGGGCTCGCGACGGCCTGACAACCCTCGCGGGGAAGTGATCGCCCGCCGTCGGACAGCCTAAAACTCAGCGTGCTGCCGGCCGGTGCCAGCCACGGTCGCAAACAGATCCCGGCGGGCATCGAGCAGCGCGAGCGCATGGTGGACGTCGGGGGGCTCGTCGGCAGCGACTGTCGCGGTCACGGTCGGCACCGCGGCCGTCGCCACCGGCGTGACGACAGACCGGCTTCCGCTTCCCCACGGCACGACGCTGAACACGATCGCCGCGGCGATCCCGGCCACGATCTCGGGGAGGTGCCGCCGCCGCGGATGCAAACCTCGAGCGACCTGAGCCTGGCCGGCGAGCATGAGGCGGCGTTCCACGGCCGCCTCCTCCATCGCGACGACGACGGACTCCCGGAAGCCGGCATCGGGCATGGGAAGACCGCGACCGCGGAGGATCGCTTCGATCGCATGGCCGCTCGGCTGCGATTCGGGGTCGAGACAATCGTCTGCGTCGTGAGAATCGAACAGGTTCATCGGATCACCTCCACGGCGAGCGCCGCGCGGAGTTTGTCGAGGGCATAGCGATACCGGCCGGCGGCCGTGTTGAGACTCACGTTGGTCACCTTCGCGATCTGCGCGAACGTCAGGCCGCCATCGATCTTCAGGGCCACCACCTCCCGTTGGGCCTCCGGCAGGCCCGCGAGCGCTCGGGCGAGCCTGACATCAGGTTCCTCCGTGGCGCCGGCCGCGGCTTCCGAGACCATCCTGCCGTCGGCCTGGCGCGCCCGTCCGATCCGCTCGATCGCCGTCCGCTCGAGGGCCTTCCGCTGCCGGCTCCGGGAAACCGCATGCCGCAGCGACGTGAAGGCATACGCCTCGGGATCGTCGACGTCGCCGAGGCAGGCCCCCGAGCGCACCAGCCGCACGAACAGGTCGTGAACGATGTCCTCCGCCTCGGCACCGGTGCAGCCGAGCGTCCGCGCGGCGCCGAGCAACCGGCCGGCGAGGCTGTCGTAGAGCGACGCGAAGTCGGCCGAAGCCGCTGCCGCGTCCCCCTCGGGTGCCGTGTCGTCGCTCGTCATCGCATCGACTCCCCTCGCCATGGGCGCCACGGGTCGCCACGCGTCGCCACGCGTCGCCACCGGTCGATCGAACGCTCTCCTCGGGGAACGCCACTGGAGGCGTCATTCCCAAGGAGACCTGAGGCCCGACGATTTGTATTCCTGCGGGGCCAAGGCTTCCTCTTGTACCCCGCCGCGGGCTATCGCAATCCCCGGGCCCCCGCTTCTCTGGTTGTATCCCCGGCCGGCAGCCGCGGGAAAGGGGCGGGGATTTACAGGAACGCGGCCACCGTCGACGATTGGGCGGTCTGGCTGGCCACCACCGCCTCGCGGTTGGGAGTGGGCCGGCAGACCAGGGGAACTATTCACCGCCGCCCCCGCTTCGGGGAAGCCGGCGCCAGCATGGGAGACGACATGGGCTTTCACCAGACCAAGACACACCGAGCCGGCAAGCACTCCTACCACCAGATCGGCCTCGTCCGCGGCCAGTTCGGCGACATCCCAGAGGACACCTGGCTCGACTTCCTCGCCAAGAACGGCTTCGACGGATGGGAAGAGGCTTCCTGGGAGCTCGACCTCCCCCAGTGCGACACCGAGAGCGGCGCCGAGGCCTATGCCAAGAGCCGGGTCGAGAAGGCGAAGAAGCGCGGCCTCGAGATCTTCTCGATCGCCACCCATCTCCAGGGGCAGGTCCTCGGTGACGAGCCCTCCGCCAAGACGCTCCAGTTCATCGGCGGCGAGCCCGTCGAGGCTTACGTGAAGTGGCGCAAGGCCGGCAACGAGCCGCCGCGCACCAATCCCTACTTCGTTCCTGACGAGGTGGGGAAGCTGATGCAGGAGAAGGCCTGTAAAGACCTCATCCGGTCGGTGCGCCTCGCCCACTATCTCGGCAAGCTCCAGGATCGGACCGTCGCCGTTCCCGGCTTCGTCGGCTCGCCGGCCCATTGCTGGAGCCACTTCTTCGAGTTTCCGCCGCGTCCGAAGTCGATCGGCGGCTGCCCGATTCCGGAGGTCCTCGACGTCAGCCTCGAGCTCCTCGTCGAGCGCTTCGCCCCGGTGTTCGACGCCTGCCGGAAGTACGGCGTGACGTTCGATCTCGAGTGCCATCCGGGCGAGCGGGCCATGGGGGATATCGAGTCGGCCGGTGACTATCTCCGCGCGTTGGGGAAGGCCGGCTACGGCACCGATGTCGTTGGCTTCAACATCGATCCCAGCCACATGGTCTGGCAGGGCGTCTGCCCGATCGCCTTCATCCGCGAATACGGCGACGCGATTCACACGGCGCACATCAAGGGGGTGCAGGTGATCGACGGGCCGACCCGCGCCGGGCGCTTGGGGGGCCACCGCCCGATGGGCCACAAGCTCAACGGCTGGAACTTCGTTACTGCCGGCAGCCGGCGCGACAGCGTCAACGTCGAGGAGATGATCGTCGAGCTCAACCGGGCCGGCTACTCCGGGGCGATCAACATCGAGTGGGAGGACAACGACGCGGAAAAGAAGGCTGGCGCCGTCGCGGCGCTCCATGCCGTCCACCGCTGCGATCTCCCCCCGGCCACCGGCCGCCACGACGACACCCTCAAGGCCTGATCGGCCCCCGGAACGTGTGTCACAACGCGAGGCGGCGGGTCGAGCGACGACCCGCCGCCTCTTTTTTTATGAGTCTCCGGTTTTCATTTTTCCTGAGGACTACGACCATGGCCCGCCGGCTCCTCCTCGTCGCGATCACCGCGATCACCGCGATCCTCGCCTCTCCGGCTCTCGCTGCCCCGCGGTCCGCCACGCCCCCGACATCGATCACCGTCCCGGCGGGTTTCAACGTCGAGCTCGTCCGCTCGGCGCAGGAGTCTGAAAGCTCCTGGATCTCGATGGCTTTCGATGAAGCGGGGCGAATCATCGTCGGCCTCGACGACATCGGCGTGGCCCGGCTCGCGCCACCGGAGGCCCCCGGAGGGGAGTGGTCATTTGAGCGCCTCGACGACTCGCTCCGCCACTGCCGCGGCGTCCTCGTTCATGATGGCTCGCTCTACGTCAACGCCTGCGACTCGATGGAGCTGTGGCGCTTCCGCGACGCCGACAGCGACGGCACCTACCGCGACCGCACAAAACTCAAATCCTTCGATTACCGCAGCCGCTACGGCCATGGCCAGAATCAGCTCACCGTCGGCCCCGACGGCGCCCTGTGGTCGATCGTCGGCAATGACGTCACGTTTCCCGAAGGGACATCGCCCGAATCCCCCTTCCGAGATCCGCACCCCGATCGGCTCCTTCCCGATCCGGCCGACGGCGGTCAGGACGACCGGGTCGGCTACCTCCTCCGCTTCACCCCGGCAGGGGACGAGTGGACGGTGTTCGCCGGTGGCTTCCGCAATCAGGTCGACGCTGATTTCAATGACGACGGCGAGTGGTTCACCTGGGACAGCGACATGGAGTGGGATGTCGGCCAGCCGTGGTACCGGCCGACGCGCGTCAGCCATGTCGTTTCGGGGGCCGAGTATGGCTGGCGCTGGAGCACGCTCAACTGGCCCCCCTCCTATCCTGACAGCCTCCCGGCCACGCTCGAGACCGGCCTGGGCTCGCCGACCGGTGTCGTCTTCGGCCGCCGCGGCGCCTTTCCCGGGAAGTGGCGCGACGCCCTCTACATGGCCGATTGGCAGCACGGCCGGATCCTTGCCGCCTGGTTCACCCCCGACGGCGCGAGCTATTCGGCCACCGACGAGCTGTTCGCCGAGGGGAGCCCGATGAACGTCTGCGACATGGCTTTCGGCCCGGACGGCGCGTTGTGGTTCATCACCGGCGGCCGCGGTTCGCAGTCGGGGCTGTATCGAGTGTCGTTCACGGGGAACGCGGCCGCCGTGCCCCCCTCCCCTCCCCTCGATCCTGCCGTCGCCGCCGCAGCGAAGGCTGCCCGGGAACGCCGCCGTGAGCTCGAAGCCTTTCATGGGGGGCCACTCTCGACCGCGAATCAGGCCACACTTCAAAACCTCTGGCCGGAGCTCGGCTCCTCCGATCGCTGGCTGCGGACAGCGGCGCGGATCGCGCTCGAGCGGCAGCCGGTGGCGGCGTGGCAGGAGAAGGTCCGAGCCGAAGAGCGGCCGCTCGCTCGTGGCGAAGGGTTGCTCGCCTGGGTGCGGATGGCGCCGGCGGAGGAACGGGGAGACGTCGTTCGGGCGACGCTCGCCGGGCCGATCGGCGCCGATGAGCCGGAAGTCCTCCTCGCGCTCCGCGTCCTGTCGGTGGCGCTGGCTCGCGGTATCGACCTGCCGGAGGCCGATCTCACCAAGCTCCACACGCTCCTGGCGACGCTCGATCGCCATCCTTCGGCGCTTGTCCAGCGGGAGCTTGTCGAGCTGCTGGTCGCCACGGAGGCGCCCGGAGCGATACGGAAGGGACTCGAACGCCTCGACCGGGCGGCGAGCCAGGAGGATCAGATCCATTGCGTTCACGCGCTGGTCCGTTCCAAAGGCCCATGGACGGTGGAGGAGCACCGTCGGCTCCTCGACTGGTTTGCCGGAGCGCGACAGTTTCGCGGCGGGCATCTCATCGGCCAGATCATCAGCCGGATGGAAAAGGATCTCCTGGCGACGATCCGCGACGACGAGAAGCCTGCGCTTGCCGAGGCGCTCACGCTCCTGGAAAAGCCGGTTGTGGACGGAGAAGCGATCGCTGCCGCCCCCCCGCGGCCCGTCGTCAAACAGTGGACGCAGGCCGATCTCGCTCCGCATCTCGACAAACCCCTGGCCCCACGCGATGCCGACGCGGGGAGGCAGGCGCTCGCCGCAGCGCAGTGCCTCAAATGCCATCGCTTTGGGTCGTCAGGGGCGGCGATTGGGCCCGATCTGTCGGCGATCGGGAAGCGATTCGATGCCCGGGGAATCGTCGAGTCGATCCTCGAGCCGTCGAAGGTGGTCGATCCGAAGTATCACGCCACCACGTGGGTGCTCGCCGACGGCCGCGTTATTACGGGGCGGGCGAACATGGTCAACGACCGCGAGATCGGCGTCGAGGTAAACCCGCTGACCGGGGAATCAATGAAGCTCCTCCGCGGCGAGATCGAAAGCTCCCATCCGGCAACCGTATCACCGATGCCCCAGGGGCTCTTCGACACGCTCTCCCTTGACGAGATCCTCGATCTTGTGGCGCTGCTCCGCGCCGGGGGATGACCGCTCCCGGGGAGCGATCCTTTACAATTCCCGCGACACGCTCGTCGCCCTGCCGCCGGCCCGATGTCCGGAGCCGCGGCAAAGCCCAGCGAGGATTCCTCCGATGATCATCCTCTTCCCGTTCGCTCGCTCCTTTCCGAAGGAGTCGGTCATGCGTCGCCCCCATTCCCGGCTGTTGCTCGTTGCGGCCTCGGCCTGGATGCCAGCGCTCCTCACCGCCGCCGAGCCGCATCAATATGCCCACGAGTCGATCGTCGTCCCGGCGGCGACGGCCGACGAGCCGCGGCTGAAAAGCGTCTCGACGGGGCGGGCGATCGACCACCTCGAACAGGGCTCCGTCGCCTGGAGCGGTCAGCGCCGCTGCATCAGCTGCCACACCAACGGCAGCTACATGCTCGCCCGGCCGGCCCTGACTGCCGCCCTCGGGGCGCCCCCGGCACCGACGCTCGATTTCTTCCGCGAGCAACTGCTGAGCCTGACGGCCGAGCCGCATGAAGCCTTGCAGAAGTCGACCAAGCCAGCCCAGGTGATCTACCTCGCGGCCGGCCTTGCAGAATGGGACCGCCATGTCACCGGCACGCTCTCGGCCGACACCGACAAGGCCCTCCGCTTGATGTTCGCGATCCAGGAAGACTCCGGCACCTGGGGCTCGCTCGACTGCTGGCCTCCGTACGAGTCAGACGCCTACCACGAGGCGACCGTGGCGGCACTGGCCGCAGCGACGGCGCCGGGGTGGCTCGCGGCCGTCGAGGCCGGCAGCGACGACGATCTGAAGGGGCGGATCGCCCGACTGCGGACCTACCTCCGCGACACCCCGCCGCCGCACGACTACGGCCGGGTGCTGCTCCTCCAGGCATCGACGCGCTTTCCCGGGCTCGTCGACGAGGCCGGCACCACCGAAATCGCGTCGATGATCAAACGCCATCAGCGCGACGACGGCGGCTGGTCGATCCGCACCTTCGCGGCGCCCGAATCATGGGGCCGCGGAAACCGGGCCGCCAAGCTCCGTGCCGAGCCCGACTTCGACACACCGGCCAGCGACGGCCACATGACGGGGCTGGCCATTCTCGCTTTGCGGGAGGCGGGCGTTCCAGCCGACGACGAGGGAATCAAACGTGGCATCGCCTGGCTCCAGTCCAACCAGCGCGCCAGCGGCCGGTGGTGGACCAGAAGCCTCAACACCGATACCTGGCACTTCATCACCTACAGCGGCACGACGCTACCGCTGCTGGCGCTCCACGCCTGCAACGCCCTGCCGCCGGTAGAGTGAAATGGAGCGCTGCCAGCGAGGGAATCAGCCGCGATCCGAGAATCGGAAACGCCCCGGTCCGGCGACCGCAAACCCAACGCTAGCCATTCCAGCGAGGGGTCGGCCGGGCTCCGAGAGCCGGCGTAGCCGACAAGCGCAGCCCCGGAGGGCGAAGCGCAGGCGGGTCCGAGCGAGCGGAGGCCATGGATGGCCGGAACGAGCGTCCGGCGACGGGGCACGGTCGACCCCGAAGCCGAGCGTGGGCCCAGAGTCGGGACGAGGAACGCGAGAGTTCACTCCCTCGGCCAGCGGAACGCCTTCTCCGATTCGACATGCTCGAGGAGATCGGCCTTCTTCCACCAGGTGTTCTTCATCTCGCGCCGTGAATAGAGCTTCTCGGCTTGGTCGACGTAGTGCGGCGAGTCGGGATGGCCCGACTGGCCCCACGGCGTGCACGTGAAGCTCTCCACGCCGTCGGGCCCGAAAAACATCAGGATCACCGCCATCGAGCCGGAGTTGGCGATGAAGCGCCCCGGCTGCGTCGGATCCTCGGCACTCCGCACGTCCATGAGCGTCTCGGAGAAGTTGGCGTCCTTGTTGCCTTTGTCGAAGTCGGCGCCGGGAGCTGGGAAGTAGCGACCGCCACGGCCGACGACGTGGGCTTCCCCCCAGGGAATGTCCCACCGACCATACTTTTGAGTCATCTCGTCGATCGTGGCGCGGAAGAGCTTCTTCGCCTCGGCACGCGTGGCGTCGTCGAGGCGGCCGTCGGCATGGAGCGGCGCGAGGTCGAGCCTCTCGCCGCACTTCAGCCGCCAGAACTTGAGCAGCGCCGCTCCCCGCGCGTCGGGGAGATAATCGCCATCCCAGGCGAGGGCCACCTCGACGGCCTTCTTCATCTCGGCGTCGGCTGTCCAGGACGGATCGGCCTCGGCGGCCCGGCGCAGCTCCCCCTGCCAGGCGCGGGCGAGACGATCGTGGATGTCGAGGGCGTAGTCCTTCGCTTCGTCCGCCGTGACGGAGGCGTCGTTGTGGAGCAGCTCGATGGTTCGTCTGCCACGCGGATTGTTCTGATCCCAGGTCGTGTTGTAGACGTGCGGCGGATACTTCTCAGGCACCAGCGGCGAATCGACCATCATGTTCGCCGGGCTGATGTTGCAATTCTGCATGTAGCCCTGCTCGGGATTGACGATCTTCACAAGCTCCGACTGCGGGTGGAGCTTCGTCCAAGCCGTCTTGCTCGTCGTCCCGTCGACCGGCCGCTTGTAATCGAAGCCCTCCGGGCGGACGGGGGTGGCACCGTTGCGGACATACGAGATCGCGCCGTCGCAATCGGCGCTCATCACGTTTTGTTCGTTGTACTGGTGCCGCTCGAGGGCGGCGTTGACCTCGGCGACGTTCTTCGCCATCCCCATCGCATAAAACTGTTCATAGAGCCCGACCTGCTCGGTGTAGGGGCTCGCGCCCACGTAGGCCACCTTCTTTTCCATGTCGAGCTCGCTGATCACCGGCCCGAGGTGGGTGTAGTAGGCGGGCTTCGTCACCGGCTCGGCATCCTTGACGGCAAACGTGAACTCGGTCGCCCTCACCGGCTTCCACTGGTCGTCGTAGCGGTACTCGAGCCGGGGCTCGGTGCGAAACTCGATCCGGTAGACATCAGAGGTGTCGGGGCCACCGGTGGTGAGGGCCCAGCCGGTCTGTTCGTTGTGGCCGATCGCCATCATCGGCGTGCCGATGAGTGAATAGCCGTTGGTGTGCATGGCCCCGGCGTGGAGCCGCGACTCATAAAGAACGGCCATCCCCTCCCAGGTCAGATGGGGATCGGAGAGGAGGATCGCACGGCCGTCGGCCGAGCGCTTCGGAGATACGGCCCATTGATTTGAGCCCATCGCCGGCTTGACCGGCTCGGGGGCATTGCGGAGATCCCCCATCATCGTGCCGATCGGCCAGCGGAGGATCATGGCGCGGCCGACGGCGAGCGGGTGCCAGTCCTCGATCTCGAGCTTCACCTCGGCCGCCTCGTCGGGATGCTCGGCGATATACGCCCGGATCCCGGCGGCAAAGCCGCGGATCGCGTCCTGGACATGCTTCGGAGCCGTGGCGAGATACGTGGCGTGGAGCGTGTCATTGTGAAAGAGGCGCATGAGGTAATCGTTTTCGAGCGCCCCCTTCCCCTTCACTTCAGCCATCCTGCCGGTGGCCTCGCGGATGGCGAGGTAGATGTCGACGAGGCGATCCTCGGCCTGGGCATACCCAAGCGCGTAATAGCCTGCCGCCTCGGTGTCGGCGTAGACATGGGGCACGCCCCAGGTGTCGCGGTAGAGCGTTGCCTCACCGGCGCCGGCTGGGCCTGCCAGAAGACAGGCAAGCGCCCCGGTGACGCACTGACTGGTCCGCTTCACGAACGCTGATTGGATGGCCATCGAAGTCTCCAGTGCGTGCCGCCGTCGCCTCAGAAGAAAAACTTCTTCTCGATCGGGAGATCAAGATAGCAGGCTCGGCAACCTCCCACAGCCTGGCTGGAGGACCGTCACCAGAGAAGCCGACTGGGTTCCGATCGATCAACCGTGCGGCAGGCTTCCGCCGGGATCAATCCACTGGCCGGCAGTTGGAATCCATCCCTACAGCCCGAATCGTTGGATCGCGGCTTCGGCGCGCCGCTGCGAATCCGGGTCGGCAGTGATCGACGCCTCGATCGAGCGTCTCGCCTCAACCTTGCGGCCAAGCTGCGCAAGCGCCACCCCGCGTTGGAGGTGGGCGAGCGCGTCGCGGGAGTCGACGGCGATCGCGGCGTCGAGGTCGGCCAGGGCGAGCCCGTGCTCTCCTCTTTGGGCGTACAGAGCTCCACGCCCCACCAGCGCCGGGCCATGCTGCGGACGGATCCGCAGGCTCTCCGTCAGGTCGGCGATCGCCTCTTCCTCATGCCCGAGATCGCGTTGCAACAGCCCGCGTGCACAGAGCGCATCGGGTGATTCCGGGACCAAACGAATCGCGGAATTGTACGAAGCAATCGCCTCCCGCCGGCGCCCCGCACCGGCCGCCAGGCTCGCCCGGAGTGCGTGTGCGACGGCCCGTTCTGGATCGAGTTGAAGCGATCGGGTCAGGAGCGCATCGACCTCGCCCCACTTTCCGTCGGCGGCCGCCACCTGTGCCAGCGCCAGCAGCGTGAACGTCGACTCCGGATCGTGTTCATGGGCCTTCGTGAAGAAATCGCGGGCCTCGTCAAGGCGCGAGGCCTTCATACGCGAATACCCGATGCTCGTCCACAGATCGGATTTGAGTCCGCGGAGGTCGCGCACCCTGATCAGGCGATGGAGCCCGAGAGGATTGTCGTCGTCGAGGAGACGCCAATGAACCCCTTCCCGCCCGTAATGGTCAGTGAACACGAACGGCTGGCTGTCGAGGTTCCATCGCTCGTCAACCATCCGCGCGCGGCCGTCCGCGAGTCGCACGATACTCGCGTTATGGAACATGTGTTCGCCGAGGTCTCCTTTGACCGGAAGCATGACGTCGAGCGGGCGAACGTCGAGCCCAACCGCGCCACCGAGCACGAGAAGCAGTTGGCAATTGCCGAGACACTGCGACTGTCGGAAGTCGAGAATCCGATCGAGGTGGTACTTGTCACTCTTACCGTCGACCTGCTCGATCGACTCGGCGAGTCGCCGCCGAAGCTCGTCAAGGACACGCGACTCGACCCGCGACACGTCGCTGGCCGTCGCCCTTCCATTGGCTTGCCGACGATGGGCCAGGTCGATGCGGCGCTTCCAATCCGCCGGGTTCCAGGGAACGACGAGTCGCACGAACCGGTCGCCGACATCGTCGGCGTAGCCGAGCTCTTTGACACGCGCGCGGATGCTGGAGGACACGTTCGGGGCAGCGGAGATGGCCGCCGTAATCTCCTGCCCCCGACCAACGCCGCCCCCGACGACCGCCCACGATGCGGCAATCACAATCGCGATCCACGAGATCCGCCGGCGAGAGAATCGCCGCTCGTGGGGTTGAAGGTGGAACGGCATCGTCATGTTCCTTGATCGTTCCCATCAGTCGTGCCAGCCCGCCCGCGGCTCCGTAGACAATAGATCGCGGAGCGGCACACCGGCAATCGCCCTGGCTGAGCCCTGCCTCCAGACGCGCGGGGCGGCCGACGTTTGGCCGACCATCACCTCAGGGGACGCGCGCCGCCTTCGAGAAACAGGAGGTGCTGCCCGCTTCGCCGGGCCGGGTCGTGGTTGCCGTGACCGTGAGCCACTCGCCTGCCGGCAGGCGAGTGGCTGGAAGGCTGATCGTCGTTGTCCCGTTCGACGCCCCCCGCACGAAGTCCGCGATCAACCGCTCTCCTTGCACCAGGCCAGCCACATCCGCATCGCCAGCGGCGGGTGGGACACGGTTGGTGAAGAGTTGAAACCGAAGCGTCGCGGAAGCCGGAAGGCTTGATCTCAACGTGATTCGGACCATCCCTCCGACGCGCTCGATCGATTGAACCGTCGGTGCAGGAGGCGTTACAGCTTCCTCGGCGGCCACGATTCCTCGCTCAGGCAAGACCGTCCAAGGCGGCCCATTTCCCGTGATCGTATTCGACAGCATCGTGGCGGAGGCGTTCGGGCCCCGCAGTTCGATGCCAGCGCTGCCGTTGTTACGGATCGTGTTGCCCTGGATCAGCGCTCCGCGCCCCTCCACGCTGATGCCCGGGCCGGAGATGGTACCGGCACCGCTATTTCCTTCGATCGTGTTGCCGACGAGCCGCGTCCGCGACAGATCCCCCGCGTTGAGCACAACACCGCCGACATTCTCGGCGATTCGGAAGCCGGAGATGATCACGTCACCGCCATCACCTCCGATAACCATCCCACACCCAATGCCACGAACCTCGCTTCCCGGCGCCATCAAGCGGACTCTCTTCACCGAATCGATACGGATCCCCACCGTGACGTCCCAGAAGCCGCGACCATTGACAGACACCGCCCTGTCCGCGACGACTCCAGCGAGGCCCACAAAAGACATCGACACGAGGGGCACTCCGCCGCCGACACGTTGGCGGAAGACGACGTCGGTGACGCTTCCAGGAGCCGTTGCGCGGCCATCAACGGTGAGACTCGCAACGCCGTCGACCGTCCCCTGAAAAGCCACTCGCCCACCGACCGCCGTGACGGTGCAGTTCGATTCGAGCGTCGTTCGACCAAGGACGGCAAACGCTTCGCCGGATACCACCGGCCTCGTGACCGAGAAATTGCCGGAGAGTTGGACGGCCGCGTCGGCGTACCGCTGAATCCCCGACGTGGCGACCGAGTGGAGCGACACGGAGCCTCCCCGGTCGGTGACGAGGCTCGCGAGCGGCGATCCAGCGCCCACGGCGGCGGCAAAGGTCGTCGCTCCCGCGCACAAGACTTCGAGCCCCGCCGAGCCGTCCACCGTGGAGTCGAACGCCACGCTCGCTCCCTGCAGCGTCAGCACGCCTCTGCCCGGGGATGATGCGTCAACGACGGCGATTCCGCTGTCGATGCGGAGAAACGTGCGATTCGTGCCCGGAGCCAAGACGATGTCTCCAGCAGCCGGAACGCTCCGCGATTTGACCACCGTGCCATCCGCGACACGAACATCGACCAACCGACTCGCCAGGCCGTCCCTAGCGATGACCTGCAGCCATCGACCGTCGGAGCTCGGGGCGAGACTGTTGTTCTGCCCTTCGCCCACCGGCGAGAACGTCTTCGTGACCGTCATCCTGGCAAGATCGATGACGCCCGCCATTCCATAAACACTGATGGCGAAGGCCGTTTTCCCGTCGCTCCCCAGCCGACAGTCGGCAAGTGCTCCGGCCCCGAATACTCCGAGGTCGATCGTGCCGGTAACGGCCTTGGTCGTTCCATCGACGACCGTGATCGAGGGATCGATGAATGTTTGGGCGAAGCCCCCCGAGTTCGCGCCGGCGTCGACGACATACACCCGCTTTCCGTCACCGCTGACGAGAATGCTCTGCACGCGATGCCCTGTCAGTAATGGCAATGCGATCGTCGTCTCGACTGTCAGCCGATCCGCATCGATGACCACCAGCGACGAGGACCGTTGACCGATTGAGTCACAAACCGCATACAGCCGCTTGCCGTCTGGGGAGACAGCCATCCCCGCGACGTTTCCTTCAGCCCCCACTGCGACCGTCTGGGCGACGCGATGATTGGCAACATCGATCGTCGACACGGCGACTTTCGCCCGTGCGATACCCCCGACGTCCTCGACGATGACATGGCTGACAAACCCCTTCGACCCATCGGCCGTCACCGCGATCCCCTTCGGCAGCGCCGGCAACGAAACATTCGCCACCACGGAGGCTTTTCGGGTGTCGACGATCGTCACCGATTGTCCGCACGTCGACTTGGCCAGAAGCACGTTGCCCGTCTGCGACACCACGATCGGATCATCGCCCTTGGCCCAGTCGAAGCGATCACGCGGGAGCGGAATCACGCCCCAAGCGGATGGATCGACGATCACCGCACCGACATACCGCTGCAGTCCTTTGGTCTTGACATCCCCCGCCAAGGTGATTGCCGGTGATTCAACCACCACGTCACCAGCCGTCACGATCGGCGCTCGCAGTTCCGTTGACTCGACGGTCGCGTCTACCGAGAGCGCCGCGGTGATCGGCAAGCCGCCACCGGAGGCAATCGTGAACGACTGCCCCATGGCCGGCGATCCATTGACGACGACCCGCGCCACGCGCTGCACCGGGAACGATCCGACCTCCGACTGCCCAGAGACCACGTACTTCTCCCCGACGCGCGAGAGCAACGCATGGTCATCGGCGGCATCGAGGGTGATGCGGAGCGTCGCGGCGTCGAGCACAGGGACAACGGCAAGCGCCAGCCGAGGCTCGAGCGCTTCAGCGCCCAGGGACGGCATCGATAGTCGCCCACGACGGCGACCACGGGCGGCCGCACGGGTGTGACGCTGCGCAACGAATGTCAAGACCATCCCTCCACCGAGCCTGGAGCATGAGGGAGGGTTAACCTCTCCTCTCCGAAGCCCACAGACGAACTTAGCATGCCTCATCCGGGGGGCAAAGGAGCCGGTCCGCCCACCCTGTGTGAAAGACGTGAAGGAGCGCTCCTCCGCTCGCGGACGCTGTACCATCACCGCAACGTGTTCGCCTCCATCCGCTTCTCCCCCCGCCCAGATCAATCAATGCGTAGCCCACGAAACCCATTCCTCGGAAACCGCGACCGGTTCTTCGGCATTCGCGTCGTGGCCCTCGCCATCGTTACGGTGTCGCCCTCCCTTTCCCTCCGCGCCCACGACGACCATCCCCACGCGCCTCCGCACGCGGTCGCGCCGGCCGAGGCCCACAGGCCCTCGCGGCTCCCCGATCGAATCATCCTCGCCCCCGCTGCCGACCCGGCCCACGGCATGGCCGTCGCGTGGCGGACGAGCACCGATGCCCCGCACGGCTTCGCGCAACTCGCAGCCGCCACCCACGGCCCCGAGCTCCGCGATCGGGCCGTGACGATCGCCGCCCGCACCGAGGCCCATGCGACCGATCTGGGGCCATCCATCTGCCATGCGGTCGAGTTTGCCGATCTCGAGCCCGGCACCCGCTATGCCTACCGGGTCGGCGACGGCACGAATTGGAGCGAGTGGCTGCAATTCGAAACGGCCTCCGCGGAGCCGGCCCGCTTCCAGTTCGTCCACTTCGGCGATGCCCAAAACGACATCCTCTCGATGTGGTCGCGGGTCGTCCGTGAGGCCGGTCGCCACGCCCCCCGCGCCCAGCTCATGATCCACTCCGGCGACTTGGTGAACGCCGGAGAGAACGATGCCCAATGGGGGGAATGGTTCCGGGC
>Ga0208249_1000143_pt1 | contig 22339 bp, 27 predicted proteins | sample CryBogmetaGMA1M_FD_184546 | JGI IMG/M metagenome (GOLD analysis project Ga0208249, IMG submission 184546) | Freshwater microbial communities from Crystal Bog, Wisconsin, USA - MA1M (SPAdes) | ecosystem: Environmental > Aquatic > Freshwater > Lake | place: Crystal Bog, Wisconsin, USA | collected...
CCGCTACATAATAGCCCGCAGCCGGGCCATCGCGGACCGGATGCCCACCGGTCCGGGCTCCACGCCCCGTCACGCCGGACCACCGCCCCGCCCTCCACCCCCCTGTCGCACCATGATCTTCGTCACCGGCGGCGCCGGCTTCATCGGCTCCAACTTCGTGATCGACTGGCTCGCCGCCACCGGTGAGCGGGTCGTGAACCTCGACAAGCTCACCTACGCGGGCAATGTCCGGAATCTCGACGGCCTGGCCCACGACCCGCGGCACGTCTTCGTCCGCGGCGACATCGCCGACCGCCCGCTCGTCGAAGGGCTCCTGGCCGAGCACCGGGTGCGGGCGATCGTCCACTTCGCCGCCGAGAGCCACGTCGATCGCTCGATCCACGGCCCGGGCGACTTCGTCGACACCAACATCGTGGGCACGTTCCGGCTCTTGGAGGCGGCCCGTGCCTACTGGTCGGCGCTCCCGCCGGCCGAGAAGGAGGCATTCCGCTTTCTCCACGTCTCCACCGACGAAGTGTTCGGCACGCTCTCCGCCGGGGATGCCCCGTTCGCGGAGACCCATCAGTACCGCCCCAACAGCCCCTACGCCGCGAGCAAGGCGGCGAGCGACCACCTCGTCCGCGGCCATCACCACACCTATGGTCTGCCGGTGCTGACGACGAACTGCTCCAACAACTATGGACCCTGGCAGTTTCCCGAGAAACTCATCCCCCTGATCATCGCCAACGCGCTCGCCGGCAAGCCGCTGCCGATCTACGGCGACGGCCTCCAGGTCCGCGACTGGCTCTACGTCGGCGACCACTGCTCCGCGATCCGCCGCGTGCTCGAGGCGGGCCGACTCGGCGAGGTCTACTGCATCGGCGGATCGAGCGAGAAGCCGAACATCGAGGTCGTAAAAACGCTCTGCGCAATCCTCGACAAGGAGCGGCCGCGAGCCGACGGCGCCTCCTACGCGTCGCAGATCACCTACGTGAAGGACCGCCCCGGCCACGACCGCCGCTACGCGATCGACGCCCGGAAGATCGCCGGCGAACTCGGCTGGAAGCCGGCGGAGACCTTCGAGACCGGCATGCGGAAGACCGTCCGCTGGTACCTCGACCACCAGGACTGGGTGGCCGACGTGACCAGCGGGGGCTACCGCGAGTGGATCGCGAAGCACTACGGCTGACCCATGAAAATCGTGCTCGTCGGCAAGGGAGGCCAGGTGGGCCGCGAACTCCTCGGCCCCTTGGCCGCGGTCGGCGACCTGACGGCATTCGATCGCAGCACCGCCGATCTGGAGCGGCCCGACGAGGTGGCAGCCCTGCTCCGCCGCGAACGTCCCGACGTGATCATCAACGCCGCCGCCTACACCGCGGTGGACAAGGCCCAGAGCGAGCCCGACCGGGCCCGGCTCGTGAACGAGACCGCCGTCGCGACGCTGGCCGAGATTGCCGCCGAACTCGGCGCCACGCTCGTCCACTACTCCACCGACTACGTGTTCGACGGCACGAAGCCGGGCCGGTATCTCGAGACCGACGAGCCGCAGCCGCTCTCGGTGTATGGAGCGACGAAGCTCGGCGGAGAGCGGGCCGTCGCGGCGGCCGGCTGCCGCCACTGGATCTTCCGCACCACCTGGGTCTACGCCGCCCACGGCCACAACTTCATCCGCACCATGCTCCGGCTCGGTCGCGACCGCGACACGCTCCGGGTGGTGGACGACCAGTTCGGCGTGCCCACGTCGGCCCGGCTGATCGCCGAGGTGACGGCGACCTGCCTGGGGCGGTTCGCCGCCGGCACGCCCCCCGCAACGGGCATCTACCACCTCGCTCCGCACGGCGAGACCACCTGGTGCCGGTTCGCGCGGATGATCCTGGCCGACGCCCGCGACCGGGGTGTGCCCCTCCGCTGCCCGCCGGAAAACGTGGTCGCGATCGGCACGGCCGACTATCCCCTGCCCGCCCCGCGGCCGGCCAACTCGCGGCTCGACACCACGAAGCTCGAAACTGCCCTCAACACCAGGCTCATGGAGTGGCAGGATGATGTCCCGGCCGTCGTCGCCGCCATCGTGGCCGAATCCCCTGCCTGACCCACCATTCCGGATCCCTCCGCATGCAGACACGCAAAGGCATCATCCTCGCCGGCGGCGCCGGCTCCCGGCTCCATCCGGTCACGCTCGCCGTCTCCAAGCAGCTGATGCCGGTCTACGACAAGCCGATGATCTACTACCCGCTGAGCGTGCTCCTGCTCGCGGGCATCCGTGAGATTCTCGTGATCTCCACGCCGCAAGACACGCCCCGGTTTCGCGAACTGCTCGGCGACGGCGGCAGCTGGGGCGTGGATCTCCGCTATGCCGTGCAGCCGAGCCCCGACGGACTCGCGCAGGCCTTCATCATCGGCCGAGAGTTCCTCGCGGGCGGCCCCTCGGTGCTCGTGCTCGGCGACAACATCTTTTACGGCCACGGCCTCAGCGAACGGCTCCAGGCGGCGAGCCGGCAGACGACGGGCGCCACCGTGTTCGCCTATCCGGTCGCCGACCCGGAGCGGTATGGCGTCGTCGACTTCGACGCCGGCGGCCGGGCCCGGTCGATCGAGGAGAAGCCGCAGGCGCCCAAGAGCCGGTATGCCGTCACCGGGCTCTACTTCTACGATCCCCAGGTGGTGGAGATCGCCCGCACCATGAAGCCGAGCCCCCGCGGCGAGCTCGAGATCACCGACGTCAACCGCGTCTACCTCGAGCGGAATCAGCTCGACGTGCAGGTGATGGGCCGCGGCGACGCCTGGCTCGACACCGGCACGCACGACAGCCTCCTGGAGGCGGGGCAGTTCATCCAGTCGCTCGAGAAGCGGCAGGGCCTCAAGATCTGCTGCCCCGAGGAGATCGCCTGGCGGAACGGCTGGATCGACGACGCCCAGCTCGAGCGGCTCGCCGCGCCGCTCGCGAAGAGCGGCTACGGCCGCTACCTCCTCGACCTCAAGAACGAGGCGGCCCGATGACCATCACCGAGACCGCGATCCCGGGCGTGGTGGTCCTCGAGCCGCGAATCTTCGAAGACGCGCGAGGCCACTTCTTCGAGAGCTTCAACCACGCGGCCTTCGAGAAAGTCGTCGGCGGCCCGCTCTCGTTCGTGCAAGACAACCAGAGCTTCAGCCGCGCGGGAGTGCTCCGCGGTCTCCACTATCAAGTGGACCGGCCCCAGGGAAAACTCGTCCGCGCCGTCCGCGGCTCGATCTGGGACGTGGCGGTCGACATCCGCCCGAACTCGCCCGCCTTCGGCCGCTGGGTGGCCTGCGAGCTCTCCGCCGAGAATCGCCGCCAGCTCTGGGTGCCGGCGGGCCTCGCCCACGGCTTCCTCGTGCTCTCCGACGCGGCCGAGGTGCTCTACAAGACGACCGACTACTACTCGCCCCCCGGCGAGCGGTGCATCGTCTGGAACGATCGCGACCTGGCGATCGAGTGGCCGCTCGCAGCCGAGCCGGTGGTGTCGGCGAAGGACCAGCAGGGCATGTCGTTCGCCGAGGCGGTGCGCCAGGGCCGCTCCTGACGCCGCGCTCGGCCGCCGGCCACGGTCGGCGGGATCAAAGCTGCGTCGGGTTTGGCGCGTCGCCGTACACGGCCTTCGGATCGAAGGCCTTCTCGTGCTCGAGGAACTCGAGGCTCGTCCCCTGCGTCCGCTCCGCGCCGACCGGCACCTTGCGGTAGAAGCACGAGCGGTAGCCCACGTGGCAGCTGGCGCCCCCCGCGATCTCGACGCGGAGCCAGACGCAGTCCTGGTCGTCGTCGATCCGCATCTCCACCACCTTCTGCACGAGGCCGCTGGTGGCCCCCTTGTGCCAGAGCTGCTGCCGGCTCCGGCTCCAGTAGTGGGCCTCGCCGGTCTCGATCGTCCGGGCGAGCGCCTCGCGGTTCATCACCGCCACCATCAGCACCTCGCCCGAGGCGTGGTCGGTGGTGACGCAGGGAATCAGGCCAGCAGCGTCGAACTTGGGCGCCAGGTCGTGCCCCTCCTCCACCTGCTCCACGGTGACCCGCTTCCCGAACAGGTTTTCATGCTCCGACGCGCTCGACACGATACGGTTCCTCGCGAAAGGGACGGCTCGGCTGCTACTATACACCCCTCTTTCCACCCTGGTTTCCGGCGGTTTTTCCCAGCGGGTCCAGACCGTCGAGCGCCCTTACCAACCCGGAGCCTCGTGATGACGCCGGTCCCTCGCCCCCGCGGCCTCGTGGCCGTGACGACCCTGCTCGTGGCCTCGTCGGCCCTCGCCGCCGACTGGCCCACGTTCCGCGGCGCGGCCCGCACGGCGGTGGCGCCCGACACCGACCTCCTCGAGTCGTGGCCCGCCGACGGCCCGCCGCTCGTCTGGGAGACGAAGGGCGCCGGCCGCGGCTACGCCAGCCTCGCGATCGTGGGCGACCGGCTCTACACGCTCGGCGACGGGCTCTCGACCGCCGCCGACAAGAACGAGTATCTCTCCTGCTTCGACCGGGCCACCGGCCGCCAGCTCTGGAAGACGAAGACGGGCGCGGCCTGGAACGACGGCAAGGAGTCGTGGCAGAGTTCGCGGAGCACGCCCACGGTCGATGGCGACATGGTCTACGTGATCACGCCCTTCGGCACGCTCGTGGCCTGCAAGGCGGCCGACGGGAGCGAGGTGTTTCGGGTCAACCTCAAGGAGCGGTTCGGCGGCAAGAAGGCCGACGCCTGGGGCTACAGCGAGTCGGTCCTCGTGGATGGCGACCGCCTGATCTGTACGCCCGGCGGCGAGCAGGCCGCCGTGGTGGCCCTCGACAAGACAACCGGCGGCGACATCTGGGCCTGCCCGATGGACGACCTCCGCGGCGCGGGCCACTCGTCGATCGTGGTCTCCGAGGTGAAGGGCCGGAAGATCTACGTGCAGACCACCGCCAGCGGCCCGATCGGCGTCGATGCGGCCACGGGGAAGCTCCTCTGGCGATATCCCATCGACCAGACGGTGGCCGTGATCCCGACGCCGATCGTGCGGGACGACCTCGTCTTCTTCTCAGCCGGCTACCGGCGGGGCGGGGCCCTGCTCCGCCAGGTGCCGCAGGCCGACGGCGGCGTGACGATCGAGGAGATCTACGGCCTCAACACCGATCTGGCCAACAAGCACGGTGGGATCGTGCTCGTCGGCGACCACCTCTACGGCGATTCCGACGACAAGGGGATCCCGTTCTGCGCCGAGCTGATGACGGGCAAGATTGTCTGGAAGCAGCGCGGCAGCGGCAAGAACTCGGCCACCGTGATGGCGGCCGACGGCCACGTCTACATCCGCTACTCCGACGGCACGCTGTCGCTGGTGAAGGCCGATCCGGCCGAGTATCGCGAGGTGAGCAGCTTCGCGGTGCCGGGCAGTGGCGACCGGCCGAGCTGGGCCCACATGGTGATCCTCGACGGCCGCCTCTACCTCCGCGAGGGCGACGCGATCCTCTGCTACGACGTGCGGGCGAAGTAGCCGGCCGGTGCGTCCGGCCACCGGCCGCCCGCGTGCCCGCGGACGACCGGCGACCACGACGCTCGGTGCCTCAGTCGGTGCAGTCGGCGACGCTGCGGTAGACGAGCCCGCCTACGATGCCGCCCACGATCGGCGCCACCCAGAACAGCCAGAGCTGCTGCAGCGCCCAGCCACCGACGAACACGGCGGTGGCGGTGCTCCGGGCCGGGTTCACGCTCGTGTTGGTGACCGGGATGCTCACCAGGTGGATGAGCGTCAGGCAGAGGCCGATGGCGATCGGGGCGATCACGCTGCCGGCCCGCTTGTCGGTCGCCCCGTGGATCACGAACAGGAACACCGCCGTGAGCACCGCCTCGATGATGAAGGCGCTCTGCCAGCCGTAGCCTGTCGCGCCTGGCACGGCCGACGGGGAGTGGTCGGCGAACCCGTTGCTGGCGAACCCGCTGGCCACGGCGTCGAAGCCGGGGAGGCCGCTGGCCACGAGGTAGAGGATGCCGGCGCCGGCGATGCCGCCGACGACCTGCGCGATCCAGTAGGGGATCATGTCCTTGGCCGGAAACCGGCCGCTGGCCACGAGGCCGGCGGTGACGGCGGGGTTGAGATGGCAGCCCGAGATGTGGCCGATCGCGGTCGCCATCGTGAGCACGGTGAGGCCGAAGGCGAGAGAAACGCCGAGGAAGCCGATCCCGAGATCGGGATACGCGGCGGCCAGCACGGCGCTGCCGCAGCCGCCGAGCACGAGCCAGAAGGTGCCGATCGCCTCGGCGAGAAGTTTGCCGGTCATGAATCATCGTCTCCAGAAGGATGTGCCGGGGGTCCCGCCTCTGGCGGCCGACCTCCCGGCTCGGCAACACGCTAGGGGTGAGCGGCCGCGACGGTCAATCGCAATCCCCCGCGGCCACCGCGCGGCCCTTCAGCGCACGAGCGCCAGCAGCCGTGGGCCGAAGATCGCCAGGCCCACGAGGATCGCCGCACCCACCGCCACGAGCACGGCGGCGCTGGCGGTGTCGAGGGCATCCTTGATCCGCTGGTCGGGGCCCGAATCGAGCGCCCGGGCCAGCGACTCGACCGAGGTGTTGAACACCTCGGCCGCGAGCACCCCGCCGATCGCCAGCGCCACCAGCGCCCACTCCACGGGGCTGATTCCCAGCCAGGCGGCCAGGGCCACCGCCGCGACGGCCACCGGCAGGTGGGCCGCGAAACTCCATTCGGTCGAGACCGCGTGGAACAGGCCGCGGAAGGCGTCGCCGAACTTCTGCAGCCACGTCCGCTTCGGCGGCTTCCAGCCGGCGTCCGCCACTGTCAGCCGACCTTCACGTAGGGGTCGCCCTTCTTCCAGTTGCATGGGCAGAGTTCGTCGCTCTGCAGCGCGTCGAGCACGCGGAGCACCTCGGCGACGTTGCGACCGACACGCCCCTGGTTGACGTCCACCCACTGGATCACGCCGTGCGGATCGACGATGAACGTGGCCCGCAGGCAGTAGCCTTCGGTCTTCTCCAGGATGCCGAGTTCGGGGGCGAGCTTCTGCGCGGCGATCAGTGGATACCCCAAGTTGGCGAGGTCGGCATGGGACCGCCGCCAGGCGAGGTGCGACCACTCGTTGTCGGTGCTGCCCCCGACGACCATCGTGTCGCGGTCGGCAAATGCCTTGAGCTGCTTGTTGAACTCGGCGAGCTCGGTCGGGCAGACGAACGTGAAGTCCTTCGGGTAGAAGAAGTAGACGACCCACTTGCCCGCATAGTCGGCGTTGGTGAGCAGCTTCATGTCGTCCTTGCCCGTGCCGACGCAGGCCTGGCAGGAGAACTGCGGAAACGTGTCGCCGACGGTCAGCATGCCTGGGATCTCCACGAAAACGGGACGGGGCGTGAATCTGCCACGGGCGGAGTGTACGGAGGGGCCGAAGCCCCTTCAACACGAACTGCAGCGCCGCGGCATGGCGAAGTAGCATGGTAGGACCCCGATGACCGCCGACCAGCCGGATCCCAGTCGCCGCGCGATCCCCCGCATCTGTCTCGACCCGGTGTCGGGGCGGCCGGTGTTCGTGGCCCCGCAGCGCGGCGGCAAGCCCGACGACCGGGCCCTCGTCTCCAGCCTGGGGGACGCGGGCGGTCCGCTGGGCTGGTGTCCGTTCTGTGCCGGCAACGAGTCGCGAACGCCGCCCGACGTGGCCCGCACCCCCGCCGACCCGGCGCTGCCCTGGACCTCGCGGATCGTGCCCAACACGTTCCCGATCACCGTGCCTACCCCGCGGTCGGCCGCCGCCGACGGGCCGCGTGAGGCCGGCGGCATTCACGACGTGGTGATCGAATCGCCGCGGCACGACCGCTCGATCCTCGATGTCGATCCCGAGGCCTGGCAGGGCGTCTGGTCGCTCTGCCGCCAGCGGCTCGCCGCGGCGGCCGGCTTCGAATCGCTCGCCTGGGCCACCGTGTTCAAAAACTCGGGTCCGAAGGCGGGCGCCTCGCTCGAGCACGTCCACAGTCAGATCGTCGGCCTCGACGTGGTGCCCCCCGCGATCGCGGCCGAGGCGGCCGCCGTGCACCGCGATGCCGACACGTTTCCGCGGCTCCTCGAGGAGGCGCGGCGGGGCGGACGGATCGTCGCCGAGCGGGGCGACGTGGTGGCGCTGGTGCCGCCGGCGCCGCGGCAGCCATTCGAAACGTGGCTCGTGATCGCCACGGCCGAGCCCTCGTTTCATGCTACAGCGGCCGGGCACGTCGCCGCGGTCGCCGCGCTCACCCGCGACCTCGTCGGGCGGCTGGAGCGGCTCGCTCCGGGATGCCACTACAACTGGTGGCTGCATCAGGCGCCGTTTCCACGGTCGCGGGTTCACGAGCAGGTGGCCGGTGCGTGGCACTGGCATCTCGAGATCCTGCCGCGACTCTCGGAGCTGGCCGGGTTCGAGATCGGCACCGGCTGCCACATCACCACCCGCTCGGCCGAAGAGTCGGCGCGCATGCTTCGCGACGCGGCCTGCTAGCCCCCCGCGACCGCCAGCCAGTCGATGCCCGGCGGCATGCGGTCGGCGCCGTGGTCGAGGATCGCCACCGGCAGTCCGGTGCGGCGCGCGATCTCGGCGGCCGCTTCGCGGGCGATCGTCCGCGGGGCGGCCGGGCCGTCGTCGTCGCCCGGCGGCGCGGTGTGCGAGAGCACCACGGCGGCCGCCGCCAGGTTTTCAGCGCGGGCGGCGCGGACCACGGCCAGCGTTCTGCCAATCGCGCCCAACCGCGCGGCATCGACCAGCACGAGAGGCAGGCAAAACTCCTTCGCGAGATCGACCCCGAGCGTGGCGGCGGTGAGCGGGGAAAAGAGGCCGCCGGCCGCCTCAACCACCACGACATCGCCGCGGGGCCGGCAGGCGGCGAAGCCCGAACGGAGCAGCCCCTCGTCGACCTCGCGGCCCTCGGCCCGGGCGCTCGCCACCGGGGCGATCGCGGCCGCGAACGACTGTGGGCACGCATCCCGCGGCTCACCCCGCCGGCCCGCCGCATCCCAGAGCGTCCAGGCATCGCTCCGTTCGTCGTCGGCCGACGCAAAACCGCTGGCCACCGGCTTGTAGGCCACCACCCGCTGGCCCGCGGCCCGGAGCGTGCGGAGGATCGCGGCGGCCACCCGCGTCTTCCCGACGTCGGTGTCGGTGCCGGCGACGAACAGGCCGGGGGTTTTCATGGTTTTCCGATCGCCCCGAATACGGTTGTTGATTTCGACAGGATGAGGTTCTAAACTAAATGGTGAAGTTGAGAACGAATCTCAACTTGGCCAGCCACCGTGAAAAATCCCGGATTCGAAAGGCATCGCCCATGGTCGCGGTTTCGCTCGACGAAGTCTCGGTCGGCTCCACGGTGCGGGTCCGCGACGTGGCCGGGGGTGATGCCGTCGCGATCCGGCTCCTGGAGATGGGCGTCACGCCGGGCGTGGAGATTCGCCTCGTGGGCAAGGCGCCGTTCGGCGATCCCCTCGAGTTAGAACTCCGCGGCTACCGGCTGTCGATCCGCCGCCAGGAGGCGGCGCGGGTGGCGATCGGCGACCGCTGACGCACGGAACGCGATGACGTGACGCCGGGCCCTCTCACCGTCGCCCTGCTCGGCAATCCGAACGTCGGCAAGAGCACGCTCTTCACGGCGCTGGCGGGCATTCCCACCCGGGTCGGCAACTACCCCGGCGTCACCGTCGAAGAGAAACTCGGCCGCTTCACGCACCGGGGCCGCGTCGTCGATCTGGTCGATCTCCCCGGTACCTACAGCCTCGCCCCACAGAGCCCTGACGAGCGGGTAGCCGTAGACGTGCTTCATGGTCGCATCGCCGGCGTGCCGCGGCCCGACTGCATCCTCGTGGTCGCCGACGCCACGAACCTCCCGCGAAACATGTTCCTGGCCACGCAGGCCCTCGAGGTCGGCGTCCCGGTGGTCGTGGCGCTGGCGCTGGCCGACGTGGCCGACCGCAAGGGCATCCGCATCGACGTGGCGGAACTCTCGCGCCGGCTCGGCTGCCCGGTCGTGCGGGTCGCACCACCCACCGGCGAGGGCATCGCGGCGACTCGCGATCTCGTGCTCGACGCCGTGGGTAGTCCGCCGCCGCGACCCCTGCCGCTGGCCGCTCCGGAGGCCGGCCCCACCGCCCGACCGGCCGCGGCTGCCGAGGCGATCGCCCGCTATGCGGCCATCGAGCGGCTGCTCGACGGCGTGGTGGCTGCGAGCGGTACCGCGCGGCTCACGGAGGATCGGATCGACGCCGTGCTCACGCACCGCGTCTGGGGCACGCTGATCTTCGCGGGCGTGATGCTCGCGATGTTCTCCTCGATCTTCTGGCTCGCGCCACCGCTGATGGACCTGATCTCGGCTGGCATGGATCGCCTGTCGGCCTTCGTGTCGGGCGTGCTCCCTGAGGGTGCGATCCGGTCGCTCATCGTCGATGGCATCTTTGCCGGCGTGTCGGGAACGGTCGTGTTCGTGCCGCAGATCGCGCTGCTCTTCCTGTTCGTCGCCATCCTCGAAGGCTGCGGCTACCTGGCCCGCGCCGCCTACCTCATGGACCGGCTGCTGGTGGGCGTGGGCCTGAGCGGCAAGTCGTTCATCCCGCTCTTGTCGAGCTTCGCCTGTGCGATTCCCGGGATCATGGCGGCCCGCACGATCGAGAACCGGCGGGATCGCCTGCTGACGATCCTGGTCGCGCCGCTGATGAGCTGCTCCGCCCGGCTGCCGGTCTACCTGCTGCTCTGCGGCGCGTTCGTGCCCGACCGGGCGGCGGGCCTGCCATGGCTGCCCCTCAAGGCGGTGGTGCTCGCCGGCCTCTACGCGCTGGGGGTCGTGGTCGCGGCGGCCGTGGCCTGGGGACTGTCGCGGACGGTGTTTCACGGGCCGCCACAGCCCTTCGTGATGGAGCTGCCCGGCTGGCGATGGCCGCGGCCGGCGGTGGTGCTGGAGCGGGCCCGCGAGGCGGCCTGGTCGTTCCTGCAGAACGCCGGCACGCTGATCGTGGCCCTGAGCATCGTGCTCTGGGCGCTGATGACCTATCCGAAGAACGAGGCGGTGGTCGATGCCGACGTGGCGGCCCTGCGACAGTCGCTCGGCGAAAGCCTCGCCGCGACGGCGGCCGACGACCCCGACCGGGCCGAGTTCGCCGCCGAGCTCGCGGCACTCGACACGCCCGAGGGGCTCGCGGCGGCCCGCCGGGGCGCCGCCCAGAGGCACAGCTTCCTCGGCCGGGCCGGCCGGTTCGTGGAGCCGGTCGTGAAGCCACTGGGCTGGGACTGGCGGATCGGCTGCGCGGCTCTGGCGAGCTTCCCGGCCCGCGAGGTGGTGCTCGGCACGCTCGGCGTGATCTACAACCTCGGCGAGATCGACCCCGGCGAAGCCGAGGGGGCCACGGCGCTCGAGCGGCGGCTCAAGGCCGCCCGTTGGGATGGCACGAACCGCCGGGTGTTCACGCTCCCGGTCGCCCTCTCGATCATGGTGTTCTTCGCCCTGTGCGCGCAGTGCGCCAGCACGCTGGTGGTGATCGGGCGGGAGACGGGCTCGTGGGTCTGGCCCGTGATCACGTTCACCTACATGACCGTGCTGGCCTGGCTCGGGGCATTCGCCATCTACCGGATCGGCCTGGCCTTGGGCTGGTGACATGCAAGACGCCGTCGCGATCGCCGTCGCCGTCGCCGCGGGCATCTGGCTCGTCCGCACGCTCTGGCGGCAGCTGTTCGCCCCGTCCTGCGGCAAGGTGGCGAATCCCGACGGCGCCGACGGCTTCGTGCCGCTCGGCGATCTGACCGCGACCACAAAAAAACCGGGGCGTTCTCTCGAACGCCCCGGCTCATGATTCTGCCTGATCCCGCCGGTCGCCCGAAGCCACGCCGTCCGGAGGACGGCGGCGGGCGGCCCAAGGCTGCCGGGGCCACGATGGCCCGGCAGCCTGAAATCAGCGAAGACGGGCAAGATGCCCGTGCTTCGCGTGAACACGGCCATCAATACATGTCGTAGTCGCCGCCATGACCGGCGGCGCCTGCCTTGGCCTTCTGATCCTTCGGCTTCTCGGCGATCAGGGCGTCGCTCGTCAGCAGGAGCGTGGACACGCTCGTGGCGTTCTGCAGCGCGGTCCTGGTCACCTTCGCGGGGTCGATCACGCCCGCCTTGACGAGATCCTCGTACTCGTTGGTCGCGGCGTTGTAGCCGAAGTTGCCGCTGCCGCCGAGCACCTTCTCGCAGACGATCGAGCCGTCCTGACCGGCGTTCGACGAGATCATGGTGACCGGCGCCCGCGACGCCCGCACCACGATCTGGTAGCCAACCGTCTCGTCGTCGGAGAGGCCCTTCGGCTTCACCTGCGAGCTGGCCCGCAGGAGGGCCACGCCGCCGCCCGGCAGGATGCCTTCCTCGACGGCCGCCCTGGTCGCGTGGAGCGCGTCTTCGACGCGGGCCTTCTTCTCCTTCATCTCGCTCTCGGTCGCGGCGCCCACGTTGATCTTCGCCACGCCGCCGGAGAGCTTGGCGAGCCGCTCTTCGAGCTTCTCACGATCGTAGTCGCTCGTCGCGGCCTCGATCTCGCGGCGGATCTGCTCGATCCGGGCCTTGATGTCGCTCGACTTGCCGGCGCCCTCGATGATCGTCGTGTTGTCCTTGTCAACGATCACCTTCTTGGCCCGGCCGAGTTCGGCGAGCCCGAGGCTCTCGAGCTTCATGCCGAGGTTCTCGAACACCGCGGTCGCCCCGGTGAGGATCGCGATGTCCTCGAGCATCGCCTTGCGGCGATCGCCGTAGCCGGGAGCCTTCACCGCACACACCTGGAAGGTGCCGCGGAGACGGTTGATCACCAGCGTGGCCAGAGCCTCGCCGTCGACCTCCTCCGACACGATCAGGAGCGGCTTGCCCGCGTTCACCACCGCCTCGAGCAGCGGCACGATGTCCTTGACGCTCGAGATCTTCTTCTCGACCACGAGGATGTAGCAGTCTTCCAACACGCACTGCATCTGCGTGGGGTTGGTGACGAAATAGGGGGAGAGGTAGCCGCGGTCGAACTGCATGCCCTCGACGAACTCGATCTCGGTCTTGAGGCTCTTCCCCTCGTCCACCGTGATCACGCCGTCCTTGCCCACCTTGTCCATGGCCTCGGCGAGCAGCTCGCCGATCTCGGCGTCGTTGTTGGCGGCGATGGCCGCGACCTGGGCCATCTCCTTCTTCCCCTTCACGGGGATCGACATCTCCTTGAGCTTGGCGGTGATGTCGACGACGGCCTTCTCGATGCCGGCCTTCATCTGGATCGGGTTCACCCCGGCGACCACGGCCTTGAGGCCCTCGTTGAACACCGCCTCGGCGAGCACGGTCGCGGTGGTGGTGCCGTCGCCGGCCACGTCGCTCGTCTTGCTCGCGACCTCGCGGACCATCCGCGCGCCCATGTTCTCGTACACGTCCTCGAGATCGATCTCCTTGGCGACGGTCACGCCGTCCTTGGTGACCGTCGGCGAACCGAAACTCTTTTGAAGGATCACGTTGCGGCCCTTGGGGCCGAGCGTCACCTTCACCGCCCGGGCGAGCTTGGCGACACCGCGCCGCATCGCCTCACGGGCCTCCTGGTCGAATGCCATCATCTTGGCCATGGTTCTGTTCTCCTCTGGTAGAAAGCGGGAAAGGTCGTGGAAGGGGTGAACGGATCGCCGGCGGACGCGTTCAGCCGAGAATGGCGAGGATGTCGTCCTCGCGCATCAGGAGCAGCTCGTCGTCGCCCACCTTGAAGGGCTCGCCGGCGTAGCTGGTGAACACCACCCGGTCGCCGGGCCGCACCTGCAGGGCGTGCCGCACGCCCTTGGAATCGAGACGGCCTTCGCCCACGCTGACGACCACGCCGCGGGCCGGCTTGTCCTTCGCGGAGTCGGGCAGCAGGATGCCGCCGGAGGTCTTCTGCTCGCTCTGCTCGCGTTCGACGACCACGCGGTCGCCGAGGGGGATCAGGGTCGACTTCTTCTTCGCAGACTTGCTGGCGGTGGCGGTCATGGCTCAGGACACCTCGGGGAAGTTTCGGACGGGACGACGCGGCCCGCACGGCGGCGGGGGCCGATGCCGCCGGGCGAAAGGAGCGGCAAGGGGCCTGCCCATTTCGACCGCCAGCGGATCGATGGACTCTGGTAAGCAACTGGCGCGCCGGATGCGGTCCCGGCGCGGCGGGAGCTGTTTTCGACGGCGATTTCGCGAGTTCGCCTCGGTCGGCACCGGACGGCGGGGCCTTGGTGACCGCTGCCAGAATGGCAGCACGGCGGCGATTTCGAGCGCTCGCACGACCGGGCGGCGGACCGCGTCCCCCGACCGATGGAGGCGACACCGGGATGGCCCGGCCGTCGGCGTCGCGCATGGAAAAGCCTCCTGCCAACCGCTAGGCTTCGGGCTCTTTTCCCCTAGCATCGCCAGGTCGCCCATGCCAACCCACAAGCGGATCGACGTCTCCAAACTGGGCGACGTCACGATCGTGAAGTTCGTCGACCGGAAGATTCTCGACGAGGCCGGCATCCAGGAGCTGGGGGCCGAGTTGTTCTCCCTGGTGGAGCACGACAACCGCCGCAGCATCCTCGTCAACTTCGACAACGTCGATTTCCTCTCCAGTGCGGCGCTCGGCAAGCTGATCACGCTCGATCGCAAGGTCAAGTCGGTTCAGGGGCGGCTGAAGATGTGCAACATCCGCCCCGAGATTCTCGAGGTCTTCCAGATCACGAAGCTCAACAAGGTGTTCGATATCCGGGGTGAGGAGGCGGAGGCGATCTCGGCCTTCTGATTCGCGAGGATGGATGCCATGGCGGATCAGACTTCCCCGAGCGTGTGGCGGCTGTCGATCGACTTGCCGAGCGAGCGCGGCTCGAACCGTCAGGTGACCGACGAGCTGCTCACGCAGCTGGGTGCCCACGGCTGGCCGCCGGCCGACGTGTTCGCCGTGCACCTGGCCGTGGAGGAGGCGATCGTCAACGCGATCGTGCACGGCAACAAGCTCGACATGGCGAAGAAGGTGCACGTCGAGTGCGAGGTGTCGGCCGACCGCGTCCGTGTCGCCATCGCCGACGAGGGGTCGGGATTCGATCCGGCGAGCGTGCCGGACTGCACGGCGGAGGAGCGGCTCGAAGCTCCCAGCGGCCGGGGCGTGATGCTGATGCGGTCGTTCATGACGACCATCGAATACAACGCGGCGGGCAACGCCGTGGTGCTGGAGAAATTGCGGGATCCGGCCGAATCCTGACGTCCCGCGGCCGCGGCCGTGGGATATCGATTCCGCCCCCGAAATACGCTACTCTCGGAGGTCCGATCCCCGATAGCTCAACGGTAGAGCGAGCGGCTGTTAACCGCTAGGTTGTAGGTTCGAATCCTACTCGGGGAGTTTTCTTCGCAGGGTGTAGCACCGGCTCGCATGGAGCCGCACTGAGCAGCGTGCATCAAACGTTACCGGCAGCGTCATCCGGCAACAAAGGCTCAAGCGCGGCCAAGATCGCCCGTGCCTTCTCGATCGCCTTCGACGCACTCGTCAGCGACGCCTCGGCGACGCCGCCGTAGTCGGCCGTTTCACGAAGATCGAGGAGGAAGTCATAGTCTTGCCCCAAATCTGCCGGCAGTAGCCCCGCCTGAATGAGGTCCCGATGCAGAGCCGCCCTCACGGCAGTGTGCTTCGTGAACTCCATGCCGCGTCCCGCGAGCACGGCGGTCACGCCGTGGAAGGCCGCATAGTAGGCCCTCGACGCCGATGAATCAGCGTCGGTAGCGAGAATCGCCTGAGCCGCAGCAAGGGAACGCGCTGCCTTCGTCCACTGGCTGCGAACGAAACCCTTCATGCCGCAACGCCCGAACGTCGCACCTCGCGAAGCAGCGGGCTGTCGCCATGCTCATACTCCTCGCGTGTCAGTGGCTTCACACTGACGCGGCGACCGAGTCGCAGGGCAACCGGATACACCGCGGTCAGACCTCGCTCCAACTCGTCGCCATAGTCGCCAGACTGCGTTTGGAGGACTGCCAGGACGTCGATGTCACTGTCCGGCCCGGCCTCTCCCCGGGCCTCGGATCCGAACAGCACCACGGCGTGCAGCCGATGGCCGTAGGCTGATGTCAGCCGTTCCTTGAGTTCGTCGAGCAGACGGGTCGCGATCACAGCGGTTTCCTTGGCTACCCACTAACGACCTCATTCTACCGCGAGCGTCGTGCGACCCCATGCGTCCTCGTGCGGCTTGGGGGGTGAGTCACTTTTTGAGTCGCTCTCGTGCGAAACCCGACTTATTCCCGAAGAATACGGGGGTTGTGACCAATCCTACTCGGGGAGCTTTCTTCGCAGGCTGCCGCACCGGCTCGCATGGAGCGGCAACGACAACAGCAGACGGTCGATCCTCGACGGTTCAGGATTCGCCATCGCGGCCACTGCTCGCCCGCTCATGCGAACCCGCAGACTGCGTTAGCACACGATCTCTGTGCGACGCCTATCAGGCATCGACGAGTTCCTCGGCCGTGATCTGGATGTCGCGGGCAATCTGCCGCAACAGGATAGGGGAAACGTCACGGCCCTTGTGAAACGGAACCGTCGTGCAGCGGCCATCCGCGTGACGGAACTGCTTGTGCGACCCTTTTTGTCGAACCTCTTCAAAGCCGAGCGAAACGAGTCTCGTCACGACTTCCGCCGGCTTGAGAATCGGCAACTTGCGTTTCGCCACTGCTTAGCCCACCTGAACCGTCTGGGTTCCGATGAACTCGGATTCCAAGGCCGGCTCGCCATCCTGGAGCAGCATCTCGATGACTTCGGCCAGATTCCGATTCAGTTCTTCGATCGTTTCGCCCTGGGAATGCGCGCCGGGAAGGCCGGGAACATATCCAACGTAGAGGCCCGTGTCGGGGCACCGCTCGATGACGGCCGTGTAGGTTCGCATACGAAATTCTCCGCTGCTTTCTTGATCACGTTTTATCCTATCCGTTTCGATCGCAGGAAGTTGGCGATACCCCACCCGCTGCGGCCTCATACGGCCTCCTGCGAAGTCCCGGGGGCGTCGGATTTTGCGTCGCCCTCACCAAAGAACGGCTTTTTCCCCGAAGAATACCCCGGCTGTTCTCGATCCTACTCGGGGAGCTTTCTTCGCAGGATGTCGCACCGGCTCGCATGGAGCCGCACCGACTCCGCTGCCCCTCTCGATCCGTTTCGGTTCAGGAGGCGCCCTCGCCGCCGGCTTCGGTCTCTCGCACGAGCCACATGCCCGGCGTCGTGATCAAGCGCCAGTCCCGCGTCGATGCCCGGTGAAAGACCTCGCGGGAGGCACCCTCTGCCGACGCGGCCGCTGCGATCAGCACACTCGAGTCGAGAAACAGCCTCACGGCCGCTCTCGAAGCCGGCGCATATCCGCCTCGTCTTCCGCGATCCAGCCGGCCATCTCATCGGGCGTGAACGTGCGCGGCTCGGGCAGCAGGGCGCCCTCGGCCCGGAGTCGCGACGCCAAAAACAGCATCAGTTCCTGTTTCTCGGCAGGCGAGAGGCCGGCAGCGGCAGATTCGATCTCGGCAAGAGTGACCATACGCACAAGCGTACACTGCGTCGAGTGGCACGCCAAGGCAATTCAAAGACGGCCTGCCCCAGGAACGAGAGTTCTTTGCGAGGATCACGGAGTGCGACTTCCTGCGGCCTCCCGCAAAGTTCCCCGTGCGTCGGATTCTGCGTCGTCCTCGCGAGAAACCTCCCGTTTTCCCGAGACCAACCGCGGTTGTTCTCGATCCTACTCGGGGAGCTAGGCTCTTTTCGCACGAGCCAGCACGAAGCCGCAGAATGACGCAAGTCGTGCTGCGGCTTGATCTTTTGATGGATCCCCGATTTTTCGGTGCGACCTCCTGCAACTTCCTGCGGGCATCGAGTGAGGCGAATTGTGAGTCGCAATTTGAGTCAGCCTCAAAAAGCGAACACTTACGGGATCGCAGGGTCGCTCCCCAAGAATCCCAGATTCCCCTACGGTTACGCCATGGCTGCTAAATCCCTCCAACAAGACCTCGGAAAGAAGAAGCCCTTCGAGTCGCCCGAAAAGGAGGCGATGCTCAACCTCGTTCGCACGAGCGACCAGTTCCAGAACCGGCTGGGAAAGCTGTTTCGAGGATTCGGCCTGACGGGTTCACAGCACAACGTGCTCCGGATCCTCCGTGGCGAAGGACGCTCAATGCGGTGCGACGAAATTCGCCAACGGATGATCCAAGTCGTGCCTGCTATGACCGGGCTGCTCGACCGACTTGAGAACGAAGGCTTCGTCACCCGCACCCGCTGCGAAAGGGACGGACGGGTCATCTACGTAGATCTGACCACCAAAGCCCGCAACGTACTCAAGAAAATCGACGACCCGCTGACGGCGATGTACCGCGAGTGCCTTGGGCATCTCAGCCGAGCCGAACTGGAGCAACTGTCCTCGCTTCTGGAGAAAGCCCGCCAGAGCCTGCGTTCGTAGCGGTGGTCGCCCTTTCCGCCGGGCCGGGCCATGGTTCGGTGGCAAAAACCGTCTAGACGGCACGGCCGACACGCCGATAGTTTACATGTCATCTATCTGGTTTCTTCAACGCCGGACCGAACACGGGAGACGAACATGAGCCAAGCATCACACCCAACGGGCATCGGCACTGCGGCGAAAATCGGTGCCGTCTTGTTCGCTCTCTGGGGGGTACTGCATCTCTGGGTCGGGTATGAGGGCGTCCACCAGTACCTCACCAGCGGTTCCCCCGGTTTGTGGAAAATGCTCACGGGCGGCAGGAACGCACCACATGAAGCCTTTCAGCACGCCACAGATGCATTGACTGCGAATGTTCACGCCCATCTCATCCTGAACTTCTGCCTCGACGTAGGTGGGTACGGTGTGCTCGGCCTCTTCGTGGCGTGGATGATCGGGAAACAAGGATCCTGGTTGGGCTATCTGATCGGCGTGATCGTGATCGGCATCGCAGACTTGGCGTTCCTGTTCGTGCAAGTCGTGCCGGGCATCATCGAACTCAATGCCGGAACCATCGGCGGACCAGTGCTCTGGTTTCTGGCGGTGGCCATCACGCCGTTCGGCTTGCCGAAGCTGCGACGGTGACCGCACCGCCAGAAAAGAGCCGGGCCAATCGGCGGTGATCCAGTTGCTCGCCGCGGCACTCGGTATCGCCACCGACGACATCAGCGTCGTCAGCGGCCACTCTTCGCCCGCCAAGGTCGTGGCGGTCTCTGGGATGGACAACGAGACGATCAGGAAGGCGTTCGGCTAGCTGTCGTCACCGGGTACCGTCCCGCTTTTGATTCCGCACCGGTCGAGCAGTGTCTCGGAATCGTGCGAAATCGGATCGGTGCAAACGGGGCACCGTACGTCCCCAATCGCAAACGGGCGACTGTGACGCCGGAATCCCGCCGGAAGCCCTCCTGGCGCCATTAGGGCTGATTGAATCGCTCGCGTCACTGGACTGAACCCTGCCCTGTGAGCCTGAGACCCTCGCACGCATCCGTGAGCTAAGAAGGAAGCCGCCCCACGGGAGACAGCGGTCGCTGCCGCAGGTCTATGACGCGTTGAACGCCGAGGGACGGCCAACGCGGACGGGCAAGCCGTGGACGAAGGGGGTGGTCAACAGGATCCTGGGGAGAGGGTAGGGCCAGGGACACATTTCGAGGGTTGGAAATGTGTCCCGGTGGCCAGCCGCACACTGACTGGGTAGAGCTCGTGCAGGCCGATGACGATCGGACCGCATCCAGCCCGATCGGCCCCGGCTGCTGCTCCTCATGATCTGCCCCACTCGGCCGACGCTTGAGGACGTGCCCTTGGCCGACCAATTCTTTTATGCTGCGGCGCGAGTGGACTTCTCGTCGTTGACGGGCACCGCCGGCAGGTCGTTCGTCAGGCCCTGTCGCCGCATCTCCGCCCAGTCGGCCTCGGTCGGCGTGGCCATCGTGCCGAACACGTAGTCGCCCACGAGCAGGAATACGTTGAAATTCTTCGCCGGGTAGCGGTGGTGGAGATAGTGGTGCCGGGCGAGCTGCTTGAAAAGGCGGGCGTTTCCGAAAACACGGCCCTTCGGTTGGTGCATCTCGAGATGCACCAAGTTCCACGTGAGGTGGTGAAGGACGACGACGATGGGGAACATGATCGCCCCGATCGTCGTGAACGGGGCCAGCACGAGTGCGAACGGCAGCGACTCGATCAGACCCTCGCGGGGGTTGAGGCGGATGCCCCGGTCTTCACCGGGCGGCAGCGGCTCGTCGTGAAACTCCTCGCGGTATTGCGAGTGATGCTCGAGGGCGTGGCTCGTGAACATCTTGGTACGGGCTCGGACGTTGCGAAACAGGAAGAACTTTGGCCTCCGGTGCATCAGTTTCGCGTGAACCTGGTGTTCCACGAGCGACATGAACACGGCCAAGGCCACGAACCAGGCGACGACCTGCAGCGCGATCAACATGGGGCACCTTGATTTCTGCCGAATACGGGGGGCCTAGCCGTCATTATCGGAATTAACGGTGCCTTTCCCTGAAGCATTGCAGCCGGAGATGTACCAGACCCCCCAAACCCATGGCCCGGGTGGGGGGCAGGTCAGGTTTCGCCGACATCGGCTGCTCGGCCCTCGTTTTTCAGGGCACCGTCAGCACCACGCGGAAGCCGCCGCTGAAGTCACTGAACGTGGGGTCGTTCTTGTTGCGGTCGGCGGATCGGCACCGGGGTGGGTCGTAGCCCCAGCCGCCCCCGCGGAGGACCCGCGACACCCCCTTCGCCGGTCCGGAGGGATCGGTGCCCCCGGCGAGCTTCGGGGCATACCAATCGGCACACCACTCGTAGGTGTTTCCGTGCATGTCGTAGAGCCCCCACGGATTGGGCTTCTTCGTGCCCACCGGATGGGCATAGTGCTGCCGGACCGCTTCGGTGTTGCCGTAGAACCAAGCGAACTCGCCGAGGCGCCGTGGGCTCGCTCCGAATGAATAGGCCGTGGTGGTGCCGGCCCGGCAGGCGTATTCCCACTCCGCCTCGGTCGGCAGGCGGTACTCCGCCCCGGCAGCCAGCCGCCCGGCCTTCCGTTCGGCCGCCGTGAGCGCCTTGCAGAAGGCGACGGCGGCGTTCCAGTCGACATACACGGCCGGGTGGTCGGTGCCGCGCTCCACGGAGCGCTCCCCCCTCCAGGGCTCAGTTCCCATCACCTTCCGCCATTGCCCCTGGGTGACGACCGTCGCCGCCAGGAAGAACGGCCGGCTGATTGTCACCTTCACCGCCTGCTCGTCGGCATTCCGCCCCTTCTCGCTCCTGGGGCTGCCCATCGTGAAGTTGCCGGCGGGGATCGGCTGGAGCCGCATCCCGACACCGTTGGAGATCGGCTGCCCGATGGCTGCCGCCGGCGCCTTCGCCCGGCGCCCGGCGGGCCGGCGCGGCAGCGCCGCCGTCCGCTTCGCCAGTTTCCGCGCTCCCGGGCTACGCACCGAACCGGTCCGCCGCGACACGCGTTTTGCCATGATCGCTCCTTCGAGTGCCTACATCTGCCCGGAGTGGTGACCACCAAACACGCGCCGAAGCACCACCCCCGTCAGGACGGTAGCACAGGCGGCCGGCAGGGGTCAATCAGCAGCCCGGCCGGCGGTGCCGAGCGCGGGGTGCAGTCGGCTGGGCCGACCCCGCCGGAACTCGATCGCATGGAACACGAGCCAATAATCGCGCCAGCGACCCGTCAGGGAACTCGCCGCGGTCAAGCGAGACCTCGTCGGCGAGTCGCCAAAAATGCATTGTGCCGGCAGGACTGATGTCAGCAACCTTCTATGACACCAGTCTCGGAGCCGCTCTACGCCGTGGCCTGCCTGCTGGTGGGGTGTTGGGTGAGGACATGTTTCCAACGTTGGAAATGTGTCCTAGCCACAAGACGATCCTCGGGCATCTGGGCACACGCTGGATCTGCTGCCGTCGCGCGACCGCCGAAGACACCCTCGGCGCTAGACCGTGTTATTCCGACGGAGGCTTGTTGTCCGGCGTGAGCACACGCAGGTATTCGTTGAGGCCCTTCGCCGCCGTCACGAAATCCGACGGGATCATCAGCACCGTGGTGCTGTTGTTCTCCGCGCCGACTTCCGCCACCATTTGCATCCGCCGCAACTCGACCGCCACCGGGTTTCCCGCCATTTGCTGAGCCGCCTCCGCGAGTTTCATGGAGGCTTCGAGCTCGGCTTCTGCCTTGATGATTCGCGCTCGCTTCTCACGAATCGCTTGGGCCTGCATGGCCATGACCTCCTGCATGGCTTCCGGCAATTCCACGTCCTTCATCTCGAACCGCTCGACGTCCACACCCCAGGCGGCCGTCGAACGAGCGATGTTCGCTTGCAGCAATGCGTTGATCTTGTCTCGCTCCTGCAACACCTCGTCGAGGTCGTGTTGCCCGATGGAGTTCCGCAAGCTCGTCAGCGCCAACTGGTAGACCGC
>Ga0208249_1000144_pt1 | contig 22133 bp, 13 predicted proteins | sample CryBogmetaGMA1M_FD_184546 | JGI IMG/M metagenome (GOLD analysis project Ga0208249, IMG submission 184546) | Freshwater microbial communities from Crystal Bog, Wisconsin, USA - MA1M (SPAdes) | ecosystem: Environmental > Aquatic > Freshwater > Lake | place: Crystal Bog, Wisconsin, USA | collected...
CGAGGAGCGTGCCGGCCGAGAGGTTGATCGTGCCGGACACGGTCTTCAGGACGGTGCCCGAGTCGATGATCGAGTTCTCGGCCACGAACACGCTGGTCGCCGTCACCAGGGCGGCGGGGTTCGCGATGGTGAGCGCGCCGTAGGCAGTGAAGGGGTTGTTGACACCCTGGTTGCCCGTGATCTTGCCGACGGTGATCGAGTTGGCCGCCAGCGTGCCGGAGCCCATCGTGAAACTCGACTGGATCGTGCCGCCGCGACCCGTGGTTGCGGCGTTCGCGACCGCGATCGTGAGCGTGGTGACCTGGGCGTCGGTCGTGCCGCCCGACAGGTCCACGCTCGACGCGAACTTGGCGGTGCCGAAGTTCGTGTTGCCCCCCGCGGCCCACGCGTTCGCCGGGCTGACACCGTCCAGCCCGCGGATCACCAGCGTCGGGTTGGTGAGGCCGGACCGGAACTGCAGCGTCGAGTTGCTGCGGCCCGGCGACATCGAGATGTTCGTCACGTTGAACGTGTTCGCCTGGCCGAGTTCCAGCACCGCGCTGCCGCCATTGTTGTTGGCGGCAACGTCCCCGAGGCCGATCGTCGCCGCCGTGATCGCGTTGGTCTGCGCGAGCACGACGCTGGAGGTGCCGGCGATCGCCGTATTGCCCGAGCCCTGCTTGAGGCCGACGCGGAAGGTGCCGGTGGGATTCGTGTAGTTGAACGAGGCGAGGTTCGCCATCGAGAGCGACTCCGCGACCCCGGTCGTGCTGACGGTGCCTGGGCCGGCACCGACCTCGAAGTTGGAGGTGCCGTTGACCGTGAGCGAGCCTGCTCCCGTGATCGCCATGGCGGCCGTGCCCGTGGTCGGCGTCAAGAACGTCAGCGAATCCACCGTCTGCGACGTGGTGGTCACGTCGAGCGTCGTGTTGCTGCCGGTGAACGACACCTTGCCGGTCGTCGGCAGCCGGTCGTTGCCGCCGGTGAGTCGCAGCGTGCCGGCGGCGATCGAGGTGCTGCCGCTGTAGACGTTCGCGGCGGACAGCGAGAGCGTGCCGGTGCCCGACTTCGTCAGCCCCCCCGCACCGCTGAGGGTGCCCGAGTAGGTCGTGCTCTGGCCGTTGCCACCGACCGCGAGCGTATTGCCGCCGAGATCGATGCCCCGCGAACCCTGCAGGCCGCCGACCTTATAGGTGGAGGTCGACGAATCGGTGAAGGCCAGCACGCCGGCGTCGGCGGCATTCATGTCGAGCGTGGAGGCGGCGATCGCATTGCCCCCGGCGAGGGCGAGCGTGCCGTCCGCGATCCGCGTCGCGCCGGTGTACGAACCGGTGCCGGCGATGGAGAGCGTGCCCACGCCGCGCTTGGTGAGCGTGTTGCCCGCCCCGGCGAGCCCCGTGGCGAACGAGACGCTTTGGTCGGCCGTGTCGATCACGAAGGCCTGCCCGGTGCCGGTGCTGATCTGCGACGAGTAGTCGGTCGTGGCGGCGGGGGTGTATTGAATCGCACCGCCGACGAACGAGATCGTGCCCGAGCCGAGCGCGGTGGCCGAGCCGAGCACGGCGGTGCCGCCCGCGAGCACCGTGCCGCCGCTGTAGCTGTTGGGGCCGCTGAGCGTGATGGCCCCCGTGCCGGCGGTGCGAACGCCTCCGGCGCCCGACAGGGTTCCGGCGTACGTCGAGGCATCCGTGCGGTTGAAGACGACCGTCGTGTTGCCGCTGGTCACCACGTCGCCCGCCAGCGAGCCCGTGGTGCCTCCGGCTCCGATCGCCAGCGTGCCCAACGCGAGGCTCACGCCGCCGGCGGCGGTGGCGTCGCCGGCGAGGACGAGCGTGCCGGCGCCGGACTTCGTCATGCCATTCGAAGCGGAGAGCGCCGTGGCGATCGTCGCGGTGAGGCCGTTGCCCACCGTCACCGTGTTGGCCGTCTGGTTTCCCGTGAGTGTCAGGGCACTGCCCGTGAGCTGGTAGCCGTCGGCCGTGAACGTGAGGCCGTAGCCGACGCTCTGCTGTGAACTGACCGTCACCGTGCCGCCGGAGGTGCCGAACAGGGCGCCCTTCGCCGGGTTCCACGCGGTCATCGCCGAGCCGCTGTTCCAGGTGATGCCGGCGTTCGACCAGGTGCCGCCGCCGCCAGCGGTCGAACCATTGCCGTACCACGTATACGGGGTGTTGGGCGTGAAGCGGACGTCGATGCCGAGGGAGTCGTTCGACAGCGCCAGCGAGAACGTGCCACCCAGCAGCGCGTTGGTGAACCCCGACGAGCCGACGGTGGCCGAGGTCGTGAGGGTGAAGTTCGCCGGATCGAAGCCGCTGATGGTCGAGGCCGACGTGAGGATCCGCCATGAGCCCGCGACGGCGGCGTTGAAGTGCTGCGCGTCACCACTGACGCCCGCGGCCGACAGCGACCAGAGATTGACGTGGAAGGGGCTGGCGGCCGAGAGGCCCGGGAACGAGATGGAGTCGGTCGAGACCAGTCCCCAGCCGGTGCCGGCCGCGGCCGTGGCGTCGAGCAGCTGCCAGTTGTAGTTGCCGTCGGGGCCGAATGTCAGCCCGCCGGTGACCGTCAGCGCACCCGAACCTGCCGACGGTGTGACCACGCCGCCGCCGCCGACCGTCAAGCCGCCGGCCACGGTGCCGGATCCGGCGATCAACTGGCCGGACGGAACCGTGTATCCTCCGGCCTGGCCCGTGACGTCGAACACGCCGCCGCTGCCGACGCTGACTGTCCCGGAGGCGAGCGACGCGCCCGACGCGAGCGCCAGCGTGCCGGCGGCGATGCGGACCGTGCCCGTGTGGGGGTTGGCGGCCTGCAGCACGAGGCTTCCGGAGCCATCCTTGACGAGCGTACCGGCGCCCGAAATCGGCGATCCGGCGTTGACCGTGATCGTGTTGGCACCCGAGGCCAAGAACGTGCCGGTGCCGGAGGCGAGCGTGAGCGGCAGCGTGTCCACCGTAAGATTCGAGCCGGCGATGGTGCCGATCGTGCCGCCGGTCCAGTTAAACTTCGTGGAGGGGGTGGCGCTACCCGTCTGCGCCCCGCGAGCCAGGGTGGATGCGAGCAGCGTGCCGGCGGAGAGGTTGACCGTGCCCGACACGCTCGTCGGTCCATTGCTGGTGCCTGTGAAGGTGTTTTCGGCGACGTAGACGTTCGTGGCGGAGACGACCGCCCCGGGCGTGGCGATCGTGAGCGTGCCGTAGGCGGCGAACGTTCCCGAGGTGCCGACAACGCTGGCCGTGTTGCTCGTCACCGTAATTCGGCCGACCGTGATCGAGTTGGCGGCCAGCGTGCCGGACCCCATGGTGAAACTCGACCGCTGCGTGCCGCCGCGGGCGGAGCTGTTGGCATTCGCCTGCCCGATCACCAGGTCTCCGAGGAGGGCATCGACCGTACCTGCGGAGAGATCGACCGACGAGGTGAAGTCTTTCTTCGCGCCGCCGCTGGTCTGGCTGTTGCTTCCGACCAGCCAGGTGCCCATAGGCGACGTGCCGTCGGTGCCACGGATCACGAGCGTCGGATTCGTCAGGCCGGCCTGGAACTGCACGACCGTGTCGCTGCGGCCGTTGGCCTGCGTGATGCTCGTCACGTTGAAGGCGTTGGTCTGGCCGAGGGACAGGAGCCCGCCGCCGCCGTTGTTGTTGGCTACCTGGTCGGCGATGGCGATCGTGTTGGCCGTGATCGCGTTGCTCTGCGCGAGCACGATGCTCGACGTGCCCGCGGCGGCCGTGTTGCTCGCTCCCTGCTTGAGGCCGACCCGGAACGTGCCCGAGGTGTTGGTGTAGGCGAACCGCGAGAGATTCGCCATCGAGAGCGCGTCGGCGATGCCGGTGGTGGCGACGGCGCCGCCGGGACCGACTTCGAAGTTCGCCGTGCCGTTGACGGTGAGCGTGCCGCCGGCGCCTGCGACCGTCATCCCTGCGGTGCCGGTGGTCGGCGTCAGGAACGTCATCGCGGCGAGCGTCTGCGACGACGTGCCCAGGTCGAAGGTGGTGCTGCTCCCCGTGAAGGAGAGGGTGCCGGCCGTCGGGAGCCGGTTGTTGCCGCCGGCGACTTGGAGGACGCCACCGGCGATCGCGGTGGTGCCGGTGTAGGTGTTGGCCGCGGAGAGCACCAGGGTGCCGGAGCCGGTCTTCGCCACGCCCAACGCCGTGACGCCCCCGTTGGTATTGGCAAGTGAGCTCGCGTAGGCAAACGTCCCGCTCGCCGCGTTGGTCGTGTCGAAGCCGAACAGCGAGTTGTCAAGGAAGCCCGACGTTCCCGTGCCCAGCGCCGAGATCGTGGCGACGTCGTTGGCCGTGAATTCTCCGGTTCCGCCCACGCTGAACGCCAGCGTGGCTCCGGCGGCGGTCGTGAGGTTCGCCGCCGTCCAACTCGCCGTGCCACCGCCGTAGAGAGCGGCCGGCCTCGCGAGCAGCAGGGTGCCGCCGGTGACCGACGTGGGGCCCGAGTAGGCGTTGGTGCCGGAGAGCTTGAGCGTTCCGGAGCCGGTCTTGATCAGCGGCGCGGTGCCGGTGAACGCCGTCGCGACGGTCGCCACCGCCGATGGTGCGGAGACGGCGAGGGATCCGGTCGTCAGCCTGATCGTGCCCGTCCCGCTGAGCGTGGTAGACGTCGAGAAGTTGATCTGGCTCGCGTAGACGCTGCCGGAAACGACCGCGGCGTTGTTCGCCGTGGTGAAGTTGGCGATGTTGCTCGGTCCGGTCACGTTATCCCAGGGCGTGCCGCTGGCACCGGTCCAGTTCGTGGCATTGGTGCCCCAGGTGCCGGTGCTGCCGCCGCTCCACGTGTAGGTGGCGGCCAGGGTCGGCGAGCCACCGATCGCGGCGATCGCGGCGAGGGCGACGAGGAACACGCGGAGGCACGAACGCATGACACTCTCCTGCAGCTTGGAAGACGCCAAAAATGCCGGACAAAACGATCGCCGACAGACACTTCACCCACCCGTTCACCGAAACGTACCGGAGGACCCGCTGCGGCACACCTGTCTCCGGGGACAGGGGGCCGGAAAATGTGACGGGCGCCCCGTCGCCGCGCAAAACTTCGGCTGAGCAGGTGGTCTTGTCGCTGTCGCCCGTGTGTCAGCAGTCACGAGTCGATGGGAGTGGGCCGGGTCGGTGCTACAGTGAGACTCGGTGCCATCGGCGTCTGCCTTCACAGCCCAGCCGGGAGACGTGTCATCCATGCCCGCGACGCCGAGAACCTTCGGGCGATGGATCGCTGTCGTGACGATCGTGGCGGCCGCTGCCGGATCCGCGGGGTGGGCGGCGGACAGGCCGCTGAACGTCGTGCTGCTCTACGCCGACGACTGGCGGCACGACACACTCTCCGGAGCAGGCCACCCGATCGTGAAGACCCCCCGCCTCGACGCCCTGGCGAGCCGCGGCGTGCGGTTCACGCACGCCTGCGTGACCACCGCGATCTGCGGCGTGAGCCGGGCGAGCCTGTTCACCGGGCAGTGGATGTCGCGGCACGGCAATCGGGCGTTCGACGCCTTCGACACGCCGTGGGCCGAAACTTTTCCCGGGCTGCTGCGGGACCACGGCTACCACATGGGCCTCGTCGGCAAGTGGCACTGCGGTCGCTTCCCGCACGACCGCTTCGATGTCGGCGAGTCCTACGGCGGCACGCACTGGATGTCGGAGCCGGACGGCGGCCGGATCCATGTGACCAGGAAGAACGAGCGGGACGCGCTGGCCTTCCTGCGCGAGCGGCCGCCGGGCCGGCCCTTCTGCCTGACGCTCTCGTTTTTCGCCACGCACGCCGAGGATGGGAACCCACTTCAGTATCTACCCCAGCCCGAGTCGGAGGCGATCTATGCCGATGCCGAGATCCCGATTCCCGCCACGGCGGGCGACGAGCATTACCGGCGACTCCCCGAGTTTCTGCAGGGGGCGAAGAACGAGGGCCGCGTCCGCTGGCACTGGCGGTTCGACACGCCCGAGAAGTACCAGGCCTTCATGAAGAACTACTACCGCTTGGCCACCGAGGTGGATGCGGCGTGCGGCGCGGTGATCGACGAACTCGAGGCTCAGGGGCTGCTCGACGAGACGCTCGTGATCTTCACGACGGACAACGGCTACTTCCATGGCGAGCACGGCCTCGCCGACAAGTGGTATCCCTACGAGGAGAGCATCCGCGTGCCGCTGATCGTGGCCGATCCGCGGATGCCGGTCGCCGAGCGCGGCGCGACGAACGACGCCCTGGCGCTCAACGTCGATCTCGCCCCTACGATCCTGGCCGCCGCCGGCATCGCGCCGCCACCGCGGATGCAGGGGCGCGACCTCGCTCCGCTCTATCTCGAGAAAAACGCGGCCTGGCGGACGGAGTTTTTCTACGAGCATCCGACGATCACGAACACGTCGCGGATACCGTCGTCCAAGGCGCTCGTGCGGAAGGACGTCAAGTACATCGTCTGGCCCGACTTCGGTCGCGAGCAGCTCTTCGATCTCGCGACAGACCCGCAGGAGACGACCGACGTGATCGCCGACCCGGCGTATGCCGAGCGGCTCGGCGAACTCCGGGAGCACTTCGCCCGGCTCGAGGCGGACGCGCAGTAGGCCGGGGGGCGGGCACCGCCCGGGAATCGCAACGCCGCAGCACGGGCGCGTCGTTCGCGAGCAGTACACTTCCGGGTATGGAGACGGTCACCATACGGTTGAGAACGATGGCCCGGGGAACCGCCCTGGCCCTGATCGCGTCGCTCGTGGCCTATTCGACGGCCGCCGCCGAGGCCGCGCCGCCACTGCGGCCGATCGCCGAGGTGCTGGCACTGCCGGTGAATGACGGCCAGGTCGCACCGCGTGTGCGGGTGCGGGGCGTGATCACCGCAGAACCCAATAACTCCCACCTCGGCATGCGGCTCTGCATTCAAGACGACACCGCCGCAGCCAGAATCCGCGTCGCCCCGAAGGCGTTGGCGGGCGGCACGTGGGACGCGGTGCAGAGTGGCACGGAAATCGACGTGACGGGCGTACTGACGCCGGGCGGCTACGCGCCGTTGATCGTCGCCGAGAGGCTGACCGTGCTGGGCAGAAAACCGTTGCCGGAGCCCCAGCCGGTCGATTTCGATCAGCTCTTCGCAGGAGGCCGCAACGGCCAACGCGTCATCGTGCAGGGAGTGATCCAAGGGTATCGCCCCGCCGATGGCGCGCGTACCTCGCTGATCATCGCGTCGGAGTCGCGGCGCTTCGTCGCCAAATTGCCTACGCAGGTCCTCGATGTCGCACCGGAGCGGCTGGTCGATTCCCTCGTCACCCTGACCGGCATCGTGTCGGCCGTGCGCAACACGCGGGGCGAGTTTCTCGCCCCCGTGCTCGACGTGGCGGCGGCCGACGACATCCAGGTGCTCGAGGAGGCTCCGTCCGACCCGTTCGGATGTCGGGAGCTACCGCTCGCCGGCATCGCCCGCTTTCGATCGACGACCGACCGAAACCGACGGATCAGGACGCACGGCATCGTGACAGGCTCGTTCGCCGGAGACGTCTTCTATCTGCAGGAAGGCAAGGACGGCGTCCGTGTGCAGGCCCGCTCCGGCGAGCGGGTGGCCCGAGGCGACGCGGTCGAGGTCGCCGGATTCGTCGACATGAGTCTCGGCAGTGGCATGCTCTGCGAGGCCATCTGTCGCCCGCTGCCGAGCGGCGAACCGTTGCAGGCGATTCCCATCCAGCCGGCGAAGATCCTCGCGACCAACGCCGCCGCCCGAGGCTCTAAAACGATCGCCTCGGTCGGAACCTTCAACGGCTGCCTGATCGAATTCACGGGCAAGCACGTCGAGAGCGAGCGACCCATCGGCGGCTGGTGCCGGATGACCGTGATGGACGGAGCGACGGCGGTGACCGCCCTGCTTCCCGAGGAGGCGTTCGATTCCATCTCGCGAATCCAGTCGGGAAGCGTCCTGCGGTGCACCGGCATCGCCGACGTGAAAACGTCGTTCCTGACGGTCCTGCCTCTCGACCAAGATCCGGTGTCCGATCGGGTGGACGTGCTGATCCAGACTGCCGCTGACGTCGCGGTCGTGAGCGTCCCCTCGTGGTGGACGCCGCAACGGATGCGGTATGCATTGGCGGCGGCGGCGATGATGATCGCGGCCGCGATGGTCGTGATCCAGATCCTGCGGCGAAGGATCGTGGCCCAGGCCACGAGGCTGGCCGAGCAGATTCGCTCCGCGCGGGATGCCGCCGTCGAGCACGAGACGGCGCTCCGGGAGCGGACGCGCCTCGCGTCGAATCTCCACGACACGGTTCTCCAGACGGTGACGGGCATCGGCTTCCAGCTGCGGGCCTGCCGGACGGCCGGCGATCACGACGCGGAGAGCGTGACGAGCCACGTCCACTTCGCCGAGCGCATGGTGGAGCACGCCGTTCAGCAGCTGCGCGGCACGGTCTGGGCCCTGCACACGATTCCCGCCGAGGGACCGTCGTTCACCGACGCGCTGCAGAACCTCGCCGATCGGCTCGAATCGGAGCACGCCGTCAGGATCGACGCCCGCGCCGAGGGCCAGGAGCACGGGGTTCCCGAGGCCGTGGCCGGCAACATGCTCCTCGTGGCGAAGGAGGCGATCCACAACGCGGTTCGGCACGGCCATGCGTCGCTGGTCGACGTCAAGGTGACGTATGACCCGGAAGGCGGGATCGCGCTCGCCATCCGCGACGACGGGGTCGGGTTCGAGCCCGGCAGTTGCCCTGGATCGGCGGCCGGGCACTTCGGCCTCGAGGGCATGCGCGACCGGCTGCTCCGCATGGGGGGATCGCTCGACGTGTCGAGCACGCCCGGCGAGGGCACCCGGGTGAGGGCGACGGTGCCGGGCGCATGCCTGCCGGCACCTGTCCTCGGAGACAGTGCCGAGCCAGGCCCGCGAGTTCTAGACTGATTCCGGGTTCAACTCGGATAACCGCTGGCGGTGAAGGGCTCGGACGCTCGTGATCAACAAACCGATCCGTCTCCTGTTGATCGACGATCACCCGGTGCTTCGTGCCGGGCTGGTGAACATGCTGCGGTATGAGCCCGACGTGGCGATCGCCGGCGAGGCGGGCAGCGGAGAGGCCGCCTTGAGGATGTGCGAAAGCTGCCAGCCGAACGTCTGCCTGCTCGATCTCAACATGCCGGGGCTCGGTGGCATCGAGACGATCCGCCGGATTCGCGGTCTCGTTCCGGCGCTGGAGATCGTGGTGCTCACGTCGACGGAGTCGGCGGATCAGGCCGACCGGGCGCTGGCCGCCGGGGCGAGCGCCTACGTCACCAAGAGCATGCCGTATCCCGAAATCGTCACGGTGATCCGTCGGGTTCACAAGGGGCAGCGCGGCATCCGCAAGGGAGTGGCTGCCGCGGGAGCCCGGCCGCCCGCCGCCGCTCCGGTGCTCTCCACGAGGGAGTCGGAGGTTCTGGCGTTGATCCGTGGAGGCAAGACCACCGCCGAGATCTCCCGCGAACTCGGGATCGTGGAACGCACGGTGAAGTTTCACGTCACGAGCATCTTCGACAAACTCGGCGTGTGCGATCGCACCGCCGCGGTCATCAAGGGCTTCGAACTCGGCCTGCTGCAGGTCCGTCCAGACGAGCATCCGGCCCCGCTCGCCCAGCCGTTCGGCTGAACTCCGCCCAAAAAACCCCGGCCGCTCCTGTCCGCGAAGACAGGTGTGGTGGCGCCGTTCCCGCTGTACTGTCCAGATGGATGGAGTGGGGCTGAATCGCCACGGAAGACATGACGCCATGAATGCACCGAATCGACCCGTCCGCCGGGGAACCGGCTTCACGCTCGTCGAGCTCCTCGTGGTGATCGCGATCATCGCCACGCTCATCGGGCTCCTGCTGCCGGCCGTGCAGACGGCCCGTGAAGCCGCGCGCCGAATGCAGTGTGCCAACAACATGAGCCAGCTCGGCAAGGCTCTGCACACCTACTCCGGCGTGAAGAAGAGTTTTCCGCCGGGATCCGTCGGCCACGATCCCGTCAATCCGTCTAACTACCCCAACAAGCGCACGCCGTTCGTGCGCTACATGCTCGATTACCTCGAGGACGGGAATCGGGGGAAGGTCTACGACGACCGCTACGGGTGGTATCAGCAGCCCAAGGCCAACTTTCCGATCTTGTTCGCCTACATGCCGATTTGGAACTGCCCGAGCGACATCTCGCAGCGCATGGACAACGACTCCGTCGGCTCCCAGGACTACAAGGCAAACTACGGAGTCAACTGGGGAGCCCAGACTCACGTCGTCTCCACCCCGGCCCTCAAAGGCCCGTTCTACTGGAGCTACGGAGCCCGGTTTCGCGACATCGCCGACGGCAGCTCCAAGACCTTCGCCATGTTGGAGATGATCCAGGCGCCGGCTCAGTCGGGACAGGCCATCGATCGTCGCGGACGCGTCTGGAACGACGACTCGTCGTGCTACCAGTTGAGCACCGATCTGTCTCCCAACAGCCTCGCTCCCGACCGGGGAACGTGTGCGGATCGTCCCGAGATCGGCTTGCCGTGCACGAATGGCGTGAGCATCGACCAGGTCTCGCTGGCGTCGCGGAGCCGACATTCAGGCGGCGTGCAGGTTCTCATGTGCGACGCGTCGGTCCGCTTTCTCGACGATTCGATCGACATCACCACCTATCGCGCCCTGAGCACCCAGGCCGGCGGTGAAACGGCCCAGCTGCCATAGACCCATGGGGCCAGGACCGATGACTCGGCATCCTCATCACCGCGTCGTCATGCCGCCCGGCGACGCGACGCGCTCCCGCAGGGCCGGTCGCGGCATCGGCGCGACCGGCTGGCTCCCGATGCTTCTCGGCCTCGCGGCCATGACCTCGGCCATGGCCGGATGCGGGCCCCGCGATGAGCGACAGCCGGTTTCGGGGACCGTGACCTGGCAGGGAAAGCCGCTGGCCAAGGGCGTGATCACGCTCTATCCCAAGGGAGCAGGCTCCACGGTCGGATGCGACATCATCGACGGGAAGTTCTCGATCGACCTTCACAAGGGGGCGACTCCCGGAGCGTATCGGGTGCAGGTCGTCGCCTTCCGTCCCACCGGCAAGACGGAGTTCGACGTCGAGCGGAACGCACAGGTCGACGTCGAGGAGCAGTACCTGCCCGGTCGCTTCAACACGGCTTCGACGCTCGAAGCGGAGATCAAGGCAGGCGGGAAAAACGAGTTGGCGTTCGACCTCAAGCCGGAGAAGTGAGCCGCTCGGAAGAGGGTGTCGCAGGACCACGCCCGATCATGCGGAACTTGCTTCGGACGAGTGCTTTTGTTTCACGTTGATAGGAAGCCCAGCAGTGACGAAGATCACCTCGGGAGTCGCTGGACTTGTGATCAGTGCTGCCCTCGCAGCGAGCCCGGTAGCGGCGGCGACGAAAGTCTTTTTGTTGGGCGGCCAGTCGAACATGGCGGGTCGCGGGCAAGCGAACGAACTGACGACGCCCTACAACGTCGCTCAAACGAGCGTCAAGTTGTGGAGCAATCGAACCGGCAATGCGTGGGTCGACCTGCAGGGCGGATTCGGTGCAGAGTCGCCGGATTTCGGTCCCGAAGTCAGTTTCGGCTACGCGGTGAAGCGGCTCTTTCCTGCAGATGAGATCTACCTGATCAAGTACGGCATTCCCGCCACGAACTTGGCGTTCAACTGGAAGCCGTCCGGAACGGGCACCGTGTCGACCGCGGAGGGTTACTACTACAACGTGTTCCAGGATACGACCAACGCCGCGATCAACAACCTGGTCGCCGCCGGTAAGTCCCCTTCCATCGCCGGAATGGTCTGGATGCAGGGTGAATCCGATGCGTTAAATACGTCCATGGCCAACGTCTACGAGGCCAACCTGAGGAATCTCATTGGGGCGGTGCGAACGGACTTCGCTACCCCGACCATGCCGTTCATCGTCGGACGCATCACCACGCTGTGGGGGACAGCGGCGAACAACGCCAAGGTTCGGACGGCCGAGGATGCGGTCGGAGCCGATCCCACGCTCGTGAACGTATCGACGGTCAGCACGGATAGCCTTTCGCTGTGGGTTTCCCCTCACGCCTACCCGAATCACTACGACACCCAGGGGCAAATCGAACTGGGCACGCTGTTCGCAAACCAGTTCGCTCCGACTCCCGAGCCTTCGACCTGTGTCCTGGCAGGCACGGGTTTCCTGGTCCTCGTCGGCTATCTGCGGCGGAGGTGACCGAGACTCCTTCAGCAAGCATCTGGTCGACGGCCGGCAGGACCGCTGGCTCGAGGGGTCAGCCCGGGGACGACACCGGCGCATCGCGGCCCGGAATCCGGCCGTCGCCCGCCGGCAGGAGGTTCATCGGGAAAAAGGGCTCGATGTAGAGGTGGTCCGGGATCCGGTGGGCGATCGTCGCGTGGAACTCTGGCAGCTTCGACCAGTGGAGCTTCGGCTTCACGTGATGCGCCGTGTGGAAGCCGAGGTTGCCGGTCAGGATGTTGTACGACCGGTGCATGATGTTGTGCGACGCCTCGTAGGGGTTTTCGGTGTCGAGGCCCGCGTGGTGGCAGTAGGTGTGCCAGCAGGTGATCACGTAGCCCGCGGCCATCGGGATCGCGAACACGAACAGGGCGTTGAGCGGGTTGTAGGCGAAGGCCGCCGCCAGCAGCCCGAGCACGACGAGCCCCATCCCGAGGAACCCCGTGCGGTGACGGGGATAGCGCCGGGCCACGCGAAACGCGCGCAGGTAGCCGGTCAGGGCGATGACGGCCGTGTATTCGAGCTCCCCCATCGTCGAGCCGTCGCGGCGCTTCCAGGCCGACTCGTCCTTCGTCTGATCGAGGTAGTTCACGTGATGCCCGAGCACGTGGTGGAGCACCCAGGCATTCGTCGTTATCCCGGTGTGGAAGGCGTAGCAGAGTTCGAGCAGCCGGTTGAGCAGCGGCTGGTGGAACGTGAACAGATGCTGGTGGTGATGGTTCCAGGAGCAGATGCAGGCCTTGGGTCCGATCACCAGCACGAGCCAGGCCACGAGCGGCCACACGCCCCGCGCCGAGAAGAAGACGACGAGGTCGAGCAGGCTCAGGCTCACGATGCAGAGCACGGGAAGCATGTCTTCCCGGTAGCGGAACAGAGTCATGGCATCTCGGTGGGCGGCGGGGGCCGGGGCACGATCGGGAATCTTACGCGAGGTCGGCGTGGGGGCGAAGCGGTCGGGGGCCCGCCCGCGACTTGGACGCGACTTGGACGCAGCGCAGCGGGTCGGAGACATGCTCGAAGCCGGCGGCACTTGTGAGCTCATCGCCCCGGTGGAATGTCGGCGTCTTGCGTCCACAAGTGTCACCGGCTTCTGCGCGTGCCTCCGACCCGCTGCTCACGGAGACGCGAATGAGCAGGCAGGAAACAGGCAACGAGCTGGAGGAATACGAGCGAGGGGCTGCCCGTGCCCGGGAGCCGGCGTTGCTGACCAGCGCAGCCAGGATGGCGGAGCGCAGTCAGCATCGAGTGAGCGTAGGGCAGGATGCCCGTAGCGAACGTCCGGCGGCGGGGCATGGGCAGCCCCGAGCGGCGCGACCACCTCGCGCTCCGCAGGTTGAAAACCTGCGGCCACTTGGCGACGGGGCTTGGGCAGCACCGATTGGCTTTTTTCGGAGCGGAGGGCAGAATCGTGCCTCGTTCCCCGGGGTGGGCGCGACGAACGGCCTGTGCGGTTCGTGCGTCGGCACCGGCCTGCGCGAGCCCTCGAGCGAGATCCCATGCCAACTGCCAAGCAGATCGACGCCGCCTTCAAGATCGCCCGCGACCGCTACGAGGCCCTCGGCGTGAATGCCGACAAGGCCTGCGCGGCCCTCGCGAAGATCCCGATCTCGCTCCACTGCTGGCAGGGCGACGACGTCGGCGGCTTCGAGAACCAGGGGGGCGCGGTCGGCGGCGGCCTGGCCGTCACCGGCAACTACCCGGGGCGGGCCCGCACGCCCGAGGAGCTGCGGAGCGATCTCGATGCGGCGCTCGCGGTGATTCCGGGAAAGCATCGGCTCAACCTCCACGCCTTCTACGGCGAGTTCGGCGGCAAGAAGGTGGACCGCGATCAGATCGAGGCGGTGCACTTCGCCAACTGGATCGCCTGGGCGAAGAGCCGTGGGGTCGGGCTCGACTTCAACCCGACCTGCTTCTCCCATCCCAAGGCGGCCGACGGGTTCACCCTGTCGCATGCCGACAAGGGCATCCGGAAGTTCTGGATCGAGCACTGCCGGCGGTCGCGGGAGATCGGGGCCGCGATGGGCAAGGCGCTCGGCACGCCCTGTGTGACAAACGTCTGGGTGCCCGATGGTTTCAAGGACACGCCGGCCGACCGGCTGGCCCCGCGAGAGCGGCTCGCGGAATCGCTCGACGCCGTGTTCGAGAAGCCGCTGTCGCCGAAGCACAACCTCGACGCGGTCGAGCCGAAGCTCTTCGGGATCGGCAGCGAGAGCTGCACCGTGGGATCGAGCGAGTTTTACCTCGGCTACTGCATCACGCGCAAGAAGCTCCTCTGCCTCGACGCGGGCCACTACCACCCCACCGAGAGCATCTCCGACAAGATCTCGAGCGTGCTCGTGTACCTGCCCGAGATCCTCCTCCACGTGAGCCGCGGCGTCCGCTGGGATTCGGACCACGTGGTGACGCTCACCGACGACCTCCTGGCGATCGCTCGCGAGATCGTGGCCTGCGGCGATCCGTCGCGGGTGCACATCGGCCTCGACTACTTCGACGCCAGCATCAACCGGATCGCCGCCTGGGCGATCGGCACGCGGAACATGCTCCGGGCGCTGTTGATCGCGCTGCTCGAGCCGCCGGCGATCAGAAAGGCCGAGAAGGAGGGGGACCTCACCGCCCGCCTGGCCCTCCAGGAGGAGGCCAAGAGCCTGCCGTTCGGTGCGGTCTGGGACCACTACTGTCAGGACAAGGGCGTGCCGGTCGGCGAGGCCTGGCTCGACGACGTGCGGAAGTACGAGAAGACCGTCACGGGGAGGCGAACATGAGCAGCCTGGAACGCGAGATCGAGGAACTCGAGGAGTCGGCCTCGAGCGAATACGAGCGGCAGCGGGTGCCCGCCAAGGCCCTCAAGGGGCCGAGCGCCTTCTGGGGCATGTATGCCGGCGAGCACACCGCGGGCACCGAGTTCATGATCGGACCGCTGTTCGTGAAGTGGGGAGCCGACGCCTTCAGCCTGATCGTCGGGCTGCTGCTGGGCAACCTCCTGGCCGTGCTCACGTGGCGGTATCTCACCGCGACGATCGCCTGCGAGGAGCGGCTCACCCTCTACTACAAGATGGAGAAGATCGCCGGCCGCGGGCTGGTGACGCTCTACAACCTGGCCAACGGCCTGCTCTTCTGCTTCCTCGCCGGGTCGATGATCACGGTGTCGGCGACGGCCGTGGGGCCGTTCTTTCCCCCCGGCACGATCGAGATGCCGACTTTCCAGTCGACCATGCCGACGGGGCCGGCCTGGATCGCCTCCTGCATCGCGATCGGCGTGGCGATGACGCTCGTGGCTCTCAAGGGCTATGGCGTGGTCGCCCAGGTGGGCCACTACTCGGCGCCGTGGATGTTTCTCGTGTTCGTGGCCTGCGCCCTGGTCACGCTCGGCCGGCTGGGCACCGCCGACGTCTGGGCCCTGCTCACGCCCCCCGAGGGAACGCCCAAGACGATCTCGTTCCTGGGCATCGTGTTCTTCTCCTGGTTCTGCAACGCCGCCATGCACATCGGCATGGCCGACCTCTCGGTGCTGCGGTTCGCCAAGAAGCCGAGCGCCGGCTGGGCGAGCGCGTCGGGGATGTTCCTGGGCCACTACGTCGCCTGGATCTGCGCGGCCCTGCTCCTCATCTACTGGGTCCGCCAGCACGGCGTGGATCCGCAGGTGGGCAAGGACCCGGGCACGATGGTCAACGACGCCGTCGGCTGGGCGGGACTGATCTGCGTGATCATCGCCGGCTGGACGACAGCGAATCCCACGATCTACCGGGCGGGCCTCGCCTTCCAGGGCATGATCCCGGGGATCTCGCGGACCGGGGCCACGCTGCTCGCCGGCGGGCTGTGCATCGCCGCCGGCATCTTTCCGGCGTTCGCGATGAACCTGCTCGACTTCGTGGGCATCTACGGCACGATCCTGGCGCCGATCGGCGGCATCATCGTGGTGGACCACTTCTTCGCCGACGCCGTGGGCATTCCCCGCGACCCGGCCGAGCGGAGCGGGTCGGCCTTCAATCCCGTGGTGCTCGTGGCCTGGCTCGTGCCGGTGGCCGTGGCGATGTGGCTCTACAAGACGCAGGGGGTGTTCGCCTCCTACCTGCCGCTGCCGTGTGCGATCGCGTGCGGCCTCCTTTACATCATCCTCTCGAAGCTGGCCGCCCGCGACGCGATCGCGGTGCGGGCCTGAATCCCGAACGGAGATCCGTCATGAAAGCCGCAGCCACCTCCGTCGGCCTCCTCGCCCTCGCCGGCACGATCGTGCCCCCGGCGGTGTTCATGCTCCAGTCGATCGCCGCGGGGCAGGGGGGCACGCCCGGCCTGTCGCTCGACACCGTCAAGGCGATCATGCTCGTGTCCACGATCGCCTGGTTCGCCGCAGCCCCCTTCTGGATGAAGGTGGAGTGAGGGCGGTGGTCGGTGGCCACAGCCGATGCGGTCGATCTGTTTCGGCTATCATTCGCTCATGGCTGCCACGCCCTTGAGCCCGATCGAGCAGCGGTTTCGCGACGCCCAGGAGCGGTTGTCGCCCCACGCCCGCGTGGCCCGCGCAGCGGCGATGTTCGCCTGGGCACGCGGGCTGATCGGCCGCCACATTCAGTCGGAGCGGGGCGTCATGCCCGCGGAACGACTGAAGTGGGAAGTCGCCATGCGGCTCTACGGCGGCGAGCCGGCCGCGAGAACGATCATTCAGCGGATGTTGGACCGTGTACCCGCCTGAGATCTTCCGCGGCACGCTCGTGCGACTGCTCGAAGTCTTGGGGCGCCTGGGCGTGCGGTGCCATCTGACCGGGGGTGTGGCGAGCGTGGCCTATGGCGAGCCGCGGATGACCCAAGACATCGACCTCGTCGTCGACAACGCGGCGATTTCCCGATGTCTTCCCGCGTTCATGGAGGCCGTCTCCGGTGCCGGTTTCCTTTTTGACAGCAATGCGGTGCGTTCCGCGGTCGCCGAGCACGGGGCGTTTCAGCTCTTCGACGAGGCCGAGGCCTTGAAGGTCGACGTGTATCCGCGGGAGCTCATTCCCGGCGAGCTCGGCCGCTCGGTGATGCTTGAAGTGTTCGAGGGCGTGAGCATTCCATGCGTGTCGCGGGCGGATGCGGCTGCGTCGAAGCTGGTGTGGGCAGCGCTTGGCAGCCACAAGAGTCGCCGGGATCTGCGGCGGATGCATCACGCGATGGGCGAGGCCGACCGTCGGGAGGTCCGTCGTCTGGCGGAGGTGTTGGGGCACGCGGAGCTTCTCGGAGAGATTCTCACGGAAGCCGACGAGATCAGTGGATGACGCGATCGCTTATCGATCGGGCGGATGGATTCGTCATGGGGAGGATCAGAGGCATGATTCGTTCGGCAGTTGCCGCCCTTGGACTCGTGTGCCTCGCCGCGGCGGTGATGGCGGATCAGCCTGGGGCGGCTAAGCGATCGCCGATCGCGGAGTTTTACGTCGATCCGGTGCGGGTGGTGTGGCAGAGCGAGCGAGGTGTCAGCGACACGAAAACGCTCCTCGCGCCGCATCCCGGGCAGCCGGTGCTCGAGAGTCCGTTGCCGCCCTGCCTGATCGAGACCACGCCTGGCTCGACCGGCGGCCTGCTCCTCGACTTCGGCCGCGAGATCCAGGGGCACGTGCAGCTCTTCACGCCCCTCACGCCCGGCAAGGAGCCGGTCCGGGCGCGGATCCGGCTCGGCGAATCGGCGAGCGAGGCGATGGCCGATCTCGGCGGCACGCGCAACGCCGGCAACGATCACGCCGTCCGCGACCAGGTGGTCACGCTCCCCTGGCTGGGCACCCAGACGCTCGGCCCGAGCGGCTTTCGGTTCGTGCGGATCGATGCCGTCGATCCCGACCGGCCGGTCCGGCTCACGCAGGTGCGGGCCGTGCTCGGGATCCGCGACGTGCCGCGGATCGGCTCGTTTCGCTGTTCCGACGAGCGGCTCAACCGCATCTGGGAGGTCGGGGCCGACACCGTCCATCTCTGCATGCAGGACTACCTCTGGGACGGCATCAAGCGCGACCGGCTGGTCTGGATCGGCGACATGCATCCCGAGGTGAGCACGATCCAGGCCGTGTTCGGGTTCAACGAGGTAGTGCCGGCGTCGCTCGACCTCACCCGCGACGTGACGCCGCTCCCCAAGTGGATGAACGGCATCTCGAGCTATTCGATGTGGTGGGTGCTGATCCACGAGGAGATGTGGCGACACCACGGCGACCGGGCGTATCTCGAGGCCCAGCGGCCCTATCTCGCGGCGCTCGTCGAACGGCTGGCCACGCTCGTGGGACCGGACGGCCGGGAGCGGATCGATGGGATGCGGTTCCTCGACTGGCCGAGCTCGCCGAACCAGCGGGGCGTGACGGCGGGCCTGCAGGCGCTGCTCGTGATGACGCTCGATGCCGGGGCGCGGCTGATGACCGAACTGGGCGACGAACGCGTGGCCGGCGTCTGCCGCGCCGCCGCCGACCGGGCGCGGAAGGTCGCGCCCGATCCCAACGGCTCGAAGAGCGGCGCGGCCCTGCTCGCGCTGGCCGGGATGCGCGACGCCGGAGAGATCGCCGACGCCGTGCTCCTGCCCGGGGGCCCCGCCGGCGTGTCCACCTTCTACGGCTTCTACGTGCTCGAGGCGCTCGCGAAGGCCGGCCGCGCCGAGGCGGCCCTCGACCTGATCCGCACCTACTGGGGCGGCATGCTCGACCTCGGGGCCACGACGTTCTGGGAGGATTTCGATCTCGCCTGGACGGCGAACGCGACGCGGATCGATGAGCTCGTGCCGGAGGGGAAGAAAGACATCCACGGCGACTGCGGCGCCTACTGCTACGAGGGCTTCCGGCACAGCCTCTGCCACGGCTGGGCGAGCGGGCCGACCGCCTGGCTCTCCCGGCACGTGCTCGGCGTGTCACCCGCCGCGGCCGGCTTCACGACCGCGCGGATCGCGCCGGCCCTCGGCGACCTGGCCTGGGCCGAGGGCATGGTTCCCACGCCGCAGGGGCCGATTCGGGTGCGGCACGAGCGGCGCGACGACGGGTCGATCCGCTCGTGGGTGACGGCGCCCGCCGGTGTCGCGCTCGAGGCGGTGGGCACGACGCTCTTGGCCGGCGGCGCGGCAAGGCCCGGCGTCGTGCCGATGGGGCTGCGCTGCGAGTGGCTCGAGAACCCGGAAGGGATCGGCACGCCCGCGCCGCGGCTCTCCTGGATCGTGACGGCGGACGACGGCGATCGCGGCCAGCGGCAGACGGCCTATCGGATCCTGGCGGCCACGGACCCCGCGCTCCTCGAACCGGGCACGGCCGACCTCTGGGACTCGGGCACGGTGGAGTCGGACGAAACGCTCGGCATCGTCTACGCGGGCAAGCCGCTGGCGAGCGGAGCCCTCGTGCACTGGAAGGTGAGGGCCTGGGACCGCACCGGCACCGAGTCGGCCTGGAGCGAGCCGGCGACGTTTTCGCTCGGCCTGCTCGACGCGGCCGAGTGGAAGGGCCAGTGGATTTCGATCCGTGACGACGCGCCGCTCCACGCCGAGCCGCGCCTGCTTCACCTCCCGCCGGCCCGCCACTACCGCAAGCCGTTCGCGACGGCGAAGCCGGTCAAGCGGGCGGTGCTCCACGGCACGGCCCTCGGACTCGTGGACTGGTCGATCGACGGCCGCCGCGTGACCGAAGACCTCTTCGAGCCCGGCTGGGCCGACTACCACCGGCGCGTGCACGCCCGCACCCACGACGTGACGGGCCTCGTCGCGAAACCGGGGCCGCACTGCCTCGGCGCGGTGGTCGCCGACGGCTGGTATGCGGGCTACGTGGGCTATGGGCTGCTCGTGGGCTACGGGCCGCACAAGACGGGCCGCTCCATCTACGGCAAGACGCCGGCGCTCCTCTGTCAGCTCGAGATCGAGTATGCCGACGGCACGCGGGAGAGCGTGGTCACCGATCCTTCGTGGCACGTGACCGATGCGGGGCCGATCCGCGAGGCCGACTTCCTGATGGGAGAAACCTACGACGCCCGCCGCGAGCTCTCGGGCTGGGACACGCCCGCCCACGTCGAGGACGAGGCGGTCTGGCGGGCCGCGGTGCCGGCCGAGGCGAACGCGGCGGAAAAGGCCCCGTTTTTCGAGCCCGGGCTGAGCCGGGAGGTGAGCGTGGGGTTCGTGAAGCCGGCCGCGATCGTGGCCTACGCCGCGCCTCCGGTGCGGGTCACCGAAGATCTCGCGGCGAAGCGGGTGACGGAGCCGCAGCCGGGGGTGTTCGTGTTCGACATGGGGCAGAACTTCGCCGGCGTGGTGCAGCTGAAGGTGACGGCGCCGGCCGGCACCCGCATCCAGCTCCGCTTCGGGGAGATGCTCCATCGCGACGGTCAGCTGATGACCGAGAACCTGCGGAAGGCCCGCGCCACCGACGCCTACGTCTGCAAGGGGGGCGGCGTGGAGACCTGGACGCCCCGGTTCACCTACCACGGCTTCCAGTTCGTCGAGGTGAGCGGTCTGCCGGCGGGAACGCTGCCGCCGCTCGACACCGTGACCGGCCTCGTGCTCCACAACGACACGCCGCTCGTGGGCCGGTTCGCGTGCAGCGACGACCTGCTCACGCGGTTCTGGCGAAACACGCAGTGGACGCAGCGGGCCAACTTCATCGAGGTGCCGACCGACTGCCCGCAGCGGGACGAGCGGCTCGGCTGGATGGGCGACGCCCAGGCCTATGCCCGCACCGCCACGTTCAACGCCGACGTGGCGGCCTTCTTCACGAAGTGGATCGAGGACGTCCGCGAGGCCCAGCGGCGGGAGGGGGCGGACGCGGGGGCCTATCCCGACTACTGCCCGTATCCCTTCGCGCATGGGAAGCCGGGAGCGACGTTCGGCACGGCTTGGACCGACGCCGGCGTGATCTGCCCGTGGACGATGGCGATGGTGTATGGCGACCGCCGCCTCGTGGAGCGGCACTGGGATTCGATGACGGCCTTCATGGACTGGCGGCTGCGGCTCGACCCGAAGCTCGAGGGCGTGGCGGCGGGCAACCAGTGGGGCGACTGGCTCAACGTGAACGAAGCCACGCCCACGGCCTACGTCGATCTCTGCTACCACGCCCAGTCGGCCCGGATGATGACGCAGATGGCCTTCCTGCTCGGCCGAGGTGACGAAGGAGCCGCCTATCGACGCCGCTTCGAGTCGCTCGCCGAGTCGTTTCGGCGGCAGTATCTCCGCGCGGACGGCACCGTGAACGTGGACACGCAGACGGCGTGCGTACTCGCACTCGAGATGGGGCTCGTGCCCGACGAACGGGCCGCCGCAGTGGCGAACCAGCTCGCCGCCCGGATCGAGACCAACGGGTTCCGCATGGCGACCGGCTTTCTAGGCACGAAGTCGATCCTGCCGGCGCTCTCCGCCCACGGTCACCACGACCTCGCCTGTCGCCTGTTCCAGAGCCGCTCCTTCCCCAGCTGGGGCTACGAGGTGGAGCAGGGGGCCACGAGTGTCTGGGAGCGGTGGGACAGCTTCACGAAGGAGCACGGCTTCGAGGGGGCGACGGGCCAGAACAACGCCGCGATGAACAGCTTCAGCCACTATGCGTTTGGCGCGGTCATGGAATGGGGCTTTCGGACGCTCGCCGGCATCGACACGATCGACCCCGCCTGCGCCCGGGTCAGGATCCGGCCGCGGCCGCCGGCGCCGGGCAGCAATCCCGAGCGGGCGGTGATCGACTGGGTGCGGGCCGACTACGACAGCCCCCGGGGGCCGATCCAGAGCCACTGGCGGAGGATCGACGGCGGGATCGAGATGGAGGTGCGGATCCCGGCCAACGCGACGGCCGTGGTGCACGTGCCGGCCGAGGATGCGGCGGCCGTGACCGAAGGGACCCACGGAGCCGTGGCCTCAGGCCGGGTGCCGGGGCTGAAGCTTCTGGAGATGGGCCGCGGGGAGGTGGTGCTCGAGGTGGGCTCGGGGGTGTACCGGTTTCGGAGCCGCTGACCCGGCTGGACCGGTGGGGCGAATCGCCCCACCCGGCGGTGGTCGCCAGCGACCAGCGCTGGAGC
>Ga0208249_1000146_pt1 | contig 22079 bp, 14 predicted proteins | sample CryBogmetaGMA1M_FD_184546 | JGI IMG/M metagenome (GOLD analysis project Ga0208249, IMG submission 184546) | Freshwater microbial communities from Crystal Bog, Wisconsin, USA - MA1M (SPAdes) | ecosystem: Environmental > Aquatic > Freshwater > Lake | place: Crystal Bog, Wisconsin, USA | collected...
GGCATTTTTTTTGCCAGGCGTGGAGGGAGATCTCCTCCGGAATGAGCTTCCAGCTCGCAGGGATTTCGATCGGGAGAGCGGCCGACGACGGAGATCCTTCGTCGTCGCCCTCTTCTTCGTCGTCGCTCGTCAGATCCGGTGGTTCGGAGGGGGCGACGGCCCTCTTGGCGAGGCGCTCGGCCATCTGCCGCCGCGCCAGGAGCTGCAGAAGCTGCAGGCGGTCCTTGGCATCGAAAATGTCGTCGGGCGTGAAGGGGGAATCGCTCATCGAATGCCTTTTACGCCGGGGGGCGGGTGCCGCTGTTACGCAAGGGGACGGGTCATGGTTCGCCGCCGGCCCCGCCCCGTGGAAACGGGGCAAAGCTATTCGTCGCCCCGGTCAAGAGTTGGAGGAGCCGGACGTTGACAAACAGCTTCTCGCGGCCGACTGCCTGCTCGCGGAGCACGCCGATCGTGGCGAGGGCCTTGAGATGTCGGGAGGCCGCCTGCCGGCCGGCGATTCCCGCCTCGACGAGATTGCCGATCCGGCAGTAAGGCTGCTCGAAGATCAGGTCGACCAGCTCCCGGCTGGAAAGCTTCGGTGTCTTTTCCCGGACATACTCCAGCGTCGCCGCAGCGAGGGTGCGGATGGCGGTGATCTTCGCCGTCGTCCAGGAGGCCGTCTCCTCGACCCCCTGAAGCATGAAGAGGATCCAGGGCTCCCACGCCTCGTCTCTGGTCACGGCCAGCAAGCGGTCGTAGTAATCGCGCTTGTGGTCGATGACATACCGGCTCAGATAAAGAATCGGCAGGGGGAGGAGGCCCTGCTCGACGAGGAACAGGCTATTGAGCACCCGGCCCGTGCGGCCGTTGCCGTCGGTAAAGGGGTGGATGGCCTCAAACTGATAGTGGGCGGCGGCCATCCGCACGAGCGGATCGAGTTGATCGGCGTGGTCCTCAGCGTGGAGAAAACGCTCCCAATTCGCGAGCAGCCCGCGGAGGCGGTCCTCCCCTTCCGGGGGCGTGTAGATCACCTCACCCGAGCCAGCGCTCGCTAGCGCCGTGCCCGACGTTTTTCGAACCCTGAGCGGGTGATCCTTGATCCGGCTGCAGATCAGCTCGGCCGTGGCCGTGCAGAGCGGACGCTCGAACAAGTTGGCAAACCCCTCCAGGAGCGCATGACGATGCCGGAGGGCTTCCTTGGTGGCAGGATCCGCCGACGCCTCCCCCTGCAGGTACTGAAACAGCCGGTCGGCCGTGGTGACGATGTGCTCGATCTCCGAACTGGCCTGAGCCTCGAGGAGCGGGAGCGTATTGATGAGGATGGCGGGATTGGGGAGCTGGGCCGCAGCCTGCTTGAGCTCTCCGAGCGCCGCCCGGGCGGTAACACACCGCTTCAAGACCGGCTTCGTCTCCAACTCCACGCGTGGAGGGAGCGGAGGCAGGCTGTTGTAGGCCCGGTCGGCACGCCACCCCGGCCGGTGCGACGTGTCGCCGTAATCCGCTTTTTGCGACATATCGCAAGAATAGGTCGCCGGCGGCGACATGTCTACAAAACGTGTCGCCATCGAGGGTTTTCGGCGACATTCGCCACTTTTTCTCTGGCCAGGCGCTTGAGAGGCCCCTTCAAATCGTCTCGCCTTCCGGCGCGGGGCTGACGGGCACGTCGTTGCGATCAGCCCTCCCCGCCACCGGATTCGCGGCAGCTGCCACCACGGGCGACGCATTCCCGCGACCGGCCACCTTCGACCGCTCCGCGAGCGCCGCGGCAATCTTCTCGACGTCGTAGTCGTATCTGGCCGCAAGGCTCTCGCGATCAGCCCGCACTTTTTCGATGAGCTCGTTCATACTTCACCCTCATCGTCGCCGTCGGTCGCCGGATCCTCATTCTCCGGCTGCTTCCCCTTCACCCGCTTCGCGGTCTTCTTCGCAGCTCTCTTCCCGCGGGTGGTGGCCGGTGGCGTCCAGGCCCGGATATCGGCCCACGTGAGGCCGCGGGCGGCGGCTTCGTCGCGGATGAATTGGTTGTAGAAGTCGGCCGGGGGGCCGCCGTAGTCGGGGAGGGTTTCCGGGTGCCATTGCTGCACCCAGGGGAGGAGTTCGGAGAGATTGGCGAGGAGCGGCACGAGGCGCGGGTCGTCGCTGCCGCCGTATTCGGTTTGCACAAGGCCGTAGAAGTCGCCGATCGCCTTGGCGAGCTCGAGATGATTGAGCCCCGCCCACGCGTAGAGGGGCGTGCCGTCGGGGCCGGCGATCCCCGGCAGGGCTACAAACCGCTCCTTGGGGACGTCGAGCTTGCCACGGAGCCGCCAGTAGCCGGGCTTCGCGAAATCGGCACTCGTGTATTTCGGCGGCACGGGGATGTCGCCGATGTCGGTCCGTTTCTTCTCGGCGGCCTGCTCGGGGGAAAGGTGCTGCGGGTGCTGGGGGGGAAGCGCTGAGCGAGCGTCGATGGCGTCTTCCTTCCGCTGCAGCTCCCACACCCCCTGCCACTCGGCATGCTTTCTTGCCCCTGTCGGCTTGTAGCGGAGCTGCGGGAGGACCGGGCAGCTTTCCTCCTCGACGAGCTTCGCGATCAGCACCCCGGCGTCGAAGGCGACGTCACCGGTCAACACCTCCGCCGCCTCCATAAAGAGCCGATCACGGCGGGCCGCCGTGGCGAGGTCGCCGATCGACACCAGGCCGATCGGAAACTCGGCCGTCGCCCCGCCGGAATCGTTCATCCGGCCGTCGTGATCGAAGAGCCGCTCGAGACGCTCGAGGAGAAACTCCCGCAGGGCCGTCGCCTGCCGATCGGCCCACGATTCGGTGTTCCAACGCCGCTTGTATTCCGGCTGCTCGATGAGCTTGACGTTGGGGTTTGATTCAATCGAGTCGAGCCGCTTTTGGATGAGCTTGCGGTAGTCGGCCGGCCAGTGGGCCGGAATCTCCGTCAGGGGCTTCGAGCCATGGCGCTCAAACCAGGTCGTCGCCGGCCCGCCGGCGGCCACCCGCCGGGCAAGGGCGATCTCGAAGGCCCGCTCCCCGAGATCGACCGGGGGCGGCGTCGTGGCGAGCGGCAGCGTGAGCGACTCGTCGAGGAGGGCGTAGAGTGAATAGGCCTGCCAGTCGAGCTCCTCCTGGAGGGCGATCTGCTGTCGCCGCGTCGCCTGCCACTCCTCGGCGGCGGTCGCGAGCGAGTCCTTGAGGGAAGGCTGCCCCGGCGTTCCAGCCGCGACGCCCGCAGCCCAGCGGGCCATCACAGCGGCGGGCGTGATGCTGGCATGAAAATCAGCCGTGGTCTGGAGCGCCCGGGCGACATCGAGAGGACGCGAGGCGGGAGGGGGAACGATTCGAGGCCGGTGCCGGTGAACTCGAAGTGTTTTTCCCAGCCCTCGTCGTAGACGCCTCGACCTATTCCACTACTACCCTTGGTCTGGAAGTTCTGCTTCATCCAAAAGCACGCCGTCGAACTGTTCAGAATGCCGAGGAGGGCGAGGTGGTCGTCTTCGGTGGCGTCGGCCGGGAGCTTGATGACGGGGGCGGACTGTTTAAAGATCTTGCCGCCGCGGTCGAGGACGAAGTGGTTGTGCGTGGCGACGAAGGCGAAGGGGATCGAGAGGGGAATGCGGAGCCGATCTATCGGCATTTGACCAAACTCATACCAAGGCTTGCCGTCCTCGAAATAATTCTTACCGCCAAAGACTTTGCGATTACCTAGCTCGGTCCGGAACCCCCACGCCTCTCGCGAGAACCCCGGAATCCTCGAGAGCGACTCTGTTAAGTAGGCATTGGTGTACGGAAAAAGAACATCGAATAAAGGATTATGCAACCAATCTCGCACCTCGTCCCCCAATCCGAAAACTCGACGGGAACCCGTCTCGATTCGTTTCCTCTTCAACGTCGAATGGGGTTGGCAAAAGAAGTCATCAGCCTTCGTGATGCACACGAAACCGATAGATGTGGATAAGTCGCCGAGCTTGGCCGTGCCCAGTTCATCCATGACCTCCTTCAATTCACTCGCCCCGCCACCCCCAATGCTCCACGGGTGCGAGTGAAACGTCGCCCGCGGCGTATCGCTCGCACTCACAAACTCACTCTGCGACCCGGGCTGATCGACCTGCCCGGTGATCGCCGTCCAGACGAGCCCCTTGGCAGGATCGGCCGGAGTGGTCGGCTCGCCGCGGATCCCCATCACGGCCCGAACCGTGTTCACGACCGGCGCCCGGCGACGGCCAAAGAGAATCACCGTCGGCGTGCCATGGCCGGGGATGTAGGCGCCGCTGGTATCGATCACATGGGTCAGATCGGTGACCGGGAAAAACTTCTCGATGAGCTTCGAGCCGAACTCCCGCTTCATGAACGAGTTGGCAGTGATCTGCCCGGTGAACCCGCCGGGCACCGCCAACTTGAAGATCTGCTCCATGAACGGAACAGCGAGCGAATACTGCCGATGGCAGGTGGCGAAGCGTTTCCGGTAGCGGGCATTGAGCTCCGGATCGCGGACGACGATATACGGCGGATTCGCCATGACCGCGTGATACTGCCCATGCTTCAGCAAACCCTTCACCTTGAAAAGGTCTTCCGACGCATAGGCATGCTCACACTCCTCGTCGGCATCCGACTTCGTCCCCTTGTCAAACAGCTCCTGCACGCCGCCGACGAGCGGCGTGTGCAACAGCGAATCGCCACACTCAATGTGAATCGGAAACGCCGGCGCGTCGGCTAACTTCGAAATCCCGCAGGCCCGCATGGCGACGAGCAGAAGCCGAAAGCGGGCGATCGCCACGGCAAAGGGATTGATATCGATGCCGTGAACGGAGCCGAGCGTGCGGCTGACGAGCTCGCGGACGGCCGTGGCCGGTTCCTGTTTTTGCCACGCCTCGAGGATCTTCTGAAACGACCCCAAGACAAGATGCCCGGAGCCGCAGGCCGGGTCGATCATCTTGAAGGCGGGGGTGAGGCCAAACTCGGCAAGCGCCGGATCGAGCGTCCGCTCGAGTAAAAACTGCTCGATGAAGTGAGGCGTTTGGAGGAGGGCGTAGCGCTCGCGGGCGAAGGCGGAAAGATCCTGATAGAGATCGCCTAAGAAGCGAGTGTCCCAAGCGGGATCGGTGAAATCGTGCACCAAGGTCCCGGTGCTCGCGTCGATCCTCTGGAAAAACTTCAACATCTCCTTGGCGGCGTCGCCGGAGAGCCAGGCGGGGATTTCGCGGAGGGCGTTGTGGCCGCCAAAAATGTCGGCCGTGCCGGGGAGGTTTTGGAGCTCGTCGAAGATCGAAAGCAAAAACTCGCGGTCGGTGTCGCGGGGGCGGGAGGTGAAAAACTTCTCGTGGGAGCCGCGGGCGATCGCGAGCCGTTCGCCGGGGCCGGCGATTCGCGGTGGCGAGACGAGATCGTTGTCTTCGAGGAAGCGGACAAACACACAGGAGAGCACCCAGGCGACCGCCGCTTGGGTGATCCGGTCGGTGCGCCATTCGTCATAGGTGGCGGCGGTCCGCTTCGAGGCCCGGGCCCGGTCGTATTCGCCGCGAAGGCGGGCGCCGATCTCGGGGACGTCGGCGTCGGAGGAGCGGGCGAGGAGATCAGCCTCGACCCTCGCGAGAAGTTTTTTGAGATCCTCGAGGAGCGCCTTGGCGTTGAGGGGGGCGAGGCTTGGCGTCGGGGGCGTCATGGTGTGGCTGCAAGGGTGCGGGCGGCGCGATGGAGGTTTTGGAGCCAGGCTTCGCTGACGATCCCCTGCTGCCCCGGCACGCCGACCGGCTGGCCGTCGAGGAGGATGGCGTGGCTGCCCGGGACGAGGAGCCAGACACCGTGCGGGCCGGTCTTTGTGCCGATCTGCTGCTGGAGATCGGCGAGGAGCCCCTTGAGCTCGAAGCGGACGAGGATATCGGCATAGACGAGGAGCGTTGTAGCGCCGGGGGCGACGAGGCGCGCGGCGATCAGCGGCCGGGCGCGCTCGACGAGGAGGCGGAGATTCTGCCAGTCGGGGGAGCTGCGGTCGGCGTCGGTGACGACGACGAGATTCCAGTCGACATCGAGGGCCGCGGCCGTTTCCCGCAGGGCCGCGATGACGATCTCCTCGACATCGATCCGCTGGACGCCGAAGCGATGGCAGAGCTCGTCGGCGGTGCGCTCGTAAAAGCGGGGATCGACAACGAGCTGGAGGAACGAGCCGTTTTGAAGGGCGCGGGTGAGGCGGTCTTCAAAGGCCCGGGCGTCGGCAAACTCCGGGTCGGTCCGCGACAGGATCGCGCCCCGCGCGGCGGCCGAGGGCACGGCGGCCGAGCCGGTGGCTTCTCCTGCCGAGAGCGCGGTGGGATGGCGGGCGAGGATCGTGCTGCCGCTTGTGACACTCGGCCGATCGACGAGGGGGGCGACGAAGGCCCCCTGCCCTGCGGCGGCAGCCGGATCGAACGTGAACGGGAGGCCGGCGGCCCGCAGCTCGCCGTCGAGGGCCGGCCGCGGGGGGAGCGGCTGGGCGAGCGGATAGCGGCTGGCGACGCGTTCGCGGAGCTGGGCCTCGGTGAGCTCCTTGGCCCCGGAGACCGCCCCGAGGGAGAGCTTGAGGGCACGGAGCGACTCCATCCCGCGGGGATAGAGCTCGAGGCGGCTGGAGAGGGCGGCGGAGTGAGAGGCGGCGGCGGCGAGGCGGACGAGCCGCGGATCGGGAAGCGCGGTGCCTGCGGGGGGAACGACCGTGCGGAGCCGCTCGATCACCTGGCCGGGGCTGGCAAGCGGCTCCTCGGTGGCGAGCCGGTCGGCGGCCCGGCCGAGGCGGATGGCGTAATCGGCAAGCTCTGGCGCCAGAAAGGCGAGCATCGTGTCGCCGTCGCGGCGGAGGGAGAGGCGGGGATCGGCGAGGGTGCCTTCCGCTTCGAGGGCGATGCGGATGATCCCGAGGGCCGTGCGATGGGCGGTCGCCGGCGGGAGATCGGAGCCGCGGGCGGCGAGGAGCGAGTCGGCAAGCTCCCCGGCCGTCGCCACGCCCCCCTGCACCTCCACTACTTCGAGCAGCTCGGTGCGGACGGCCGTGATCGCCGGCTCCTTGACCGCCTTGGCGAGGAGCTTGCCAATGAGCTGGCTGACCCGGGCCCGCGTGATCGATGCCTCAGCGGCCATCGCTGTTTGCGTCGGCCACCCGTCGGCAAGCGCCCCCTGGCGGCCGAGGACCAACTCGAGCACCCGCCGGGCCCCCTCGCCTGCCGCGTTCGCTCCGCCGGCAACGCCAGGAGCCCCACGGGGGCCGCTGCCGAGGAGCCGGTCGGCGAGGGCGTCGATCGAGAGCGTGGCGGGATCGACCGGGGGCTCGTCGACGGTCGTGTCGGTGCCCGGATCGGTGGTGCGGGGCTTTTGTGTTGACGGTGACGATTCCGGCTCGGGGAGGTCGGTGCCGGGAGGGAGAAGCCGGTCGCGGAGGAGGCGGAAGGCGGCGGTGATCTCCCGGCGCGTCTTGGCCCCGACGCCGCGCATCCGTTCGAACCGGGCTCGGTTGGAGGCGAGGAGATCGCGGACGGTGAGGATGTTGGCCCGGTCGAGGGCGTTGGTGGCCCGGGTGCCGAGACCGAGGGCGGGGATCGGCGTCTGGAGGGTGGCGGGGGCGAGGATCCGGGCGAGCTCCTCGTCGCTCTCGACATCGGCGGTGATCGGCGTGGCACGAAGGCTCGCGAAGCAGGCCTTCCACTCGGCAAGCATCTGCTCGGCGTTGTCGAAGCGGAGGGCGATGTCGCGGCGGAAGGCGCGGGTGAAGAAGCGGGCGAGCGGCTCGCGGAGATCGGTGTCGAAGAGATCGGCGTCGACGGTCGCCTCGACATCGATGAGCGAGGGATCGCTGCGGCCGTCCCCCCACTTCGGCAGGCTCCCCGTAGCCATCTCGTGGAGCGTGGCGGCGACGGCGTAGCGCTCGGCATAGCTGTCAAACCGGGGCGGCGAGCGGCGGAGGGGGAGGAGCGGATCGAGGTAACCGATCGTACCGGCGCGGATGTTTTCCTGCGGGACCGCGGCGAGGGAGAAATCGAAGAGGACGATCTGGAGGGTGTGATCGCGGCCGACGCGGCCGACGGCGATGTTGTCGGGCTTGATGTCGCGGTGGGCGATCCCCTGCTTCTCGAGATGGCGGACGACGTCGATGAGGTCTTCGCCGAGGCGCTCGAGGAGCTCGATGTGGAAGCGGCCCTCCTTGCGGATCCGGCCGGCGAGGGTCTCGATCCGCTTGTTGTCGGCGTCGGTGAACACCGGCCGCATGAGGAAGCCGGCATGGTCGCCGATCGTCACCTCTTCCACGAAGGCGACGATCCGCGGGTCGCGGTCTTGCGACAGGGCGCGAAGCGTGGCCGATTCGGCACGGAGCCGGTCGGCATGGTCGGGGAGGAGGGCGATTTTGAGGATCAGCTCCTCGCGGGCGGTGTCGCTGCCAGGGAGGGGGCGGGAGACGAGGAGCGCCGACGAGCAGGAGCCCTGGCCGATGCGGCGCTCGACTTTGAGACCGCCGGGGAGGAGGTCGCCGGCCACCGCCTCGGCGGGGTTGTCGGCATAGTCCTCGACGGGGCTCGTGAGGTCGTCTTCGGCTTGATCGAGGTTTTCGAGGAAGTCGGCGACGCTCTCGAAGCGGCTCGAGACATCCGGGTGGGTGGCGAACTGGATCAGCTCGCAGAGGCCGGGGCACGCCCCATCGAGGACGGCCGCCAGCTGGAGGCCGCGGCCGGTGCGGATCGTATTCGCCAATTCGACGCCATCGGCGGCGGGGGGGCGGCCGGAGAGGATGTGGTAGGCGACGGCCCCGAGGGAGAAGACGTCGAGGTGTTCGCCGAGGGTGTCGCCGGCGAGGAGGATGTCGGGGGCCATGTAGGCGGTGGTCGGGTCGTCGACGAGGTGGCCGACGTGCGACGTTGCCGTAACGGCGGCCGAGGATCCGGCCGAACCGCCGCCGGCCGAAGCGCTCCCGGGCGCGGCGGTCCCGGGCAAAGTCAGCGCAGCCCGGTAGCCGGCCTGCCAATTGAAGACCTTGAGGCGGGGGCGGGCGGAGTCGGCATCGACGACGAGGATGCTCCGCGGGGACAAGGCGCGGTGGACGACGCGCTTTTTATGGGCGTAGGCCATCACCTCGGCGAGCTGGCGGACGAGGTCGATGCGCGTGGAGAGGGTGAGGTCGCGGTCGCGCTGTTGGAGGAAGTGATCGAGGCGGATCGAGGCGGGATCGTGCTCGAAAATGACGGCGGGCCCGAGCTCATGGCCGGTGCACTGCACGGCCCGGAGGATGCTCGCGTTTTGGAGCGTCTCGATGAGCTGAAACTCCCGGATCGCGGCCCGCTCGTGGGTGCGGCGCTTCTCCTCGGAGGCGTCGGTGCGGATCGGATAGATGCGGATCCGGCGCTTCGTGTCAGGGAGGAGGACGTGCCCGGCCTGCCAGTCCTGATAGCCGTTCCCCTCGTCGATCTGCTGCTCGAGGAGGTAGTCGCTCACCTTCCGCTGCCGGTTCGACTGGCGGATGCCCGCCTGCTCGATCGCCCGGGCGACGATCTTTCCGGTGGGGCGATCAAGCTGCGCCCGGCCGGGGAGGCGGTCGAGGCCGGGGCAGTCGCGGCTGCGGAGGGCGGCGAGGATCCCGGGGTGGGGGCTGCGGCCCTCGGCGGCGTCGCGGTCGCGGAGGCAGACGCGGAGCCGAGCGGTGTCGGCCAGGTCGCACTTCAGATCGGGGGCGGAGAGGAAGACGAGCGGCTCGATAAACGGCACCCGTCCCCCCCGCTTCGCAGCCGACTGGTGATTGAGGAGCTCGGCGAGCTTCTTGGCCTTGAAGTTGACGAGCTTGAGGGGATTGTCGGTGGAGCGGAGCCGGCCGTCGGTTTCCCAGGTCCAGGTGCCGGCGTCGCCGGTGACGCGGCCGGGGCGGCTCTTGATCTCGACCAAGAAGAAGCCGAACGGGGCGTAGACGAGGAGATCGACCTCGTTGACCGAGCCATCGAGGGCGAGAAACTCAAACAGCGACCAGGCCCGCCAGGGCTCGTGGCTGGGAAAGCGCTCGCGGACGAAATCGAGGGCGTCGCGTTCCCAGGGATAGGGCGACTCGGCGAAGCTCGTCCAGTTGGTCGATGACGATGTCGGTGTGGGCATGCGTCGAAGGGATCCTGCGAGCCTCGGGGGGGAGTCTGGAGAAGGCTGCCGCGGCATCCGCAAGCGTCGCTCCGCCCCCGTCCCAAGGCCCTTTCATACCCCCTTTGCGGGGTCGCGACCAGCGGGGAGCGGTGTTGCCCGCGGGTGATGATTTTTCGCGGAGGTTGAATCAGAGCCGGCAGTGCTCCACCAACAGACCCTCGCGGTCGCAGAATCGGGCCATGCGGAGCCGTGACGCGTTGAAGCGGGCCAGCCGGCGCTCCTGAGCCGCGGTCTTCCGCCGATTCGACTGCCGACCAACCATCACCTCGTCTTAGACGGGATCTTCGATCACCGTGCGGAGAGATTTCAACGGTCTCGATTGCCGAGCGTCTGCTGCCGGCACACGAGGTCAACCCACCGCTCGCCGGCATCACGCTCGTCGGAGTCAACCTCGATGCTCACGCCGCAGATCGCCAGCGGCAGCGCGACGACGGACACGCAGAGTGTTTTGAAGATTCGGCAGAACGACCGCCGGCGGGGGGCTGCGGCGTCGAGGCCTCGATCATGTCCAGCAGCGGCTTCATGGAGGGCTCCTCGTGGCGCGTGCGTGATCGCAAAACGACGTCACCGGCCATCGCGGATCCCCTCGGAGGTCGGACCCATTCATTGGTGTCGAGCATGATGTGAGATGGCCGACGCAGTGATGTTGAGACTCCGGCCAAACAAAAAACCCCCGGGGTGAGGTCCCCGGGGGCTGGGTGGAGCAGTCGCAGTCGGCGGTCATCCGTGATCGTCGGGTCGCTGCGGTGGGGGTGATGCCAAGGCCGCCTTGCCATGGCGTTTCGGCGGTGATCCCGGGAGAGCAGCCGCCTCGATAGTACTGGTTGATGTCAGGGATTGCGGTCGGCCGCTGCGGTGATACGGTTCTGCACGTCGAGCCACATCTCGCCGGCGGAGGCGAAATCCGACTCGGTCTCGACGCCGTCAACGACGCCGAGAATCGCCATGGGAATGGCAACGGCGCCGGCGAACACGGCATGACGCACCGCATCGACGATGGTTGCCGTGACACTCGACCCGACCACATCGTCAGTCATCTCAAGTCGCGACTTCATGATCAGAATCCTTCGCGTTGGGGGAACCACGGAACGGGCCACGTCATGGTGTCCTGGGCACCGGATGGCACCCACCGGCCCATGTCGCTGCCGAGTGCTTGTAGTCCTCGTCTCTCGGAGGAGCAACGTCGTCTGTCGATTCCAAGCTTGCTTTCCCGCAACGACATGTACGTTCGCGAGAACGCACCGTCGCGGAGAACGACTTCGGGGTCGAGCGAAGCCCATGCAATCAACCCATGCCGCCGAGAGAGCCCGTCACGGCCGGGCGTATCGCTGGCAGCGGGCATCAGAAGTCGAAGGCTAGGCGGGTGCCGAATCCGGTAATCCAACCGCTGGCGTTGTTGTTGAAGTTGTTGGTGAAGTCGCGGTAGGCGAACTCGTAGTTGAAGGAGAGGCGTGAGTTGGGATTGAACATCCAGTTCACACCGAGCGTCAGGGCGTTGAGGGTGCCGCCGTTGATCATGTGATCGGAGAGGCAGGCGTACTGGTAGCGGGCTCCCACCTGTACGGCACCCTCGCTCGCCTGGATCCGGCCGCTCTTGTCTCGAACGACGTAGAAGTTGTTCCGGGGGATCGGTCGATCGAAGCGGGCCTCGAGGCGGTCGTAGGCTCGCGATTCGCCCGTGATGAAGTACAGCACCTCCGCGTAGCCGGAGTTGGTGAAGTAGGTTCCCACCGGCGTGTAAAAGGGCTGAAGTCCGGCGGTGCCGTAGTTCGGATTTGTCGTGGGACTGCCGGTGAAAGCCCCCTTGTTCGACGTCGCGTTGTAGAGCCAACACCCGAAATACTCCGATTGAAACGACCACGGCCCGTTGTTCCCAACCAGTTCGAGGCCGAGCTGATTCTCCCACGGCGCAGTGAGGAGGCCGGAGTCGATGGAGATGGAGTTGAGTGGGCCGGGAGGGCCGTTGCGGAGGTCGCCACGGGCGCGGAAGCGGACCTGATCGTTGTTGGTCTGCATCGTCCGGCCGGCGACCCCGAGGTGGAGGAGCTTTTTTCCCTCGTCTTCGTAGTAGGGGAGCCAGGTGAGCCGGCCGACCGCCATGTTCGCCGAGGACGTGTTGCGAAGCCGAAGACGTTCTGGGTGTTTTTGAACGCCCCCACCGACCACGTGGCACGCTGGTCGTCGGAGGTGTTGAGGAGGCGGACACCGGGAATGAATCCGTTCGTGAACGGGCCTTCGTAGAGATCCTGGGCGTAGGACCGTTCCATAAAGTTGAGCCAGCGACTGCTCGTCATGTGCTCGAAGCCGAACGGATCCTTCTGGTTGCCGGCGCGGATGATGCCGACGCCGGGCACCTCTCGGATCTGGATCCAGTTTTCCGTGATCGCCGCGTAGTTGCCGAGCACCGTCTCGGATGGTTGAGCCTGGGCGTTGGCGTTGAGCTGATTTGAGAAGTCGTACTCGCCGACGAAGTCGTAGAGCTCGTACATCCGGCCATCGACCCGCAGACGTGCCCGGCGGAAGTCGGTGGCGTTCTTGAGCTGCTGATTGAGACCACCATTACTCGGCGCCTGGGCGACGTTGTCGTCGCGCGAGAAGGCCGTGTTGTCCATCTGAATGCGACCGCCCACCTTGACGCGAAAGTCTTTGTGGGCGCTTTCAGCCTGGAGGCCGTAATTCCACTTCGTCGCCATCCCCAGGTCACTGCCGACCTCGTAGGGCTCCTCCGGCTTCTTTTCGTCCTTCTTGTCATCTTTCTTGGCGTCCTTCGTGCCCGCATTCTTGCCGGCATCTTTCGCGGCGGGCTTCGGATCGGGGACGGGAATCGATTCGACCCGCTCGGCCGACTTCTTCTCGAGCTCGGCGTGTCAGCTGGAGAGATGGGCCTCCCCGCCCCAGACCTGCACGTCCGTCATCCATGCGATGCAGGCGTAATGCTCGAAGTAGTGACGGGCGACGGTGGTGAGGACGGTCTCAGCGATGTCCGCGGGAACGACGAACTCCAACCGCATCGTTTTTGACGTGCCGGTCACCATGACGTTCCGAACGCCGCGCGAACCTCGCCCGGTCACCTCGGTGAGGGTGTAGCCGGTCGCGCCGAGTGAAACGCCTCGGGCTGCGATGTCCTCCATGATGATGGTCTCTCCGACCACGGTGACGAGCTTGAGCTGGGAAGTATGCATCGGTGTTTCTCCTTGAAGGAACGGTGGAGGTGAAATGTCACGGGGATCAGGTTGCGCCGACCCACTTCGCCATCTCGAAGTAGATCGGGATGCCGAACGCGATGTTGAACGGGAACGTGATCGCCAGGGCGGCGGTGATGGAGAGCGTCGGATTCGCCTCCGGGAGCGTGAGCCTGACCGCCGGTGGGGCCGCGATGTACGAGGCGCTCGAGACGATCGCCCCAAACACCGTGCAGCCGCCCAAATTGAGGCCGGCGAGATGGCCGAGGTAGACGCCCACGAACCCGTGGATCAAGGGCATCAGGATCCCGAACGCCACGAGGAACGGTCCCACCTTGACGAGGTCACCGAGTTTTTCGCCGGCAACAAGCCCCATCTCTAGCAGGAAGATGCACAGCGCGCCGCGGAACAGCATTCCCTTGCTCTTGAAAAACTCCAGGAACGGTTCGAGTCCCTTCTCGGGCATGAAGAGCGTCGAGACAAAGCCGATCACGAGGAGACCCGCCATGAGCATGATCGACTGGCCGGTCATGACCTCGTAGAGCGCTTCGCCGAGCTTCGACTCCTTGACCGGCCGGCCGGAAGCGGCGGCCTTCGCTGCTCGCTCACGGGCGGAGAAGGCCGCACCGATGACCAGCGCGATCGCGATCCCCGGGCACTCCAGGATCGTGACGAGCGTCGGCAGGAAGGAGTCGGCAGGATGCTGGGTCTGCTCGACGAACGAGTTGGCGACGGCAAACGTCACCGCCGACGTGCTGCCGTAGTGGGCCGCGATGCCAGCCGAGTCGGCGATCGACATTCCCCCGAGGTAGCGAAGAACGACATACGAGGTGATCGGCGTCACACAGCCGAGGAGCAGCGTCACGAGCGCCGGTTTCCAGATTGTCGACACGCCATGGGCCTGATATTCGCCGGCCAGTTCATGGCCCCCGATGAACCCGATCGACATCAGCAGGAAAATCGCGATGGAGTAATAGAGCTCCTTCGGGATCTTGATCCCGCCGTGGATCCGCGTGCAGATGATCCCGAGGAGGAAGCAGAGGGGGATCGGCGTGAGGAGATTGCGCTCGAGCGACTCGACGATCCGGGCGAATTGCCCACCGTCGGCCAACAGCGGCATCAGTCCGGCGGCAATCAGCGTGGCAGGAAGGGGGAGCATGCACACCTCACTTGAAGGGGGGGAAGAGGGCGCCGGCAGCGACCTGTCGAGCGTTCGCTTGGGTGACTCTACTCTTTCATCGACCTCTGGCGAAAGTCGGCTCAGACGTTCGCAACGGCTGACATGAATGCAAGACTTCTCCGCTCCGCCCTCGTTCGCCTCATCGGCCCGTGTTTGGCATACTGGCATTCCCCAGCACCATCAGCCAGTCACGCCCGCCCCGATCAATTTCCGAGGAACTTGTCCATGCACGTGGCGATCGTCGAGGACGACCCGGTCATCGCCAAGGCGGTTGCCACGGCGGTCCGGGAGGCCGGCCATGAGTGCACCTGGGTCCCCGATGGCGAGACGGCGGTCCGGCAAAACACGCTCCTCTCCAACGACGTCGTGATCCTCGATGTCATGCTCCCCAAGATGAGTGGTCTCGAGGTGCTCAGTGCGGCCCGCGATGCCGGCGTGCGGACCCCGGTGATCCTTCTCACGGCCCTCGGCACCGTCACCGACAAGCTTTCCGGCTTCCGCGCCGGCGCCGACGACTACCTCGTCAAGCCGTTCGCGATCGACGAACTGCTCGCCCGGATCCAGGCGATCCACCGCCGCACGTCCAACAAACCGACGATGGAGATCGAGGCTGGCCCCCTCCAACTCAGCCTGTCGACGAAGCGGCTGTCCCTCGACGGACGGACGGTCGACCTGACGCCGACCGAGTTCAGCATTCTCGAACTGCTGATGCGATTCAACGGGCAGGTCGTGACCCGAAAGATGCTCTGCGAGCATGTCTGGTCCTTCGATTGGGACGGCCCGACGAACGTCATCGAGGTTCACATCAACAGGCTCCGCGGCAAACTCGACAAGGGGCGCGAGGATTCCTACATCCAGACCATCCGCGGACGAGGCTATGCCCTGGCCATCGATTGACGTGCCTGTCTTCCGGCGCATCCCCTGGGGATCGCTCCGCATCCGTCTCACGCTCCTCAACTCGGCGGCCGTGCTCTTGGCGATGCTAGTCCTCCTCTTCGCCGTGCGCGTCGGGGTAAGGACGGCCTTGTTCAACGAGACGGAGCAAACGCTCCTCGGCGAGGTCCGCGAGGTGGCGATGTTGCTCGACGAGTTTCAAGCCAGCTCCGAAGATGTTGCTGCCAGCCGCGATCTCCTCATCGCCGAATTGAAGCGCAAAGCCTCGAGCCATCGCGATCGCTCCTGGTTCCTCCATCTCCTCGATGGCAGGAACACGCTTTGGGCAAGCGAGAACTGCCCCCAAGAGATCGTCAACTTCCCGGTCGATGAGTCAGTCACCGAGACCGTGAGGCACCTGGGAAGGCACCGCTGGGCCCGCCGGCGCATCGACACGCGTGAAGGGAAGAAACTCTATGTCCGCATCGGCATGCCCGACGCGGTCATCGAGCAGGACGTCGACGATCTGACCTGGTTTCTTCTCCCGATTGGTATCGGCTTCACCCTCCTCACGCCGCTGGCTGGGTACTGGCTGGCCCTGCGGGCAACCCGACCGATCGCCGGGATCCTCAAGACCGCCGAAAAGCTCAAGCCCACCAAGCTCGGCGACCGCCTCCTGACCCGGGGCACGAACGACGAGCTCGACCAGCTTTCGGCCACGATCAACCGTCTCCTCGATGAGGTGGCGAGGCACGTGGAACGGCAGCAGCAATTCGTCGCCGACGCCGCCCACGAGCTGCGCGGCCCCCTGGCGGCGATGCAGAACGCGCTCGAGGTGGCCACCACCAAGAATCGGAGCCTCGATTCCTATCAGGGAACCATCGAAGAGGCGCTCGGCGAGACCCGCCATCTCACCAAGCTCGCCAACGATCTCCTCCTCTTGGCGGAGGTCGGCAACAGCCTCGGCTCGGTGTTCAACGAGGCGTGCGACCTGGGAGACGTCGCGCGGCAGACGGCCGCGATGTTTGGGGCAACGGCCGAGGAGCGATCAATCGGGTTGACGATCCAAACAAGCGGACAGGCGATCGTCCGCGGCGACGAGCGGCAACTCCGGCAGGTGATCAGCAACCTCGTCGACAACGCCCTCCGCTTCACTCCCGACGGCGGACGCATCGACCTCTCCGTCGAGTCGAATCAGGCGGCCCACGAAGCGATCGTAACCGTGGCCGACAGCGGCCGTGGCGTCGAACCGGAGCATCTCGATCGGGTGTTCGATCGATTCTTCCAGGCAGAGGCAGCCCGTGATCGCGGCGACATCAAGCGCGGCGGCGGCTTGGGGTTGTCGATCTGCCGCTCGATTGTCGAGCGCCACGGCGGACGAATCAGCCTCGACAGCCCCGGCGTCGGCAGGGGCGCGACCGTGACGGTCATCGTGCCCCTCCGGCTGGCGCGCCGCACACCCGCCTGATTTTGCTGCTTCTGGCCGCGACGGGTTGCCACGGCCGCTTCCCCACGGCCTTTCCTGCCCGGTGCCGGCCGCTCGGGCACCATCGCAACACGGCGTGCCCGACGGCCATCGATCCCAGGGCACATCCTTAGCCCGGGGACTCTGGGGAGGCGGGGCAGGGAAGGGGATTTATCCAACCTTCCGAATCCGTCACTCCTTCACCAATCGTCAAGGTCACCTACCGACCCTGACGATCAGGATGACATTGCTATCAGAACGCTTTGCAACCCGGAGATCGCCACCATGCTCCCCTACTTCGCGCTCCGCTCGCCGCGACGCGGGCGGAGTCGCGGGCTGCGAGCGGCAGCGTTGGCTCTTCTTGCGCCCATTGTGACGGGCGTTGGGCTCGCGGCGGCTGCCGAGCCCTATCTGGTAATCGCCGAGACCGACGACGCCCCGGCCCTCACGCTCCCGAGCGTCACCGCCGGCTTCGATTCATTCGACGACGTGAGCGAGGCCTTCCAGGACGACCGGAAGAAAGTGGCCGCCCTCGAAAAGCGGCTGGCGGAGCTCGAAAAGCAGGCGGCCGCAAAGGTCGAATCGATCCCCGCCCCCGACCCGAAGCCGGCCGGCAAGGATGCCGGCAAGGACGCGGGCGCGAAGGACGCCAAAAAAGATGACAAGAAGGACGACAAGAAGCCGGAGGAGCCCTACGAGGTCGGAAGTGACCTGGGGATGACGACGAAGTGGAATTACGGTCTCCAGGCGGAGAGCGCCCACAAGGACTTCCGCGTCAAGGTGGGGGGCCGAATCCAGATGGACAACACCGCCTTCTCGCGCGACGACAACGTCGCCCAGGCACCGAGCCAGGGTGGCCTCAATCAGCAACTCAAGAACGCCACCGACTTCCGCCGGGCCCGATTGCGTGTCGATGGCCGGATGTATGAGCTCTACGACTTCGTTGGCGAGTACGACTTTTCCAACCAATTGAACGCCAACGCCCAGGCTCAACCATCCGAGACGGTGCTCGGCAACTACGCGGCGATCACGGAAAACTGGCTGCAGATCCGTGAAGTGCCGGGAGTCGGCATCATCCGCGCCGGCAACCAGAAGGACCCGTTCGGCTTCGAGCACATGACGAGCAGCCGCTGGCTCAACTTCATGGAACGGTCCTATGCCCAGGATCTCTACGAGGGCCCTTTCACCAACGGCTTCATCCCGGGCGTTCGGCTGCTGAACACTTCGGAAGACCAACGAGCCACCTGGTCTGTCGGGGCGTTCAAGAACTCGCAGAACGTCTTCGGCTTCGCCAACACCTCGTCGGCGAACATGGCCGTCGGCCGCCTTACCTGGCTCCCTTACTACGAGGACGAGGGGAAGAAGCTTCTCCACCTCGGTATCGCCGGCCGGACGATGCAGACCAACAACGACTCGGTGCGATTCCGGGCTCGTGGCGATCTCCGCAACGGCCCACCGGGTCCGCTCAACTCGATCTACATCGACTCCGGTCTCCTCAACGCGCCGTGGGAGAACCAACTCGGCCTCGAACTCGTCGGCAACAACGGCCCCTGGTCGTTCCAGTCGGAGTATTTCGGCTGCTGGCTCTACAACACGACGTCGAACAAGGGCGCGTTCACAGGGTCCGCGTTGACGAATCCCAATTACGGCACCGCCGGTCTCCAGCCCTTCGGCACGCCGGTGGGAACCTACTTCACGAACTCCGGCTACGCCGAGGTGCTCTACTTCGTCACCGGTGAATCGCGAGCCTACGACCGGATCGAGGCCCGCTTCGATCGGCCGATCCCGCGCAACAACTTCTACGTCGTCCGCGATCCCACCGGCCGGCTGCGATCGAGCGAGGGTGCCGTTCAGGTCGGGGCGCGATACCAGTACGCCTGCCTCTCCGATTCACAGATCAAGGGCGGCACGCTCAACGCGCTGACTCTCGGCGTGAACTGGATGTTCAATCCCAACTCGCGTCTCTACTTCAACTACGACTTCGCTTACCGCGACTTCACCAACAACTTCAACAACAACGCCAGCGGTTGGATCACGGGCTTCGGCACCCGTCTGGCCTTCGACTTCTGACCCAGTTCTCGGCCGACCACCTGAAGCGAAGGAGTTTCTCGACATGCATCCCTACGCTGCTCCCCTCTCTCTTGCGATCCTCGTGGCGACCGCTGGCCTCTTGACCGCGGCCCAGCCGCCGGAGGACCTTCCCGCCAGACCGCGGAGCGGCGGGAAAGTCGCTCCCGTCCGCGATCCGGCGGTTCCATCTCCAGGCGTTGGCAAGGAGCCAGTCTCCGGCGCGAAGCCCGACGGAGGTACCGCCGCCACACCGGCAGACACTCCCGCCACCAACGCCCCGGCAACCACGCCGTCAACCGCTCCCGCGAAGGAAGGGGCCGGGGCGGCTACGGAGAAAGGGGACACTCGAGCAGCAACCAAGGGAACGGGCTGTGGAAAGCCCGGCTGCACCTCATGCATCCCCCAGGTGGCCACCTGCAAGGCGAAGTGGGACGACAAGAAGACGAAGAAGGCGAAGTTCACCCAGAAGTGCGACTTCGAGTGCACCAGGCCGTGGGAGCCCTACCATCAGGGCAATTGCTGCGAAGAGAAGACCACTCCCTGCGGCAACGTGCACACGAAGAAAAAGCTTTTCAAGACGGAGGAGGAGAAGGTGGAGCGGGTTCTCAAGTACGAGGTGGTGATGAAGCCGGCCGCCCCGTGCTGTGAGCCGGAGCCAGCCTGTTGTTGCCTCGGCTGTCGCTGCCTCGGCTCGGCGTTCGAGCGGGTGTTCTCCTGGTGTCATTGAGCACCACGCCGTCCGGACCGCCCCCTCATTTCCCCCAGTCTGCCGATCCGGGAGTGCCATCGCTCCAGGCATCTCCGCAGCATTCTGCCTGACGCTCACTTCTGAACCGGTCGCTCCCCCGACTTCCCCGACCCTGACGATTCCTCCTGGGATACCACCCATGAGGTTTGTCGCGACGTGGAAGACCCTGCCAGGGACGCCAGAGATCAGCCCTTCCGCCCCCCTCGGGGGTCCGGACCGGGCCCTCGATCGATCCGCTCCGGGCTGACGTTCGCTGTGGCAGCCATCCTCCTCGGCGCGGCCGCTCTAGCCGCCGGTGCCTCGGCCGCCTCCGACGAAAGAGCCGTGGGGGGGGGCCGACGACCATTTGGAATCCCTGGCGTAGCCGAGGAGATGGTCGAAACCCTTCCGCCCCCGCCCAGCGCAGACCCCGCTCCGATCCCGTCGACGACGCCGATCTGGGAGCGGAGTGGCGAAGCGAGCGCCGCGGTGCGATTCGGTGACGATCCGCTCCGTGGGGACGAGCCGGCAGCGGCCATGGTCCGCATCGGCGGCCTCGTCCAGCTCGATGACACCGCCTACGCGGCGAGTGCGGGCCCGCTGCAGCCGATCGATCGAGCCGGGCTCGCCCCGCCACTCTCCGACGCCGTGAACTTCCGTCGCGCCCGCCTCCGGGTCGATGGACGGCGGGGGGATCAATTCGATTGGGCCGCCGAATACGACTTCGTCAATCAGATCAACGCCAACAACCAGATCGATCCCCTCTGGCCCAGCCAGGGTCCATACCCCGCGGTCACCGACCTGTGGCTGCGGATGAGTGACGTGCCCGTTCTTGGCGCTCTGCGCGCCGGCAATCAAAAGGATCCGTTCGGCTACGAACATCTCTCCAGCTGCCGATACCTCGATTTCATGGAGCGGTCGTACTGCCAGGATGCCTTCGTCGGCCCCTTCAACGACGGCTTCGTCCCTGGGATCTCGGCGCGCAACGGCACTGCCGACGGCCTCCTTGGCTGGGAGGCCGGCGAGTTCGTCAACACCGCCGCCCCCTTCGGCTTCTCCGACTTCGCGGGGGGAAGCATGACATCCGGCCGGGTGGTCTGGGTGCCGACCTATGAGGACGATGGCCGCAGGCTCCTTCACATCGGCCTCGCCGGCCGGACGATGCAGCCCCGCAACGGCCTCGTCCGCTTTCGCAGCCGTGGCGGCTTGTGGAACGGTCCACCGGGCCCCGACAACGCGATCTACGCCGATTCGGGGGTGCTCGCCGGCTCGTGGCAAAACATGCTCGGCACCGAATTGGTCGCCAACGCCGGCCCCTGGTCGATGCAGGCCGAGTACTTCGGCTCGTGGCTCTACGACGCCGCCACGACCGACATCGGCCCGCTGTCGACAGCCGGCTGGCAACCACCCCCAGGCACGCCGGTGGGAACGGTCTTCTATCAGGGAGGCTACGTCGAAACGACCTACTTCCTCACCGGCGAGAGCCGCACCTATTCCCTCGTCGAGCACCGCTTCGATCGCCCGCAACCGCGTCGCCTGCTCGCGCTCTCGCCGCACCGGCCCCGCGGGCTCGGGGCCTGGCAGGCAGCCGCCCGCTACAATTACCTCTGCCTCAATGACGGGCAGGTCAACGGTGGCCTTCTCAACGGCATGACGCTCGGCCTCAACTGGCTCCTCACGCCCAACGCCCGCCTCGTGTTCAATTACGACCTCACCCACCGCGACTACAAAAGTACGCCATGGGCCAACGGCCCCTCCGGACCAGTCCCGGTCCCGTCGTACGACGGCAGCGGAACGATCCACGGATTCGGGAGCCGGCTCGCCTTCGATTTCTGATTCGCGTCCCGGACAGGTGTCATGACTCGATTTCCCCCGAAACGCTGCGCTGCTGGCTTCATCTTTGCCCTCGAGACCGAGGCCGATCCGTTCGCCGCCCGCGTCTCCGACGCGACGATCCTCCGCGGCCCGGCGCTGACGTTCCACGAGGGAACGATCGCCGGACGACGAGTGGCCTGGGTCGTCTCGGGCGCCGGAATCGCCGCTGCCGGCCGGGCCGCGACGACGCTCCTCGAAGGGCACGCCCCCGAGCTCCTCGTCAGCGCCGGATTCGCAGGGGGCCTCGACCCGGCGCTCGCCCGAGGGGCTTTGGTGCTCGCCACCGGCGCGGTGCGTGAGGGGGCCCCTCGACTTCCGCTTGCTCGGTTCGCCTCGCTGCTTCCGGCAGCCTCCACCGACGTGGACATCGTCACCGTCGACTCGATCGTGGCCACGGCCGCGGCGAAGCGCGACCTCCGCGCCGCCTCGGGCGCCGCCATCGTCGACATGGAGACCCACGCCGTGGCGGCGGCCGCGGCCGCGGCAAAGATCCCCTGTGCCTCGGTGCGAATCGTGTCGGACGGGGCAGGGGATGAGCTTCCCGCCGACATCGCCCGGCTCGTGACTCCCCAGTCGGCCTTTCGTCGTGCCGGAGCC